>Ga0187851_10002756_pt1 | contig 15286 bp, 15 predicted proteins | sample June2016WEW_6_10_FD_132997 | JGI IMG/M metagenome (GOLD analysis project Ga0187851, IMG submission 132997) | Peatland microbial communities from SPRUCE experiment site at the Marcell Experimental Forest, Minnesota, USA - June2016WEW_6_10 | ecosystem: Environmental > Terrestrial > Soil >...
GATATCAATGGCATGGACCCCGCGTTCGGCCTGCCGGGAGGCGGAAAAAACACTTTCATGCATACAGATGCGGTCAAAACAAATTTTATAATAAGGTCCCAATTTTTTCATGATGTAATTGGCGTTAAGCACCGCATGATTAGCGGTATCTATCAGGCCTTCTTTGCCTAACATCAGCATATAAGCATAGGCCCTGACTAAAATAGCAAAATTACCGTAAAACGAAGCGATGTATCCGATGGATTCCGGATAATCATAATCCAAGGCATACATACCGTCGGGGCGTTGCACCACCCGGGAAATCGGCAAAAATCCGGACAGCTTTTCATTGACACCGACAGGTCCGGCACCTGGCCCACCCCCTCCATGAGGCGTGCTGAAAGTTTTATGCATATTGACATGCATCAAGTCAAAACCGACATCTCCCGGACGGCAGCGGCCTAAGAGTGCGTTCAAATTCGCCCCGTCATAATACATGATCCCATCGACCGCATGAATAATCTCGGAAATTTCGCTGATATTCGGCTCAAAGACCCCGTAAGTGCTGGGTGTGGTCATCATCAATCCGGCGGTCTGTTCATTGACTGCGGCTTTCAACGCTTCTAAATCCATGCCGCCATTTTTGTTGGAAGGAATGGAAATCGTTTCATACCCGGCCAAAGCAGCGGAAGCAGGATTTGTGCCATGCGCGGAGTCCGGAATAATGACATATTTTTTTTGGGTATGGCCTTTGGACTTATGATACGCCGCCATGAGCATGATGCCGGTCAACTCCCCATGCGCGCCGGCCAAAGGCTGCATGGTAAAATTCTTGAAACCCGTCATTTCGCACATCCACTGCTCTAATTCATACAAAACCTGCAAAGCCCCCTGGGTCCATTGCTCCCCGCCGGATAACTGGGCTAAAAGTGGATGCAAATCCGTAAAACCCGACAAACGCGCCAGGGCCTCGGTAAATTTGGGGTTGTATTTCATGGTGCATGAGCCCAACGGATAAAAATGAGTATCGACGGAGAAATTTTGCTGCGATAAAAGGGTGTAATGACGCACCACATCCAGTTCAGAAACTTCCGGCAAGGGCGCATCCTGCGTGCGGGCGTAACCAGGCGGTATGTGCGCATGGACAGGAACATCCGAGGCTCCAAAATCGAACCCACAACGCCCTGCCACTGATTTTTCAAAAATTAATTCCATAAAGTCCCTTATCCAGCGGGTCCTGTCTCAGCCCCTTATTCTTATCATCGGGTCCTGCCCTCGGGTTTCCCCAAGTCGTCCTCGGATTGAAAAGCATCCTCCGGGCGCCTTGGGGATGCCCCTCCCTCGGTCACCCGATGATAAGGATTAAATTTTTTGCGTTTGAGATGAGTAGACATTAATCTAGCACTTCCTGCAACGCTTGAGCATAGCGCTCGATTTCTTCCTTGGTCCTTTTTTCTGTGACCGCAACTAATAAATAACGTTCCATACCCGGATAATAACGCCCCAGAGGAAACCCGGCCGCAAAACCTTTTCTCATCATGGCCGCAACCACTTGAGATGCGTCTTTAGGTAAATGAATGGTAAATTCATTGAATGTCGGCGCGGAGCGTTTAACCTCGATGCCTTTGATTTTAGACAAAAGTTGTTTAGCAAACTCGGCTTTATCCAAATTCAATTGCGCCATTTCTTTCAAACCGTTTTTACCGACCACCGCCATAAAAATCGCCGCCTGCAAAGCGCACAAGGACACGTTGGTACAAATATTGGATGTCGCCTTATCCCGTCGGATATGCTGTTCACGCCCCTGCAAAGTATTCACAAAACAACGTCGCCCTTTGGAATCCACCGTCTGGCCGACGATGCGCCCGGGCATCTTGCGCACATAGCTTTTGCGGGTACACATAAATCCCAAATAAGGACCGCCAAAATTCAGCGGCAATCCCAAGGACTGCCCCTCACCGGTGACAATATCCGCCCCCATTTGGGCGGGTGTTTTCAATAATCCTAAAGAAATGGGATACACGCTGACAATCGCCAAGGCCCCTACACTTTGCGCTTTCTTGATGATGTCGGTAAAATCATCAATGGCCCCGAAAAAATTAGGGTTCTGCAAAATAATCGCTGCGGTGTTGCGGTCTAACAGCCGGTCTATTTCTTCACGGCTGCTTTGTCCGTGCACCACCGGCGTTTCTTCAAATTGATACGATAAATGATGTGTATATGTTTTTAAAATCTTGCGATAAATGGGACTCACTCCGCCGTCCATAATCACTTTACGGCGCCCGGTCATACGGATGGCCATCATCATCGCTTCATAAAGGGCCGTTCCTCCGTCGTATAACGAGGCGTTGGACACCTCCATGCCGGTTAACGCACACATCGCACTTTGATATTCAAAGAGCGCCTGCAAGGTCCCCTGGGAACATTCGGGCTGATAAGGCGTGTAGGCCGTGGTGAATTCTCCGCGGGAAGCCAAGGCGTCCACTACCGTCGGAATATAATGGTCATAATAGCCCCCGCCGATAAAAGGCACGACATGCACATTATTTTTCAAAGCCAGGCGCCTCACGCGGCTGACCACTTCATGTTCCGAAAGGCCTCCGGGTAAATGAAATGATTTAGGGCCATGCTTAAGGCTGATGTCCGCAAAAAGGGCGTCGATATTTTTGACGCCGATACTTTCAAGCATTTGCCCGACTTCGTGGGGGGTATTGGTAATATAAGGGTTCAATGAAAAATCCTAATCAAGTCTCCAGGGACTCTAAATAACTGCGATATTCTTCCGCACTCATAAGATTCGTACTTTCATCCATGTCGCGGACTTCAATTTTGGCAATCCAGCCTTTAGCATAACAATCTTTGTTAATCAAACCCGGGGCATCTTCCAGTTTGCGATTGACTTCCACCACCTTGCCCCCCATAGGAGCGTAAATATCACTGGCCGCCTTGACCGATTCGACGGAAACGAATTGCTCAAACTGATCCACTTCAAGTTCTTCCGCAGGCAGCTCAACATAGGTCACATCGCCCAAAGCTTCCTGGGCATAATCCGATATGCCTACGGTCGCGATATTATCCTCAATGGAAACCCACTCATGTTCTTTAGTGTAAAGATAGTTGTCTTCGATTTCCATACTCTGCCCCCGGTTAAAGATTATTGATTATGCTTTTAAAGATCCGTTTTTATAAAAAGGCCTTTTCACAAGGCTCGCCGAAACTTTATTCTTTTCATCACCAAAGAAAATCTTAGACCCAGCGTCCTTGAATGTATCGTTTATAAACCCGATACCGACCCCCAGCTGTAATGCCGGTGAAAACGTGCCGCTGGTCACAATGCCTATTTCCCGGTCCTCGCCATCAAAGATTTTATGCCCTGCCCTGGGACTCTTGCGCGAAGTGCTGACAAAAAAAACGATCCTGCGCTGAGGGTCCCGGGACAATAAAGCCTGACGCCCTATAAAATCTTTTTGCTCATCAATAAATTTATCTAAACCGGCTTGGCGCGGAGAAATGTTTTCTTCTAATTCGTGGCCGTAAAGGCTGTAACACATCTCCACACGCAAGACATCGCGCACGCCTAAACCGGTAGGTTTCACTGTAGCATTATTCAAAATCGTTTTCCAGATTTCTTTACACTTTTCCCAAGGGCAGTAAATTTCGAAGCCTAACTCGCCGGTGTACCCGGTACGGCTGATCAAACAAGGAATGCCTGATATCTGAAATTGGTCAAAAGTATAATAAGTTAATTGGTCGATACCCTTAGCCCAGGTCTTTAATACATCGCGGGATTGCGGCCCTTGCAAGTCTAACTTGGCTGTCTTAAAAGAAATATCTTCAAAGTGGGCGTTGGCATTCAAAGAGGCGCGAAAATGCCGGGCATCCTTCTCTATATTAGCCGCGTTGACTACAATCATCCATTCCTGCAGGGCTTTGCGGTAAACAATCAAGTCATCAATGACCCCACCCGAATCATTAAGCATGGCTCCGTAACGGCAGGTTTTAAGCGGCATGTCTGCAATAGACTGGATGAGAATACGGTCCAAACCGCAGTTGACCGCATCCCCCTTGATAATAAATTCTCCCATATGGGAACAATCAAAAATGGAGACTGTTTTGCGATTATACTCCCACTCCGCAAGGATGCTTTCATATTGCAAAGGCATAGCCCATCCGCCAAAGCCGACCATTTTGGCGCCCAAGGCTATATGTTCATCCGCTAAAGGAGTATGGTGCAAGGAAGTTTCTGGAGACATCGTCAAACTATAATCAAAAACTATTTTAAAGTAAAGATAAAAATGACTAAGAAATTATCTTACCCCACAGCGGGAGAGTTCTTAGGACTTAACATAAAAAGAATGGCTAAAAAATAACTGCACAAGGCCACCATATAAAGAACATTGAACCCCCAAATCATGGAGGAGTATTCCATAAACCCTCCCAGAACAGCTCCGATCAGATTAGAGCCTAAAGCTAAACCGATATTGTCCGTGCGTTTAATAAGTATGGCAAAAATAAATGAAGAAAAGAAAATAGGCAGAGCGATCAATGAAGCGGACACAAGAATCTTTATTGAAAAATTAAGATTTAACAAAGGGCTCAACGGGAATAAGTAAAGAAAAATAAGTGACACCATTAAACCGGCCAGAAACCATTGAGGCTTTGCTAAATGCTTAACCGCCACCAACCAGTTGGCTAATAAAGCAATCATTAAAATGGCAGAAAAAGTGATCGCATTGACAATCCAGGTCGAACCAAAAAGCAATGAAAATGTGGTAACGCTTTTAGTTTCCAGAAGAAGAAAACCCGCTCCCAAGAAGAAAAAAACCGGGTCCCATTGACCGATTTTCATGGGGGTCAAGATAAATACCATGGCTAAAGAAATGCCGATAATGACGGCCAAGGTTTTGATGTAAAGTTGAGGAATTTCACGTTTGGCTAAATACAGGTTGGGCCAATCATCACTCGGGACGGGAACACCGTCCTCTTTTGGTAAAATCCTTAAAATCTGCGCCAGCCGGGGATTTTGGGCAAGCCTCTTTTGTAATCCGCCACCGGCCACCAACACCAGATTAAATAATGAATTATCCGTAAGCATATACCGGGAATCTTGGAAATCAAAAACAGCGTCGGCCAAACTAAAAATGCGATGCGCCATCCATTCTGTCGGGATAGAAAATAATAGAACGATAACACCATCCGGATTGAGTAATGCTTTAGCTTCTTGTAAGGATTGCTTAGTATAAACATAGTTGTCCAACCGAATGGAGGACGCCACCGAAAGGCTGGCATGGGAATCGAGTGTCCCAAAAACAATCATGTCATAGCGGCCCTTTGTGCGGTGCATAAAAGAACGCGCATCATCAATAAAGATCCGGACATTGGGACTATCGTAAGGATTCTGAGGATGCCCCAATTTCAGAATGACGGGATCGATCTCAACAGCATCAATATGCCCTGCGCCGGATTGCCTGGCGGCCCACACATCGTTACCGGTCCCCGAACCGATGATTAATACCTTTTGAGGCCGGGTCCATCGATAAGGCTCTAAATATTTTGAGAATAAAAGAGGTTGGGCTGTAAAGTTCACAGCCTGCTGATGAAAAAGCTGGTTCACAAAAACATACTTGCTTTTGTCATCGGTCTGTTTGACATTAATGGCATAATAAGAAGACCATATGACATTCTTCTCCACCACGCCGACTGTTAAAACAATACCAACCAACAGAAGAATGTTAAAGCGGACTCCCTTGTCTTCTAAAACCACAAAAGTATAAAGGCCCCCGACTATCAAAAACCACACCCATGCCGGCGAGTGAAAAAATGAAACCAGGCCAAAGGCGATGACTCCCATCAGGCTCCCCAGGATATTCATCGAGTAAGCGAATAACGGCTTAAGGCCCTTCATTAACCGGCCTATTTTTTGTCCGATGGGGATAAAAACCAATGTTGTAAGGAAAAAAACGATACAGATGAGCTCCAGCAGCGAAACTGTTAAAAAGAATGTGTTGTTTAATCTGTTGCCATAATAAGAACTCCAAATCCATTCTTGAGCACTCGCCGGAAGGTGGACACCGACATATTGCAGCAACAAAACGGCGATCACGTAAATAGTCAGGATGACAGAAAAGAATTTAAATAAATCCGCTTTGGCCTCGCAAATCAGAAACCCGAATCCTAATCCAAAAAAGGACGCGATTAAAACAATGTTGGAAAAAAACGCAATGGAAAAGGCATGGGCGGGCAGCCATCGAATGAGGCTTAATTCTAAAAAAAGGCCTAAACAGCTGACCAAAATTAATTTATTTTTTTGAGAGAGCATAGACATCATCCAAGATGTTCTTTAAATTCACGCGATGCGTGTTTATGGACACTTTAAAAGTGTCCATTGACTAAAACGCGCCTGGCAGGACTCGAACCTGCAACCCTTAGTTCCGAAGACTAATGCTCTGTCCAGTTGAGCTACAGGCGCAAAACTAAACAAGCGAGCTATTCTAATCACTCTGACTGCTTTTGTAAATCCCCGTTTAAGAAAGATGTTTATTTTTCTTATTTTCTTCTAAACATTCCCCTAAAAAAAGAGTATGCTAATTTTAGAAATTTAATCAGTCCACCAGTCAGAGGGAGAATGATATGAAACGGATAACATGTACCTTTATTGCTGCATTGATGCTTTTGACAGGAATTTCTTTCGCGCAGACAACGACGACACAGACAGCCCCGCAACCACCGGCTTCATGGGTCGCTTTCCAACAACAAGAGAACGCTAAACGCGCCGCTTTCTTCAAACAATTAAGCGCGGACCGCAAAGCTTTCTTGAGCGCAAATCCGGATGCCAAAGCCTACATGGACCAGATGCGCGCTTTTGCTCAAGCACGTGCCAAAGCGTGGAGAGCCGCACATCCAAGAAATGCTACAGGCACAACTGCGTCTTCAAATTAAGCCGGTTGGCTAAAAGGCAGGTTTAATACTTTTGGAATTCGTAGGTCACAAAGAAGCTCCCTTGGGTCACACGCGCCACTTGAGCTTCCATATCTTTATTACCCTTGGAATCAATGAGCACAATACTGCCGCGGGCGTGAGCTAAAGACCCCGTGTCCATATTTTGAAGTGTCGCTAAAAAATACCCTTCCCCAATCTTGGGAACGATGATTTCCCAACGGCGAAATGTGTAATTGATGCTTTGAAGCTCGTTGATCAAACTTCTCATCGCATGGGAAGGCCCCAAACCTTTAAACACAACATCACCCAAATCCTCCATCGTGCCTTTGGTGGGCGTAAACCATACCATGGCATCATACCGGCGCTGATAATATTCCGCAATGTCCGCTGAAACCTTCTCGCCCACAATGACCACGCGGCGGTCATTACTCGTACCCAAATTACCGCTGGCGCCGGGCCCCGTGATACACCCGGAAAGCCCCAAACAAACCATTAAACTCAATCTCAACAACCGATAGATATTCATAAAAAATATGTTGCTTGCCGATTAATGTCTTCCTACAATAGAACTTACGGAGAAATACTTAAATATGGCCTACAATGATTTCATGAATAAGATCAAGCAATGGGACAATCGTGCCGCGCAATGGATGTCCCGTCATTTTTATATCATCTTATTCGAAATTATCTTAGCTATTATCTTCCTGTTGGCTTTTGTCAATACCTTAAAAATCCTTGATACCGCCTTTGATATTCATAAGAATAATATCATCGAACGACTATTGTTAAATCAATCCATCAACACAACACTGATTGTCGTGCTGCTGTTATTAATTGCCTTAGGCATTCTCAATATTATCAACAGCAACGCAAGACTTCGCGGCGTGCTTAAAAACATAGAATTCAATTTAAGCAAACGCCGTTCGGACCACAAGCCTGGGGAAGATTAAAAATACTCCTGGCACAATTCTTTCACACTGGTGACGATCTTGTCTTTGAGATTGCGCGGGGTTTTGATACCGATAGCCTCTTGTTTCTTTTTCAAGTAATGCATGCGCCCCAAACCTATACTCGCCGCGTAAATGGCCGCATTATTCAACCCCTGGGTCGCCACCCCCATGCGTACCGGTCGATTGACCCGCTCTTCGATGCGCTCAATCAAACCCGGTAATAAAGCGCCTCCCCCGACCATCACAATGCCTTTATTTAATTGATGATACAAATAAGAGCCTTTCACAACGGCTTCCAGATGGGTCAAAAAATTTTCAATTTCCCAATTAACCACTTCATACACAGCTTCCCGACGAATAGGGATGTAGCCTTTCTCCCGTTTGACTAAAATCTCGCCGGGGACCTGCTGGGGATTGGTTTGAATGGCCACCGCGTGCGTTTTTTTGATCTCCTCGGCCAAATCTACGGTCAGACTCAAACGTTGGGCAATGCTTTGGGTGACATAATTGCCTCCCCAAGGGATGAATTGGACATCCCCCACAATGCCGTTTTTAAAAAATAACACACTGGTAATATTGGCCCCGATATCCATCAAAGCGCAGCCTTGCTGTTTATCCTGGGGCTCTATAGCGACTTCACTAGCCGCGAAACCGCCAAAAGCGACACTGCTGACTTCAAAACCAGCCTGATGCACCGCTTTGGTTAAATTACGCACCCGCAGAGTATTGGCCGTCAATAATAAAAGACTGGATTCTATTTTACGGCCGATCAAACCCGTAGGATTAATCGAAGAGTTGACATCATCAATTTTATACCATTGAGGAAAATCATGGATGACTTCTTCTTCTAAACTCACCCCCAACAACTTGGCCTGATGGTCGACTTTACGCAAATCAAATTGGGAGATCACCTTGGTCCCGCTGTCAATCAAAGGGATCACGGAAGATGTGCGGTGGGCCGTCAAAATATTGCCGCTGATTCCCAACTGCACCGCATGCACACGAACGCCGGTCTTTTGCATAACGCCCTGGATGGTGCGGTTAATGCTATCGGCTAATTCCGTGATATCGCTGATGGAAGCTTCCTTAAAACCCGCCGACCGGGTTTCAAAAACACCCAGCAAATCCAGGTTCTCCTCGTCCTTGGCGCGCACAATGCTGGCTTTCATCGTATGCGTGCCTAAATCCAGGCCGCAAAAATATTGCAATTGTTTCATTTTCTTAAACATTATTCTTTGCTCGCCTCCATATTGTCAGCTATCACGGGTTCCTTAAACCTGAGGTCAATGTATTTGACTTTGTTTAAATCAATTTTATGGCCGGCTATTAACATCTGCAACAACTCTATCTTATCTTTTGTATCCTCCTGGTCAAGGATGACATGCATATTTTCAAATGTCGTTATATCAATCTTCGAAAGATTGCCCACTTCCATGGAAGCCAATTTCCATCGTTTTAAAAAAGGCGAAAGCCCGAACATATTCAGGATACCTATCGCCTCTGTCAGTTCTTTATTATGGATACGCTCCCCCAACAGGGCCCAATTTCTTTCTAAAGGAACACCATGCACCTGCACCAGATTTACCGGTTGCGCGGAATAATACAAGGCTACCCCTTCCTTGTCCACTAACAAAAATTTCCCCTTAAAGTATATCTGCATTAAGGGTTCCCTTTTTTTAGCCAAAATCATGATACGGTCCGGCAATTGGCGCACCACCCTTAATTGCGAAATATAAGGATACTCTTGGGTGATTTGACGGTCCAATTTTTGAATATCGATCTTAAAAATATTGCTTCCTCTAAGCCCTTTGAGCGCGCGCAAATCGATAAACTGAATGGACCTGTCGATCATCACATCTTTGACTGCAAATAACGGAGATCTCGTCAGAAATTCAGTAGTATTGACCCAGCCCATAAAAAGGACCAGCCCTATAAATAAAAAAACAATCACACGGATGACCGCAATGGCGGATATACTAACTCCGGATTTTTTTGCCATAAGCCAGATCTAAAAGTTTTTCACACACTTGTAAGAAGCTATACCCTGCCCCACGGGCGGCTTTGGGAAAAAGGCTGGTCTCGGTAAAACCGGGGATGGTATTAACTTCCAAAATAAAAATTTGGCCCTCGTCATCGACACGTAAATCGACCCGGGCAAAACCTTCACAACCTAAAGCCTCATACGCCCGCAAAGACACGGCTTGGATGTCACGGGTCAAGTTCTCGGGAATTTCCGCCGGGCATATGTAGCGAGTGGCCCCTTTTTGATATTTGGCGCTAAAGGTAAAAAAATTAGCCTGCGGACAAATTTCCACCAAAGGCAAAGCCTCCCGGTCAAAAATCCCGGCGGTGAATTCACGGCCTTTAATAAACTGTTCCACGATCACCTGCGGTCCGTAGCCTAAGGCATCCTGGAGCGCCGTGTCCCACTCGGAAGGGTGACGCACCATATGCACACCGATGCTTGAACCTTCGCAGGCGGGCTTGACCACAACGGGTGTCGATTTTAAATAGCCCCACACGATTTTAAAATCCACATTCTTGCCGTCGGTAATGAAATAATTATCGGCCACAGGCAAACCGGCCGCTTTCAAGGCCCTTTGGGTCATAATTTTATTAAAAGCCATTTGGCTGGCCCTTATGCCTGAGCCGGTATAAGGGATATCCAGATTTTCCAAAACGCCCTGGATGACGCCATCCTCTCCCAGGCGGCCATGCAAAGCTATAAAAGCAATATCCAGCGGCGTCTCTTGTATTTGCCGGATAATTTGCGGAACATCGTCAGTCAGTATATCCAAAATCTTCACCCGATGGCCTTCTTGCGATAACGCATCCGCCACGGCCCAGCCGGAGCGCAAAGAAATCTCCCTCTCCGACGAATACCCGCCCATCAACACACCGATGGTCCCGAAATTGCCTTGACTCATAAAACTTTCTCCAAGTGCTTTGTGGTATTTAGATTTTTAACCAGTTCATCTGACAGATGATAAATGTCCCCGGCCCCCAAAAAAAGGACCATATCTCCGGGGCATACCAGGCCCTGTAGATGTTTTAAAATATCCTCTTTTTTTAAAAAGATCACTTTGGATCCCAAAGCGGCTTCTACTTTTTCCAGTAACAGCCTAACCCCCACTCCTTGGGAAATCTTCTCGCCTGCCGCATAAATATCGGTCAATACCAATTGATCAGTGAGTTTCAGGCTCTGGGCAATTTCATTCAAAAGGAATTTTGTCCTGGAATACCGGTGAGGTTGAAACACCGTAATCAGACGTTTGGGAGCGAATAAACGGGCAGCCCTCAACGTCGCCTCGATTTCAGCCGGATGATGACCGTAATCATCGACCACCATCACATCATCCACATGACCCTTCAATTGAAAACGGCGTTTGACTCCGGTAAAATTCTTAAGTGTCTTATGTATGATAGAATTGGAAATACCCAATTCCAAACCTACGGTAATACAGGCCAAGGCATTGAGAATATTGTGCCTCCCCGGAACATTAAGCTCAAAGTCTCCCAACTTGCCGCGGCGAGTATGGCAGGTAAAAGAAGAATGAAACCCTTGGGCCTCAATATCGGTGGCATACACATCCTGCCGGTTGCTGAAACCATAACTGAGCAGAGACACATTTTGCCCGCGCACAAGCCCAAGCAGTTTGCTGTCTTCCCCGCAGACAATCACCTTCCCGCCTTTGGCCGTACACCGGATAAATTTGGCATACGCCTCCGTGATCCCTTCCCAATTTTTATAAAAATCCACATGTTCAAAATCCATGTTAGTAATAATGGAATAATGCGCCTTAAAGTAAAGGAAGGTGCCGTCGCTCTCATCCACTTCAGCTACGAAATATTTCCCTTCCCCTAAATTGGCATTGTAAGCTTCCCCGTTAATGATCCCTCCAATAGCGGTGGTGGGCCTAAGGCCGGCATTGATCAAGAGGCTGGAGACCATAGAGGTGGTTGTGGTCTTACCGTGCGCGCCGGCAACGGTAATCCCTAATTGTTCGTTGACCAATCGGGCCAAGACCTCAGCCCGGCGTAACACCGGAATATTGCGGCTGACCGCTTCAATCAGTTCGGAGTTATTGACCCGGACAGCCGATGAATAAACCACATAATCCGCGCCTTCGACATTGCTGGTATGATGGCCGATAACAATGTTTGCTCCTTTTTTACCCAGCTCTGCGGTCAATTCATTGTCTTTTAAATCAGAACCGCTGACCGCATGCCCTTTGGCCAAAAGCAGAGAAGCCAACGTCCCCATACCGATGCCGCCGATACCAATCAAATGATAATGTTTGCCCATGACCTATCCTTGCAAATAATCCACCCAGGCTTGATTCAACTCATCTAAGTTCTTAAACCTTAAATACACTTTTTCCAACGCCCGATCAAAAGGCGTATTATTTTTAATTTCACGGCAAAGCATAAAAAATTGCTGTTGGCCTAATTGTGTGATCATAAAATAGACAAGACTGGCAGATTCGGCATAAAACAGTTCCACCAATTCTTGCTTGGAATTTATATATAATCGCATATGTGAGAGTTTAGATAAAGGAATAAATTGACCATTTTCAATAGCCTCTTTAACGGCTTTTTTGGCCCCCAAACGTTTGGCTTTTTCCTGGTAGACAGCCATCCCTTCTTCAAACCATAACGGCACATATCTGGTGAATCCTACAAATTCTCTAAAAACAATATGCCCCAACTCATGCGGCAGGATCGCATCAAAGAAGCCCTGGGCCTCCGGGAATGTTTTAATCACCTTGGCCCGGGCAAAAGCAGCCCCGTGCGACCAAAGGGCCTGGTGCCCATTTTTAACGAAATCTTCCTGGTCGCTATAAATATAAATAGAGGCCCGACGATCCAAAGACCAATTTTCATAAGGAGCTATCCCTAAATCATCCATCACCCGCTTGAATTCATCTTCAGCGCAATCCATCGTAGTTTGGACAAAATCATCGGGAACATCGGCACGATAATAAATGATAAAATCCTCACCCTGCATTTGCTGCCAGTTGTCCCCCGCCACATCCTCCGCGTATGCAGGAGGGATGAATACCAACATCCCCAGACATAGCAAAGGCCGCATAATATTTTCTAAATGTCTCATAATCCTTCCGCAACTAAGGCCAATTGCCGTGGCGCATCAGTTTGCAATAACCCTTTGGTCTTCATCTGTAGAGAGGCTCTTGAGAAATCTCCCCTCAACAGGCGACCAACAGCCTCTTGCAATGAATCTTGAGTCAAATTTTTCTGCTCAATCACAATAGCCGTGCCAGTGGCCGCCAAAACATCTGCGTTATATTTTTGATGGTTGCCGGCAAAAGGATACGGGACCAAAACAGCTGCTAGCCCCAAGAGTCCCAGTTCAGTGACGGTCGCAGCACCCGCACGGGCAATGACCACATCTGCCGCAGCATACGCCTGACTAATGTCATCAATAAACGCGTAGACCACAACCGGTAAGCCTGCTTGCGCGCAACGCTCTTGATAAAACGCATAATCCTTTGGGCCGGTCATATGAATGGCCTGAAAATCAACGCCAGAGGAAGCCTCCATCCATTTAAAAAATATTTCATTTAATTTCTGGCTGCCCTGGCTGCCGCCTAAAAGCAGCAAGGTTTTTTTATCCGCAGCCAGACCCAATGCCAAGCGCGCCTGGGACTGGCTGATTCCCTCGCCGTGATGGCAAGGGCACCCGGTCCACACGGATTTCCTCCGGCTAAAATATTTGCGGCTGGCCTCAAAACTGATCGCCACTTTTTTAACAAACTTCGAAAGCAAAATATTAGCACGGCCAGGGACCACATTCTGTTCATGAATCATCGTCGGACATCGCATCAATATCCCCGCCATGACCACAGGAAACGCCCCATAACCGCCGAAACCGATAATTTTATCCGGTGAGGTTTTACGTATAACATCAAAAGCGCGCCATACAGCCTTTAACATCGTTGTGCCAAAATTAAGCCAGCCCTGAAAAGAACGGCCGTCAAAACCGTGGGCCGCTACTGAGTACACAGGAAAACCCAAAGCCCTGATTTTATCCTCCGAGCGCCCCAAAACCCCGGCCAAGGTGACTGTATGTCCCCTGACCTTCAAGGCTTTAGCTGTTTCGATGGCCGGGAAAATATGCCCGCCCGTGCCTCCTGTGGCGATCAATACATGCATTAATAATCCTGAGTCTTGGAAATATTCAACAACAAAGCAATAGCTATCAAGTGAAAAATCAAGGCTGACCCGCCGTAACTGATAAACGGCAAAGGCAGGCCCTTGGTGGGAAAAGCCCCTATGCTCACCCCCACATTGACCACGGCCTGAAGTCCCAGCATCATGACGATCCCCATGCCTAAAAAATACCCGAACGCATGGTTAGTCTGACGGACAATGCGGGTGCCCTGCCAAATAAAAAGACCAAAAAGCATAATAATCGACACTGTTCCTATCAATCCCAATTCCTCACCGATAATCGACAGGATAAAATCCGTATGCGCCGCCGGCAGATAAAAAAGTTTTTGCTGACTATGCCCCAGACCGATGCCGAAAATACCGCCGGAACCCAAAGCAATTTGGGATTGGGTCAATTGAAAACCGATCCCCTGGCTGTCCTGCCAGGGGTCCAAAAAAGCGATGATACGCGCCACACGATAGGGCTCCTTGATAATCAAGTAAGCCACTAAAGGGACCGCTGAACAAAAAATAAGCGCCAAATGCCAAAGCCTGGCACCGGCCAAAAACAACAAGGTCAATGTGACCACTGCGATTTCAACGGTGGTCCCCAAATCCGGCTGTTTAAGGGTCAACGCACAGACCAAGCCCATCACTAAAAGCACAGGCAGAAACCCGTTCTTAAAACTCTTAATGAACTGCTGTTTGCGGTCCAAAAAATCTGCGGTGTACATGATCATCACAAGCTTGGCCATCTCGGAGGGTTGAAAATGAAAAACTCCGATTTTAAACCACCGGCGGGCCCCATAGCTTTCACGGCCCAGATGAGGGATCAATACCAACACCAAAAGCACAATACTGATACCCATCAACATGCGGGCATGCGGCTGGATCTGACGGTAATCAAAACGTAAAACAAAAAAAGAGGCCGCTAAACCTAAAACCAAAAACAGCATATGGCGTTTGAGGTAATACAGACTGTCATCGTAAGTTTGCATGGCATTGACACAACTGGCGGAATTAATCATCACAATGCCCACGCAAATCAGGGTCAAGACAGTCATCGTTAAAGCCACTCGTTGTTCTCTCATATCCCCTTTACCCTTACAGACTATTCACTATCTCTTTAAAAGCTTCTCCCCGTTGTTCGTAATCTTTAAACATATCAAAACTGGCGCACATGGGAGACAGCAATACACATTCACCGGGTCTGGCTTTGTTCTGCGCTGTGCTGACCGCTGCTTGTA
>Ga0187851_10002757_pt1 | contig 15280 bp, 7 predicted proteins | sample June2016WEW_6_10_FD_132997 | JGI IMG/M metagenome (GOLD analysis project Ga0187851, IMG submission 132997) | Peatland microbial communities from SPRUCE experiment site at the Marcell Experimental Forest, Minnesota, USA - June2016WEW_6_10 | ecosystem: Environmental > Terrestrial > Soil > Wetlands...
ATTTGCAGCCGGGCATTGAAGTTGTGCAGTTGCACCTCGTCTTGGTGATAATTGACGAGGCCGGCGTTTCTCAACGCCAGAGGCAGGTCCCCCAGACCCAGGCGGTCCCAGCCGTAGCCAAGTTCAAGGCGCTTGAACGGCGCTTCGGTGACTGTAAACGCTTCGACGTCCTTATCGGATCCGAGGCTGATGTAAGAAAACCCCACGGCGGGCAGGCCCACGGCCTGCCCGCCTCGCGGTGGATTAACAATGTAAGCCGAGAGCGTCGAGAAAATGCCGCCGCTGCCTTCGATCTGATGCAACGGCAAAGGCGCCGGTTTTTCCGCGCTTGCCTGGGAAGGGATTTGGGGAGGGGGTTGATTGGTGGACTGAGCGTCGTCCGCCTTTAGTGTCAGAGCAGGCAGAGCAGCGACCGCCAGCGCCAGCAACAGCGCGGGCGGACGGAAGTTACGTGGATTGATTCGGATATACGGATTTATTTTCATTTTTCGTTGAGTTTTGCCAGCAGACCTCCGATCGCTCGGTCAGCCTGTTGTCGAGTTTTTCTTCGTTTGATTTTGCCTCCAGTGTTCTGGCAGGCTGCTAGTCTTTTAAAAGTTCAAGCCTGTCCTGACACTTGTTTGCGCGCCTCGTCGGCCAGCGCGGTGCTTAGATAGCGTTCGCCGGTGCTGCAGCCGATCGTCACGATCAATTTGCCCTTGTTCTCGGGGCGCTTGGCCACTTGCAGCGCCGCCCATACGTTCGCCCCGGTCGAGATGCCCGCGAGAATTCCGTCCTCGTTTGCCAGCCTGCGCGCCGTGGCAATCGCGTCCTCGTTGCTGACCGTGATGACGTCGTCCACCACTTGCAGGTTCAGGTTTTTCGGCACAAAGCCCGCGCCCGTGCCCTGAATTTTGTGCGGGCCGGGTTTGACCGGCTGTCCGTTGCGCGTTTGCGTGATGACCGGCGAACCCTCCGGCTCGACCGCGATGGAACGAAAACTTTTCTTGCGCGACTTGATCACTTCGCTGATGCCGGTGAGCGTTCCACCCGTGCCGACGGCGGAAACCAGGATGTCCGCCCTTCCATCCGTGTCCGACCAGATTTCCTCGGCGGTCGTCCGACGGTGGATTTCGGGATTGGCTGGATTGTTGAACTGCTGGGGAATCCACGAATCGGCGATTTCCTTGTTCAGGTCCTCCGCCTTCTTGATCGCGCCTTTCATTCCATCCGGGCCGGGTGTCAACACCAACTTTGCCCCGAGCAATGCCAGCAGCGTGCGCCGCTCCAGGCTCATGGTTTCGGGCATGGTGAGAATCAGCTTGTAACCCTTCGCCGCCGCCACGAACGCCAGCGCGATGCCGGTGTTCCCGGAAGTCGGTTCAATGATGGTGGTGCCTGGCTTGAGAATTCCGTCGCGCTCCGCCGCCGCGATCATGGCAATGCCGATGCGGTCTTTGACGCTGCCGAGGGGATTGAAGAACTCGCCCTTCAACGCAATCGTGGCATCCACGCCCGCAGCGACACGGTTGACTTTGATCAGCGGGGTGCGTCCCACTGTGCTGATAATATCCTGATAAATAGGCATAAATATTCCTTTCAATTTGCGGTTCGGTTTAAGTTATCTATCTCTATCAATATAATAGAGATTAACATTCGCCTTGGAAACGTGCAAGCCACAATTGTTGCTATTTTCTTAGCATAAATTGCTCAACGCCAAACTTGAATCCGATGCTTTTTCCGTCTCCGCCTCCCTTTTCAACCGCTCGGCTTCCTCTGACTTCGCCTCCTGTCGTAAAACCGTGTTCGCCTTCATCTCTGCAATCCTGGCTTCTACGTCTATCCTCGGAACGTATCGCCTGAGACAATCCCTGAAATCGTCTATCCGGTAGCCCCTTTTGATCTCCTCTCCAATCCGTATTGCCACCGGCCTGATGCCGTAAGGCCGGAGCGTCTGCGCCAGGAGCGATTCATCGAGCGCATTGCCCTCGAAGAACTGCGAGGCCAGCCAATCACCTTCTCCGCGCAAACACGCCGCCATGGAGCGGCTGAACATCTTGTCCCTGCCGGATTCCACGAAGATGGTCAGGATATCGAGCAAAAGCCCCGCGCCCTGCAAATCGCAGTTCTGAGATGAGGTCAGGAACAGCGCCGCCTGAGCCGCTCTCTCAAACCATTCCGGCCCGGCCATGCGCGCCAGCACAAAAAGAGGCTCAAAGGTATCGGCGGCCCTGTCATTCAAACCGGGGACCGTTTCCAGGGCCGCCTTGGCAATAAGTTCGCTGTTATCGTCGGCAAAACGGACGCATTTTGACGTAATCGGCTCCGGCTTGAAATCCGTCAGCGGCGCGCATTTTTCAGTGACGAGTTTCCGCTCCAATCGCACCACGATGGACCTGTCCGCGATGGTGTCCGGGACGCGCCCGATCATGGCGATCACTTTCGGGCACCAGCAACTGTAGCGCACTAAGCTCGAATTGAGCTTTTCGTCGTTTATCGGATCCCCTTCTTCCTTTGCCTGGCCGGCTTTTGCCTTTGGGCTGCGGGCTTTACCGCCGGACAAGCGCAAAACGTATGCGGTTCGCCAGGTGTTGCCGCAATTGAGGATGCCGCGCATGACGCTGTTTCCGCCCAAAAAAGTGTCGGCCTCGTCGATGAGCAGGGTCGGTCCGGCGTCGTCTATCGCCCTGAACAGGGCGCTGACAGTGATGTTGGAGGCGACGAGCGCCCTGCACGCCAGCCCGGCCAGGACGGACAGGAGGGTGGTCTTGCCGCATCGTTTCTCAGGCGATTCAATCGACACGTAAGCCACGGCATCCCGCGTGTCGAAGACGTAAGTGTGGACCACCCACAGCGCGAGGGCCGCTGCGGCGTGTTCCGAAAGGACAACATGCGACCGGATGGCCGCTGAAATCTCGTCGAGCAACGCCCCGAGTTCGACGGGTTCGGCGGCGGGTTGGGGTTTGGTGAACTGGAACGATTGGCCGGTGTTTTCTTTCATATTCTTTATGGTTTCATTGTTCATTAGACGAAGTATATGTTTACAGCATCAATTAGTAAAGCACTATTTGAAAGCATTTTTAAAATAATCTTCACTTTTGCGGTCAAAGTGGATTAATGGCCTGAACTGCAAAGAGTTAGGAGTTTTAACCGCGGAATACGAATCCCGAACCACGAAAGCTGTCCCCCCGCAAAAGCATTCGGGGTTCGGGGTTGACGCCGGAAAAACCATCGACGGCAGGCACCAAAACGTGCAAACCTACGGTTTTCTGACACCTTTGGCGGCTTGACGACTCTGACACTCTTGAACCTTCCCAATTCTTCGCCGCGCTTCAACTGCCCGGGCAATCGTGGCTCCAAAATTCGGAACACACTGGTGTTGCTCCAGATGGAATTTCCCCGGATCAAGCCATATTATTTCAGTGTGTTTTTGATGAGAATAATTATGTATTACATCGCCCTCATCTGCAATATCGGCAATAAAGATGATGCCTGGAATAACCCGGTGTTCTTCCTCGTCACTGATTTCGTAGGTTCCGATCGGCTCCAGCGGATGAGGCAGGATCAAATCAACTCCAAAATCATCTTTATACGCCCGCGTTAAACAGTCAGTGAACGATTCACCCAGCCCAATTACGGCCCTGCATCTCGAGTGGGCATGGCGTTAAAGGCCGGCGACCCTTCAACCACCGCCCGCCTTGAAGGAATGTAACGGGTCTGTTGCGGCCTTGTTACGTTTTTTGTTACGGGTTAAGTCGTTGACTATCAACCGTGTAACGGGTGTTACGGGGTTTTTGGACTTATGTATCAATTATCCCATTATCCATTGTCAATTATCCATTGTCCATTGTCCTTCAATCTGCCGTCAGAAAGGCTTCCCCATGGTTCCCGCATTTCGAGTGGTGCGTGGTTAAAAACTCTGAAAGTTGTATTGGCCGCATTGGCCCCCCTTCGTTTCCTTTGCGACCTTGGTGTTTAAAAAGTCTGAATCCAATCCCCATCCTGCCTTCCTGTCTTTGCTTGCGCCTGCGTTCCTCTTGATCGAGCGCGGTCGTTTTCGAGTAATTACGACCTGTTACGACCTGATTCGACTAAAAATAAGAACCGTAAAAGCCGTAAAATGGATTGTTGCCCTTTTTCCGTTGCAAACCGCTGCCAGCAAATCCATTCCAACCGAAATAGGCGGAAATCCACTGAAAACGTCGAGAGACCAGTTTTATGCAAATGCTTCCGTGGGCGGATGGGGCTGGTATGGGGCTTCGAGCCGGGTGATTTCTTCGGGTGTCAGTTTGACGGAAAGGGCGGCGACGGCGTCGTCCAGGTGATGGGGCTTGGTAGCGCCGACTATCGGGGAGGTGACGACCGGCTTATGCAGTAGCCAGGCAAGGGCGATTTGCGAGGGCGGGAGCTTTCGCTCCTTGGCGATCTCGTTGACGCGGTCGATGACGGGTTTGTCGATGTCGGCTGTTTTGGTGAAGAGTTTTTGGGCGAAGGCATCGGTTCGGGCGCGTTCGGTGGGGGCGTCCGCCGACCAGGGGCGGGCCAGTCTGCCACGGGCCAACGGCGACCACGGGGTCACGGCCACGCCTTCGGACAGGCAGAGCGGAAGCATTTCGCGCTCTTCTTCGCGATAGAGCAGGTTGTAGTAGTTCTGCATGGAGACAAACTTCGCCCAGCCGTTGGCGCGTTGAATGGCGAGCGCTTTCATCATTTGCCAGGCATGCATGGAGGATGCGCCGAGGTAGCGGACTTTGCCGGCGCGCACAACGTCGTTGAGCGCTTCAAGGCTCTCCTCCAGCGGGGTGTCGTAATCGAAGCGGTGGATGATGTAGAGGTCGATGTAGTCGGTGCCAAGGCGCTTGAGGCTCTGACTGACTTCGAAGAGGATGGCTTTGCGGGACAGGCCGCGGCCATTGGGGCCGGGGCGCATGGGGGAATTGACCTTGGTGGCGATGACCAAATCGTCGCGGACGGCAAAATCACGGATGGCGCGTCCCAGCACCGCCTCGCTTTCGCCGTTGGAATAGACGTTGGCGGTGTCGAGGAAGTTCACGCCCAGTTCGAGTGCGCGCTGGATAAAGGGGCGGCTGTCCTGCTCGCTCAAAGTCCAGGGCCAGGTGAGCATGCCCGGTGTTTTGGGCTGGCCGTAGCTCATGCAGCCCAGGCAAAGGCGCGACACTTGAAGCCCCGTATTTCCAAGTCTTACGTAATTCATATCAATCTTGGTAACTATTTTAACGCAAAGGCGCAAGGGTGCAAAGACGCAATCAACGCATTGATTCTAAATTGAAAATTTGTCATTGAGAATTTCTCATTTGCCATCCGAAGAACCGTTCGGTGAGGAAGCTCCTTTCACCTTTTAAGAGGCGCGATGCCGTTGGTCATCATGGGATTGTCGGCTCTCCAGCCGCCGCCCAAAGCCTTGATCAACTGCACGGACGTCACCATGCGCTCGCCGTTCAATTGATAGGCCGTTATTTCATTTTCCAGCATGGTCCTGTCCGCCACGACCACTTCGAGGTAGCTGGCCAGGCCTTCCTTGTAGCGCTCCCGCGAAAGTTCGGAGCCTTTCCTGGCCCCTGCGACGGCGCGCATTTGCGCCTCGTATTGTTCGGTGAGCAGGCGCAATCCGGCCAGGCTGTCTTCCACCTCGTGGAACGCGACCAGCACCTGCGCTCGATATTGCGCCACGGCCTCTTCGTAAGCCGCCCTGGCCTGTTGCACGCCGGCTCGGACGCGGCCGCCTTCAAAAATAGGGATGGTGATGTTTGGGCCGTAGCTCCAGATGCGGTTTTCCCAATTGAAGACGTCCTTGAGCGCCGCGCTTTCCGTGCCGGCGTAGCCTGTCAATTGAATGGCCGGGAAGTAAGCCGCCTTGGCCACGCCTATTCCCTCGCTGGCTGCCGCCATGGCGCGTTCCGCCTCCGCCACGTCGGGCCGCCTTTCCAGGAGATCGGCCGGCAGGGCGACTGGAATGGCTGGAGGCCGGTAGAGGCGCACGGTTTCCGCGACGGAGAAATTGGCCGGGGGCCGGCCGCAAAGCGTAGCGAGGGCATTCTCCAGTTGGGCGCGGTTCAAATCAAGCCCCACGTAGTCGGCTTGGGCCGAGGCCAACTCCGTTTCGGCCTCCGCAACGTCCACCGCGCTGTAAGCGCCGCCGGCATGCAGGGAATCGACCAGGGTGAGATTTTTTTTGCGCAACTCAATCGTCTCGGCCACGACGTGGCGGTCCAGGTCGATGGACCGAATCATGAAATAGGTCTGCGCCACGTCGGCCTGGAGGGAAAGCAGGATGCTCTGATACGCGGCAGCGCTGGCTTGGGCCTGTTCGCGCGCGGCCCGGAATGAGCGCCGGACACGCCCCCACAGATCGACCTCGTAGCTGAGATCGAGGGGCAGGACGAAATCATTGGCGGAATAGCCGGTGAGGGCGCTGCCCGGCGGCAAAGGGCGGCCCGGCGAATAGCGCGTGCGGTTCCCATAAGGATCCGAGGTCAGAATGGGGGAAAGGTCAGCCCGGCTGATGCGGGCAGTGGCGCGGGCTTCCTCCACGCGTTCGAAAGCGGCGCGAAGGTTCGGGCTGTTGGTGGTGGCTTCCAATTCCAGCCCGGTCAGGACGGGGTCATCATAAACTTCCCAAAAACTCTGTTTGATCTCGGCATCGCGGGGCTGGCCCTCTTTCCAGGGGGACGCAGCCTTCCACGCGTGGGGCGCCGGGGTGGAAGGAGGCCCCTCGTAATCAGGCCCCACCGCGCAACCTCCCAAGACCAGCAGATACAGCAAGACTGTCCCGGCGCGGCGGCCCGGTCGCCTGGGACGAAACTTATTCATGGGCGGATTTGACGTCGTCCTTCGCGGCTGTCGCTACACGCACCTTGCTGCCGGCTTCAAGGGAATCGGACGGGTTGATGATGACGTTGTCAGTTTCGGAAAGGCCGTGGACGATTTCGACCGTTGTGCCGTAGTCCCGGCCCACCGTCAGGTCGATCAGATGGACGATACCGTTGGAATCCACCACCCCAGCCTGCATTCCCTGGTCGTTGCGGAAAAGCAGCGTATTGACGGGCACGACGACGGGGTTGACGCCTGTGGCCAGGTTGATGCGCGCCATGGTGTGCGCGCCCGGAAACAATATGGCGTCGTGGTTGGACACCAGAATTTCCGTCAGGAGCGTGCGGGAGACGGGATCAATCGCGCCGGCGGTGCGGTCCACGATGCCGGTGAAGGTCTGTCCGGGCAGTTCGGAGAAGGTCAACGTCGCCGTATCGTTCGACTTGACCATCTGGCTGTAAGCTTGCGGCAAACTGACATAAACGCGCAAAGGGTCGATCCGGGCCAGCCGGAAAATCTCACGGGACGATCCGGCGGTGATGAGAGTGCCCGCGTCCATGGTGCGGGCGGTGATGATGCCGGCAAAGGGTGCTGTCAATACTTTGAACTTGGTCAACTCCTTCAGGCGGTTGACGTTGGCCTCGGCCGCGGACACGTTGGCCTGTTGCGCGTGCCAGGTCGCCACCCGCACGTCAGTGTCCTGCTGCGAAACCGAATCGCTCTGACGCAATCGCTGCCAGCGGTCGGAGGAAATGCGGGCGATTTCCAGGTTGGCCCTGGCCTGGGCGAGCGCGGCGTCGGCTTGCTTGAGTTCCTCGTCCAATTCGGGCGTTTCGATCTCCGCCAGGGGCTGCCCCGCCTGGACGCGCGTGCCGATATCCGTAAGCCAATGGTTGAGATAACCGCTGACGCGCGCGTAAATGGGGGCCTCCTCGAACGCGGTGATGTTTCCCGGCAGTTCAAGCTGGATCTGCGCCTCGGTGCGCTTGGGATGAATCACGCTCACCGTTGGAATCGTGTTCTCCACTGTCTCGCGCTCGAGTTGCGCGCGATCCCGGACGCGGGACCAAACGGTGACGGCGGTTGCCACAATTAATAGCAGCCCGAACACCGCCAGCACGAACCACGGCGTTCGCCCCGGAGGCCCTGGAGGTTTGGTGGGAGCGTCGGCGCCTCCCAACTCCCGTCCGTGCGGCGCAGCGGGCGCAGGAGAAGAGGCCCCGGGTTTTGTTTCGATTTCTTTCATAGATTTCAAGTCGTCCACGTCGTTGCCGGAGTTGCGCCGTGGTTGTCGCTCCGGCTTCGGATCATGCAGAAAATAACCGGAACGAAAAAGAGCGTTGCGACCGTGGCGAAGAACAGCCCGCCAATGACGGCCCGGCCCAGCGGCGCGTTCTGCTCGCCGCCTTCGCCCAGGCCGATTGCCATCGGGACCATGCCGATGATCATCGCCAGGGCCGTCATCACCACCGGGCGCAACCGGATGTAACCGGCGTCCAGCGCGGCGGTGAAGGCATTGCCCGTCTCCTCAAGGCGCTCCTTGGCGAACGTGACCACCAGGATGCTGTTGGAAGTCGCCACGCCGATGCTCATGACGGCTCCCATGAGCGAGGGCACGTTGAGGGTGGTGCGCGTCAGGAAAAGCATCCAGACAATGCCGCACAGTGCACCCGGCAGGGCCGTAATGATGATGAATGGATCGCTCCAGGATTGGAAGTTCATCACGATCAGCAGATAAACCAGCGCGATGGCAAAGAGCAAGCCCAACCCCAGGCCGAGGAAGGAGGAATGCATCGTCTCCACCTGCCCCCGCACGATGATCGAACTGCCGCGGGGCAACTGCTTCTCGGCCCTGGCCACAATCCCCTTGAAACTCTTGGCCACGCTGCCTAGGTCGCGCCCTTGCACCTCCCCATAAACGTCAATCACGGGCTGGATATCGTAATGGCTGACCACGCCTTGCTCCGCGTGGCGCGAAAATGTGGCCAGGTTCCCCAGCAACTGCGGAGCGGCCCCACTCGGCCCCGTTACCGGGATGCCGGCCAGCTCCTGCAAGGTATCGAGCCGGTACTGGGGCGTTTGCGCCGCCACTTGATAACTCATGCCATTATTCGGATTCAGATAAAACGAAGGCGCAGTCTGAAAACTGCCGCTGAGGGCTACGAGCAGGCTGGACGCGACGTCCCGCTGGGTGAATCCGACCTCCTGCACTTTGGTGCGGTCGGTCTTCACTTGCAGGCTGGGCAGATCGAACATCTGCTGCACATGCACGTCCACCGCGCCGGGAACCTGACGAAGCTGATCCGCGATTTCCCTGGCGACGGCGTAATTCTTTTCCTGCTCGCGTCCGACGACCTGAATATCAATCGGCGAGGGCAAGCCGAAATTCAAGACCTGGCTGACGATGTCGGCCGGCTGGAAATAGAACGATACACCCGGAAAATCCACGTTCAGATCATGGCGCAGTTTTCGAATGTAGCCTGCGGTGGGATGATGTTTTTCCCGGTTGAGCGAGATGAGTATTTCGGCGTCGAACGGCCCGATGGTCCCTCCATTGTTGTACGAAACGTTGATGCCGCTGACAGGCAGGCCGATGTTATCCACGATGCTTTCCAATTCCCCGGGCAGAATGGTCCGCCGGATGACCTTTTCCACGTGATCGCACAACACCGCGGTTTCCTCCACCCGCGTGCCCGTTTTGGCGCGGACATGGAGCCGCATCTGGCCGGCGTCCACCTTGGGGAAAAAATCCTCGCCTAGAAACGGCATCAGAAGGAACGACGCCGCGCAGAAGGCCAGGAAACAAACGGCGAAACGCCCGCGGTGGTGCAGGCAGGCGTTGAGCCAGTTGCGGTAGGCGGTGCGCAGCCGTTCAAAGCCGCGTTCAAACCCGGCGTGGAACCGCCCGAACCAGCCCTTGGCTTCCGTGCCGGTCTCATGCACGTGGCGGCGGAGGAAGAACATGACCAGGGTCGGCACCACGGTGCGCGACAGGAAATACGAAGCCAGCATGGCAAACACCACCGCCTCGGCCAGCGGCACGAACAGGTAGCGCGCCGTTCCTGTCAAAAAGAACATCGGGACGAACACAATGCAGATGCACAAGGTCGAGACAAAGGCCGGCACGGCGATTTGGGACGCGCCGTCCAGGATGGCGGTGCGCAGTTCCTTTCCCTGGCGCAGGTTGCGCTCGATGTTCTCGATTTCGACCGTCGCGTCGTCCACCAGGATGCCCACCGCCAGCGCCAAGCCGCCCAGGGTCATGATGTTCAGCGTCTCTCCCAGGGCGCTGAGAGTGATGATGGAACAGAGGATGGCCAGCGGAATCGAGATGACGATGACAAAAGTTGTCCGCCAATTGCCCAGGAAAATCAGGATCATGATGGCCGTCAGGCAGGCGGCGATGACCGCTTCCTTGATGACCGATTGCACGGCGGCCCGCACGAACAACGATTGATCGAGCAGGGTGCGGATTTCAAACGCGGACGGCAGGGTTTTGGCCACCTGCGGCACGGCTTTCTTGATGCGCGCCACAATGTCCAGGGTGGAGGCCGCGCCGGATTTGATGATCGTCAAGAGCGAGGCGCGGACGCCGTCGCTGCGCACGATGTTTTGCTGGACAGCGTATCCGTCGCGCACATGGGCCACGTCCCGGATGTAAATCATGTGGCCGTTGATCTGTTTGAGCGGGAGATTGTTCAACTCCTCCACGGAGAGCGGGCTGCCGTTTAACTCGACGGCGTACTCGGCGCTTCCGATCTTCTCCGTGCCGGCCGGGAGAATGAGGTTTTCCGCGCCGATGGCGTTAACGACATCGTTGGGGGAGAGACCCGTTCCGTTTAGGGCTGAATTGTCAATATCGACCATGATCTGGCGGGCTTTGCCGCCATAGGGATAAGGCATGGAGGCCCCTTGCACCGTGGCCAGGCCGATGCGGAGAAAATTCATTCCCAGATCGTTAACCTGCGCTTCCGAGAGCGTCTTGCTGCTCAAGCTCAATTGCAAAATGGGAACGCTGGAGGCGTTGTAGCTGATGATGAGCGGCGGGGTGATCCCCGGCGGCAGGACGCGCAGGGTTGACTGGGAAATGGCGGTGATTTGCGCGATGGCCATGTCGATTTTCACGTTGGGATGGAAAAACACCTTGATCACCCCCATGCCGTTCAGCGACTGGGACTCGATGTGCTCGATGTCGTTGACCGTGGTGGTCATGCCGCGCTCGCTGACCGTTACGATGCGCGAAGCAATCTCCTGCGCCGACATGCCGGTATAACCCCAGACCACGCTCACCACCGGGATACTGATGTTGGGAAAGATGTCCGTCGGGGTGCGCAAAATGACCACAGGGCTGACCAGCAAAATCATCAGCGCGACAACCACAAACGTATAAGGCCGGTTCAGGGCCAGTCGGACTATCCACATAAAAACTTACAAATGCCACCCCTCGGCGAAAAAGAATCCTAATCAAACCCCCTTGATTTTCAAGGGTTTTTGAGGCACCCGGCCCAAGTGCGATTTTGGGCAGCCCAAATGGTGCAACGGAATTGACGCGAAGAATGGCAAGAAGCGCTCTGTTACCACTTTTGTGCAGGTCAATCTTGAAAGGCGCGGCGCGAGGCAGCCCAGACCATCCGCGACTGCGCCGCATGGCCCGTCGTGGACAATTCCCTGAAAATCCTCTTGACCGCCTTGGGCGAGCAAACTCGTTGGCTGTCCCTCCCAACGGGATGCGCTGATTTTGGCGGCCGCCCGCACCTCGGGCGCCAGCGAGATCTTCACCGAAGATTTCAATCACGGCCAGGATTATGGCGGCATCCGGGCCTTCAACCCATTCCGATGAGCCGTCCCTCAATATCTGGACAGTTGCGGACGCGGCGGGGCGGCATGCTTCACTGTGCCCCGAATAGCGAACTTGCCTCGCAGTCGGCGCGGTGATTGCCCGATTCCAGCATTCGTTCATCGAGGCACTGCCGAAGAGTTTCCAGTAGTTTGTCTGGGCGGAACGGTTTTTGGACAAATTTTTCCCCGCTGCGCAATTGAAGTTCCCTTCCGGCCAGGTCTGCGCTGTAGCCGCTCACATAAAGGACCTTCAGTTTCGGCAGGTGGGCCTTTAGCTGGCGGGCCAATTGCTGACCGCTCACACCACCGGGCATCACCAAGTCGGTGAGCAGAAGTGAGACGGTATCGCGATGTGACTGCCAGACGTTGAGCGCTTCGTTTCCGTCGGCGGCTTCGACCACCTTGTAACCTTGGCGTCCGAGAAGTCGGCAGATCGACGTGCGGACCCTGGAGTCATCCTCAACTAAAAGGATGGTTTCAGTGCCACCGCGCGGTTTTGGTCTCGCCGCATCCCTTTTCAATTCCACGTTGGTTTCACTAGTGAGTGGAAGAAATACTTGGAAGGTCACGCCTTTTCCCGGGCGGTTGTCCACCTTGATCCAACCCTGGTGTTGTTTAACGATGCCAAAGACCGTTGCCAGACCCAGGCCCGTGCCCTTGCCCGCTTCTTTGGTTGTGAAAAATGGCTCGAATATCCGGGGCAGGACCTCCAGTGGGATGCCGCCACCCGTGTCGCTGACGCTCAGGCACGCGTAACGCCCCGGCCTGGCGTCCGGGTGGAGACCTATGAGGTTATCGTCCAAGACCGCTTCTGTCGTTTCGATGCGCAGCTGTCCACCAGTGGGCATGGCGTCTCGGGCGTTCACGGCCAGATTCATCAGCACTTGGTCAAGCATGCCTGCATCGGCGCGCGTCATCAGCGGCCTTGGATGCAGGTTCAATTGCGAATGCACATCCTCGCCAATGATTCGCCGCAGCATTTTGGCGAGGCTTGTGACAACTACATTCAAATCCAGATTGCTCGAGCGCATCACTTGGCGCCGGCTGAACAGCAACAACTGCCGGGTCAGTTCGGCAGCGCGATCGGCATCCCCTCGGATTTGTTTCAGGCCTTCCCGCGCCTCCTCGGGCAGATGCTCCACCATTAGAACCATCTCGGTCTGCATGATAAGCGCCGCCAGAATGTTGTTGAAATCATGGGCCACGCCTCCGGCCAACTGGCCGATGCCTTCCATCTTCTGCGACTGGCGCAACTGAGCTTCCAATTGATGGGCTTTGGTGATGTCGCGAAAGGTCCAGATTCGACCGCAGCTACCGCCGCTCTTGTCGCGCACCGGCGAGGAGTAGCGGTCCACGATGGTGCCATCCGCAAACTCAAGTTCATCCCGGCTGATCTCCTCGGGATGCGCATAAAGGTAGTCGACTTTCTCTTTCATTTTCCCGGGATCTTTGGCGCGACTGGCGACAAACGCGATCTGCACACGGTGTTCATCATCTGCGGCGATGTCCGGCGGGATTTTCAACAGGTCATTCATGCGCTGATTCTGAAGGATTCTTTTGCCCTGATTGTCAACCATCAGAATGCCATCCGGGGCGGCCTCCATCTGCGCCTCCAGGAGTGCGGTCTTCCAATGCAGTTCTTCCACCTTGACCAGGCGCTCCATCTCGCCCGCCACGCGCACGGCCGCAATCTGCAGCAGCGCGGTGGCGAGCTGCGCGTCGGGCATCGGTTTGGTGTCCAGCAGAGCTATCAAGCCGAGCGATTTGCCGGCCGAATCCGTTAGCGGAATGCCCAGATAGCTTTGGGCGCCCATTTGCGCCAGCAGGGCGTCGTCGGGAAACATTTCCTGGAGATGGTCGCGGTGATAAAAAAGAATCTTGCCAAGGACGTTGTCGCAGGGTGCGCCCCGGGTGGAATATTCAATGTCGGGAACAATTCCGCCCTTGGCGTAAAGACCGGTGGTTTGCACGGTATGGTCATCTTTGCGCCGGCCAATCAGCACATAATCCACTCCCAGCGTCTGTCCGATGTATTGCACCAGCCGGGCAAGAAAATCCTCCTGCGAACCGCTCCACCCTTCCTGCGCGATAAAACTCAAAAACTGTTCGGTCTGTTTGCGATTGGTAATGTCCTGCTTGATCGCAACGTAATTGGTGATCTCACCATTGGCATCCCGCACTGGCGTGATGATGGTGTCCTCAATGATAATCTGTCCATCCTTGCGTTTATTAACCATTTCGCCATGCCACACTTTTCCAGCGGTCACCGTGGCCCACAAGTGGGTGTAATATTCCGGCGGGTGGTGGCCGGATTTTAAGATGCGTGGATTATGTCCAATGGCTTCCGCTGCTTCATATCCTGTCAGCTTGCTGAAAGCCGGATTGACCCATTCAATTTTGCCTTGGCGGTTGGTGATGACGATGGCGTTGGCGGCGGCAGTCAGGGCCGTGGACTGCAAACTCATCCGGACCTCGGCCTGCTTTTGCTCGGTGATGTCATACAGGATCCCCGTCCAGATTCTTTCGCCGTTGGCGGCCGGGCGTGACCGCGATTCGATGTGGACCCAGGTCGTTTTTCCGCCGATCACCAAACGTCCCTCCCAGCGAAACGGCCTCAGCGAGATATTGGCTTCCTCGTTCTGCCGGGCAAATTTCGCTTTATCTTCGGGATGAACCAGATCAATGACGATACCGGGCTTGGTCGTAAAATCCGCCCTTCCAGCCCCCAGAATTTCACACAAGCGGTCGCTGACCAACTCGAAGCTATAAGGAGCGTGTGCTGAATTGCTCCAGGCATCTTTGCGGTGCTGGTCCTTGGGAAATACCCGGATGCGATATATCCCGGCTGGTTGATTGTTGACCAAGTCGAGATACAGCTCACGTTCCTGTCGCAGTAGTTCATCCGCCCGCTTCTGCTCCGTGAAGTCTAATGAAGAACCAAGCCAGCATTTTTCACCATCGACTTCCAACACTTCCGCGGACCATCTTATCTCACGAATCTGGCCAGACGGGCGTCGGATTTGCAATGCGACATTCCGTACCGTTCCCTCGTTTGTATGAGCTGCCAGAACCGCGGTCCGCTGTTCGGAGTCACGCCATAGATCGAGCTCCAACGACGTGTGGCCGATGACCTCTTCGCGGGACCTTTGCAGGAGCTTTAAGAATTCATGGTTCGCGTCCAGATAGCGGCCTTCCTTGATGGTGGAAAGTGCCATGGGCAGCGGGCTGGAGTGAAACATTCTTGAAAACTTCTTTTCGCTTTCGCGCAGGATTTCCTCGGCCTGCCTGCGCTGAGTGATGTCCCGGATGGTGGCCAGTACAAACGATTTTCCGTCGCGTTCCATGTGGGTCAGGAGCACATCCGCCATGAATTCTTTACCGTCCAGCCGCCGGTGCTTCCACTCGAAGAACAACTGGCCTTCTCGCATGAGCTTTTCATTCATCGTGCGCACGGAATCAGCCGAGAGAGACCCGTCGGGCTGGCGTTCAGGAGAAAAATCCTGCGGGCCATGTGACATGAATTCTGCTTCACTCTCCACGCCGAACATTTTGATGGCTGCCGGGTTGCCGGAGGTATATCTTCCACTAATCGGGTCAAGGGTGGAGATGGCGTCCCGGGCGCTTTCAAAAA
>Ga0187851_10002759_pt1 | contig 15278 bp, 12 predicted proteins | sample June2016WEW_6_10_FD_132997 | JGI IMG/M metagenome (GOLD analysis project Ga0187851, IMG submission 132997) | Peatland microbial communities from SPRUCE experiment site at the Marcell Experimental Forest, Minnesota, USA - June2016WEW_6_10 | ecosystem: Environmental > Terrestrial > Soil >...
GCGCCACAGCTTCCTCGAAGCACAGCGCAGCGACCTTATCGAATCGATCGAGAACACTCAAGACACCATCAAGGAAATCGACCTCATCTCCCGCACCCGGTTCGACGAGGCCTTTGCACGGATCAACGAGAACTTCGCCCGCGTCTTCGCGCGCCTCTTCCAGGGCGGGCAGGCATTTCTGCGCGTCACCGACGCCGAGAACCAGGCCGAGAGCGGCCTCGACATCGTGGCCCAGCCGCCCGGCAAGAAGCTGCAGAATGTGCTGCTCCTCTCCGGCGGCGAGAAGTCGCTCACCGCGCTGGCCCTGCTGGTGGCCATCTTCCAGTTCCGCCCCAGCCCCTTCTGCGCCCTTGACGAAGTGGATGCGGCGCTGGACGAGACCAACGTCGCCCGCTTCGCGGATCTGATGCATTCACTCAGCAGGGAGACGCAGTTCCTGGTCGTCACCCATTCCCGGCGCATGATGCAGTCGGCCGACATGATCTATGGCGTGACCATGCAGGAACCCGGCGTCTCCAAGGTGGTAAGCGTGCGCCTCGGCGGCCGCGATCAGCAGCGCGCCACGGCGTAGATTCGGTCCGGGACGAGCACGCAAAGTGCTGGCTCGCGACACAGCGCGGCATGTTTATGAGATCCATTTCAGCAGCCGCAGAATGCCCATTGCGGCAGCGCGCGAGTGAGCCGAAACATTGCTTCGCGCGAGAATCTCTTAGCGGTTCTCCGCATAATACCGGTAAGCCGTGGTGAGCATTTCGCTGTTGGTCACAGTGGGCCGCCAGCCTAACGCTTTCCGGATGCGAGAGGTGTCGAAGACGAAGTCTTCCGCGATCATCCGATAGTGGTAAGGGCCGAGCGGGGAGATGCCCAGCCTGTGGGCCAGGCGCATGGCCGCCAGCGCCGGTCCTTTGGGCAGCGAGCGGACATGAGAGCGGCTGCCGGCCTCCCGGATCACGGCGTCATAGCACTCGCGCAGGCTGGGTACGTTGTCGCTGCCTACATGGAAGGTGGCCGAGCCGCGGTAATCGAGAGACTGAACGCAAGCTCGCGCCAGATCGCCAGCGTGGATGAACTGGTAGTGATTGCCGCCCGAACCCACCACCCAGACGGTCTTGTTCTCGCGGATAAACTCGAAGAGGATTGCCAGCAGACCCAGCCGGCCGCTGTCGATGATGGTGGGACAGCGAAGAACCACCACGTCCAGACCATCCTCGAATTGCCTGAGCAGCTTCTCGGCGGCCAGCTTGGACTCGCCGTAGATCTCCACCGGAGCGGGCGGGTCGTCCTCGCGGACCGGATGGCCCAGGTTGCTGGCCCACAGGCAGTTGCTCGAGGTGAAGACCAGCTTGCGAACCCCGGCCTGCCGCGAGCAGCGGGCTATGACCCCAGTTCCGTCCACGTTGCAGGTCCACAGCAGCTCGCGGTTCATTTTTCCGTGCGCCAGCATGGCGGCGATATGGAAGACCGCGTCGAACGGGCGCGCTGTGAAGATGCCCCGCATCGCCTGTTCATCGCGGATGTCGGCCTGAATGTTGCTCAGCGCGGGATGCCGGAGGCTGTCGGGCACCAGATCAACACTGACCACCTCGGCGCCGCTCTCCAATAACTGGCGCTTGAGAATGCCTCCAAAGAAGCCGGCCCCGCCGGTTACCAAGAATCGCGCCGCCATCAATTCCCTTCCCCTTCGATTCATACCCATTCTAGGCCGTTGTCGCGCCTCAGCCGGATCACTTGGCTCCGGAAGATCGATTTGCTTCTTTTCCAGAGTCCTGCTGGGTACCGTCAATGCGCTGAAAGATCAAGTCGCAGTTGTGATTCATTAGGCGAAAACCCTCCGGCATCGCCCCGCAAAAAACATTGGTCATCCTATAGCCGGCGCGGTTCAACATCTGGATCCTCGGATGCGATAAGACGCTGGGAGCGTCTGGACTGGTTCCATACACCCCCACGACAACCACGGCGGGATGCAAAGGGAGAGCCTTCAGGAACCCTTCTTCCGTGGGATTCTGATCGCTCCACGACCAGAATGGCTCCTGCTGGTTGACGAAGATACCGCGCTCGAAGTAAGGCAAAACTCCGACCGAGAAAAAAGCTCCGGCATGAGCGACTGGGTCATGGAGATCCGTGATTGCGATGGTCGATCCGCGCTGAACGAAGGGACGCAGAAACCCGGCTGTCGCAAGATCGGGAGAGTACGCATGGTAATGATCGAATTCAATGGCATAGGCCGACCAGAAGATTTGAAGGCAGGCCACGGCGGCTAAAGCCATGCGCCCGGCCGATTCGCGTCTCGTGGGCGTCAGTCCCGAATCTGGCCAGGTCATCCACGAAAGGGAGATAGCGAGGGGGACCATCAGGCCAAAATGCCACCAATCGGAGGCCACGGCCCCACAGAAGGCGGCCAAAAACAACACCGGCAAAAGATAGAAGAGTCTGCGCCGGGCGCGCAGGCAGAGAGCGATTGCAACCCAGAATGGAATGGAAAGCACCCAGGGCTGGAAGACGGGCAGAACCAGCGAAGCCAGAGATCTTGCAAAGGAGCTAAACAAGGATGAATGAAGGCGAAAGGAGAGGTAATCGGTTAAATCGCGCGGCGGCCAAGCGGTCCACAGAGCAAATGTCCAAAAAGAGAGAAGAAGAAGCCCGGCCCACCAGAACTGGCGCCTGCGGCGAGGGTTCAATGCGCCGCGGTTCTGGAGCTGCTCGATGAGGTAAACCAGGGCGAGTCCCGCGGAGATGACTGCGGCATGGAGCGCCACGTTCGCCAGCAGGCCGAGTAGAAGGGCAAGAACCAAGGGAGATTTTTTCCACCGCAGAGCGATCAGATAGAGGAGAATCGGCACAAGCACATAGCTCCGCGCCGCTATAGCATATTGAAACACAAGGAAGAAGGTGAACGGCAATGCCAGCTTGAGATAACTCGGGAAGGGAGATTTGAAAAGAAGCAGCGCAGTGGCCCCAACGGCGATTGCCCCGCAAATCCACGAAAGTCCGGCGTAGCTGAGATGCGCGCGAATCAGAAGCCAAAGAAGGAAATGCCAGAGGCCCGGCGAACCTTCGTAACGGATGTAAGTTTCAAACAAGGCTGGGAGAGAGAGACTCCGCGCGAGCTGCCAAGCCTGGGCCACATCTGCTGAGGGCTCATGGTAGGGGATGGCGAAGGCGACCAGCCCCGCATACAAACCAAGCGCGGCCCACTCTGGCCAACGGGAATGGAACTGTCCCGGCGGCTCGTCAAGGGTAGGAACGTGGTTCATTTCCGCTCCAGAATGTCGAAGCCCTGGAATTCTCTTCTCAGTTTATAGCGGCCGTTCATTCTTTCCCTGTGCGGCATCCTCGTCATGTGGGAACTGAGTCGGTCTGCGCCATGCTTCGGTCTGTATCTGCGTCGCCGCGCCGCACATACACCCACAGATAGAAAACAGCCATCGCCAGCAAGAGCAGCGAGGCGGGCCGTGTCAGCACAACCGTCAGAATCTCTGCGAAGCCTCCCGCTGTTCCCACATGCAGTTTGTTGGCTAGGTTGATAAAAATCGCCAAAGGAATATCCCCGGTCAACACCAATCCCGAAGCATTGACTAGCAGCGCAATCCATCCAATCGCGCCGCCCTCGGCCCACAACATAGCGCAGGCGGGAACGGTGAGGAAGAGGAGTTTGGCGTCGTAAGGCCGATGATAGGTCACCAGCATGGTGAGTGGCGCGACGGCCGCCAGGGCAAGCCAGGCTCTGGCCGGCGAAAAACGCGACCTGAGAGTGCGAATCGACCAGACCAGCAGCATTGCCCCGCAGACCAGATAGCTGATCGGATTGTAGACGCGCGGATCGTCTCTGAAGACGCTGAGAGCCGCTTGCAGATCGACTACCATTCCGGCGGTGCGGCTGGTGAGGGAAGCGGGGCCGGCTTCGTTCAGCCCGCCGGGCGCGGAGATCGCCGCGAGATTGGATTGCCAATTCTGCGCCCAATCCGGCGCGACGTGGGAAACCCACAGAAGGGCCGACAGACCCAGCACAAGCGTGAGGAGCAGAGTTTGAAGCGCGCGCACTCGATGGACGCCGCCCGCCAAAAAGAAAAAGAGCCAGACCAGACCCGTGTCATGGGGCTTGATGGCCAGGCTGGCCGCCAGGCAAAGGATGCCGGCGGGTACAAACCGCTCCTCAAGAAAACACCAGACGGCCACTACGCAAAGGCCGACAACGATCCCCGCGGTGTTGCCGGTGCCAAAGAGAACTTCGCTGTTGGCGAGCAGGATGCAAACAAGAACGAGGGAGATTGCCGGCGCGCGCCTGGCTCCTATATTCCACATCAGGAAAGCGGCAAGAATGAAGACTACGGCGAGAGAACCCAGCCAAAGCGCCTGCGCCGCCCAAAACGGAAGCATCGCAAACGGGGCTATGAAGATGAAAGTGGTGGGCAAGTTGACATAGAGCGTCACCAGCCGGCGGTGCTGCATGGACTCCCGTGGGCTTGCCCCGTGCTCGGCCTGGTATACGCTCTCCAGCTGACTTACCTGGTAGGGGTCATGGCCTTGAAGCAGGCATCGCGTGCCGTAGTAAATAGCCTTGAAGTCTATCGGCCCACCCGTTGCGGTCCGGGCAATCGCAACACCCCAGATAATGGAGATCCCGCTGCTCAACAGGATCCAAGCCAGGGCAATCCGCCGCGTCCTTTTCATCTTGAATTTCACTTTCTACACTCCCGGACGCTTGCGACCGGAGTCATGGCCGAGGAATGGACGATTGCGGCGCTGGGGCGTCTTGCAGAGGCTCTGAAACATTCTGCCTTGCCACACAAGGCCGCCGCTCCTGGATGGTTGCGGATGGTTGCGTCGGCCCAGCCGTTCTGGCCTTTGATTCCGCCGTCTGTGGAGATGCTTCAAAACACAGATTGGCGTTTCCAGGAATGCTGTACTTCGAAGCTGATTCACTCAAGTCGACACCAGCCCCCCAGCTAGTGGCGACCTGAAGGAAGTCAAATGAAGTATAGCTTTCCTGGAAACGCCGTTGAAAAACGAAGGAGAGACGCATTGCAATTGACTTGCGCAACGAGCCTCTCCCGCAAATCATCAAAAAGCTTAACGGTTGCCGGCCAGAGCCTGCCCTGACAGAATCTAGGTCATGGAACTGCTAAGCACAGAGACGACAGTTGAAAACTCAACATTGATGCCCGAGGCCAGGGACCTCATGCTGGCAGCGCTGCCGAACGCAACCAGAGCAACTACCAGAGCATATTCGACCAGGTTCTGGCCGTCTTCCGGCATTGTCAGGCGCTGCCATCTGAGGACGAGTCCTAAAATTGAAGGCCGCATTCTCCTGCCTCCTTCTGTGTTCGGTGGAGTGTGACCTTTGCCGGCGAGGTGATCTTTCTTGCACCGGCTCCGGCGGGCGCACCTCCCGCAAAGGCGATGAACCTGGCGGTCCTGACGGTACATTGACAGGTTTATGCCAGGCTGGAGGACAGAGTGCTGCTGATGGTGGTGAATGCGGTGTTCAGGCCGCTCGCCAAGGTCTTCATGCCGACGGTAGCGCCGAAGGCGACCAGAGCAACGACCAGAGCATATTCAACCAGATCCTGGCCTTCTTCGCGGCTCATCAGGTCCTGGAACTTCACAAACAGCTTGAGAAGCATGGTGTTCATTTTCTTTCTCCCCGTAAGTTGATTTTCCCAGCCCGAAGCCGGGTTGCCCTGGATGTTGCATGTTTCGTGCCATTTGCAATTCAGGCTATTATCTTTATAAATCAACAATTTACTCGGATAGTAATCAAAGAGGTTCCCTGCAAGGTGTAAACATCTGTATACAGTTTGACATGGGCAGACTGGCCCTGTTTACAGCACACAGCTTTCCGTGCCCGATAGTGCGCAGCCAGAATCCGGAATGGGAGTTAAGGGATTCACGCGGTATAGCTCAACGGCGAGAGCTTTGGCTCTTTCGCGCCCGCGGGATAGCTTGAACTTGCGTGGCGAACCTATCTCTCTCGTGAAGTAGAATAGCCTCCATGGCCAGCAAACTGAAGATTCCCGGGCCGGAGGCAGAGCACGACTTCGCCGATTTGGCGATTGTGGGCGTCACTGCATTGGCGCTTGCGTTTACCACTCTGTTCCTCTGCGTGATGCCGCTGGCCAATTTCGCGGGGGGCCGTGACTTCGTCGTTTATTGGGCTACCGGCCAGCAGCTTGTCCACCACGCCAGCCCGTATGACCCGGAGGAGATGGCGCGGACCGAGCTTGCGGCGGGATTTCCTCCCCAGGCCGGTGTCCTCTATATGAGAAACCCGCCCTGGGACCTGCCCCTCGCGCTTCCCCTCGGATTCATCGGCGTGCAGGCCGGAGCGCTTCTGTGGTCCCTGGTCCTTCTGGCGTGCCTGCTGCTTTCGGTCCGCATTCTCTGGCGAATGCACGGCAGCTCCAGGAGTTGTCTCCACTGGCTGGGAGTTTCCTTCGCACCGGCCCTGCTCTGCCTCCTGATGGGGCAGACTTCCCTCTTCGCGCTGCTGGGATACGTGCTGTTTCTCGATCTGCATCGAAGACGCCCCTTCCTGGCTGGAGCCTCCCTCTGGCTTTGCGCGTTGAAGCCTCAACTGTTTCTGCCTTTCGGCGTAGTGCTGCTGGCGTGGATTCTGTTTTCCAGAACCTATAAACTGCTGGCAGGCTTGGCGGTTGCTCTGGCCGCCAGTTGCGCAGCCGCATTTTGCATTGCCCCGGCGGCGTGGCGCGATTACGCGCGGATGATGCGCACGGCGGGAATCGAGAACGCCCACATTCCGTGCCTGAGCGTCGCGCTGCGCTTCTGGCTCAGCCCGCAAACAGCGTGGCTCACTTATCTGCCTGCCGCCTTAGCATGCGTCTGGGCGCTGAGCTGCTATTGGCCGCGCCGCCACGCCTGGGACTGGATGAAAGACGGCAGCGTGGTGATGCTCGTTTCGTTGGTGACGGCGCCGTATTCCTGGGTTTACGATGATTGCCTGGCGATACCGGCCCTGTTAGAAGGCGCGTATTCTACCCGGTCCAGGATCCTTCTCGCGGTGCTCCCTTTCGGCAGTGTCGTGATGAGCGCCGAACTCCTCTTCGGCATCAAGATACCCACATCCTACTTCCTTTGGACCTCGCCTGTGTGGCTGGCGTGGTATCTGGCCGCAACCAGAATCATGGGCATGAAGGCGGTAGTAGCTCATAACGGAAGCGCGGAGATTCCGGACCCGCTTTCGTGAAGCTTGCGATCCCAGCGCCTCGTCGCCGGGGGGATGAGATTATGCCAAGGGCCCGCCCCGCCTTGTCCAGATGCCCGCGTGCGCACTCGCATTCGGATTCCCGCTGCGTTACACTGACAATTCCGCCGGTGAACAATGGCTGACGGAGGATCGATTGGACGGGAAATGCACTTGCTTTCGTTTCTTTTGAACCCCGCCATACTAGGGCTGATAGCGCTGTTCGTGTCCGTGATTTGGATGCTCAGGGACGAGAGGGACAGAACCCGTCCCCTGCTTGTCTTTGCCCTGACTCTGAACCTCGTCTTCGGTACCCTTCTGACCATCTTCATGGCGCGGGAAGGCGCTTTGCTTCCGTGGAAATACGATTATGTTCTGCTCTGGGTGGATGAGTCGCTCGGAGTTTCGCCCGCCTCGATCGCGCAGCCGTTGCAAGGTATCTGGAGAGCTCCGCTGGGCGTTGTCTATCAGGCGCTGGTTCCCATGATGATTTGCTGGTTCCTGGTCAGCCGCTACCGGAATCCGCGCGCTTCAGTGGTGCTGGCATACGCCGCTGAATTGGTTGCCGCACCCCTCCTATATGCCGTTTTGCCGGGGTGCGGACCGGCCTATGCCTTTGGCGCGCGCTGGCTTCATCCCCCCGCGGTGCAGCCGGTCTTGGTTCGGCTCGGCGCATTTCCCAACGCTTTTCCCTCCCTGCACGTCGCAACCGCCCTTATATTTGTACTCTTTGCTCCAGGCAAACTCTCGCGGGGATTTTCATTGGCGTTCCTTCTGGGCACGGGGCTGGCTACACTTTCCACCGGAGAGCACTACGTCATCGATCTGGTTGCGGGGCTTGCATTCGGCTGTTTTGCGGCCAGCGCGGGATACCGCAGAGTGCGTAGCGCTCTTCAATATCTGTGTATCGCGCTTCTCTGGTCGCTCGCCATCCGGTTTGGGTATACGTTTTTGATCGTGCACCCGGGTGTGACGGGAACATTCGCGGCCCTCACGGCGACGGCCGCGGCCTTTGAAGTCCTCAAAGAGTGGCGTCTTCCGGCCCTGCACGCAACTGAACCCGCGCGCTAACCCTCGGAATGAGGACTCCCTTGGTTTTCCAGGCGCAAACATCTCATGCCTCTGGAGCGCCTGAGCCGTCACCGGTCAAAGAAATATCCGAGAACTCGAGCATGTCTCCCGGCTCGGTCCGTGTGTTGCGGATCGTGCCTGCCGGAAGCTCGAGGACCGAGCGCGCCCAGAGACAGGCCGAAAGCCGCCATGGAGCCACCTCGCCGACGAGCTTCCTGATGCGGTTCTTGCTGTCCAGATAGACCAGGTCGATGGGAAATTGCATCCAGAAGGTGTGCACTGCCTCGCAGGGGATAATCCATAGACCCTCCCCCGGCAAGAGGCGCTCGCGGCCGAGCAGGCCCTTGTTGCGCTTTGGACCGGTATCGGCGACTTCCATGCGGTTGGCAAGTTCGGTATTGCGCGTCAGATTCAAGACCCGCAGACTTACATCCCGCAGGGCCTGGCGGCGCGCGAAGAGCCTACTGCGCAGCCCCGATTTGATCCAGTTCAACGGATTCATCCGCTTGCCTGAAATCCTCTCGCCTGCCGGCGGCCGCGCTCCGTGCGGCACTTCAAGGAGGGCTGCCGGCTGCCTGGAGGGGCAGCCGGAAACCTCATTGGGTCTGGACCTCGGGAACAGGCGAGGTATTAGAGGCCGGCGCACTTGCACCGCCGCCGGCGCCGAAGCCGCCCGTGCCTGAATCGATCACCAGCGGCGTCTCCGGCTTCATGGTGTCAATCAACTTCTCCACGGGGAGTGTTTGCGGCGCCGGAGGCGGCGTATTCGCAGCGGTCTTGGCGTCCGGCGTATTCATGGGAATGCCGGAGTTGGGCGGCAGGAATTTTGCCGGGAACTTCAGCGACGGCAAGGGATCTCCAGCCTGAATGGGAGCCACAACCTCCGGCGTCACGATCACGATCAGCTCGGTGTTCGATTTGGTCCTCTGCATCGACTGAAAGAATTTGCCGAGAATTGGGATGTCTCCCAGGAAGGGTATCTTCTGGAAGGCGTCGGACTCAGTGTTGTTCAGCAGGCCGCCGATGACGAAGCTCTGGCCGTCGGCCAACTCCACCTCGGTCTTCACCTTGCGCGTGGTAATCGCGGGTACTTCAAATCCGGAGATCTCGACGGCATCACCGAAATCCAGCGCACTGACTTCGGGTGCCACCTGCAGCCGTATCGTTCCGCGGGGCGTTACCGTGGGTATGAAATTCAGGCGAACTCCATACTCCTTGAACATGATCGTAATCGCAGCCCCCACGCCGCCCGAACCGCCCTGAACCATGGGATAGGGATATTCGCCCCCAGCCAAAAAGCTGGCCTGCTTGCCGTTGGTCGCCAGCAGGTTCGGCTCAGCCAGAACCTGTCCCCCGACTTTGCTCTCCAGCGCCTCGATGGTTGCGCCCAGGTTCAGGCCGGGATAGAAAGCGAAGAGGTTCAGTTCATTCGACACGGCCGCCGAGCTGATCGACGCGGGAAGGATGGTCGTGACGCCATTGGCGACGGTGGTCGATCCCACGTTGGGAAGGCCGACCGATGGCGGCGAGAACTGTCCGGTTGTAATATTACCCAGCGTGTTTCCCAGGCCAGTGGTGAAGAGGTTGATGCCGAGTTGCTGTTCCTTGGTGCGATCTACGCTGATAAAGTGCACTTTGAGCAGAATCTGCGGGTCGGAAGGAGGCACTTCGATGTTCAGTAGATTTACGACCTTGCCGCCCGTCGAGGCAATCTTGACCGCGCGCGCCGAACTGTCCAGATCCTTGACGGTTCCACGCAGGAACAACATGCCGTTGTCCGAGGTGATCTTCAGGGTCTGTCCGGGAAGCTCGGTTCTTAGCTCGCGGCGGATCGAGTCCAGGTTGTCGTTCAAAACTGACGAGCTGGCGCGCACCGTTACGTTGAAGAACTGGCGGCCGCCATGGGTGTCCCAGACAATCACGCTGGTTTCTCCAGGGGCCTTGCCCTGCACCATGATTTCGGTCGGGCTGGTCGGATGCACATCGGCAATTTCGCTCAGGTTGTTGGCGACCCGCTTGATCGGCCATGCTGTGTCCACCAGCACGGTCTTGCCCACTGCGACGGATAGATCGTTCGCCGAGTCCTGGCTGGAGACGCCGGCGGCTTGAGCAGGAGTCGGCGAGGTTTGAGCCTTCAGGCCAGCCCCGGCGCAGAGGAGCAGAGAAAATACGCTGAAACATGCGATGGTAATACTTGTCTTCGCTCTCACTGGCGTCCCCCGGGAGTAGCAAATTTTTCTTCGCTCGATGTCTTGCCGTTGATCACCTCGATGGAGAACTGCGGAGGCACAGCGGGTTTTGGCGCCGAGGCGCGCTTCACCGGCGCCTTCACCGGCGCGGCATTCGGGTCCGCAAAGAGGTTGGCTGTGGCCGTGCCGGGAACCGGTTCAGTCTTTGTATCCAGCGGATTGCGCAGCACCAGCCGGATCGTTACTTGATTGGTGGCCAGGCTCAGTGTTTCCGCCTGTTCCGGAGTGACCAACAGGTTGACCACCTGCACCGGCTTCGGCTTGCCTTCAGGGTCTCTCCCAATTTCCGTGCCCGCCGACAAGACTTCGATGTTCTGAAGAAGCGTCCTCGACACCGTGCCTTGTTGGGGGTTGGGCGTGCCGGGAGGGGTGCCCGCGATCAAAACATCCACGTGCATTCCCGGAGTGGCGAACCCTGAGACGCCCACCACTTCATCAACTCTGACCGCGCAGGCTCTCATGCCTTGAGGAATGGCCGCCGCCAATCCACCGCCCATGCCCTTGGCTGCCAGGCGATTTTCGATGATCGGTTCGCCAGCGTAGAGGTCCGAGATGACGCCCCGGTCAATGGCGTTGGCCTTGTCCTTCTCCAGAATGACGCCGGCGGGAGGTGTTCCCGCGATCTCGATGCTCGTCAGATCCTCAGCCTTGAGAACGGTTCCAAGTTTGATGTCAACTTTAGCCGCGACCACGCTCGTAGTGGCTGGCGGCCGCACCGACACCTTGCTTTGAACCAGGCGGTAGACCAGGACAGTGCATACGGCGGCAATGACAAAAGCGATGAGGAGGATCGTGAGTAGTCTTCGGTTCATTTAGTAACCCGTTTGAACTGGCTACCCAGCCAGCTTCGCCTTTCTGTTCCTTGGCGGCAATTGCGGCGCCGATGGAAACCCATTCCGATTCTACGCCGAAAAGGGAGTCCAACGCACAGATCGCCAAACAAGTTCAAATGCGTGTTCAGTTTATTCCCATAACGCACCGTGATGGCCTCCGGCGGTACCGCCGTATCAACAGGAGGTACCAAAAGAGTCATCGGCCAACGGCCTGCCACGTAATGATGCTGGAAAAGATTATAATCTAACTTTAACGGGAGAGAACAGAACCTTTTCACCGCCCGTCATCGATGAGGCTGAAAATCTCTGGAATGATCTCCCGATCCCGGAACAGCACGCCGCACGAGGGAGGAATTTCATCCGGTCATGAGCTCTTCCCCCGAGATATCGCTATTTTCGGCGCAGCCGGGGCTAAACCAGCAGCCATATTCCTTACTGGTTTCCGCTGTGGCCCATACTGTCGCCGTTGGATTGCTGCTGCTTGGCTTTCTCTCCGCGCCCAAGGTGAAGACCGCGAAGATCGCCGAGCGGTATGAGGTGCGGCATCTGGACTTGCGCTCGCTTGATTCCGAAATGGAACAGGCCGTGGCAGGCGCCAGGCCTCCCAGCCCTCAGCCCCCGAAACCGCCGGCTCCCGCCGCACACGCCTCGGCACAGCGCTCGGCCTTGCGCCAGATTCTTCAGGCTCCGCCGGGACCCCAGACCCTGGTCCAGCCGGATATTCCCAAGCCGGTGCAGCTCGCCGTGGAAATTCCCGTGCCCACCATCGTGATCTTGAATCCGGCCAATACTCCCTCCAGAACGATCGTCGCGCCGGTGGCGCAGAAGCCGCCGGTCTCCCACGTCAAGCCTTCGATCCTGAAGCCCAATCAGGAACCGAATCTGGCGGATATCGCCCTTCCCGCCGCCGCTCAGCCGGTGCTGAAGCAGCTCATTCTTCCTTCGACCACCGCGCCGGTGATTCTCGAGGGACCCAAGCCGACGCCCCCGGCGCCCCTCTCAACCGCGGCCTCGACGGCCCAGCCGAGCAACGCCACCGTGATCTCGCTCTCGCCCACAAGTATGGCAAGTGGCGCCGTCGCGCTGCCCCCGGTGAACGAGTCGGCGTCCGTGAATTCCCAAGGGACGCTGACGGCGGGCCAGCCAAAGGATGCCTCGCAGGATGGCAATGGAGATTCGACAGTCAAGTCAGCGGGCAAGACGGCTGGAGCGGGACCCGGAAACGGCTCTGCCGGGGATGGAGACGCACAGCGGGCCAAAGCAGGCTCCGGTCTCGTCGGCCAGTCTTCCACCAGGCGCATCAGGCTGCCCAGGGAGGGACAATTCGGAGCGGTAGTGGTGGGATCGTCGCTGGCGGATCAGTATCCGGAGGCGGCAGATCTATGGAGCGGCAGGATGTCCTACACCGTATATCTGAAGGTGGGCCTGCCCAAGAATTGGATTCTATCCTACTCGCTTGCCAACCCCGGCAACGTCCCTGCGGGCGACCCCTCGCGCCTGGAAGCGCCCTGGCCCTATGATTTGGTTCTGCCCAATATCCCTCCCGACGCCATCGATTCCGATGCTCTCATGATTCACGGCTTTGTGAATCTGGCCGGCCGCTTTGAGGCGCTGGCCGTAGTCTTCCCGCCCGACTTCGCCCAGGCGCAATTCGTGCTGAACTCGCTCTCTCAGTGGCAATTCAGGCCGGCCACGAAGAATGGCCAGGATGTCAAGGTGGAGATACTGCTGATCATTCCGGAAGAGACGAATTGAATGGGGCGCAAGGGCTACGGCCTCCCGGAACGGCCCATGGACAGAAATCCCCGCGGACAACATCCGTCCGCGGGGATTCTTTTTGCACCTCTCTTCGCGCCTCAATTCACCGCCGCGCGTCATACGCGCTCTACGCCCGCGCGGACTACCCGCATCCTAGGACATTGCGGTGGCTGTCAGGCTATTGGGAATCAACCGTGGCCGCCCGCCCAGAAGCGATCCCACTGACTTGAAGATGTTCTGCAGGCTGTTGTCGTTGTTTACCAGCGAGTTGTTCGTGCCGTTGTAGTTGGGATCCCAGTTCTTGCAGGTGCTGCCCGAGCCGGTCTGCGTGTAATCGGAGTAGAAGTCCTTGGAGGAATCGGCGACATTCTGCATCGCCACACAAGCCGTGAGCTGGCCAACAGTAGTGAAAGGGACATTGTTGCCGGTGGCCCAGATGTTGGTGTCGTAATTCAGCGGCGTGACGCCGCAATTGTCGTTCGGTGCGCCATAGGCGATGGCGATCACCTGCGTTCCCGCCGCATAGATGTCCTGAGCCGCCTTGATCATCTGCTGGCAAGGGTCCTTCGTCGCGGTCGGGTAATATCCAGTAGTAACGAGAGGCGTCGGAGACCCGGCGAACTGACCGGCGTAATTGGTATTTGCGCCGCCGTCGCTGAGCAGAACCAGCACGTTCGTCGCAGCCGGATAGAGGACTTTTTCCGCAGTCAGCGCCGACTGCGCCGCATACATCGCACCTGCTTGGAAGGTTCCGCGGCCTGAAGTAGTCGGAGGCAGCAGGCCGGTGCAACCGCTCTTGCCCCCGACCATCTTCACCAGCAGCGAGTTAGGATTCAGTGTGCGCGAAGTCGCCGTCGTGGAATACTGGTCGGCGGTGCGGTAGTCGCTGAAGAAGCCATTCGCGTCCCCGGCGGTCAGACCCAAGGAAATCTCATAGGTCGCTGTCACTGGAGTGTAGCTCGTCGCCGTGCTCGAGGGGGTCTGGTAGATGGCGTTGGTCGGCGCCGTGCCGGAACAATTGGAAGCATTCGCGTATGTAGCGAGAGTCTCGTCGGGAAATGTGAACATGGCCACCCGCTGTACCGAACCCGAAGCGACGCCGTTGGTAATTGTACAGGTTGTAAGCGCGGGCGAGCAGGGATAGAGGTATTGGAGCAGTGTCTGAACCCCCTGCAGCGCGCAGTTCATCTGCGTGATGCCCGTGCCGCAGTCGTCATCCGTGGCAGTCATGGATAGTGACGAGTCGAGGACGATGGCCACGTTCATAGGCGCGATGTTGCCCCCCATCGCAGCGGTCCCGGTTGCGGAGAGGTTGAAGATGGGCACGCCGAAGATCTTTCCAAACCACAGGTTGACATGGGCCGTCTGGACCACCTGCAAGGAGTTGTAGTTTCCCGTGATCGAGCCGGTCGCGGCTATGCATGGCACTCCGATGGCCGTCGTCACCGTGGGATAGCACATGAAGGTCGCCGTCGCGTTGGCGCCTTGCAGCGCCGGGCTGGTGTTCAGGCCTCCCGTCATCGAGCTGTAAAGCTGGACGTTGGTTTGCGCCTGGGTCGTGTTGGGCATCGCCTGGGCCCCCGCCAGCACGGCCGCGTTGGTCGAGGCCTGAAGCTCCTGCAAGGCATAGTACCCATGGCCCATGTCCATCGACAATCCGGCCAGCCCGATAAAACACATCAAGCCCAGCCCGACCAGAACCAATGACTGGCCCCGCTCATCCTTCAGCGCTCCGCGCAAAAATGACAATCCGCGCAACTTCATTGGACTACCTCCTCGACCTCGGCAGATTGCCGGGGTCAAAGTTCCTCAGGTAAAATCATCGTACTGATAGAAAACCGTTACCTGGACGGCCTTCTAGGACATTGCGGAGGGTGTCAGGCTGTTGGGAATCAACCGCGGACGTCCCCCCAAAAGCGATCCTACTGATTTGAAGATGTTCTGCAGGCTGTTGTCGTTGTTTACCTGCGGGTTGTTCGTGCCGTTGTAGTTGGGATCCCAGTTCTTGCAGGTGCTGCCCGAGCCGGTCTGCGTGTAATCGGAGTAGAAGTCCTTGGAGGAGTCGGCGACATTCTCAATCGCCACACAGGCCGTGAGCTGGCTGACCGTAGTGAAAGGGACATTTTTCCCGGTGGCCCAGATATCGGTGTCAAAATTCAAGGGTGA
>Ga0187851_10002760_pt1 | contig 15254 bp, 17 predicted proteins | sample June2016WEW_6_10_FD_132997 | JGI IMG/M metagenome (GOLD analysis project Ga0187851, IMG submission 132997) | Peatland microbial communities from SPRUCE experiment site at the Marcell Experimental Forest, Minnesota, USA - June2016WEW_6_10 | ecosystem: Environmental > Terrestrial > Soil >...
ATGCACCTCGGTCTGGCCCGGACCGACCCACTGCCCACCCATGTCGAGGACCAGGGAGGGATCGGGACACGTCGAATCCACGCCCGAGAGGGTCCGGCCTCCCACACGGTCACGCGCCTCCAGCACGACCACCGAGCTCCCGGCCCGTTGGAGTGTCAACGCGGCCCGGAGCCCGGCGAGGCCGGCTCCGACGATGGCGAAGTCGACCTCGCGCTTCACGGCACCGTTCATCATCGTGAGGCGGCTGGCACCGGATGCCGTGCGCGCGCGCACCGCGGGCTCTCCAGCTCGAACATCACGGTGCGCTGAACGCTGGGGTGGCACCCCGGATCAGCAGCCACAGACCAACCACCAGCTCGAAGGGCAGGTAGGGAAGGTCGAGCACAAAGGGCACACTGATCCCGGTGTCCCACACCTGCGGCAGCGTCGCAGCCAGGACCGGAACCATGGCCAGCAGAGCCCAGATGGAGAGCCACCGCGGAACCAGTCGCGACGTGAAGAACAGCCCGTACCAGAGGAAGGCTCCGAGCGAGAAGAAGAGAAAGGACAGGTCACCTGTGAGCCCATTCAAGAACGTGCCGAGCGTCTCGTAATACGAGGCCGCCGGGGCACCGGCCCTGATGAAGTCCGCGCTGAGCGGCAGCAGCCCATACATCCCCAACACGCTCACCGCAATCACCATGACCTCGGCGAGCCACAGGATGAGCGCAACCAGCGCGACCGGCCTGCTCCGTCCCTTCAGGAGCACATAGAGCAGCGACGTCATGACGATGATGCCGACGCACGTGGCGAGATAGAGGACGATGGCCGCGCGAAACTGGACGACGTGGTCATTGATCCTCACCAAGGCCGCGGAGATGCTGCCGGCCAGGATCGGCGATGACAGCGCCTCGGCCGCGAGGCTTGTGATGAATTGGGCTACGAACGCCGCCCCCAGCCACCTGGCCCAACGAGCGTCTGCTGTCACTTTCAATCTCTTTCCCCTGTCATCGAAGAAGGATCGAGCCGGCCTCGATCACCGTCACCCTATCCCGGGCGGGTGACACCCGCCATCCGGGGAGTCCCGGGCGCTGTACTGACTCGGCGATGACGGCTGCGGCGTCACGGCCTGGATCTAACGGGCGCATCGCCGAGCGCGGATCACGCCGTGCTGAACGCTGGGCTGGCACCCCTGACCAGAAGCCACAGACCGACCACCAGCTCAAACGGCAGATAAGGGATGTCGAGGGTGAGCGGGACATTGATGCTGTGATCCCACACCTGCGGCAGGATGCCGGCCAAGACCAGGACCATGGCCAGCAGGGCCCAGACCGAGAGCCCCCGCGGAACCAGCCTCGTCGTGAAGAACAGCCCGTACCACAGGAAGGCGCCGAGCGCAAAGAACAGCAAGGACACCTCGGCTGCGTGCTGCTCGAGCCCCAGGAAGAGAGTGCCGAGCGTCCCGTAGTACGAGGTCGGCGGGGCACCGGCCCTGACGAAGTCCGGGCTGACCGTCAGCAGCGCATACAGCCCCAGCACGCTCACCGCACTCAGCAGGACCTCGGTGACCCACAGGACCAGGGCAACCAGTGCGACTGGCCGGCTCCGTCCTCTCAGGATCACGTAGAGCAGCGATGTCATGACAATGATGCTGACCCAGGTGGCGAGTTGGATCAGGATATCCACCCGGATCTGCCCGACATTGTGGGTGACGCTCACCATGACCGCGGAGATGTTGCCGGTCAGGATGGACGATGTCAGACCCTCAGCCGCAATGCTTCCGATGAATTGGGCCACGAACGCCGCCCCGAGCCACCTGACCAAGCGAGTGTCTGGAGTCCCTTGCATACCCTCTCCTCGGTCGTGGATGAAGGATCGATCCGAGCGTCACCCACAAGTGTCGAAGTCCTAGCGGGCGGCCTCCGCCCAGCGAACCCCGGAGGCCAGTCGGACCCGCCGCGCGGGTGCCGGGCCTGCGAAGCTCGCCTCGACCCTCTGTGCCGGCACCTCAGCGCACATGCCGACACCCTATTCCGGTCGGGCGGCGCCCGCCATCCGTGGAGTCCCGGGTGCGGTACTGAGTCGGTGGTTCGCACCCCCGACCAGAAGCCACAGGCCCATCACCAGTTCAAACGGCAGGTAAGGGAGCTCGAGTACTGGCGGCACATGGAGACTGTGATCCCAGGCCATCAGCAGGGCGCCGGCCACGACCGGCAGCATGGCCACCAGGCCCCAGATCGAGAGCCCCCGCGGAACGAGCCTCGACTGGAAGAACAGCCCGTACCACAGGAGGGCTCCGAACGAGAAGAACACCAGGGACAGATCGACCGCGTGCTGCTCGAGCCCCTGAAGGAGAGCACCGAGCGTCTCGTAATACGAGGTCGGCGGGGTGCCGGCCCTTACGAAGTCCGCGCTGAGTGTCAACAGCGCGTACAACCCCACCACGCCGACCACACTCAGGGTGACGTCGGCGACCCAGAGGACCAGGGCAACCAGCGCGACTGGCTTGCTCCGTGCTCTCAGGATCACGTAGAGCAACGATGTCATGACGATGATGCCGACCCACGTAGCGGCATTGGCCACGATGGCCAGCCGGATCTGGACGACGTGGCGGGTGATGCTCACCAAGACCGCGGAGATGCGTCCAGACGTGATCGGCCACGCGAGAATCTCAGCGGCAACACCTGTGATGAATTGGGCTACGAACGCCGCCCCCAGCCACCTTACCCAACGAGCATCTGCGGTCATGCGGAGGCCGTCTCCTCTCTCGTGGACGAAGGATCGATCCGTGCAGCTCGCCTCGAACCTCGACGTCGGCGGCTCATCGACCATGCCGACAACCTATCCCGTGCCGGCAGCGCCGGCCATCCGTGGAGTCCCGGGCCGGGTACTGAGTCGGTGGTGGTCGGTACCGGCTACCGTTCCGCGACGGTGACCACGAGCTTGCCGCGGACGTGTCCGGCGCCGACATGGCGCACCGCTGCGGCGGTCTCCTCCAGCCGGTAGGTCCTCTCGATGGCCACCTTCAGTGCGCCCGCATCCGCCATCTCGCCGAGCTGACCGAGGTCGGCCCGGTTGACCCGAGCCAGGAAGAAGATGAGCCGCTGCCTGACGAAGGGCGCCGCCGCCTTCACCTTCACGATCCGGCCGAACGGCCCGAACCAGCGCCCCCCACCGCCGCCACTGTTGGAGACCAGCGTCCCCCGTTCGATGAGCGTTCGCCGCAGCGCCGTGAGGGAATGGTTGCCGGCGTTGTCGAGGATGAGGTCGTAGCGCCGGCCGGCCCGGGTGAAGTCCTGGGCGGCGTAGTCGACGACCTGGTCGGCCCCCATCGAGCGGACCAGCTCGGCGTTGCCGGCGCTGCACACCCCGGTCACCTCGGCACCGAGGTGCTTGGCGATCTGCACCGCGAACAGCCCCACGCCGCCGCTCGCCCCGTTGATCAGCACCGCCTGGCCGGTCTGCAGGCGTCCACGATCCCGCAGTGCCTGGAGCGCGGTGACCCCCGCCAGCGGGACCGCGGCCGCCTCCTCGAAGCTGAGGGAGTGCGGCTTCGGGGCGACATCCCCCTCCTTGGCCAGCGCGTAGTCGGCGAGGACGCCCGTGCCGCCCCCGAAGACCTCGTCGCCCACCTGGTGCTGGGTCACACCGCTCCCCACCGCCTGGACCACCCCGGCCAGGTCCACGCCGGCGAGCAACTGTTTGGGACGGCGCATGCCCATCGAGGCGCGGGCGATCAGGGGAAGACCGTTGACGACGTACCAGTCGAGCGGGTTGACCGCGGCGGCGCGAACCCGCACCAGCAGCTCACCCGGGCCGGGGTCGGGGCGGGGGACATGACCAACCTCGATGCACTCGGGGGGTCCGTATTCCGCCCGGACGGCGGCCCGCATCGTCGCCGCCTGCGGGATCTGCGTCACCGCAGCCAGCTCAGGAGCTCGGCCGGAAGGGCGGGGTAGGCGTCCGTCATCACGATGGCGAAGAATGGTAGACCAACATACAGGTCAAACAGCCCGAAGACCCCAGGGCGGCGGCGCGAGTCGCAGCGCGCCGGCGGCGCCATCACCGATCGCCCTCCAGCGCCTTCCCGGTCACGTCGTCCACCTCCGAGGTGATGATGCTCAGCACCTCGTGACCGCGCAGCGCCTCGAGGAAGGGTTGGAAGCTGCCACAGACCATGCAGTGCAGCACCTGCCCGTCGCAGGTGACGTGACTCACCCCCGAGGCGCGCTCCACCTGGTGGGCCGGGGGCACGCCGGCGAAGGTCACCCGGACCCGCTGGGTCGGCGGCTCAAACACCATGTCGCGACGCTACCCGGAAGCCTGCCCGCCGTCATCCGTGCTGGCCCTGATCGAGCACTGAGTGGCCCGGAAGACTGGGTGGGGGCCGTGGTAGGCTGCCGCCGATGGCCGGACGCGCCCACCGCACCGGAAACCTTCCGGCCGAGACGACCAGCTTCGTCGGGCGTCGCCAGGAGATCGCGGAGCTCCGCCGCAAGCTCGCGTCCGGGCGCCTGGTGAGCCTGCTCGGCCCCGGGGGTGTCGGCAAGACGCGCCTCGCGCTGCGGGTCGGCGCCGACCTCGGCTCCAGCATCCCGGGCGGGGCCTGGCTGGTCGAGCTCGCCGACATCCAGGACCCTGCGCTCATCGCCAACGCGGTGCTCGCCTCCCTCGACCTCCGCGACCAGACGTCCACCGAGCCGCGCACCCTGGTCCTCTCCCACCTGCGCGACACGGCCATGCTCCTCATCGTCGACAACTGCGAGCACCTGCTCCCCGCCGCGGCGCAGCTGATCTCCGAGATGCTGCGCGCCGCCCCCGGCCTGCGCGTCCTGGCCACCAGCCGCGAGCCCCTCGCGGTGGCCGGCGAGCAGGTGGTCCCGATCCCGCCCCTACCCCTGCCGGGGGCGCACGCGCCCGAGCCTCTGGCCCAGCTTCGCCTCAACGAGTCGGTCATCCTCTTCAGCGAACGGGCCGCAGCGGCAACGGGGCGATTCGAGCTGACCGAGAGCAACGCCGCCGTGGTCGCCGACCTCTGCCGCCGGCTCGACGGTCTGCCACTCGCGATCGAGTTGGCGGCGGTGCGCACCCGGGTGCTCAGCGTGGAGCAGGTGCTCGCCCGCCTCAGCGACCGCTTCAACCTCCTCGCGGCTGGAGGTCGCGCCGCGCTTCCCCGCCACCAGACCCTGCGCACCACCATCGAGTGGAGCCACGACCTCCTCACGGCCCCCGAGCGCGCGTTGCTGCGACGGCTGTGCGGGTTCGCCGGCCGATTCCTCCTGGAGGACGTGGAGGGAGTCTGCACGTCATCGGAGGTGCCGGAGGGACTGGCCCTGGACCTGCTCTCCTCGCTGGTCGACAGGTCCCTCGTGATCAAGGCGGATGAGCACGGCATCGCCTGCTACCACCTCCACGAGACCATGCGCGAGTTCGCCGCGCTCAAGCTCCGCGAGGCAGGTGAGGAGGCGATGCTCGAAGAGCGCTGCACCGAGCACTACGCCGTCCGCTGCGGTGAGGCCTCTGAGGGGGCGCGCTTCCACCTCCTGGAGTGGCTCGCCTGGATGGAGGTGGAGATCGACAACATCCGCGCCGTGCTGCGGCGCTGCATCGCCAGGCGGGACGCTCTACGCGGGCTCCACCTCGCCGCGGCCCTGGGCCAGTACTGGATGACCCGCGCGACCAGCGAGGGTACCCGCTGGCTCGATGAGCTGCTGGCACTCCCGGGCGGGGATGCCGCAGGCAACGCGCGGGCCGGTTTCATGCGCGGGTTCCTCGCCGTTCTCCAGAGCGATCCCGCGACCGCCCGGCCGACGCTGGACCGGGCAGCAATGGCGGCCCGGGAGGCGGGCGACCTACGTCGCTTGACCGAGTCCCTGGCCATGGGCGCGGTGGCCGCACTGATGGACGGAGACACCCCGGCGTCGGACCGCCTCCTCGAAGCCGCCGGGGCCGTCCCCGGCAGCGCCGACGACTACCTGGCACAGCTCTCCATCCTCCAGACCCGGGCTATCGCGGCGATCCTGCGCGGAGACGTCGCCGCGGTGACCGCCGCCGCCGCCGAGGGCGAGCGCCGCAGCAGGGACGTGGGTGATCTCTATGGACTGGAGATGCAGCTCATGAACCTGGGGAGCGCCGCCCTGGTGTCCGCCGAATTCGAACGGACCACGTCGCTCTTCCGGGAGGGGCTCGGCATCGCGCAACGGATCGACGACCGGATCGCCCAGATGCTCTTCCTCGTCGGGCTCGCCTACGTCGCGGGCGGGACAGGGAAGGCCCGCCTTGCCGCGCACCTGCTCGGCGCTGCCGAGACCCTGCGATCGGAGACCGGAAGCGGGATCATCGCCACCCTCGCTCCCTTTGCCGCCATGGCGGAGGAGTCGGCGAGGACCTCGCTGGGCGCCGACGGCTATTCGGCGGCGATCGCGGAGGGAAGACGGCTGAGCCGGGACGCCGCTGTGACGCTTGCCCTCGGCACCAGGGTCCCGGGCAAGACCCCTTCCGCTGACGTCTCTGCGGCCTCCCCGCTGGGCAGGCGCGAGGCCGATGTCGCGCGCCTGGTCGCCGACGGCCTGAGCAACAAGCAGATCGGGGCCCGCCTGTTCATCTCCGAGCGCACCGTGGAGAGCCACGTCCGCAACATCCTCAACAAGCTCGGTTTCAGCACCCGGGCCCAGATCGCCGCATGGGTTGCCGGGTCGCAGCGCTGAGAGGCCAACCGAGGCATAGAGGCGCCCCTCCGCACCTGGCCCCGACCCCCGGCCGCCCGAGCTGAGGGGTGCTGTGTGAATCATGACAATGGCCGCGACGAAGGGCTACCATCTCTTGCCGTCCCGGGACCCACCATGGAGGCAGCGGTCTTCGACGGGGCTGGGGGCGGTCTGCCCACAACGGGCGAGGAGGGAGGCCATGCGAGTGGATGGTGCCGCCTCGGGATCGAGGCGGCGGTGGATGCGGAGCGGGGGGGCGGCCCTCGCAACCGTGGGGTTGGCCCTGATCGTGGGTGCAGCTCAAGCGACAGCGGCCACGGCGAACGGGCCGTACGTCAGCGAGATCACAGCGTCGTGCGTCTCGGATGGCTCGTACGGCGTCACCGGGATGGTTCAGGTGATGTATCCCAGCTCGCCCTACTACGACGCGTTCGTCGAGCTCGAGGTTTATGCGCGCTCGGTCAGCAGCGGTGACTGGGTTGCGACCGGTGATACCTGGGGAGTCAGTCCGACCGTGTATCTGTCTGACACCAGTCCGGTCAACCAACCGTATGGCACCGCGCTCACGGACGGCTATGCCGACCCTTCCCAATTTGATGAGCTCCAGGTGGAGGCGATAGGCGGGAACACAGACATGGACTGGTCGGGTATGGCGAGCTCGTGGTTCACGTGCAGCGCCACCACGTCCACGCCGACGCCCTCGGCAACGCCCACGCCCTCGGCGACGCCCACGCCCACGCCCACGCCGACGCCCACGCCGACGCCAACACCAACACCGACGCCTGTACCGACGCCAATACCAACGCCAATACCAACGCCAGTACCGACGCCAACGCCCACGCCCACGCCCACGGCAACACCCACGCCGAGCCCGACCGGTCCGGTTTCGGGTGTTCCAATCCCAGCCACAGGAACCGGGGCTCCGTCCGGTCCGGCAGGGCTTGTCGGCCTGGCGATGCTCCTCGCCGGCGGCATCCTGTTCGCGGCCAGCCTGCCACTGAGGCGGCGTCGGGACAACATCTGAGCGTGCACTTCCGGGCCGGAGGGCTCTCCCTCCGGCCCGCTTCAGCCTAGGGAGAGCAGCAGGACGAGTGCCCCCACTGGGCTTGCGACTCTCGCGAAGGTGCGCGTCGGCCCAGAACCCTCTCGATCCGAGCGACCTCCTGACGCTACACGTGAACCGTCTCTTGCACGCCGTCTGCCGAGGCAGCGACGCCGACCGATGCGGTACACCTCTCGGGTGCGAGCCGTCACCATCGCCGACCGCCGGATCACCGTTTCTGAGCACCCCGCTCCCACTCCCGGACGCGGCGAGCTCGGGATCCGTGTCCGCGCCGCCGGTCTGAACGGCGCCGACATCATCCAGGTCCAGGGCCACTATCCCGCTCCCCCGGGAGTCGTTCCGGACATCCCCGGACTTGAGCTGGCAGGCGAGGTGGTGACGCTGGGAGATGGCGCCACGCGCTTCCACTCGGGAGCCCGCGTCATGGCGCTCACGGCCGGCGGCGCCCAGGCCCAGATCGCCGTGGTCCACGAGAGCCTGGCCATGCCCGTGCCCGACGGGCTCGACTGGCACGCCGCCGGGGGATTCCCGGAGGCCTTCATCACCGCCCACGACGCTCTGATCTCCCAATGCGAGCTGCGCAGCGGAGAGCGCCTGCTGGTCAACGGTGCAGCCGGCGGGGTCGGCACCGCTGCGGTGCAGATCGGGGTCGCTGCCGGCGCGCGGGTGGTGGCCAGCGTGCGCGCCCCGGCGCGGCGCCAGGCTGTCTCGTCCCTTGGCGCGCAGGTCATCGACCCTCAGGAGATTGCAGAAGCCGGCCCCTACGACGTGATTCTCGAGTTGGTCGGAGCGGTGAGCTTCCCTGCCAACCTCCGCGCGCTGGCGACCGGTGGGCGGATCAGCATCATCGGCGTGGGCGCCGGGGCGAGGGTCGAGCTGGACCTGGGGCAGCTCATGAGCCGGCGAGGTCGGCTCTTCGGCTCCACCCTGCGGGCGCGTCCGCTCGGCGAGAAGGCGATCGCCGTCCGCCGGGTCGAAGCCGAGGTCCTTCCGCTTCTCGAGGCTGGGCGGCTTCGGGTCCTGGTGCAGGACGTCTTCCCTCTTGAAGCGGCCGCCGATGCCTATGCGCGCTTCCAGGCCGGCGCAAAGCTCGGCAAGATCGTGCTGTCGATTGGCTGAACGGGAATCAGGTGGCCGTCTGGACCCTGGCTGCCGGGGTCGGCGAACCAAACCGGCCTCCCCCGCTACTCCCTTACTGATAGACCCACCCCGCTGAGGAGGCGGCCATGGCTAGGATCGAGATCACCCCCACATCCCTGGTCGTCCAGATCGAAGGCTTTGACCGCTTCCTGGCTCTCATCTCCGGCCTCTCCGGCGGGGTCAAGGCCCGGCTGGAGGTTCCCCTGGAGCACGTCGCCGGGGTCGATGCCTCGGTTCCCGAAGCGCATCAGACATGGAAGGGCTGGACGGTCGCCGCCCTCAGCCTGCCCCACTCGGTCACCGTGGGCCGTCTGATCCACGTCTTCGGCGACCGCAGCGGCGAATGGTCCTTCTGGGACGTCACCGATCCCGACAGGGCGATCGCCATTCACCTCCACGACGAGCACTACGCCCGGCTGGTGATCGGCGTCGACGACCCGGCCGGGGTGGCCACGGAGATCGCCGAAGCCGTCGCGGCGGCTGGGCGACGGGCCCACTAGTGGAGCGGCGCCGGGCGCTCGGGGTGCCGGCTTTCGCCATGGTGGTCGGGAGTGCGCTCCTGGTCGTCGCGATTCTCGAAGCAGTCCTCGTCTCCCTCGGGCTGGCGCTGGTGATCGATGTCGTGTCGGGCCTCGTCGCCGTCTGGCTGGTGGTGACACTGGTCTCCGGCTGGCTGTCCCGCGGCTGATCCACCGCTGACGCGCCTGCCCCCGCGGTCATCACCGCGGGGGCGCCAGCATGCTCTACCCTCGGAGCGCTGGCGGCTGGGCTCCGCTCGGTCCGGAGGAGGCGCATGGCGCGGCTGCGAAGGGGTGGCCATCTGGACCCTGGCTGCAGGGATGGGCGAACCAAACCCGCCGGGGCTGCTACTCCATGAGTGATGGACCCAGCCTCCCGCCGAGATCGTCACAGGTGGTGCGCCAGATGAGCGCCAGCAACGATCTGCCCATGGGGTTCTCCGCAAGCGCGGGGATCGAGGAGGACCCCGACCGCGCCCTGCTGAGCCGGATCGCGACCGGAGATCAGGGAGCGATCGAGGAGTTGTACCGCCGCCACAGCCGGCTCCTGCTCGCCCAGCTGCAGTTCATGGTGGGCCAGCCGACCCTCGCGGAGGAGATCCTCCAGGACACCATGCTCGCCGTCTGGAAGGGAGCGCGCACCTTCCGGGGCGGGTCGCGCGTGCGAACCTGGTTGCTCGGCATCGCCCGGCGGCAGGCTCGAGACCGGATGCGCCGGCAGCGGCCCGTGCCCATGGCGGACGCCGACCTCGCCCAGCGGCCCAGCCCGAACCCCGGTCCCGAGGCAATTGCCGTCGAGCGGGCGGAGGGTCGGCGGATGGTGGCCGCGCTCAGCACGCTCACACCGGCGCACCGGGAGGTCCTGGGCCTCGTCTTCGGAGCAGACCTCAGCCTCGCCGAGGTCGCCCGGGTGCTGGAGGTCCCCGTGGGGACCGTCAAGAGCCGGCTCCACGCGGCGCGTGCCGCCCTGGGCCGGACCATGAACGAGAAGGAAATGGACGAATGAAGACCGAGACACGTCATCTCACCACCGAACAGCTCCTCTCCGCGGCGGGCGGTCAGGGCCTCGACCCGGAGGCAAGTGCCCACCGGGAGGCCTGCGCGGCCTGCAGCGCTGAGATGGATCAATGGACGGAGATCGCCGCCGGTGTCCGCTACGTCATGGCCGGGGCCGAGCCGCCCCCGTGGTCGCCGCCGCTCCCTCTGCCGGAAACCCAGAAGGGGCCAGGATGGCGGGAGCGGGTCCTGGGTGCGCTGCGAGCCTCGATCGCGCCCCGGCGGCGGCTGGTTGCCGCGTTCACCGCCTCCGCCCTGGTCGCCGCCGCCGTCTCGTACGGGGTGGTGGCCCTCACCGGAGCTGCCCACACGCCGGGCACGAAGATCTCGACCCCCGGCTCGGGCGGCAGCGCCCGGCTCGTGGTGCTGGACAGCGTGCAGGCGACGACGGCCCAATCCTTCGACGCCACCTTCAGCTTCAGCGAGACCACCAGCTACGGCCCCTACGGCCAGGCGCCGACCACCTTCACCCTGCCCATCGAGGTCCAGGCCGAGAGCACCGCGCGGCAGCAGACGACCGTTTCGGGGACCGTGGCGGGCACGCCGGTCGACGTGGTGACGATCACCTACGACGGCACCGCCTACGAGTCCACCGACGGCGGCAGCACCTTCCAGACCGAGCCCCTCTCCTCAGTCAGCCAGTTCGGCATCCAGAACGTGCTGCAGCTGCTGCAGTCGGTGGGCAGCGTCACCGACGAGGGATCCGGGACCGCTGACGGGGTGGCCGTGGAGACTTACCACGCCGTCATCGACTCGGCCAAGGTCCAGAGCGAGCTGAACTCCCTCGGCCCCGTCGTCAGCACGCAGGTTCGGAACATCCTGAGCGCGGTGACCATCAGCGGCGCGACCGTTGACGTGACCATCGACAGCTCGGGCCGCCTCGTCACCCTGGATGCCGCCCTGACCGCATCCGTCAACGGCGCAGCGCTCGGCATCTCCGGGAACCCCATCGTTCACGAGACGTGGTCGGGGCATTTCTCCAACTACGGCGCGGACATCGTGGTGCAGCCTCCGAGCACCAGCTGAGCCTCCCGCCGGGTCAGCCGCCCGCCGGGGCGACCGGCTCGACATGGGCCATCAGATTCGAGGCGATCCTGCGCAACGCTTCGGACACCTTGGACACGACGTCCCGTCCCTCGGCAGGCATCACGGGGTCGGCGAAAGCCGCCAGCTCGTCGAGACGCTCCGCGTACCGGATCCAGGCAGAACGCCGGTGCGGCAGCAGGAAGCTGGCTCGATACGGGAGCTGGAAGTTGGCTCCGGCCGTGGCTCCCGGGTGCTCCGGACCCACCGGCAGGCGCGCCAGAAGGAAGCCCAGGGGCTCGATCGCCTCGAACATGAGGCTCACGGCGGCATGCGCCAGGGCCTGGCGCTGGCCCGGCGTCTCATGGCCGAACGCGAAGTACCGGGCGATCATCTGCAGGAGCAGCTCGTAGACGGAGTTGAACAGGTCGGAGCAGGCGCCGGTGGCGGGATCGCTGATGTAGGCGTCCGGCGCGATGCCCTCGACGTCGCGCATCCCGGCCGCCACAACGGCGTGGGCGGGCGCGAAGTCCGGGTCAGCGCTGCGGAGCTCGGTGTACTCCTCTACGATTCGCAGGAAGCGGCCGTAGTGGGCCTTGGACCAGTCTCCGGTCGCGCCCTCCCCCTGCTCGACGATGCGTTCGAGGGCCCGGTTGGCCCCGTCGAGATCGGAGATGGGCACGAGGTCTGGCCAGTGGAAGCTCGCCTCGTCGGCCTGGTGGAACCTTGGGCCGATGAACAGACCGTCCTCCCCCAGCTTTGCGGCGAGCGTCGCGATCCCGGATGCGATGGAGCGGTACAGGTGGCCCAGGGTGGAGTACTCCTGAGCCTGGGGCACCACCTCCCCCGGGGCCATGGGTGGGAGCGCAGCCACCTTCTCGAAGCTGCTCGGGTAGCTCTGTTCCATTCCTTCCGGGCGTTCGAGAAAGACGAAGTGTTGCAGCGCCTCCTCGCCGAAGGGAAGGAGACGGAGCTGAATCCCCGCCGGGTAGCCCTTGGCCTGGTGGGGCAGGTGGGGCCGGCTCACGTACGGGGCGGACCCCACCGCGGTCAGAAGATTCTGGACCATCGCCCAGTGGAGCATCTCCTCGCCCGCGATTTCGAGCAGGAGCCGGCGCCAGCGCTCCACCGCCTCCAGCTGCTCCTCGCTGAGGCCAGGCCCGGCGGCGCTCCTCAGGCTGAAGGCGGCATAGAGGTACTGGCACATCACGCCGTGCTCGAGCTCGGCGGCCTGGCTGAGCAGGTAGGTCAGCTCCTTGCGACTGTCGATGACGATGGTGGGCTCGGTGGTCATCAGGGAATCATGCCGAAGTGGCGCCGCGGCGCGGCGTACGGTCGTCGCTTCGACCCGCCCGATGGCATCGAACCGCGGTCCCGCCCACTCATTGGTGTTCTCGCGGCCCGTGATCGTAGCTGACCCGCACGGAAGCCTTACTCTTGGCCCGCCATGTGGCGACGTTTCCGGCGGCGGCGGCTCGTCCTCGTGGTCGGCTGCCTGTTGGTTCTCGGCGGGCTCGGAATCACCTCATGGGCCCTCATCCAGCGCGCGACCGTGCAGCGGCCGGTCGCCGCACGCAGTCTGAACAACGCCAACGCAGCGAACAGCTGGTTGACCGGATCGCCATCCAACGCGCCCTCCCCCACCGGGCCGTCTGCAATGTCGACGGCCGCAGCGACAGGCAGCACCTGTGGCGGGGGCGGCAGCGATTCTGACGCCTATGCACTCGTCGAGTTCACCGGGCTGCCCCGGTATGGGTATGTGACGGTTGCGGTGAACGGCAGCTGGACCCAGCTCGACGACCGTTTCACGGTGCACTGGTACGGCAGCCCCGCCCCGGGGGGAGAGGGCAACGTGATCATCGCCTTCCACCGGGAGCCCGACTTCCAGCACGTCGACCAGCTGGGGGTCGGCAAGACCGTCACCATCCAGGACCGTGCCTGCCAGACCTACGTGTACACGGTCACACAGCGCTGGGATCTCGCTCCCAGCGCCGTGACCCAACTTGCCTCCACCAGCGGCCACGAGCTGACCCTGGTCACCTGCACCCCCTGGTGGCAGGACTACGACCGGCTGGTGTGGCGAGCAGAGCTCACCAGCGTCGACGGCGTCCCCGTCACACCGTCCCCCTCCTCCTCCTGATCCCGCGGGGACACGGCATCCCCTATCTGAGATCTCATGCATTTCGTATCTGAGATCTCGTGCCGCTTACACCACAGGTGCTTGACATTTCCGTCTCTGGTTCGTGTCACCCCGCAGGTAGTCTCGGGCTGCGATGCGAGCGCTACGTCTTGTCAGATTGGTCGAGTTGGGTACCGCTGCCTGCATGCTGGGGGTGCTCCTGGCGGATGGCCTTCCGGCCGGCGCCGTGTCCGCCAACGTCCCCGCAACGGCGCTGGTTCAGGCCGCGGCTCACAGTCCGAGTGCGTCGTCAACCTTCACCCTGCCGGCAACGCCCGCACCCACGCCGGTCCCGACTTCCCAGCCGACCCCCACGTCGACACCAACCCCACTGCCCGCGCCACCGGTCTCTCTCCCGCGGCCGTCGGCGACACCAACCCCCCTGCCCGTGCCACCCGTCTCTCTCCCGCAGCCGTCGGCGACACCAACACCGGCGCCGCCGGCTCCCCTGGACAACAGGCTCATCGGGGCGGGGATCGACACGGCGGTGACGGACTACTCCGACTGCACCGCCGCCGCCCCGGTACCGAGGAACGAAGCCGCGATCTACACCTGCGTCACCTGGGACACCTACTTCCTGGGTCACAACCCGGGCGTCTTCACCCCGCTGCTCTCGGCTCAGGACGGTACCACCATCACCTACTACGACTCAGCCGGGGCCGCGCATCAATACGTCATCGAAGGGTACGTGGATGTCGCCCGGCCGGGCACGGCGCCCCAGCCGCCGGCCGGCACCGTTGCCCAGTTCCAGGCTTGCATCTCGACTACTGAGGTTCGGGTCTACTGGGCCGACGCGGCCTGACGAGAGGAGGCGACCGGCAGATCGCCGGACGGTCACGATGCCGCTCAGGGCCGCAGCAGGTGCTGTGCCCCTCGCATCATTCCCAAGCCGGCGGCGAACAGCACGAGGCCGATGAGGGCAAACCACACATCCGGCACGAGAGGAGCGCCGGATGGTCCGTGGTTGAACGCGACCTGAATGACGAAGCTCACCAGAAACTCGGCTCCGGTGAGCCCGATCAGCACCGAGACGACGAGCAGCAGCGCCGCCAGGCTCCGTTTCGCGAATCTCGACATCTCTCTGCCACCTTCCTCGGAACCTCGGGTTCCAGAGCCAACGGGTGAGGCTGAGAGATTAGGCCATCACGCGGGGTAGCTGTCGCACCGCGGACCCGCCGCGGCGGCAACCCTGCTACGCCCTCGCCGGCTCCTCCGCCTCCCGCGGCAACCCCACCACCCCCATCTCCTCGACGGCCCCTATCTGATCGTAGGCGACCGTCCTCTGGGTGAAGAACCCGTTCTTGTTGACGAGGGCCGCCACCACCGTCAGCGGGATGCCGAGGCCGAGGGTGATCAGCACCGGGACAGCCGCACCCACCCCCTGAATGATCACCTGGTAGCCGATCCAGAACAGAAAGACGCCTCCGATCAGGGGCAGGATCCCGATCAGGATGAGGTTCCGCACGCTCTTCAGCAGCACCCTCCGGAACGCCCAGGCACAGGCCACACCGGTCGCCCCGTAGTAGATCGCGACCAGTATGCCGATGTCCGAGATCATGTTGGCGAAGGTGTTGTTGATGTTCGCGCTC
>Ga0187851_10002769_pt1 | contig 15229 bp, 10 predicted proteins | sample June2016WEW_6_10_FD_132997 | JGI IMG/M metagenome (GOLD analysis project Ga0187851, IMG submission 132997) | Peatland microbial communities from SPRUCE experiment site at the Marcell Experimental Forest, Minnesota, USA - June2016WEW_6_10 | ecosystem: Environmental > Terrestrial > Soil >...
AAGGCTTGCAGCGAATGGGGATTGCTTGCCGTTCAAGGGCGCGTGGAGAGAGGTGAAATGCAGCGCTGGCCGCGGCGGCCTTTCACGCGGCGGCAAAGGCCTGGCGAAGAGGGCCGCGATTCTGGCCCAGGGGGCCACAAGAGACCACAACCGGGAACGGGCTCAGCCGTGGAACCGGGAGAAGGCGCGGGCAAAGAAGGCATGTGCCGACGAGAAGACACCGTGGAGGGTGGCGCGGGTTTGCTCGACGGGCAACAGGGCGGTCCACCAGCCAACGCGAAGGCCGTAGTAGCGCACGGTGAGGAAGGCCGCGGCGGCTACCGCGACGAGCAGCAGGATGGCGCCAGCCCAGCGCAGGCGAAACTCAACGGCGTCGCGGCGCTGAATGCGCGATTTGCCCACGTTGGAGGCAAAGGCCGTCCAATCGCGGTCGTCTTCGATCCCCTGACCGGAGGCGGAAGAGGCCTTGAGGAAGCGCTCGGTCCAGGCGTGCTGATCAAGGCCCAGGGCTGCTGTGTACCCGCGCACGATGCCTTTGCTTAGAATGCCGCCGGGGAGCAGGCGAAACTTCTCCTCCTCCAGCGCGTCGAGGTGACGCCGGCTGATCTTGGTGATGGCGGTGATCTCATCCAGCGCAACGCCGCGGGCCAGCCGCTCGCTGCGCAGGTCTTCTCCGAAGCTCTTCATTGGCAAGCGAAAAACGGGTAACGTACCCTAAAGTTTCCCATTCTTACAATAATCCGGGTCTTGGTTTCCGTCAAAGGATTTTGATGTTTTCCCTTTATTTTCATCAATCTGGCACAATTGGGTTGGATTGGGCGTATTGATAAACTATTTACCCTTCATCCTGGGAGGCCGGCGGCGGCTTCGCGGTCCCCTCCGGCCCGGCATCATCCGGCTTGGACCCGAGTCCGGCGCGCCATATCGCAAAGCCGTCGAGGGATCGACTGCTCACCGGGCGTGGTAGACTTCCACCGTTGCGGATTCAAGGGGCAGGACGCACCCTGAATCGAGTTTCACCGGAGGAAGACGCAAGATGACGAAGCGGTTCGTATTACTGGCTTTGATAGTTCTGTGCAGTGCATCGGCCGTAGCGCGAGTACGTCATTACAACGTGCGGCAGCTCTATAGTGGCGAGGCAAAGCCGCGCGCAGAAGTCGTCTGGGTATGGCTGGATTCGGGCGTGTACATTACCGATGTCGACGGCTCGCCCGTCGCGAGGCCGAGACCGCCCGCCTCCAAGTCCGAGATCCAGCTGTGTGGGAACCCCCTGCAGTTGTATGTGGCGGAATTGCCGCCAGGCAGTCACGAAATCTGGGTGGCATACAGCGCCCCTCCCGATTATTCCAAGTTCAAACTACCCCTGAAAGTCGACGCGAAGGCCGGGGAGAACTATGAAGTGCAGGCAAATTTCAAGGTCCACTTCAAGGGAGGAAATAACTGGGATCCGGTGATTGTGCCATTCGTTCCCGATGCCGACCGCTTTCAGGCGCGAACCGAGTGCCGCTTCTGACGCTCGCCGCTCCGCTAGCCGGGGCTGTTACCCTGAGGACGGGGGAGTTGCGCGGCGGTTCGCCCGTGCAAGCCCTGGGAGCCACGCTCGACCATGAACAAGCTCATCTTTGCCAACCTTCTGCAGCGGCCAGTCCGCTCCGTCATCAGCGTACTGGCAGTGGCCATTGAAGTGGTCATGATCCTGTCTATCGTCGGCATCTTCATGGGCATGTTGAACGACACCAAGCAGCGCACCAACGGCATCGGGGCGGATCTGATGGTGCGCCCCTCCAATGCCAGCATCTTCGTAGGCGTGAGCGGCGCGCCCATGTCGGCCAAGATCGTGGATGTGCTGCGGCGGCTGCCTCATGTGGCATTGGCCTCGCCGGTCATTCAAAAGCTGAACACATCCGGCAAGATCGAGATTCTCTATGGAATCGACTATCCCAGTTTCAACGCCTTGAAGCCCTTTGTCTTCCTCTCCGGCCGGCCCTTCCAAAAGCCGGATGAGGTCATGGTCGACGACGTCTTCGCCAGCGCGGACGGCGGGCATCGCGTGGGCGATACGATTGCCATTATGGACCGCCCCTTCCGCGTCTCGGGCATCGTGCAGCACGGCAAAGGCGGTCGCAAGCTGCTGCCCATCGACACGATGGGAGAAATGATGGGGGCCGAGGGCAAAGCCTCGCTCTTCTACATCAAATGCGACGACCCGGCTAACGAGAATCTGGTGATCCAGGAGATCCACGATACCCGCGGCCTGCAAGACTACCCTGTGGAGACCATCGACGAATGGCTCGAGGAGATGACTCCGGACAAGATACCCGGTTTCAATATCGCACTCCAAGTGGTCACGGTCATTGCGGTCATCGTGGGTTTTCTGGTCATCTTCCAGTCCATGTACACGGCGGTGCTGGAGCGAACGCGGGAGATCGGCATTCTCAAGTCTATGGGCGCCTCCAAGATGGATATTGTAAGCGTGGTGCTGCGCGAGACCGCGGTGATGGCGGTGGCCGGAGTGCTGGTGGGCATTGCGGGAACATACGGAGTGAGATTGTTCCTGGCACACGTCTTTCCCACCCAGCACTTCGAAATCACAGGGCTTTGGCTGGCCAAAGGCGCGGCGATCGCCTTCGCCGGCTCGCTTTGCGGCGCGCTCTACCCGGCCTGGATGGCGGCGCGCAAAGACCCCATCGATGCGCTGGCGTACGAGTAACGTGGGAAGCGGTTCTTTTACGGTCGGGTCTTGCGGCGCCGAGGCGCTGGAGGCTCCCTTCAGTCAAGCAGCTTCTCAATCTCGTCCAGATCAAAGCGGCAGGAGCTGCCGGGAATATCGAATGCGCGGGCCTGTAGAGGCTCAAGCCGGCCAGAGACATACTGGTACTTCGGTCCGTCCGGATCGACGACCAGAATGGTTTTGACGCCCATCCGTTCATACCGCCCACACTTGGCCATAACCCGTTTGACGGCATCGGCCGGAGAGACAATCTCGAAGACGGCGATCGGCGGATGAGTGACGATCTGCTCGATGGGCCGGTTGCGGTCGAGAAGGGTCACATCGGGAACCAGGAAGCAAGTGAGCGCAACCTGCACTCTGAGATCGGTGCGGACGCGAATCTGCCCCGACTTTGCCTGTTGCTGAAACCAGAAGTAAATCGCCCCTTGCCAGGCAGAATGATCGTTTTCTCCCGCGGCTCGCTCCTCGATCTGGCCATCGACGTACTCGGCGTCGGGCTCGAAGGAGCTGCGCAGGTATTCTTCCACGGGTACAAAAGCCGTCGCGGCTGGCATGGCGCCCCCTTTGAGAATATCTCACTCCCAATCCGCTGAAATCCTCAGTCTGGCAAACGAAGGGCGGCGGCCGAAGCCGCCGCCCTTTGGAGTGAAAGGTTGCTCTTGCGCTAAAAGTCCAGGCGCAGCGAGAGCATCACCTGGCGCGGGCTATAAGCAAAGTTGGAGCCGGAGTTGGTGACCGCCCGGAAGCCGCTGGCAAGAACGCCGCTGCCCGTCTTGGGAACGAAGGTCAAGGTCGAGCATTCTTCCTGCGCCTGTCCCGGTACCAGCGAACTGCCTGTGCATCCGCTCGTCAAGGACGCATTGGACGACAAGTTGTAAGCGGTGGTGCTCTCCGAGGTAACATTCTGGTGATTCGCCACATTGAAGAACTCACCTATCAACTGCAGGTGATATGGCTTGCCTTCTATCTCCTTGGTTAACTGCTTTTCCAGCCGCATATCGACAACCATCGTCCGCTTGAGCTGATAGGTGTTGCGTCCGATGGCAGGAATCCAGTAATTGCTGCCGGCGCCATTCCAACTGGAACCATACGCGGAATACGATGGATAACCGGAGCCGATGGTGGCCGAAATCGGCAGGCCGTTTTGTGCCTGGTAAACAGGATTAAGACTCCAGTCGTTCGCAATCCACTTGACCCAGCCGTTTCCCTCGACATTGGGTGAGTTGATCAGCGCCCAGGCGACCAGGCGGTTTTCAACGTTAAACGCCGAGTTGTTATAGTTGGCGCCCTTCCTGAATCCGTCGATGTTGTACGGATCGAACCAGCCGCTGCTCAGGGTGGTGGTGGTCTCATTCTGGTCGTAGTCCAGTGCATGCGACCAAGTGTAGTTCACGTCATATTGAAGCAGCTTCGACGACTCGTTCTTGATTTCGGCGACACCCGCGTTATAGCTGGCGTTGATATTGCTGAACAGTTCGTTGACAGCGCCGAAGTTGGTATTAATCAGATTGTTGTAGGTGGGGACAATGAAGGTTGTGCCGCTGGGAAGCGGGCCGGCGCCGGTTGAATCGGAAACAGTGATGACGCTGTCGTTTACGCCGTTGGGGGACCCAGATGCGCTCGTATTCAAATTCGGGTTGAGGTTGATATTCATCGCATTGGGCAGTTCCCGGCTTAGCGCGCCCATGTAGCTGAGCTGGCCCACCGTGCCGTGGCCCAGATCCCGCTGGACGGAGAAGTCAAACTCATGCACCTGCGGGTTGCGGAAGTTCTGCGCGAAGAACTGCGAACTCGGAGTCGAACCGGACGCGGCCGAGATGATGTTGGGAAACAGCGGCGCACTCGCGTTGTTCGGCTTCAAGGACGCCGAGGTGTACTGGCCGAGCGGGCTGCCCGTATTCAGGAGGTTGTTCAGCAGCACGCCGTTGGTTACGCGGCCGAAGTAGAGACCGTAGCCGGCGCGCACGGTGGTCTTGCCGTCGCCGAAGGGATCGTAGGCAATGCCGATGCGCGGACCAATGTTGTCCTTGTCGCTGGGGTGGTTGGTGAGGTTGGCCTGGGCAGCAAGCGCGGGGCAGGTGCCGGGCCCTGTGTAGGCCGCGCACAGACCGTCGGTTGAAGCCAGGTACGGCGTGAAGCTGCCAGAAGCCGTGACCAATGTCGAGTACGGCGCCGGAAGGCTTTCATAGTCGTAGCGCAGGCCCAGGTCAAGCGTCAGCCGCGGGGTCAGCTTCCAGTGGTCTTCGGCGAAGAAGCCATAGTCCATGGTCGCGATATCCCAGGCCGCGGGTCCGAATCCCTGCACAAAGGTTCCGCAGGGAGCTTTACCCGTGTAATTCGTGGTGGTAGAGCTTCCGGGCGAGGTAACCGTGCTGACGCTGTTGCACACGCCGGTCGAACTCCCCTCGTTCATCAGGTCGGCGAAGTAGTTCCCGATGTAACTGTAGGTGTAGACGCCGTTGCCCTCGTAGGTGTTGTTCATGATGTCGTAGTTGTGGACCATGTCCACGCCGAACTTGATGTTGTGGTTTCCCTTCTGCCATGAGGCTGTATCGCCCACCTGCCACTTGCGCTCGTCGGGCAGCGCTTTCCGATAGGAGTAATACGGTGATCCAAGGTAGAAGCCGATTGAAGTATCGAGGGCGACCTCCGGAACGTTGGGCGTAAAATCTCCCGCGGCGGTGTTGGTGATCCCGTTCGTGCCCTGCAAGTACTGGGATGTGTAGGAACTGTACGGCTGCTGACCCTCGTCGTTCAACTCGCGGCCGTACTGATAGCGAGCTTCGTTGGAAATGTTCTTGGTAATCATGCTATCGAGTTTCGCAAGGCCGTAATCCAGTTTCACGAAATCGGTGCCAAAGGTGTCGATCGCATAGGTGTTGGTGGCTTGCGTCTGCACGCCTCCGGGCGAATCCCAGCGCAGCCGGTGGTAGAGGACGCTGACGTGATTCTTGGGGTCGATCTGCCAGTCCAGCTTGGGAGTGTTCAACTCCTCATTGCCAGTGCGGGGCACCGTGCCGAGATCGGAAAGCAGGTTCAGCAGCTGTGTGGAATACGCGGTTGCGCCGGCTGCATAGGTGCTGTAGCCTCCCTTGCCTGCAACCGTGAGCCGCGCAGCCAGTTCGCATGCCTGGGCATCGACGGTGGGAGGCGTTTGAGTACTCGTTGTCGTGGGTGTAAGGTCGCCTGTCGATGTACTGCAGGTATAGGTTGGATACGTGATGGTCGAGGTAGCCGGCGGCGTCACCGTATTCGCCGTTGCGCCAGCCGGATCCGGAAGCGTAAAGAACGAACCAGGCGTGGCCGCCTTGCCGGTGCCGGGGAAGTTGCGGCGATACTGGGCGAAGCCGTAGAACCAGAAGAGCTTGTCCTTTCTCAGCGCGCCGCCCGCATCGAATCCCCATTCCTTGCGCCAGTCGACCGGCTTGTAAGGAATGGTTTCAAATATCGGCGTGGATGTGGTGGAAGTGTTAATGGTGTTGGTTGTGTAGGGATTCATTGCGCCCCAATCGTTATCGCGGTCGGAGAAATACGCAATGCCGTGGAGCGTGTTGGTTCCGCTCTTTGAGATGGCGTTGATGACGCCGCCGGCGGCGCGCCCGAATTCCGCCGAGTATACGCCGGTGTTTACCTGGAACTCTTCAATCAGGTACTTAGAGATGGAGTAGCCCTCACGAGTTCGGCCGCGCTCTTCGGAGTAGTAGGCCTGGTTGTCGTCCGCGCCGTCGACTTCAACGTTGTTCAGCAGGGGGCTGATGCCGCGGAACGAAATCAGGCCAAAGCCGTTCGAGTCTCCCACCGCGCCCGGAGTCAGCAGCACCATATCCGACCAGCGGCCACCGTTCAGGGGCAGGTTTTCGATCGTCTTCGCGGTCAACACAGAGCTGATGTCCGGCGACTCGAAGTTCAAAATCGGCGCCTCGCCGGTTACTTCCACTGTCGCAGTTGCACCGGCGGCCGCCAGATGGGGGGAGACCTCTGTGGTTAGGCCAACCTGCACGATGACGTTGACTTCCTTGAAGGCAGCGAAGCCCGGCGCGTTCACCGTCACGGTATAGACCGCGGCAGGCAATTGCGGCGCCTTGAAATAGCCGCTGCCATCCGACGTCTGATTGACCTCGGCGTTGGTCCCATCGTTGTGGATGATGATCGCAGCGTTCGCCACTACGGCGCCGGTGGGATCGAAGACGGTGCCGGCGATGGAGCCTTCGGTGTAAGTTTGCGCGTGCAAGGCAACTGCTCCCGAGCACAGGCCAACGACGAGAAGCGTCAGGCAGAGAATGCCAAAGCGAATTCGATTCTGGGTCATATGGGCTCTCCAATTGTGCAAATCTGTTGAAAATAGACCTTGTTGAGGCAGAAACGCTGCTGCTTTATGAGTGTCCGATTCAGCGCAGCCCGCTATCCGTGAGAACTGCCGCATCCTAGTCCTTTGGGGCTCTCCCATGCAAGATGCAGAAAGGGATCGAGGATGTGCAAAAATGGATGTGCAAAAACGGTCTGTTTCCACCCTATAGGGATTCGATGAATTCCCGGTAAATGCTGGAAGCCGGCGCACAAATAGTTCTTGTGCCGCCGGCGGGGGGAACCGGTACGCCGATTGTTACTGGAGTGTGACTCCAGTCACTGCGGGTTGTGCCGCCAAAGCGTCTCCTCAAGGCGTGGACCATGGCGGAAGAATCCTTATCCAAGCGCTGGCCCTGTCGCTGCTTGCCGGAGCCTGCTCACTCCGCGCCCAACACAAGCTGAAGGACAGCGACTGCCTCGCCTGCCACTCCGACGCTACCTTAACGACGGAGACAGACGGCAAGACGGTGAGCCTGTACGTGGATGCCGGCAAGCTGAAGCAGTCGATCCATGGCGGCATGTTCAGCTGTGTGGATTGCCACACGGACGTGAAGAGCCTGGCGCATGAGAGCCCCCCAGCGAAGGTGGCCTGCGCCCAGTGCCATGCCGATGCGCAGGTGGCGTATTCGCACAGCTACCACGCCAAGGCGAAGGCGAGCGGCGGGCCGGCCGCGAACTGCCAGGACTGCCATGGGGGCGCGCACGAGATTCTGGGCGCCGGCGACGTCAAATCGCCGATCCATCACGACAACATTCCCGCCACCTGCGGCCGGTGCCACGGGCAGAAGTTTCTGATGGAATCGAATGGGGAGAGCGGGCAGCCCTTCGTCTCCTACCAGCAGAGCGTCCATGGACTGGCCATCGAGAAGGGGTCAACGAGAGCCGCGGTGTGCACGGATTGCCACGGCGCGCACCAGATTCTCGCCGCCAACGACGCCCGGTCGCCGATCTACAAGTTCAATGTTCCCACCACTTGCGGCAAATGCCACACGGCCATCGAGCAAACTTTCATCGAGAGCATTCACGGCCAAGCAATCGCCAAGGGCAACGGCCTGGCGCCGGTTTGCACGGATTGCCATGGGATCCACTCGATCAAGGCGCATATCGATCCCAACTCGGCGGTCTCGGAGCAGAACCTGGCCCGCGCCACCTGCGCGCGCTGCCACGAAGGGGTGCGGCTTGCGCAGGAGTTCGGCATCGAAGGCAACCGCGTCTCGACCTATCTGGACAGTTATCACGGCCTGGCATCGGAGGGCGGTTCGGTGGTGGTAGCCAACTGCGCCAGTTGCCACGGAGTGCATAACATTCTGCCATCGAGCGATCCGCGCTCGACAATCAACCGGGCAAATCTTGGCGCTACCTGCGGAAAGTGCCACGCGGGAGTCACGCAGAAGTTCACCTTGAACAAAGTGCACATGGACCACGGCCAATCGAAGGATATCGGCTCGATTGCGGTTCGCTGGGTCAGGTGGCTCTATCTGGCGTTGATCTTTGCGGTAATCGGCGCCATGTTCCTGCATAACGCCATTATCTGGCGGAGCAAGGCCGTGGCGCGGCGGGGGATGCAGAATCCCGTGATGGTCCGCATGACCGAAAATCAGCGCTGGCAGCACCTGGTGCTGCTTACAAGCTTCATCGTTCTGGTCGTCACCGGCTTCGCGCTCAAGTTCCCTGAGGCCTGGATTGCCCAGGTGCTGCCCATGGCCGAGAGGGTGCGCAGCATCGTCCACCGCGTGGCGGGCGTCATTCTGATCGGCGCCGGCGTCTATCACCTCTTCTATCTGGCTGCGACCAAGGAAGGCCGGCGCATGATCCGCGACGTCGCGCCAACGCCGAAGGATGCCTTCGATGCGTGGGGAACGATGCGCCATTACCTGGGCCTGAGCCGCCAGAAGCCGAAGTTCGGGCGCTTCAATTACGCGGAAAAGGCGGAATATTGGGCGCTGGTGTGGGGCACGGCGCTGATGGGCCTTACCGGCGTCATGCTCTGGGCCAAAGTCTGGGTCGGGGACCTGTTGGCGCGCTGGTGGGTGGATGTCGCGACCGCCGTGCACTTCTACGAGGCGATTCTGGCCACGCTGGCCATTGCGGTATGGCACTTCTACCAGGTGTTCTTCGATCCCGATGTGTATCCAATGAACTGGGCGTGGTGGGACGGCAAGATGCCGGTGGAGCACTATCGCCATGAGCACGAGCTCGACACGGAGTCTCTGGCGGCCGCCGAAGGGCAATCGGCAGCCGCTGGCGATGGGCAAGGCGAGATAAGCGCGACAAAGCCCGATGCCGGACCGCCCGCCGAGTAATCCGGGGCTGAAGGCGCACTGCCGGTCCGGCCATGACGCTCTACCCGGTTGGCTTGACGGCCCATGGATCGCCCACTGGAAAAATAAATATGGGAGCGCGCGGAACATTTGGCCGGAGGTTGTGTTTCCCTCCATATAAGAGATCGTCATGCTCAAGGTTTCTACGATCTTCTTGACAGTCTCAGGGCCGTGTTGTACGTTTTAAGGGCTTGCAGGTTACTTCCCCAAAATCATGAACATCACTGCGAAGTGAGAGGGGCATATGGTACGAGTACAGGTGCTGCGCGCATTTGGATTCGCCGTTGCGGCGGCGATTTTGGGCAGCGGGCTTCAGGCCCAACCCGGCGACCCGGCGACGCTGATCCAGCAGAAGTTGGTTACTCAGATCAAGGTGACCAAGACCACGGCCGACCGCACGGATATCGTTACCGCGGGAGACGTGCTGGTTCTGCATAAAGACGGGCTGATGATGTGCAGCTCGGACTCCTCGTATGCATTTTCCAACACCTATAGCAATGGGGTGCTGTCCGGGAATCTCAAGAACCGTGTAAAGGACGCTGCAAAGTCCTTCGGATTCGGTCACATCCCGGTATTTGGGAGCGGGGTGAGCGCCGGCGACGCGGCCAACAACGGCTGCGCATCGCGCAAGTTTGTGGCTGGCGAGAAGTTCTGGGTGACGGGGATCGCTGCGCAGAAGGACGGAATTTTGGTTAGCACCTACAGCGATCCTTACCCGGATCCCTCGGGCAATCAGGTGCATTACTACGGGGAGATCAAGTTCCCGTTCGCCAAGGGTCCGGTTCCGTCAGCAGACGACTTTGCAAGGACAGTTTCAGAAGTCCTTACGGTACAGCCTGCGGACGATCAGGGCGGGCAGGGTGGACAAGGGGATCAGGGCGGTCAGCCGGCTCAATCGGCTGCACCGGCGCCTGCGCCTGCTCCTTTGCCGGAGATCGCGCCGCCACCGCCGCCGGCCGACGCTCCGACAATCTCCATTGGCCAGACCAAAGCTCAAGTGACGGCAACCTTCGGCCCGCCGACAAAGACAGCCAAGGTGGGAGTGAAGGAAATCTACTATTACAAGGACATGAAGGTGACTTTTACGAACGGAAAAGTCAGCGACGTTGAGTAGAACGCTCACGCATCCCGGATGGAGCGCGGGCCTAAAACAGGAATGAGGATACGATGACCATGCAATTTCTTCCCAAAGCCGTGAAGTACGTTACAGCAGCAATGATTCTCGCCGGACTGCTGGGTGCGACCAGCCTGATGAGCGCAGCCGCGGATGCAAAGAAGCCCGCCCCGGCTGCCCCTAAACCGGCCGCAAAAGCGCCAGCGGCCGCAAAGCCGGCTGGCGGCGGAGCATCGCATGCAACCGCCGGAGGATCGCATACGACCGCTGCGGCGTCGCATACGACCACAACGACGACGCGCACGACGACGACCTCTACCCACACAACGACCACTACCGGCGTGCACCCTGGCGGCGGACCCGGCGCTGGCGCGCACCCTGGAATGGCCGGTGGACATCCTGGCGGGGGACCCGGCGCTGGTGCGCATACAGCCGGCATGGGTAATCACTCGCCGATTCACAGTGGACCCGCACCGCGGGGAGCCAACGAGCACCTGACCCGCAGCGGCAGCGCGGTTCGCACCCGGCCGGGCGGCAGGGTGAGCGACGTGCACGATGCCCGCAGAGGTATGGACGTTCATCACGGACTGGCCGGCGGCCGCAGGGTCTCAATGGAGCGCCACGATGGCAGCCGCGTTTACGCCGAGCGGGGCCGTCCGGGATACGTGGAGCGCGGTTACCACTATGGCGGTCATGATTTTGCGCGGCGCGCCTATTTCTATCATGGACATGCGTACAACCGGTTCTACATGGGCTATGGCTACCACGGATTGATGCTGAATGTGTATGCTCCGGGATTCTACTTCCATCCGGGCTTTTACGGATGGGCGTATAACCCCTGGGTTGCGCCGATCGCCTTTGGCTGGGGTTGGGGCGGCAGCCCGTGGTACGGGCGCTACGGCTACTACTTCCAGCCGTATCCTGTATACCCCTCGGCCGCCTTCTGGCTGACGGACTACATCATCTCGCAGAATCTGCAGGCTGCGTATGCGGCCCAGCAGGAGGGCGGCGAGGCGGCGCCTGCTCCCGTGGCAGAGAGCGGCGGACAGCCGGTGCTTACCCCCGAGGTAAAGCAGATGATCGCCGACGAGGTGAAGGCCCAGTTGGCGCTTGAAAACCAGGAAGCGCAGCAGAACACGCAAGGGGCGACACCGGATCCGGCTTCCAGCGGGATTGCGCGCCTGTTGAGCGACGGCCATCCGCATGTCTTCGTGGCCGGCGGCAGCCTGGACGTGACGGATGCATCCGGAAACGAATGCGTGGTCAGCGACGGCGATGCGCTGCAGTTGCGGCAGGCGCCTCCTTCGGACTCGGCCACGGCTAATTTGGTGGTTCTCTCCAGCAAGGGCAACCCGGAGTGCCAGATTTCCCTCACTGTGCAGGTTCAATTGACCGACCTGCAGGAGATGCAGAACCACATGCGGGAGACCATCGATCAGGGCCTCCAGGATCTGCAGGCCAAGCAGGGCACTGGCGGATTGCCAGCGGCTCCGCCGTCTGCCCAGGGCGATCCGGCACCAGCGGGATATGCCGCTGCCGCGCCGCCGCCGGAGGCCAACCCAGCCGCCGATATTCAGGCGGCTGACCAGCAAGCTGGGCAGGCTGAGAAAGACGTGACCGCCGAAGCGGCACAGGATAACGGCGGGGCAGCAAGCGCAGCCCCTGCGGCTCCCGCAGCGGCGCCCGCTGCTCCGGCATCGGTTTCACTTGGCCAGACTCAGGCTGAGGTGGAAGCGGAGATGGGCCAGCCGGTCAGCAAGGCGCTCCTTGGACCAAAGGTCATTTACAACTACAACGGCCTGAAGGTCATTTTCAAGAACGGCAAGGTTAGCGACGTGCAGTAACTTGGCCCGGCCTGCGCGGGAGGGGGATCGGCAATTCCCTTTCCCGCAAGCCGCCGGGCAATTTCAGCGGCAATTCCCTGCGTCGGGAGACCGGCCACTCCCTACGGACGGTTTCCCGGTAAACTGAGTTCCCTTCTATGACTGTGAGCCCCGCCCCAAGCGGGGCTCATGTTTTATGCGGAGAGTCGAAGACGGCTTGTGAGCCGTTTCCAGACAAAGCGAGGCAACAAAAGCGCCTGCGGCTTAGAGCGAAACCAGAGTAGATGTGTCCTGGCGAGTTTTCTGCACGGTCGCCGGTCCCTGCTGGTCGCGTCGACTTGGACCCCGCGCTTTCGGGTTGCACTCACTCTGATTTCGCCATAGCCGATATTGCGCAGGGCCGGCGCTCTTGCTCAGATTCGCCATTCGTCGGGACGCCAGCTCTTGATGCGCTCCTTGATCTGCTTGCGGCTCAGATTCCCCTCCAGCGCCTGTTTGGCCAGCTCGACAACCTCGTCATCGGCGGCAAACCGCAGGCCGATCAACTGGTCTTCGGTGAGCCGGTAGATCTGCGCGTGCCACTCGGCGGGAGCCAGCGCCTGCAAGCGGATACGCTCTTCCAGCCGGATGACGCGATCCTGGACCTTGAGCGGATAGGTGCGCAACTTGGCGAAGGGGATGAAGACTGCGATCGACATGATCGTCAGCCATCCGCTGAAAATGCTGAAATGGGTCACCGTGTAGGCAATTACAATGGCCAGATTCACGACCAGAACGGCGAAGAGAACCATGTGATACGGAGGATCGAAGCGGGCGTGGTTCCTGAAATCCTGCGTTTTGGATTCACTCATGCGTAACCTTCATTTCTCGCAGGCCTGAAACAGCCGGTTCCAACCCCCGCGATTCCGCGGAGCTGTGCGCAGCAGCGGCGGGGGCCTGCGCGCCCGCGCTCTCCGGATTCTGCGCGGCGCGGGCCGGGGCTGTCAATGCAGAAAGATTGCCCGGCGCAACAACCAGCGGATGTTTGGGAATAGGATGAAACCGGCCGCGCGACAGGTAGTCCACAAACAGCCCGCCAGCCAGGTACGGGTTGACCAGCGCGATGGGAACGGCATACGCCGTGGTGGTGAGCGACTCGGCGATGCTCTTGTTGGAGTGGCTGGGGCGGCGATAACCGGGGATCTGGGGAAGATCCAGCACTGTCAACTGCAGCTCCGGGTGCTTGCCCGCATACCGCACCAGCTTGTAAGCAATCTGCTTGGGGGTGGTCACGCCCGCATCCGGAAAGAGGCTGCGCCGGAAAACTCCGGGAAAGTAGGTGTTGAGAACCACGCGCGCAAAGTCCGCGCAGTTGTTGTAGAACAGCTCGAAGTGGGAACGATTCTTGCCGCTGTTCATGCGGGCAATGAACGCGTCGTCCTGTTCGGGGGTGGTCTCAAAGCGGAAGGCGTAGGTGCGGCGCTCATACACGACGCCCACCAGCTGGTTCCAGCCACCGCGCGTGAAACCGCCCGAAGGCAGGCTTTCTCCCAGCGAAAGCAGATGAGCCTCGCGATACCGCCCGCGCATCTCGGCCACCTTCTTGCGGTCCGCGCGAGCCGGGACTTCCGAGGCGTTTTCTACCGAGTACAAGTAGGGAACCAGCGGAATCGCCACCCAGTCGTATCCATCGATGCCCTGATAACGCGAGATCACGGAGCCGAATTCGCCGGGGGCGCAGCGGCGCAGCCGGACAGGGGTCTCGGCGCAGATATGTTCAAAGTAGATGGCGGTGTGCCCGGTCGGATTCAAAGCCCCGAAGAAGCCGTACGGCTCCTCCATGAGCAGAGCCGCTTGCGCGTGGCTGTGCGATGAGCAAATGGCCAAAACCGCCAAGGCCAGGAAAACGGGTACCATTGTGCGTCTCTTACGCAACAAAAGCACAGATTCCTCCCGATCGGGTAGATCTTGGTTTCTTCAGTATGGCGGAAATCCCGTGAAAGTCCAGCCTCTTTCTGAGATGCGGGCGAACAGAGGCCAACTCGCCGCCTCTCCACTTTGAGACACTCCCCCCGTCTCCCCTTGTTCCTGCTTGGACCCGGAATGCCGCGAAATGTTGTGCCCGGATTCTGTGGAAATGGAGCGGGTGCGCAGGCGCCATGAGTAACAAATTAGGGTGGCCCAGGTCCGGATTCTCGGACCTGGGGAGTATCTTCAAGACGGCGGGTGAACAGAGAATGCTTGCTCTGATATGGTGATGTTTCCGAAGAGTTTCGCGGTTCTGCAATCGTGAAAGTCTTTTGGGTATTGTCTTTCCAGCGAGGCCCGTCTTGAACCTGCGATCTCTGCTCCTGCTTGCGCTGCTGCCGGGCGCGAGTGCTTCAGCCCAAGTTACTCTGCCCAAGATTCTTGCCAGTCACATGGTGGTCCAGCGGGATCTGCCCGTGCACGTCTGGGGGCTGGCCCCTGCTGGAGAGGAAGTAGCGGTAACCTTCCGCGGGGCGACCCGATCGACGCAGGCCGGCCATTTGGGCCGGTGGAGCGTGTATCTGCCGCCCGGCGCGGCCGGCGGGCCGTTTCAGCTCATCGTCAAGGGCCAGCCCACCCCTGCCGGTGGGGACGCCGCGCCAGCCCAGATCGTCACGCTGGACGATGTGCTGGTGGGCGACGTGTGGGTAGCCTCGGGGCAATCGAACATGGAGTTCGAGATGCGCAAGGCAGCCACGGCGGATGAAGACCTGCCTCGGGCCGCCAACCCGCGCATACGGCTGCTGATCGTCAAGCGGCGCGCCGCCGATTATCCGCAGGATGAGATCGACACCGAGGGATGGGCGGCTTCGACCCCTGAAACAGCCAGGGATTTCTCGGCGGTTGCCTGGTACTTTGCCCGCGAGATCGAGCAGCGGGAGCACGT
>Ga0187851_10002770_pt1 | contig 15228 bp, 11 predicted proteins | sample June2016WEW_6_10_FD_132997 | JGI IMG/M metagenome (GOLD analysis project Ga0187851, IMG submission 132997) | Peatland microbial communities from SPRUCE experiment site at the Marcell Experimental Forest, Minnesota, USA - June2016WEW_6_10 | ecosystem: Environmental > Terrestrial > Soil >...
AACACTCGTGTGATTAGCACGACCGTTGTTAAAAGAAGGCGCATTTTGCCAAGACCCCAAACCCCCATCGCTATTTATGGTTACGTACTTCACTGAATTTAAGTATTCGGAAGGGAATATACCTCCCCCGGTTATGAAAAGATAACTGTTGAAAGCTACAAGCCCAAAACTACCTAGAGGTGGATTTAATTGCGATGCGCTTTGTTGCCAATTACCCAGACTTCCGTCGGAATTAATCAAAGAATACTGTACGTCATTGAGATCGTAATAATTGCCATTGCTATCCTGATTCCAACCACCCATACTATAAATGCGGCCATTCCAAACAGCGCTTGAAAGCCCCCAACTGGCGGGACTAAAAGTCGAGGTACTTTGCCAGGTTCCAACACTTCCATCAGCATTAATTGGTGCATATTGCATGTCAGGACAAGGACTCGCTGCACTACCAGCAAAACCCTGCATCACATAGAGATATCCATTATAAACAACACTGGTATGTTCACACCGGCCAGGCGGATTAAACGGCGTCGTGCTTTGCCAAGCACCCACCGTGCCATCCGCGTTAAATTTTGCATACTGCACATCGTTCAGATCATAGCCGGTTCCATTTCCTTCGTTAGCATTCCCTCCGATAACATAGACATATCCGTTGTTAACGACACTTGTGTGATAGTTGCGAGGAGTGTTAAGAGGCGTGGTATTTTGCCATGACCCAAGACTCCCATCAGGATTTATCGGCGCATACTGTACGTCATTCATCCATTGTTGGGTTGTACAACTACCTCCAATAACGTAGATATATCCGTTGTTAACAACGCTTGTGTGACCAGCCCGGGCGATATTGAATGGCGAAGTCGTATGCCAACCTAATGAATCAAGACGAATTATTTCATAATTTGGCCCCCAATATTTTACGGCTGCAACCATTTTATTAAAAGATTTAACATTTACTCCCCTATTTGGGCTGGCAAAATTATTTGTTTGATCACACTCAGGATCACATTTAGGGGTGCCATTTGACAATGGGTCTGGGTCACCATTTGATTGAAAAACAAGAGGAATATCACCAACAAGGTAAATAATACCTATATGACAATTAGGAGCGCCTTGGCTCTTTTGCCACAAAATAATATCACCATCTTTTAATAAGCTACCAACAAGACTATTATATACCGTAGTATAATACTTGGGGAAATTTTGCTCCAATGCATTATTTATATAATCCACAGCATTTGCAGTACAAAAACCCTGAAAATCTAGTGCGTTATATATTCCGCCAGCTTTCAATACATTCGCAATAAATCCGGAACAATCAAGGCCATAAACATAATACAATTGGTGGAGAGCATCTCCATCGTCGGGGGCTAAACGTCTAGTATAGTCTTTTTGGCCATAAGAATAAGCTAGTCCGATTTGGTCTGGGTCATATATAGGGCTACCTCCTTTAGGAACTGGATAGTCAACAGCAGGACAACATTTTTGATCTGTAAGAGAATAAGCAAAATCCAACATATCAATAAAAATATCAAGAAGATTACCTGTTGCAACATTTTGCGCTTGCGCTATTGTTTTATGCAGGCCAGAAGAATCTTTTGTGATATTGAACGAGTCCAAAGGTGGCAGAGGGATAGAGGCAGAGTCAAGAGCTGATAGCATTGCAGGCGAAAGAGCCTCGTTTTGCAATGAAACCTGGTACGCAGAATCGGAAAAAGCACCCGCCTGTGGACCTGTAGATACCGGATTTGTTTTTTTCGCGCAATTTAAAATAAGGATGCTGACTGAAATTACAAAGAATAGAGATAGCGATTTTATTGGCATGAAAAACCTCCGTAGAGAATTGAATGGTATTTATGAAGGGAAATACCTCTTTTAAAGATATAGCTTGCAATATTTTCTAAATGGTTAGCTAATATAAATAAATCCAGCCCGAAAAGCACATTATTTTTACCAATCCCGCAGCGACCTTGAAGATTTGAAAATAAAGGGAGCCCCATAGGGGCGGACGGGATGCGCGGGGCTTTGTCCGTCGCATGGGGCGGGCGGGGGATGATAGGCGCTGAACCTGTCCGGGGGAGCTGATTGAAGGCTTGCCTGAGACTGCTACCCCGTGCCAGGAAGCAGCGCCTAATAAGCGATTGCATTGGCGCGAAGTGCGCGAGCCGCCCCCCGTGGAACCCGGCGAGTTGAACCGCCAATCGGTCCACGGGCAAGGCGAAGACGTGCACCACGCAGCGCCCCTCCTTAGTGCTCTTTTCCCGTGGACCCGGAGAAGCGAGCACTCCGCGAAGACGGGGACATCGGGCTAAACGTGCTTTACCGTTAGGTAAATAGCACGTTGTAACATGGTTTGACCTGAAACCCTTCGAGGGTAGGGTGATCAATGAAATACTGTGGTTTACATAATGTGCTTTTGCGACATTTTTAAACAAAAATGTGCCTGATTGCGTCGTGGGCAATTACAGGCTCCCGCAAAAGAGCATGTTATGTAAAAATGCCCCACACGGGGCATGGCCACTGGCTACCGCTTGGGTCTGTGGGATCGTTCCGAAGAACAGGTGCGGCGGCTGCGCAGGTATGCAGTGCCGACGCGCCGGGAAGCATGTTCTATGTGGAGCCATGCGCCGGGGCGGTTCACCGGTGCGGGCGGGGTCACGGTCGAGGGGGCACGGTCAAGAGTGGCGGCGATGCCGGGTCAGGTGTTCGGCGGGTCAGAACCGGTAAATCATGAATTTTATTGCTGCTGAGCGGTGAATCGGAAATTATTATTATGATTTGGAATAATTATGCCGAAATATTATATTATTACACTCGTATTTATCACGATTGGGAATAACTATGCCGTGGGTGTTGCAAAAATCCGATTTCTTCGACAGTCGCTTTAAACGATTCGAAAAGAAGCATCGGGAAGAGGCAAAGGCTGTTTTAGATAATTTGGACACCTATTTCAATGCTTTGGAAAAAGGAAGCAATCCTATAAATATTAAGGCGGGTTTTATCCATAATGAGCCCGAAGGAATCAAGGCATTCGATCAAAAAGGCGGCAAGGGTAAGTTGATGCAAACCAGACTTTATACCTACCCCGATTCCACCACGATGATTTTGCACGTCATCAGCATTGGCACCAAAGTTGATCAGAAAAGCAATATCAAGGAGTGTCAGGATTACATACGACCGTTGAAAAGGGAGGCGTAACTATGGCGAAACAATTTTCATCCGTTCTGGATATGGTCAAGGATTCTACCGAGGATAAGAATTTGGTAAAATCTTTGGAAGATCTCATTAACTCGAAGCAGATTTCAAAAACGCTCTTCGCCTTGCGGTGCCGGGCGAACATGAGCCAGGACGACGTCGCCAAAAAAATGAATTGCAGCCAGGGGAAGGTTTCAAAGATCGAAAATACCGTCGATACCGACCTTACCGTTCATGACCTTGTTCAGTACTGCTCCGCCGTAAATATGCGGCTTGAAATAGGATTTTCCGACGCACGTATGACCATGGCCGATCAGGTGAAATACCATTACTTCAGGCTTAAGATATTGCTTGATAAGATGCGCGAAATGGCGCGGGGCGATGAAACCATCGAAAAAGGTGTGGCACGCTTTACCAAAGAAGCCTTCATGAATATTTCATTCGGTTTGCTGGAATGCGTTCAAAAAGCATCGAAGACAAAGCTGCCGCTTCTGCCGCTCCATGTCTCCTCACCGGTGACTATGGAAGATATTAACAAACAGTCGGAGCATAAACCGAATATGGCTGCGGCTTGAGAGATATAGATCGCCTTTGTAAGGGGAACTATATGGAAAATGTCCCCACAATCCTTTACCACCGCCGCACGCCTGACGAGCGGGCCGAGCTTTCCCGGATGATCGAGGCCCTGTCCGGCGAGGGGTACACCCAGGCCGAAATCGCCGAAGAGATGAATGTCAGCGTCGGCACCGTGAACAAGTATATCCAACCATTCTTTAAAAGGTTGAATGACGAAACCTGCGCGGATATCGACGCGATGGTAGAGAACGAGCTTTCCGCCATCAAAAATCTGCAACGGAGCTATTGGAACGCATGGGAGGCGTCCACGAAAAAAGGACCCGGCAACCCCCGATACATGAAAGGTATGGAGCGCTGCCTCGACCTGACCTGTGAAATATTCGGCCTCTACAAGCAGAGAAGCCGGACTACGTTAACGATGGGCTGAAACTACCGGTCAGAAAAACACTCCTTAATTCATAAAGCGATTTATTATCGGCCAGCGCGAGCAGCCAGCCCAACCAAAATCAGCAACTGCCCGAGGAGAAGGGGACATTTACCCTTCGGCGGTCTTAATCGCATTCCTTTAAAATAGGAGGCGAAATAGCCAAGGGGTGCATCTTTGCCAGCCTTAAAAGCCATCTTTCTCTCTTTTTACCCTCCAGTCCCAATAATTATATTAGACCCATGCCAACCCTTAATTGGGCCAAAAAGTCTTTGTTTATTTCTGCTGGAAAATTGCTAAACAGATTACCATTAATGAACGAGCACTTTTTTAAACCGATTTCTTTGCGTATAGTAATTGCATGTATAAATGCAATTGACAAAATTCGCTTGCGCACATTATTATATTCATTCTTTGGAGGAGTTATTCTTTTCGGAAGTATTTATTATTATAATTCAAAAAGCAGCCAAGATAATGGAATCAGGCACACTTTCGACAGTACTGCAAATATTACCTTTAGAGAATCTATATATTTCAGTGTTGTTACAATAACTACACTTGGCTATGGTGATATTAGGCCTATGGGTTGGTCTCGGCTTTTTGTTTGCATTGAAGTATTTTTTGGAATAGCTATAATTGGAATTATTCTCTCAAAACTAACTTCAATTCGATTATCTGCCCATGTAAAGAAATTATTCGCAAGCGATGTGCGTAGGAAGCTTGAATCATTTATTTCTGATGTTCAATTAATGGATTCAGAACTTCTTGAACTTATAAAGATAGTTTCCAATGCTTTTCAAGAAGTGCCAGGGCGAAAGAAAGGTACCGGGAAAAAAATTGAATCATACTTTACGCAGAGCATTACAAAATATCAAAGCCAATCGCAGCAGTTATATGATTATTTGGCGTTAGAGATTATCGAAGGTGACTATATATTAGATGTGCCCTCAGATATTTTGGAAAAATGCTTAGCAGCTATCGATCATACACTATTCCTTCTTGGTCAGCTTGTTATAGGCATGCCGAGCAATGCAAAAGCAAAATTATTTGTTCCGGATATTATAAATCAAATCAGGGATTCATTGAACAATTATATAAATTTAACGAATAAAATAAAAAACAAATGTACCGGAAAAAAATTAACAGAAATTTGCGTTACTATTGAAATGTCAGCAACTCAAATCTATAAAGGTTATTTTGATATACCAATGACAAAACATTTACAACCAGATCAAGTTATCTAATGATGTTTTTTTTACAATCGATGCGGACGGAAAACTAAAGCACGCTAAGGAACGGAGCATAAAATGAATCTCTATTGGAACAAATGTCAGGGTGAGGTCTGGTGCAAATTGGGTACAGTTAATCTATCACATCAGCATTTTGACCATATGGATGGAGTTTATGTTATATGGCATGGAGGACAAACTCCGAAGACGGTCTATGTAGGGCAAGGCGTAATAAGAGATAGATTGACTGCGCATAGAACAGATGCGCGAATTCAAGCATACTCCACTCTGACCCTATATGTGACGTGGGCTGCCGTTGATGCTTCTAGCAGAAATGGGGCGGAAGTTTATTTAGCAAATAGGCTAGCTCCAATAGTCGGCGAAAATTATCCAAATGTTGCTCCAATAGAAGTCAATCTTCCGTGGTAAATGATAAACGATGAAACTATTTCGAACATAGCTTAATAGCGAGTAAATATTGGACTGCTTTATGGAAGCTATAACCAAAGCCGATCATTAAAAAATCATGAAACCATTTTCGAGCTTTTATGACCATCTCCCCCCTCCGGACCGGCAGCGAACTCTTCATCGTCGATAACACCGACGAGGACTGGAAAGTCCTGAGATACCTCAAAGAGTGGTGCGGGCTGTCGAAGAGCATCGATATCGCCACCGGGTACTTTGAGATAGGGTCGCTTCTCGCCCTCGACGGAGAGTGGCAGAAGGTCGATTCCTTCCGTATCCTCATGGGCGATGAGATGACCATGAGAACGCGGAAAACGCTTCTCGAAGGCATGGAAAGAATTAAAAAGGCTCTCGATTCGAGCATCGAGAAGGAGAAGGAAAAAAACGATTTCCTCACAGGAACACCGGCCATTGTCGAGGCGATGCAAAGCAAGAAAATTCGGTGCCGGGTTTATTCAAAAAAAAAATTTCACGCCAAGACATACATTACCCACGCCCGGCAGGAAGTAATCGGCTCGTTTGCCCTCGTCGGCTCTTCAAACTTCACCTACCCCGGCCTTACGGAAAACGTGGAACTGAACGTGCAGATTATCGGACGCCAGGCCAACGCCTTGCAGGAGTGGTACGACCGGCACTGGAACGATGCCGAAGAGGTGACCGAAGAAATCCTGAAAACCATCGGACGGCATACCTTCGAATACCCGCCCTTTGATGTATATGTCAAATCACTTTCGGAGTTCTTCCGGGGCCACCAGATGACCGTGGGGGAGTGGGAGCTTGCGGGCGCTGAAAAGGGCGGATCGCGTGTTTACCCGGCGCTCGACCAGTACCAGAAGGAAGGGTATCAGTCGATGATGCAGATTGCCCGGCGATACGGCGGGGCCTTCCTCTGCGACGGCGTCGGGCTTGGCAAGACCTTTGTGGGGCTCATGCTCATCGAGCGGCTTGTCATGCAGGAACGCAAACGGGTCCTTCTTCTGGTCCCCAAGGCGGCGCGTGAAGACGTCTGGGAAGTCGCCCTTAAAAAATACCTGCCGGATATTTCCACTGGTGTTTTCAGTAATCTGATAGTAATGAACCATACCGATCTCGGCAGGGGAGGCGATTATATCAAGAAATTTGAAACGATAAAAAATTTCGCCGATGCGATTGTGATAGACGAAGCGCACCATTTCCGCAATACGGGAATCAAAGGAGAAGGCGAACATGCGCCTTCCCGGTATCGCCTGCTGTTCGATCTGATAAGCGGCCTGAACAGAGATAAAACCCTTTTCATGCTCACGGCCACGCCGATCAACAACAGCCTCGGCGATTTCAGGCACATGACCGAGCTTTTCACCCGCCAGCGGGAAGACTTTTTCAAGTCAACCCTCGGCATAAGTTCGCTTCGCGGGTATTTTATCAGGATGGAAAAAGAACTGACCGCGATGATGAGCGCCGACGATAAAACGGTCGATTCCACGCCCCTTGCCCTGTTTGACGCGGAAAGCATGCTGTCCGGCGACAAATTATTCAAGGCGCTCGTGGTGCAGCGGAGCCGCGCCTACGTGAAGGAAAGCCAGAAAAAGCAGGGCGTTACGGTCGCGATTTTCCCCAATGCCCTGCCGCCTGCCGTCGTCCCTTACAACATGCGCACGACGTATGGTAATTTGCTGGATATCTTCGCAAAGGCATTCAGCAAGGACAAGCCTCTTTTCGCATTAGGCATCTATTACCCCCTGTTTTATGCGCGGGAAGGGAACGTCGATCGGTGGGAAGAGGGACGGCAGAAAGAAGTAGTCGGGCTCATACGAACGAATTTTCTGAAGCGGTTTGAAAGTTCCGTCAAGGCCTTTGAATCGTCATGCGACCGGCTCCTTCTGAAGCTCTTAGGGTGGGTTGAAAAAAACAGCGCAACGCCTTCGGAAAAGCGCCAACTTGAACGATGGAAAGACAGGCACGACGACATTCTGACGTGGGTGCAGCAGACCACGCTCAAGGCATGGGGCAACCAGGACGAAAATGACGTCGATGAGGACTTCGTCATCAATGAGTTCATCGAGTCCGCCGAAAAACTGTCCGAAGAGGAATACGATGTTCAGGCAATACTTACCGATTGCTATATGGACCTCGACCAGCTTATCGATTTTCTCAAGGAGCTGAAGAAATTTGAAATCACGCACGACGATAAACTGAAGGCTCTGATAAACCTTTTGAAAAGCGACGCAGTTTGCAAAGAACATAAGGTCCTTGTTTTTTCCGAGTTCGCCGATACCGCCCGGTATATTGCCGAAGAATTGAAAAAGGCGGGCATAAAGGGCGTGGAACAGATCGACAGCGCAACGAAGAAGGACCGGAGCGCCATTATCCGGCGATTCGCCCCTTACTATAACGGATCATCAAGCGAACAGCTTGCAGCGGCCGGGGAAAAGGAAATACGGATTCTTGTTTCGACCGACGTGCTTTCGGAAGGCCTCAATTTGCAGGATGCTACCCGGCTCATCAACTATGACATCCACTGGAACCCGGTAAGGCTCATGCAGCGCATAGGCCGCGTTGACCGCCGAATGAACCCCGCCATCGAAGAGGACATTAAAAGAGAGCACCCGGAAGCGGCGGGGATTCGCGGGACCATCGCTTACTGGAATTTCCTGCCGCCCGACGAGCTTAACGAGCTGCTGACGCTTTACAAAAAAGTACGACATAAGACGCTCCGGATATCCAAGACTTTCGGGATAGAGGGAAAGAAGCTGTTGCACCCCGACGACGATTACGACGCCTTGAAAAATTTCAACCACCAGTATGAAGGCGATACCACGCCGGTTGAAAAAATGCACCTTGAATTCCAGGACCTCGTTCGGGAAAACCCGGACCTTGAGAAAAAAATCGACACGCTTCCCGGACGGGTCTTCAGCGGCAAGGAAAACCCGAACCGGGGAATAAAAGCGGTATTCCTTTGTTACCGCATCCCCAAGCCCGACCTCTCCGCCGAGAAGCAGGAAGCCGATGGCCCGGAATGGACCGAAGAGGCCGGGGAAACGGTCTGGTGCCTTTACAATGCGGCGGACGGGTCAATTGCGGTTGACGCCTCTTCGATTATCGACTCTATCCGCTGCACGCCGGAAACGGCGCGCAAATGCCGCATGGAGCACAATGATTTGATCGAGATACGAAAGACCGTCGAGAAATACATTAAAAATTCGTACTTGAAAAGTCTGCAAGCGCCCATCGGGGTGAAACCGATCCTCAAGGCGTGGATGGAGCTTTCATAGGCAGGACATGGGAGGTTTCAGCAATGAACCGTGAAGATGTCGAACGCCTTCAATCGATCCGCACATTCCCGCAACTCGTCAAATACTTACGCGATGACCTGGGGTGGCCCATCGAATCGGGCGATGCCGACGACCTGACCTTCGACTATGAACCCCATGAACTCGGGCTTGACGATGAGGTCGCGGTAAAAATCAAGCAGATAAAGCAGCTCCGGCCATTGACCGGCAAGCAGCCGTGGGGTATCTTCTTCATCAATTTTGAGCCGAAACGGTTGCCCGTCGTGGTCCTGCGCAGAATTCTCAGCGCCTTGGCAATAAAAAAACGCGCATCGGCGGCGCGTGCGCACCAGGCGGCATGGGCGGGGCATGACCTTCTTTTTATCTCCTCTTACGGAACGACCGACGAACGCTCGATAACCTTCGCCCATTTCACCGAAGAAGGGGAACACGGGGACCTGCCGGCATTGCGCGTTCTCGCGTGGGACGACCAGGACACGCTATTACACCTTGAAGATGCCCATGAAACGCTCAAGCAAAAACTTCAATGGCCGAAGGATGAAAACGACCTCGCTGGCTGGCGCGATAAATGGTCATCGGCGTTTACGCTTCGTCACCGGCAAGTGGTTACTTCCTCAAAGGAACTCGCCGAAAGGCTCGCTGACCTTGCCCGAAGCATACGCAAGCGGGCAAACCTTGTGCTTGCCATAGAATCGAAAAACGGTCCGTTCAAGAAATTGCACGCGGCATTCAAGGAAGCTTTGGTCCACGATCTTTCGGAAGACGGCTTCGCGGATATGTACGCGCAAACGGTAACCTATGGTCTTTTGACTGCGCGGGTTTCAAGGCCCGCCGCCCTCCTTGCCGAAAACCTGACCGATATGGTGCCGGTAACAAATCCCTTCTTGAAAGTCCTTTTAGGGACATTCCTGAATATCGGCGGTCGAAGAAAAAAAATTGATTTTGATGAATTAGGCATAAACGACGTGGTGGAATTGCTCCGCGAAACCGATATGGAAGCGATCATGCGGGATTTCGGCAATAAGACGCAATCCGAAGACCCGGTTATTTACTTCTATGAAAGTTTCCTCCATGAGTATGACGCCAAGGAGAAGGTGAAACGCGGCGTCTTTTATACCCCGGTTCCGGTAGTCTCCTTCATCGTGCGTAGCGTCGATGAACTGCTTAAAACCGAATTCGGCCTTGAGGACGGGCTCGCGGATACGACGACCTGGGGAGAACTGAAAAAGCGGAAGCCGGAAATAGAACTGCCGAAACACGCGAAGCCCGAAACGCCGTTCGTGCAAATCCTTGACTTCGCGACGGGAACCGGCACGTTTATTGTGCAGGTCATTGACGTGGTGTATAAAACCATGAGTGCAAAATGGAAGAAAGCCGGATACCGTGAATTGGAAATCGCGAAGTTGTGGGATGATTATGTACCGAAACATCTTCTGCCGAGACTCTACGGCTTTGAATTGATGATGGCCCCCTATGCCATTGCGCACATGAAAATCGGGCTGAAATTATTTGAGACGGGGTATAGGTTCAGGACCGAAGAGCGGGTAAGGCTTTTTTTGACAAATACGCTTGAGGAGCCGAAGGATTTCTCGACGCAGATTGAATTATTTGCGCCTGCGCTGGCGCATGAGGCACGGGCGGCGAACAGGGTAAAGGCGGAAGTGCCGATTACGGTGGTGATGGGGAATCCGCCGTATTCGATAATATCAGCGAACCAAAATACTTGGATTGCTTCTCTTACAGAACATTTCAAAACACGCGCAAGAGAAAATGAAAGGCAATTTCAGGCATTATCAGATGATTATGTCAAATTCATGGCGTTTTCAGAATGGAGGATAAACAGCTCCGGCATGGGTGTTCTTGGGATTATTACCAATAATGGCTACCTGGACGGACACCTCTTTATAGATTTGCGACAAAGTTTTTTAACTACTTTTGGGAATATATCAATTATTAATTTGCATGGTAATACCCGTCTTAAAGAACATGCGCCTGATGGCAAAATAGACGAAAATATCTTTGACATTTTGACTGGAGTAGTGATCAATATTTCAAGTAAACATGATCTTAATTGCACGAAGCAAGTTAATATTAATTATGCAGATATATGGGGATCTCGTAAAATAAAGTATGACTTTCTTTTAAACCATAATGTCGTTCATTGCAATAGCAAGAATATTGCAGTTGCAGAATCTGATAGCATTTTTATTCCAAGACAATTAGACCTCCTAAATGAATGGAATTCATTTCATTCTTTGCTTAATATATTTGGAACTGGCAATCCCAAGGTTGATGCACAAAAAGCATATGCTGCCGGGTTTGTCAGTCAACAAGACGATTTTGCAATAGCTTTTCATAAAAAAGAAATCAACCAACGGGTCAATGAATTGTTAGAAAAAGGAATGACAGAAAAAAAATTACGTGCAAACTATCGATTATGTAAAACAAACCAATGGGATTTTGTTCGCTCAAGACGGGAGTTGTCTAATCTTGATTACAAAAAGTTAATAACAGTATGCCTTTATCGACCTTTTGATAAGAGATGGACTTTGTTTAATCGAGGCGTAGTAACTATTTTGCGAACTGAAATAATGAAACATCTACATAAAAAAGGCAATTTCGCGCTGATCGCAACCCGTGGAATTAGCATACAGAATTTTGCTCACATATTTGTATCTGATAGTATTACGGATAGGCACGCTATTGATAACGCTGGCGACTCTATGTTTGTATTTCCCTTGTTTCGCTATTATGAAGCAGACGGCACCATATTTCAAAATAGCAAGTTAGATTTAGAACCTACGCTTAATATGAGCCAAGACTATCTTGATAAATTGACAGCAATGGGGTATTGCACTAATCAAAATTATGGGAATATTATTTTTGCTTTTATGTATGCCTTGTTAAATTCACCAATTTATCGTGCAAGATATTCAATTTTCCTTAAAACGGATTTTCCTCATATTCCACTGCCTATATCTCTCTCACTTTTTAATAGCCTATCCGCTTTAGGTGGAAGCCTTATTCGTTTGCATACGCTCGATTCCGATTGCTCTTTTCCAATCGAGACACAAAGAAGAAACAGCATCGAAACATTGTTAAATAATCCAGTTGTTAAATTTCTCGATTCCGGCTTTCGCGATGTCGCCAAAGGCTTCCCCAAATACGACTCCGGCACCGTCTTCATCAACCCCAACGACTCCGGTTTCAAAGGCGTTCCCGAAGACGTCTGGAATTTCCATATCGGCGGTTATCAGGTCTGCGAGAAATGGCTCAAGGACCGCCGTGGCCGCACGCTTTCGGACGAGGACATCGAGCACTACCAGAAAATCGTCGTCGCCCTCAAGGAAACTATCCGCCTCATGGGCGAAATCGACAAGGTAATCGAGGAGCATGGCGGCTTCCCGGACGCATTTGTTACCGATCCGAAAGTGATTGAAGAAGCGAAGGCAAAGGCCGGATAGGGGGAAGGTGCTTATCGTGAAAGATAAAATGCAGGAAGAAAAAAATGAGCCTGCGGATTTAAAACGGATCAAATTACGGGCAATCGACAAGACCGCCTTTGAAATCGGTAAGGCTTTAATGCCGGAAGCTAATCCGCTAACACAAGAGACCGCGTGCGAAAAATTAAAAGCATTGGAAAATGAGTTCTATTACTTTTGGGGTTCGCTGCTTAATCGCTGGTTCCCCCATCTCATCGCCTCAAAAAAATACTTTTACAAAAAAAACCTATATCTTGCGGTGTTGGAAAAAGATAATACCCCCCTTGCGGGAAAATTCCTTCCCTTTGGCGATCCCGTGACGCTTGCGCATTGGCAATATATAGTTAAAACTGAAAACGCATGGAGAGGAACAACTTCCCTAAATGCGGAAAAAAAGCCGTGCGAAGACCCGAAAATTCAATTTATATGTATTGTCAATCGTGGCGAAACTCCACAACAATCCATTGCGACGGTAGCCCGCCACCGATTCCCCTACATAGAAAGAATAGATACAAAAATCATTCTTTCACTTGGTTTTCCTAACCCTTTTTCCCTTCTGCTAAAAGGAACAGCGAGCGAAGAAATATTTAAAAACGCCCATGCCTGTATTTCAAACCCGGATTTCTGGAGGAGGTGGGGAGAGATTAAAGATGCCTGGTCCGAACTCATGGCGCTTCACGAGCGAATGAAAAAAGAAAATGCCGGAAAAATGGCGGAAATGACGAAAGCCATAGGCGCCATAGGCGAAAGAATTGCTGAAGTTTTTAGTAAGCCAAATCAGGAAAATCAGGCTCAAATGGCGAAATACGCCAATGATCTGGCGAAGGCCTTTCCAAAAGATTTATTTGACCCCTCACCGAATCAAGAAACGTTGAGGGCTGCTGCGGCTGCTTTTACTGCTATTCCTCAAGCAACTATCGATCAATTAAAAAATTGGACCACCAGAGAAAGCGAAAGATATATTGCCAGGCAAAATAAACTTATAGAAGATTACGGCAAGCGGAATTTAGCAGAATTGTTTGGAGACGGGAACAAACGCCATGAAGCGGACATAAAGTTAATCGAAGCTGCAACAGGTTCATTCGCGTCTATGTTTGAAAAGACGCGAGCGGAAGAAAGAAAACGTTTGGAAAAAATGGCAAAGGGGCTTGAGGATGCATCCCCGCCGCAAAGATTTGAATATGATAGATATTCGCTTTTGAGTGATATTGCAGTACAAAGCCAAAGAAAGGATATAACGAAAGAGGATGTGCGCGAAATTATCCGTGAAGAGCTTGATAATAATCGGCAAAGGGAAGAGCGGAGCGATGGAAAGGATGCAAAGCAAGCCCAAGGGCCGGGGGCAGGGATAGGAAGTGTTGACTCGCCGGAAACGGTGGGAGACGTTAAAGAAAAAAAAGAGCCCATTCAAGAAAAATCTGAATTGCCGACAGTTATTCCAGCAAGCAAAAAAGCGCGATCAAAATCGGCTCAACGAAAAGCAGAAGATCACGGTACAAAATGGATCACCTATGGCGAATCATCGCTCGATGATAGGTTTTTTTGCGCCAATAACGAACAACTCGCAAAGGCTATGCAAAATAGCGGCGTTCCTCGTTATGTAGAACCTTTTGGAGGAAAGAAAACCCCTAAATCAAAGATGCGCACTTTCATTAGAAGAATTGCCGAAGGCGCTTATAATGGGGTTATCATAACCGTGTTAAAAGACACAACGGACAGAATACATGGATACGCTATTATCAGAAATAATAAAGATGACACGCTTCGTGCCCGTGCGAACACTGCTATTGCCTTTATTGAAAAATTAAAAGCCACACCTGCCCCAAAGTCCAAATCCACGAAACGCCCTTCTAAAAAAGAATCCGCGTAGTTTTTCCCATTTTAAAAACACAGTTGCGACAAGTTGCGACAACTTAGGACAAGTTGCGATTATATCCTCATGTAGAGGCATATTTTCCATTTTCTATTGGGTTAAAATTGATTTATACTCGTTAAGGAACGGACCGAGAAGCGATAATAAATTTTTCGAGAGGATAATATGGAACCGCTCTTCAGTATCAAGGCTGAGCTTGCGAAAAGAGGCCGAAAAATAAAAGACCTTGCAAAGGCCATGAATTGGGATTACGGAAAACTCTCCCGTGTTCTAAATGGTTTTCAGCCTGCCACAATGAGCTTTGATCGGCAAGTGAACATGGTCCTGAAGGCATGGGACGTGGATAACGAGCGGGAGCATCGGCGGGTTTAAATATGACTGACCGACTCCCACCCCAGGCAATTGACATAGAGCGCACCGTTTTAGGGGCCATGCTTAATGACCGCAAGGCGGCGGCAAAGGGTTTAGAACTGCTCAATGAGTGCGACTTTCATCCGGATAAGCATCGCAAAATATTCATTGCCATGCGGGAGATGCACGCAGAAGGAGCCCCAGCTGGCTCACTTAGGCTTCGATAATTTCCTCCGTGTAAATTTTCAGACCCCTGGTGGTATCCCACACCACCTCGAGCTCGGCGATGGCGATGCTCTGAGTGGATCCATAATAACATTCCGTGCTTGCCCCTTGCGCATTAACCCCCCATGCTCTCCATTGTTGTTTG
>Ga0187851_10002771_pt1 | contig 15227 bp, 13 predicted proteins | sample June2016WEW_6_10_FD_132997 | JGI IMG/M metagenome (GOLD analysis project Ga0187851, IMG submission 132997) | Peatland microbial communities from SPRUCE experiment site at the Marcell Experimental Forest, Minnesota, USA - June2016WEW_6_10 | ecosystem: Environmental > Terrestrial > Soil >...
GCTCTGGAAATCAGGAGTTACTGCTTTTGGAGAAATTTTCATGGCTGAGTCTACAGGTGGGTTAAATATAACTGAAAAGGCATTCATTGAAGCCCTCTCCGAAATTAAAAAACTAGGAGCCCTTGCAAGCATCCATGCTGAAGACGAAGATATATGTCTCGAGCTGGAAAGGCTTCTAAAAGGGAATATTTTTTATGACTATCATTCAAAAGTACGCCCAAATGAATGCGAAGCAGTTGCTGTTCAAAAAGCCCTAGAGATTATTTCCAAACTAAAAGTTAAGGCACATTTTTGCCATATAAGCACCCTTGAAGCTATAGGCATTATAAGAAAAGAAAAATATCGTGCGATAAGGGAGAACAAAATACCTCTATCTACTTGTGAAGTTACTCCTCATCACCTTTTTCTTTCAATACGGGACTGTGAGAAACTCAGATCTTTCGGCAAAATGAATCCACCTCTTCGGGGAATCCAAAGTATCAAAGCCGCAGTAAACGGGATAAATGATGGAACTATTGATATGGTAGCTTCAGACCACGCTCCACATTTGGAATCAGAAAAGGACACTGATATAAGGTTTGCTCCCTCCGGTGTGCCTGGAGTTGAAACTCTTATGCCTCTCATGCTTGCCGCAGTAAGGAAAAACATCCTTCCCCTTGCACAGATGATAATGGTTACAAGCTGGAATCCAGCAAAGTCTTTCGGACTTGATCGTCATGCCAAAGGTAGGCTTGAAGTGGGTTTTGACGCAGATCTTATAATCGTGGATCCTCGTGCTCTTCAACCTATTAAAGCTGAGATGTTACATAGTAAAGCTGGCTGGACACCTTTTGAAGGCATGGATGCAGTCTTTCCTAAGTATACTTTATCCAGAGGTGAGGTTATATGGATTGAGGAATCTATTAATGCAAAACATGGGAGGGGCAATTTCCTGGAAGGGGAGGGGAAAAAATCAGAAGAAGACTTTGAAGAAACTGGATGAAGCTCGATACCGAAGATGAATAATATTTTTTTAGTAGAAATAGAAATGTATTCATAAAAAATTTAGCTAGAATATTAAAGTGAAAAAATAAATATGTTTATTGAGAGCAGTTATTACTCATCAATACAAATCAATTGAGTCTAGCTGCGATTGCAAAAGTTCTTGATGCTTTTTTTCCAGGAACTTATAAACTGCACCATGGGTAGCTCCATCAAGTAACATCTTTATGGCTGTCCTTATTATAGTATTTTGTTCAGGGTGGCCAAGAATTGATACAGTTTTCCCGTATACTGAGATCTTGACGTTTATTAGAGTTTCTGCAAGCTCTCTGGTTCTCCCATTCCTTCCTATAATCCGGCCCTTTATGCGTTGGAGTTCTTTTGGAGTAGTAGCAATATCTGAAAGGTCAATGATCTCAAGCATAAGCATGTCATCTTCCAAAAGTTCAAGGGCTTTTTCGGGACTGAAACCTCTTCCTATCGCTGTGAGAGTTTCTAGAATCCTGAATTCTTTCAACGAATCTCCTTCACAGGTGACATCTATTTTTCCACTGTCGCTGTCAATATCTAATTGACATACAGTTTTGTCCTCGATAAATTTTTTAGTTTTTCCTTTCGGGCCTATAATTGCTCCAACTCTTTCGGGGGGTATTTTGACATACTGAGTCATGTTATTCCGCCTGTATTTTTGTAAATAATTCTTCAGGTTTGTCTTTGATACCATAGCGTCTGAAGAACCGAAGTATATTTTGTATGTCCCTGTAGAGAAACTCTCGAGCATTAGGATGTCCCAGGGTCACAGATTGCCCCATATCAATGAATATAGGAGCCAAATTATTTGGGTCAATTAAAATGTTGTACTCGCTCAAATCTGCATGTACAAGGCTTGCTTTTTTGTAGAGGAGACGCATGTATTCGACTATTGTGCCAAAAACAAGTTTTTGTTCATCGTTTTCAAGAGGCGTATTCTTCAAGGAGGAATATGGTATCTCTTTTTCTCCCATAAACTCCATGATAAGGATGTTTTTCTCGGCAAATATCGGCTCAGGTACCCGAACTCCTGCGCTTTTTGCACGTTTGAGGTTCTGAAACTCCTTACGTGTCCATGCAAAAATTAGATCTCTCTTGTTATTTCTAATGTTTGTGAAGCGAGGGTCTTTCATGATATAGGTGTCCATAGCCCTAAAAGTGCTGCTGGAAATTCTATATATTTTTACTGCCAGTTCTTTTTCCGGACCCTCCGCATAGAATACATTTGCTTCTTTTCCAGTACTAATGGATCCACCCATTGCTTTTATTATGCCCTTATTGGAGATAGTATAAAGGAGCTTAAGGGTAGGTATATCAAATACATTTTCTTCCACTTTAAGCCGCTCGGAGTCTTTCTCCTTAGCGCGCAACCTGTCCCTAGAGCTATCGATTCTCCTTATTTTTTCTTCCTGGTCCATTCTTATATTGTCCTTTCAGGTACCCTTTTCTCTCAAGCCATTCTACCTGTGGCCTTGTGTACTTCCAGATTACGTCTGCTTTTTCATTCTGAAATTCCCAGGGCACAATGATGACAACATCCCCCTCTCTGATCCATGTTTTTTTTTTCATTGAACCAGGGATTCTGCCCATACGTACGATCCCATCAATGCAACGAAGTCTCAATCGATTTGCGCCAAGAAGAGTTTCGACTGTAGCTAGAATTTCATTATTGTCTCTACGCGGTGTGCGTACTCTTGCAACTGTTTCTTCCATTTCAGACTTGGTTTTGGACGTAGGTTTCTTTAAGTCTGCCAGTGTGATACCTCGTTATCTATAGTTTATTATGTGCTATAACTATTTAGACGGTAAGGAAAAAATATCAATGACCATCTTTACTAAGATTCATTGAACAAATTTATACAAGCATATTTTCTTCAACTATCGGCTATAGATCCTTTTTATTTTTATGTTAATTTATCTCCAGAAGTATCATATTGAGTCAAAATATATATCAATTAGCTGATTTTTGGTATACTGATTAATTTCGTTGTACTTTTTATTTTTAGATCCTGAGTATTAATATATCTTTTTTCGAGCTTTAAGGTTATTTGTTCCGCAGCTTTCAATTTAATATAATTAGTTTAATTTTACGAATTTCGTTCTTCCTTTACGACTATATTATTATTATTTTTTCATTAGTTTGCCTCGAGACGATAACTATATATATCAAATTTGAGGGCATGTTGCCTCATGCGTAAAATAAGTGGGAATAGATCTGAAATGATAAATTCAAGTATGAAATTAGGTGATTATCTGAAGCAAATTTTCATGTAATGTAGATATTCATTTTTATTATGTTATATAAATATAAATATGTAATTCTTGCAGATCAGTTCCCATTGGGTGGGTTCCCCCCATAACATTTCGATCAGAGGTATATAGCCGGGATCTTCTCTTGCCTGAAAAGATTGGTGCTTATAAATATAATGTGCACGAGTTGTGCTCTATTCCTTATTAATTGATAATTACTACTCATTAAATAATAGATCCCTGAGTTTTTCCCGCTTGATGAAAATTTTGTCATTTCAGACAATCCTAACTTGTAGGTATTTTTCATAAAATTTTTATATTAAAATTTAAAATAACTGAATTGATATTGATTTGTGCAAGTTTACGCGACCAAGAGCCTTGGGTATGCTATACACAATCAAAATTTCGGTGGCTCACACATTTGTAAGCAAATGATAGTGTCCCCTCGCTATTGATATAAAGAAATTATTCAAAATCAGATGCTTTAATTTGCTCAAATGCTTTTTTCTTCTGTTTTCCGAATATTCATAACTTTTTTTAATTACGTAGAAAATTGTACCACCACCACCAATTCCACTTTAGTTTTCATCAATTCATAGTTCATCATCTTCCACATGTTTTTTAATATAGAGCATTCACTAAATATTTATTTTGCTGTGATATTCATTGATCTTTATCACTCTTAAAAAAGAATATTTTGGTTCACCGCCAACGAAGAGATGTACATTATCACCATCATATAAATATAGATCAAAATCAAAACATACCATACACCAATTTCAAAGCATATATATTCAAATAGCTGATAATGTCATTGTCTAATAAAATCACTGTACTTTATATAAAAAATTAGTTGGTGTCTCATTATATAGGTACAATAGTTTGCGTGAGATAGTTCCATTGTATGGTTCGAATATATCGTAAAATATGAATAATAAATCGATAAAGGTTCTTAGAAAAAATTTCATCAAAACAACGAGCTACAGGGTATTATAATTAGGTAAATATTGGATACTATACTTCTATTCTTCTAACTCTGTTAAGTCTCTCTTTAATTGAACTGGGAAAGGAATCTACCTCTATTGAGTATATATTCAAAACTTTGAAAATTTAGGTCTCATTCTCCAGTTCCTTTTCCCTAGGAACCACATATTGTGCATTATCAAAAACAGAAATATTAAAAATTACATCTTCAGAAAAATTCAAACTTCTACTTCCAAGTTTGATCAATAATTGAGAATCTTCACCGTAGAACTCATTCATTGGTGCTAAAAGAATGTAATAATTTCTGCTATTAAATTGTCAATTATTAGAGGGACTTTTGATTTATCATGGTCAACTGGCGGGGTAATTGATAGAAAAATTTGGAGATACTAGTAAAATTCCAAAAAATATAGAACAATTTATTAAATACTTATTTTTGCTTCTACTCTCTCTTTGATATGTTTATTTATATTTTGAATTCTTTTTATTCCATATAATTTTCCCTGATGCACAATCTTTGAAGCTCGTTTAATTACCTGGACACTGGCAAAACGCTGATCTAATTGGATCATCCTCTGGAGTGTAGAAGATGTGTTAGTAGAAATAGAATCAGATATCAAACTCAATAAGCTTGAAATAAAGACTAAAGACAAGGAGAAGTAATATGGTCTGTCCTGTGTGTGCAGTCGGAGGAATTGCGTATGTTGCCAGTAGAATCTTTGGGTTTCCTGATGTAGTTGTTGCTTTTGTGACCGGAATGCTGGCGACTTCTATGGCATATTGGGGAAATCACATTATGTCAAAAAAATGGAAAAAAATAAAAGGTCAACTCGTAGCAATCAATATCTTATCAGGAATTATATGTTTATATTCACTTAAATTAATTGGATTGTGGTAAACGTAAAGAGCTTCTTTCCACAAAAAGGAATTGGAACTTTGAATTTATTCTAAAGCAAATTTCAGTTGCAATTAGTAAGAGCCTTTATGAATAGATATCATTGGTAAGAGATTTTAGGTCTCCAATACTCAACTGCATAGAAATTTATCAAAATTCTCTCATCAAATATCAGCAATATCACGAACTAACTGTGAATTAAAAGTTAAATTTTTACGCATTGTAATAATATTATTCTTCCGATAATGAATTTTTATTCAATAGCCTCCTGAGATTTATGAGTTCACATAAATTTCCCCAGCGAATCCTAGCATTTTTAGAGTATGTTTAAATGCCACTGGAATAGAAGTATGATTCTTAAGTGGAGGAATAACAACTATTAATTAAATCTATTATCTAGGGTAAACATTTTACTGTCAATCTCTAATCGGAAAAATATTTTTCCCAGTTTTGTAACGAAATTTCATAACTATTCAGCCGGAGTAAAATAACATTGTAGCATCTTATTTAAAATTTGATGCAATTTTGTTTTAACAAATTTTCTTCAATTGATGACTGTTGATTCGTTTTTCAGTTTCGCATTAGTTGAAAATTACACAGTTTGACAACTAAAAAAACAGAATTAATATAACGTATTTTGTGTAGATGAATATTTACTAGATGTTATTTTTTTGCTCTCCCATAAATATTTATATCAAACTTTGGGGATTTTATTGATCCCCTTTGTTTAGAAGGTATTGCAGGTTGTTGCTAGCTGAATTAATGATTTATTTTGTAATCCTATAATATATTCTCCAAACTTCAAATTTCGCTTCTTAAGCTTTTTCGTAATCCATTCTACAAAAACACTATACTAAGAAATTGGCTGCGGTAACATTATTTTACTTTGTTTAAAATTTTAAAAAGCTGATTGTTTTCATAATGCAGAGTGAACTTTTGGAACACTTATGATCTTCATTTTATGTCGGCTGCTGCGAAATCTTGAGCAGATCCGTAAAGGCGTGAAGACTTCCCGGTAAAAAAAGCCTATAGACTCGGAGTTAAGGTGATCTTTAGTATTTTTTTTGACATTTCATTTCGGAAACCGAGCGTTGTAGAATATAAATTTGATGAAATTTTTGCATGTTGTATCACTCGGAAGAGCCCATTTTACTCTATAATCCATGTAATATGGTTCAGTTGGTAACGGCTCATAATCTTTGAATATTCTATATCGCCTTTTTCGCAGGTTTTCAGTAACTTGAGATGAATCATCGTTTACCATTTTTCATCCATACTAACCTGCGTTCTCTGTCAAAAACAAAAGAATATATATCTGTCTTCTGCATATGTATCCAAAATAGTATATATGAGCCTGCGTGCGAGCTATATTTTTGTGATCAGCTAGGCTACAATTGCAAAATAAATGCAGGAGCACTGCCATTATAATTGGAAGGTCACAGCAAATGCATGAAGATTTAGAAACAATAATTAAAAAAGGATTCTACAGCTGGATTAAAAATTTAAACATCTGCATTCCATTCATCCTCAACTTTTTTGTCGATTTGATTCTTTTAATCCTATTTTTAGTATTATTGAGTATTTGGCTTTTTGCCTCAAATACAGGAAATGTAGTTGACCTTACTGCCCTTTCCCAAAAGGAAATTTTTTCCACATTATGGAAAGGATTTATGGAAAATATTATATTGTCTATACTTTTAATTCTTTCATTTTTCCTTTTTGAGATGTCCATACAGTCCTTTTTCACGGCAGGTGCAATAACGATGGCGAAGAAGGCATCTGAGACTGGAGATACTACCCTCTCCGACATGCTCATCTCAGGTTCGAGAAATGCTTTCAGTTTTTTTGACAACTTTGTTAATAACCCTTCTGGAGGTTGGAGGAATCATATTTATGGTACCTGGAGTCCTCATAGTAGGAGATTTAAATACGCTGATCGAAAATCCAATCGCTCAGATACAGGGAATGGGAATAATTGCTGCAAGCTTAACTTTATTGGGAACATATCTAATAGCCATAAGTATAGTGTTTTCACCTACCTTATATGCCCTTGTAATCGATGAACTTGACACTTTTGAAGCTTTAGACACAGGTTTTCACTTCTTTATGGAGAATAAAATGGATGTTTTCTTAATCTGGATAATCTTTACAGTATTGGCTTTCATCAACGTTCTTGTCAGTGAGTATAATGATCCTGGAAATAGTCTGGTCTCAGGTTTTACATCCATCCTCCAGATAGTTATTCTACAGCCTCTTAAAACTGTAATATGGACACGTATTTATGTAAGTAAAAAAAGACATAAACTTTATGATCCATCTCATTTGCTATCCTATCCGGCTAAGGGAAAAGAGGGTTTATAGTACTTGAATATGTTCTATTAAGCAGTAGATAAATCACCGAGTTCACAAAATTTGTTATATACTCCTAAAGAATAACCAGCTAAAAATTTGGAATTATCGAAACGCTCGGTTCTATTTATATATTCGCTCTTAAGCTCGGCCTAACAATTTGCAGGTCTGGCATACATCTTTAGTACAGGTTTCTCCACATATTCTGCATTTTTCTATTGTTGTACGAGGAAATTCTTTTTTAAGGGATCCTACAAGTTTGTCAAAACCTCGGAGCAGAGAATATTTGGTTCCCGGATGTCTTATTTCAAAATTATTCAGCATCTCCCTCACTTCTTCTCGTAGGGCTTCATCTGCGTACTTACATTCGCTGAGGTCAACTGGGAGAGAATTTACGAGAGCATAGAGAGCTACTTCTTTTTCAGGAATATTTCTTAGTGGTTTCGCCCTCAATACTAGGCCTTCTATAGCCGCAGGCGGAGCAAGCCTAATCATACGTTTTACATCTCCCCTTAAGTGGTTGAGTAGGATAGTCTGGGCTTCATCATCTAAGTTGTGGCCAGTGACTAACTTTGTTGCTCCAATTTCAAGAGCTATCCTATTGAGAATATTTTTTCGAAGGACGCCACAGTAACTACATGTGCCTTTTGTTCGGTCAGTTGAAGCCAATTCGTCCATAGTTACTCCGTGTGTTTCTTTGAAAGATCTAATGATATGTCGGATCTCAAGTTTTTCTGCGAGATTCTTCGCAATTTCGAGGGAATTATGACGGTACCCCCATATTCCTTCGTCGACTGAGATCGCCACAATTTTAATGTCTAGTCTATCTCCTAGAATTTTGTGCATCACATAAAGGGCAACTGAACTGTCCTTACCTCCACTCAAAGCGACTGCTATTATGTCATTTTTCCGGATGCTATACTCTTTCCTAATTGTTAGCTTGATCTTTCTCTCAACATCCTCTGCAAAGTGTTTCTTGCATAAGTGCATTCCGGAGTATCTCTGAAAAATAATAGATTCGTGATTACATTTTTTGCATTTGATTGTCATTTAAAATCCTTTTTCTACTGATTTCCTGAAAATTACTTGAAAAACGAAACTCACAAAAACTGACAAAATGAATATTTGTGGAAATAAGTTGGTTAATAATTATTCAATATTATTAGTTGCATGTATAATTGGAGGATTGCGACAACCCTCTTATTTTCACAAATTTACATGTACCAATAATTAACATATGACAAAATTAAAAAGTTTGTTGAAAACCTAACTAGTTTTTGTACCAGCTTTGTTCCAAATTTTGTGCCAGGTTTTTTTTCTAGGAAATGAGCTATTTTTATATATCTTTTGTTACGTGTTCAATATTCTAAATCTCATAGTTCCTAAACCATTTCTATAAATCATATTTATCATCAATTAATTATTTCACGCAATGAAATAATGTGCAAGGTCAATGAAGAGTTGATGAAAGATATAAACGTTTACAAAATTGAGATGAACGAATTATAGGATTGAAAAAAAGTTTAATTTTTATAAATAGATAAGCTCGATAGAATCTTAATAATTTTAGACAACGAAGGGATTTTAAAACTCGACTTTTTAGAAAATTATATTTTTTATCTTGATATTTCAATGTGATATTTCTAAATTATCCAGACTTACCTGTAACGTAATTTTCAGTACTGCGTTCTCGAGGATTATGAAAATTTTATTTCGTTTGCCCGACTCAATCATTCACCATGACGAAAAATACGATATTGTCTCATACCTTGCTGCCTGCTACATATTATGAGTCAATATTACTATAGTATAATATTTGTTAATATTCTTTATAAGTTCTTCAATCTTTGAAGTGGATGCAGGATCGGGAGCACTTGCAGGCTGCATCTAAATAAGAATAGGTCATTAACATTTGAAAAAATTTGATGAATGTGCTTGGATGCTATTTCCAACAATTATTGGCAAGACCCTCAAACATTATCTTTCGAAACTCTCCATGCAGGTATATTTCCATCTATGCATTCGATTTCTCCCTTTTCAGTTAGATAATCCAGGATTTCTAGGAGCTCTTTTTTTTTGATATCTAGATCGTATCTGGCCTTAAACTCGGATATAATGTGTAGAATATCCAAGGTCCTGTTCCAGATGATCTTTTCTATAAATCCAGCAATATCTTCGTACCGAGCCCACGGATATATGATCCATCGCCATTTGATAATTTTTTGGGCATAAAAGTCAGGCACGTAAGTAGAACAGTTCTTGTGCTGGAGCACTGCAGTCCTTACCTCAGAGGGCTTAAGACTCCATATATAATTCACAGCAAGGTTGAGTGTGTCACCAGTATCAGTCAAATCATCAACAATCAGCACTTTTTTCCCAGTTATATCCACAGAAATAGGAAACCGAATATTTGACTCTGGCCGCATATTTGACGCTCTTGCATAATGCTCAATCCTTATTGAAATAAGGTTATTGAAAAGCAATAAATCTGAAATCAGCCTCCCAGGAACATAGCCACCTCTACCGATGGCGACAATTATATCAGGAGTATAACCCGATCCTCTGATTTTTCGGGAAAGAATTTTGGAAAGCTTTAATACATAATTAAAACTTATAGCTTCACATCTTAAAGAGTTTTTATCTTCCAGAGAGCACATGGGATGCTGTACTTGGCTATTTTTTTCTTGCATAAAATAAATCACCTCCTGCCTATTGTCTTGTAGGTCGGATATAATACAAATTTATGGATAATGTGAATTAGTAGTGCGTTAAACACATAAGAATAATTAACTTGGTACTTCAAAATCTCTAATATATCTTACTTCTTCTTTTATCAGTACAGCCCTCTGCGAGCAAAATTGATATATGGTATATGTTAAATATTTTATATAAAGATAATACTAAAAATCTTACATTAAAATCGAAAAATAGCCACACTTTGTATTCAATGTAGTACACAAAAATCTTTAACCCACGAAAAATGAGAACTGCTTAAAAAAGTTGTTTTAGATTCCAAATGGAATGGTTACTTTAAGCAATAAACTGAACGAAAAAACATTTAATGCCTGTACTAAATAACATAGGCAATGCATATTTATTTTGGAATAATTTCCATGGCAATTTCCTAATTTTGTGCCAATATCTACGAACAACAAACACCAAGCCTTTGTTTCGGGAAGAGTTAATCAACTCAAATTATTTGAATCAATAGCTTCAATATCATAGTAGCAATATAGAATGCTACAGAAGTACTCAAAAACAAGAATTTAATGAAAGCTCACTAAAGAAAACATTTTTATGTCAATAATAAAACACATCACAAGAAGTGGGTGGTATCCTGAACAATTTTAGAGATCTTGCAGAAGGAGCAGAAAAAATCATTTTTGTAGGAACTCCGGGTTTTTGTACTCCCTTTGCTGAACTTCTAAGTTTCGTAGTTCGAGACAGAAAGCTTGCCTTCATCCCCAGTCTAGACTTTAGAAAGCTAGATCAATCCATAGACTCCTGAAGGTGTGCAGTTCGGAGAATCCACCAGGATGCACATGCAGACGTAATCGTCCTTCTCGGTGGACTTGCAGTGCCGAAAATCGGGATAAATCCTGAAAAGGCGAAAGTAATTGTCAGAAAGGTTCTCGAAAATTGGGAAAAAAAAGAATTATAGGATTATGTTTTCAATCTATGTTCATGCAGCAGAATAGGGATAAGAGAATCAACTTTGATTATATCATCAACGCTGATCTGGCTGTAGAAGTGCTGAAGATTTAAATTTCCATTCAATTTCGTCCCTTTCCGACAAAAAAAATAATACGGATAAAAATAATTTTTTATATTCAAAATTTAATTGATACTCTATTTTAGGTTATGGTTTTGATCTGTATCTGGGAATAAAACAAAAAGTATTTTCCTGGCGGATAGACAGCCACTTAAAATCTTCATAAAAAGGAAATTCAGAAAGGTCGATTTCCATGTATAGATAACATCATAATCAATTGCCTAATAAAATACAAGAGTTCACGCAGTATATAATGAAAAAAAACTTGCAAAAAATGCTGAAAAGTGGTATATGAAAAATGAAAAGGATAATATCGAAAAATTCCTGTGCAGGCTTTGGCCTGAAGTTCAGTATGCTCAGCTTCAAGCCATCTGAAATATATTCGAGATCACTCTTGATTCTGAGAGTGGAACGAGCAGAAAAGATAAATTAAATTTTTGCTACTTTAGTGAAACTGAAGAAAAAAACAATATAGGATTTCTGGAATCCAAATTCTATCATAATAATCTATTGATGTTTTGAGAAATCTATAGTTTAACAATTCTCTGAATGTCCATTCATTGGAGGCGATTCTACATTTCTTTGCAGATATCTTCTTGTCCAAAACTATATATTCTGTTTTCTTTGCTAAGCCCCATTGATCTCTACAAAAATTGAAATTCGAGCTGTAAAGCCTCCTTTGATTGTATAGCCATTTCTCTTTTTTAGAAAGCTTATTGTTTTCGTTGAGATTCTTAGGACTTATGTACTTAAAAAAATAAAGCATTAGTAGATAGTCCTAAATATTCTGATTTAGATTTTTCTAAGTTTTATGCCATTGATTTTATTATTTTAGCTGCTCAAATCCGATTTACTTTTAGGCTTAATAAGACAGTGCACCGAAAGTTTTGCAAAATTTGATTAACTCTTTATCCTTTTTCTTTCACCACAAAAAAAGTCCAAAGTCAATGGTTTATGTATTCAAAATGCGACTACTTTTGTGTAAAATCACAAATATTAGTAAATTATAAAGGAGGAAATCACATATTGGAATACTCCACCTTCATAGAATGTGCAAATATTTGACATGAATTTATAGTAAATTCATGACAATGCCAAAAATGTAGAGGGATATATCTACGAAATAGAATTTGTTATCAACAGGAATTACGCAGTTGAACTGAAATATCAATAACATCATATCTTTAATTGTTTAAAATAAAAAATTTAAATTACATTGTTTATTGTGTTTAATTTTTTACTTCAAGAACCCAAGTCCTGAGACGATATGGAGTTGAAAAATGGATCTCTTAAAAAACAAAGGAAAAAATGTGCATGTTGCGGACAATGCCTTGAAGTCTGCCCTCGATATAATGATCCCAAATTGATTGAAAAACTCTGCATGTATTTAGAAGGGAACTCAGACATTAATTCTGATTCTCTTCTTCGCTGTCTGACCTGTGAGCTTTGCACCTGCGTCTGTCCTGAAGGACTTGGGATCAAGTCACTTATTTCTCATGCTCGACAGAAGTGGATAAATGAAAATGGTCTTACTGACAGGCAGACCATAGTGGACCCGAATGCTCAAAATAACATCTTCAAAAAAATCGCTGAAGTGAGTGAGATCCCCGTATATAAAGATAGTCTCGGTTCTGTAGTTTATTTCCCAGGTTGCGCAGGTACCTGTATCAATACAAACATGTCGAAAGCTACAGTAGCTCTTTTGGGGAAAGCAAGGGTTGATTACACTGTTTAGAGTGGAATTGAGTACTGTTGTGGAGCTGTATCTGCAGGTGCTGGTGATCCTAGTCCTATCCACAAGAACGGGCAGCGAAATGTTGAAGAAGTCCGAAAAAGAGGAGCAAAAATTCTTATAACTGCCTGTCCAGGATGTTTCAAAGCTTTTAAGGATATATATCCAAGGTTGTTTGGAAAATTTGATTTTCAGGTCATGCAAGTTTCCCAGTATCTAGAACTTCTGTTAAGAAACGGAAAACTTAGCCCAGAGGCTACTCTTAATCACAAAGTTTTTTATCATGATCCCTGCCACTTGACTAGGGGGATGAGAGTCTATCAGGAAGCAAGAAATGTGCTTGAAAAAATCAAGGGAACAGAACTTGCAAATAAAACCCCTAAAGACTCGAGATGTTGCGGTTTTAGAGGTGGAGTGAGGATTAACTATCCTTATGAATCCCTTTCCATGGCATCGGACAGATTCAGAGCTGCAGAAAAGCTGGGATGTGATACAATCATCACGAATTGCGGAGGTTGTCTGCAAAACCTCATTGAGGCTGGAAAAAATGAGAAAATAATAATCTTTGACCTTACTGAGTACCTTTCCCTTGCTTGCGGAATAAGAATCGAGCGTAGAAATCAAAATATTTTTAAGCTGGTCAACAGGGCTTATATGCTCTGTATTTCAGGCTACTGTGTTGCTAGTATTGAATTAGATACTTTATGACGGGACATTGTTGTTTTTCTGGGAAGTCATAACTCAGCTAAAATAACAATATATATTTTTATTGTTCCGTGAAATCCTCGGTCTTGGGCATGAGCTATTTAAAACTATAACTACACAAATTTCGATTTTTCGATAGCGTGCATAATTTTGTGTAAAATTTGCTTTATCCCCACTTTAATCCTCTTTTTTGATTACTGCTCATTACAATATTGTATTGGACTTATTAGCTTGAGGTACAAAATCAAGTACAATAAACACTTCTGTTTTAATTTGAATCTTAGATAATTGAAGGTTTAATGCTATTGATTTTCGGATTCAACCAAGTAAATCCATATTGGTTCTTAGGTTCTCTATTGTAAGCTTAATATGTGGCTAGAATAATTATGGTCGACTCACGCATTAATTGCATTTTGAAAAATAAATTTTAGTTGTAAACATAATTATTGATGCTTAAGTTGCTCGAAATTCTATAACTACATGAAAAAATGGGTTTATATAAAAAGATCATCTGATACTCTTTCTTGTTAGTCGGGTTTTCCGTAGTCCAATTTTGCATTTAAGTTTAGTAGAAAAAAGGTATGTACTTTAAGATGTCCGAAAAACAACGAATCGGATAATTATTAAATTTTACTTCAGGCTTATTTCTTGCATCAACCTTTTCATTTGAGTTTATCTTTATATAGGTTTCCGTAACGCTGAAGCCTTTACACAATTATTTATTTACATATCTACCGGTTATTCCTCACTTTTTTGACCGCTTAATTTTCATTAAAATATAAAATAGCCACCTTAGTTATTTTCAATTAATTGTGCGAAAAATAGTTTCTGGATAAAAATTACTTCTTCATAAAATGTTTTAAAATTAGAAAACAGTTTGATATTAATTCTGTTTATAATTACTTAAAAATATTTTCATAAATTTAATCTTTTTCCTTTTCCCAAAAAACACAGATTAATTTTATATGATATTTGTTTTGTAGTACACAATTAGCTGATTGATATTTTCATCATAGAATACATTTTGTTCAAATGTACCCATTTTCTAAGCTTACTGCATACAGAGAACCAAAACTTTCATTGCTTGGAAAATGAAATTAGAGCGCAAGTATGTGACTTTTCTGGATAAACATCAACTCATTATTGATGGAACATCAAAAATAATCAATGAATAAAATTAAGGAAACTGTGCATAAAAATAATTTTTTTAGCCATCGTTTCCTATTGCGTCAACAGGGCAGTTTTCTAGTGCCTCTTCACAAGCTTTTTTTTCCTCGTCGTTTTCAGGCTGTTTATATACGTAGGAATTTGAATTATCCTCATTCATTTTGAAGTTCGTTGGTGCAGTATCCACGCATAACTGACATGCTATGCATTCATAATCACAATAATAAGGTCCAGGAACACTTTCAGCAACTTTATCTGACTTATCAGCTATATTTCACTCCTCCGATTGAATTTATCTTACAAGAAAAGTACTTAAGAGGATTCCTATATATAATTTAACATTTAAAGTGATTTTTCAGCTA
>Ga0187851_10002774_pt1 | contig 15203 bp, 22 predicted proteins | sample June2016WEW_6_10_FD_132997 | JGI IMG/M metagenome (GOLD analysis project Ga0187851, IMG submission 132997) | Peatland microbial communities from SPRUCE experiment site at the Marcell Experimental Forest, Minnesota, USA - June2016WEW_6_10 | ecosystem: Environmental > Terrestrial > Soil >...
ACATTGCTTGTTCCTCCAGTTATTCCATTCGTCAACACCGCTTTTGAGGGCGGCTACGTGTTCATGGTTTGCCATTAGCCACGGCCCATCTACATCACCGCCATCGCCGCCCGACCATGTTCCTGCGCCGCCGCCCGATTTCGGTTACGCATCGACGAGAGCATGGCACGAACATGGGGAATTGCCCGAGTCGGCTTTCCAGAGTCCGGGTTGCGTTCCGGCCCGAATGCATGACCGCCCTTCCTGGCACCGCTGTATTTCGGACGGGCCATCCGCTCCATATCCGACCGGCATTCCTCACCGAGTTCGATCTGGCGTTCCCAACCGGCTTTATCGTCTCCGTCCAGCCAGTCCACGATGTTTTTCAGCGAATTCTTGGCGTCGGCGTACATGATACGGATTGTAGCGCCTTACGTTCTGCGGGTGAGCGGCAGATCCCGGCGAATTCGGGCGTCGGCATCTCGAAGTGACCGCAGTTTGGCCCGGATGATCGCTTTTGGTGGTGCTGGACAGGGATTTTGGCGGGTGTTACTATGCCTACGATTGGAGTAATGCCTTGAAGATCGATGAAATGGCCGAGTTTGAGCACAAGATGCTTCGTTCCGAACTTCATGACCTCAAGGAGTGCCAGTTCAGGTTCCTGAGTGCCGCAGTGATCGCAGCCGGTGCCCTATTGAGCATTACCGGAGCAGTTCAGTCTCGTGCCGCTGGTCCAGACGCTTTTCGCATGGCATATCTAGTTCCTCTGGTCGTTCTCATTCCTTGCTGGTGGGGCTTCTTTGACAAAGCAAAGACGATCACCCGAATCGTCGGATACATCAGAATTCTGGAAGGCATTTTGTTGGACCTAGCGCCTACGGATCACTTCCTCGGATGGGAACGTGCTTTGGGTGAGTTCAGAAAAGCGGAAGCGGAAGGGACGTTCGGCACATTTGTAAAAGACCGTTTCATCGTCCGTCTCAGAAAGCGTGTGTTTTCGGCATCATGGTGGAAACGCTTTCTTAAGGCTGTCTTGCTAATCCCATCTCAGCGCTACTGGCTTCTAGCACACTGGACTTTTGCCCTGCTGTCCTTTGTATCAGTGTTGATACCCTTCCTGACTATAGCGTTACGGCACGAATTTGGATTTTGGCAATTCCGTGCCGTACTGTTTTCGCTTTCCATCGTCGTATATACTTTCTTTTCGAATCTGGGCATTCTTGACGATCTGATTTACGGTCGCCATTCATATGATGCAAACTTTGAGAAGTGGCACGATCTTCTGACCTGGGCCACCCTCACGATTCCCGCAGCGAACGCCAAAACAAAACAGCCGTAGAATGACTGGTCCAGACCGGATTGTGTCGCTCATGCAGAAGAACAAACACGGCGGTTCGCTGAGCGATGGATCAAACTCCAGTTTCCGAACTTGACACCCGAAAATGTCAGCCGACCTGCCGTGCGCTGGTATTGCTGGACACGGCGCTCTTTACCGGCATTCGCAGATCGGCCTGAAGTTCGGATTGGTAGCCCGAGAAGACCGGCCCGCCACCAGAGCCGTTCAGAGCCTTCGTCATCTTATCAATGTAGATTCGACCTCGGACATCGGCCTGTAAAGCCGCTTCCTTGGCGTCCTCGAACGTGGCGCAACACTCGGCAATCGGCCTGAAGTCCCGGTCGCCGTAGACTTCGCCGTTTTCGTCGGCACCAGCGGCAATGCACTCTTCCTCCGATACGCTGTAGTAGATCGTCCCGACCGGCATCTCGTCAAAATTCAGCATCGTGGTCTCCAGGCATTGTACCGCCGTTTTTCGCCAGCAGCGGATGCTCAGCCGGAATCCAGTGTTTTGAGATACTGGAAGGCGGAATGCAAAGGCGGAAGCCCAACCCTAAATCTCCAACTCCAGATCCGGCCTTGGAACGGCATGTAGAGAGATCCCGTTTCGTTCCAGTAGATGATCTCGGTTCCTACGCTCGGTCCTTCCATGAAGCCGCAAAAGCGCTGGCCGGATCTCTGCGTGGCGGCGACCGGGTTTCGGACGTTGATTTCTCGCCGGTCGTCTTCATGTACCGGCACGCCTTGGAACTTCATCTGAAAGCGATTGTCCTCGGTGGCGGCAGCGGGTTTCTGGCGTCCAAGCCCGATTCGCTGTCGGTCCATAAGACGCACTCCGTAAGCTGGTTGGCGCAGTTCGTTTGCCAGATCGTGTCGGCGTTGAAGTGGGAGCCGGAGTTCAGGTGCGTTGGGGTCGAGAACCTGGACGATTTCAAGGCGGTCATCGAGTCGGTCAATTCCATCGATCCCGGCTCGTATTCTTTCCGGCCTCCGAACGTCGCCGTCTCGGAGTTCGCCAGAAAGATGGAAGCTCTGCTCGACTTGCTGGATGCCACCGCTGATGGGTTGGCAGCGGAATGGGATCTGCGGTCGGGTGCGGTGCCGGAGTTCGAGCCGGATGACAGTGGGTTCGGGCCGACGATTCAGTAGGCTGCTAAATGTCTATCGGTTCGAGGTCTGCCAAGATTCGCAGGGCCGCTGGCTTTTGCAAACGATACCCGGCTTTCCAGCGCTCGAAGCATTCCTTCGCAGGGACCTTAGCGAATACCTTTGGAGCCATCAGCCGCGTGTGCTTCACGATCCGGCTACGCATCTTCGGGTCAATTCCGGCGATAGCGTCCTCGATCTCCTTCCGTTCGAGGTAATGCTGGCTCTCCTCAAGCTCCCGTATTAGGCAGTCCTGCTCTTGCCGATAGTCGGACATCAGAACAGATTTTAGGCAGGGTGGAGATAATGTGTCAATGGGAGCCAGCGGAACGATGTTACGTCTTTTGGCTCAATAGTATTGAAACCCGGCGCTCTCCGGCAACGTCTAACGATCTGAGCATCAAGATCGACCTTCACGATTGAATGACGGTCGGACCAACCGAGCCGCTGGCGCTACGGTGGTAAGCCGATTCCGGCGATGTGGGCTTCGAAGCCAAAACAGCCTTCTCTCCAGATCCCTTGATGCGCAGAGGAGAATTATGTCCCGAAGCGCTTCCCTTTACCCGGCCTCACAAGTCATCGCACAGATTGTTCGGAACTCAGGCTACTCGCCCACCGGCCTTCTTTGGGCGCTAGGCTACACCGATGTCGATGCGGAACTTCCTGGTCTGGAGTCCTGGCTGATGAACGGCGAAGGACCCCGGAGCGTCATCGCCGAAATCGCTGCCGCCTACCCGGACGAGGCTCAGGGTTTATATCGGGCTGTAGCTGAGACCAAGGTAATGATCGCTGACGGCGTTGATCCGGCAGAATTGGAGCGGGCGAAAGAAATTGCCCGGTTCGTTCCGTTTTTGCTGGCAGTAGGGGAGCGGAGGGTGCCCACCCAGATTTGCATTTTTGGTGTCAGTGGTTCGTTCGAGCGGTGGTGTATAATCCGCATTCCGCATCGTATCTTGAAGCGGCGGGTGGAAGAGCAGTTGGCGTGGATGCCCAGGCTGATGGCCCGGTATAAACGGCGCAACGAGGGAATGGTGCCCTTCTTCGGCAGGCTCGTTGGATTCAAGCTCATTCAGTTTGGGGGCTATTACCAGTTTGATGTGGATGGGCGGCTGGTGGAACATGTTGACAAACCGTTCCGGCCCGGTGAGTGTTGGGTGGAGCTACGATAACATTGGTAAACTGCAAATTACTATCAACGCTAAGCAGTAAACCTCCGGTACTGAGGGAGCCGGATTAACTAGGAAGAATATCCGCACGACCGTACAATGGGGTTTGCAAAAGGGGCGTCAAGCGAGTTTGTGAGAATCGACAGATTGCGATTAAAGATGTGGTAAACCGACTTCTGGGTGTAAAAGGATAAGAATTATGACTTGCGAACAGTGCAAGACTGGAAACCATGAAGGATGCCAAGGCGAGTGTGATTGCCGCCAACAGGATGAACAGATTAACCAGATGGTCGGCACAGCAGCAGATGTGATGCTGGCCGAAATGGTCTACTGCAATGTGCTCTACTCGGGGTCTGACGTGGCCCGTATTCTGACGAACGGAGCCGGAAAGCAGGCCGTGGTCGTTTTCGTTCAACAGGTGCTCCGGGCAAACAAAGCGGTTCAGTGCTGACCTAAAGCCGGTCGATATTTGCGCACTCCACTGCCTACTTTGACGTGGGAGCGTCGGCCAGTACCTCTCGCACTTTAGCGGCCAACCTGTCTGGGCTGAACGGCTTTGCAATATAAGATACCCCGGAATCGAGCACACCCCGGCCAGCAATGACCTCCGATGTATAGCCAGATGTGAACAGCACCTTCAGATTTGGGCGCAAAATCTTCAACTGTTCACTCAGCGCCTTGCCATTCATTCCGGGCAGCACCACGTCTGTCAGCAGAAGATGAATCTCGCCAGGGTGCTTCTGGGCGACCTCCACGGCTTCATCACCGCTCGACGCTTCGAGTATCTGATAGCCGTAGACCTTCAAGATCGACTTCGTAATCCGTCGCACTGCATCTTGGTCCTCGACCACAAGAATCGTCTCGCCGCCGTCTGGCCCCTTGGTGCGAACAGCCTCACGCCGCTCGTCAGCCACAGAGCCGTCAATCCTGGGAAAATAGAGCTTGAATGAAGTTCCGACTCCCACTTCGCTCGACACGTCTATCCATCCGTCGCTCTGCCGCACGATGCCGTAGACGGTGGACAATCCAAGTCCTGTCCCTTTATCCTGTCCCTTCGTCGTAAAAAACGGCTCAAAGATTTGTTGGCGGGTATTCTCATCCATTCCCGTTCCGCCATCCGTGACCGTTATTATGACGTACCGCCCTGCTTTTGCGTCCGGTTGGGTACTGGCCTGTTCGTCTGTTACTTCGACATTTGCTGTGTTGATGTCAAGTTTTGCCGCCGTCAGGCAAGGCGTCACGAGCATTGATGACGAGATTCATGATGACCTGATGGACCTGCTCGGGGTCTGCCATTACCTGTCCCAAAAAGGGATCTAGTCTCGTTCCAAGTATAATGTCCTCTCCGATTAGACGCTGTAGCATTTGCTCGGACTCCCGAATCGTCGTGTTCACGTCCATTATTTTCGGCTCGATAACCTGCTTTCGGCTAAACGCCAACAGTTGTTTGGTTAAGCTGGCCGCACGTTGACCGGCCTTTCGGATCTCGTCGGCGCTGGACCACAAAGGATCGGTTTGGTCAAGCGCCGTAATCAGGAAGTCGCTGTACCCGTTAATCACGGTAAGGATGTTGTTGAAGTCATGTGCCACGCCACCTGCCAATCTGCCGATACTCTCCAACTTTTGAGCTTGCTGAAACTGACGCTCCAGTTGAAGGTGTTGGGTGACATCTCGCTTCACCGCCACAAAACCTGAAATGTTGCCCGACGCATCTCGGATGGGCGAAATTGTTGCGTCCTCCTCGTACAGAGACCCGTTCTTCTTCTTATTGAATAGGTGTCCCGTCCAAACTGCTCCCTTTTTGATGGTGGCCCACAGGTTCGAGTAGAATTCCGCAGTGTGTGTCTGCCAGATTTCAGAATTCTTGGATTTGCTCCAATCGCCTCTTCTTTGGAGTAGCCCGTGGTCTTTTCAAATGCAGGATTACAATATTGGATAACTCCGTCCAAATCGGTAATGACGATCTGCTCACCCGCCTGTTCGATAGCCGTGGCAAGGGTACTCAACCTCTGTTCGATTTGCTTCCGCTCGGTAATGTCTATGGTTGCAGCGATTGCGCAGAGCCTACCGTCGAGTTCAATCAATTCCGCTGAAATCAGGCCGGTACCCATCGAACCGCTCTTGCTTCGAAAGCGGTATTCCAGATTGCGAATTCTGCGCTCAGCCCTGAGTTTTCCGATAGCCGCTGCTCGGTCATGCGGATCGTTCCACATTCCAAGCTCACTTGAAGTTCGCCCAATCGATTCCTCACGACTATAACCGGTAACTTGCTCGAAGGCTTCATTCACATCAATGAAGCGGTCTTCGGTGAGGTCAACTATAAGGACGGCAGCGGGGCTTGAGTGGAAAGCCTTGGAGAACTTCTCCTCTGATTGTCGCAGCGCATTCTCGATCCGGTTACGTTCGGTGATGTCTTGTACAAAAGTATCATAGAATAGTGTGTTTCCATCAGGCCCACACACCTTTCGGCTGTTCAGCGAGACCCAAAATACGGTTCCGTCCTTACGGACATATCGGCATTCATACCCACGAATAACACCATGCTCCTCGATCAACTCCAAAAAGCGTGACCGCTCATCCATATCTAGCCATACTTGTGTCACCACATCTTTGAGTGAGGACATAACCTCTTTTGGTGAATCATACCCTAACATTTTCGCTAGGGCGGGATTGACGGCCAAGTATTCGCCCTGTGGTGAAGCCCGATGGATGCCCTCCACCGCTCCGTCAAAAATGTCTTTATACTGCTCTTCCGCTCTCTTGCGCTCTGTAATGTCGGAGAAGTGGACGATTAACCCGCCGTTCGCATCTGGCGTGGCGGTCAGGCCATACCAGCGGTGCCACACTTCATGGTAATTCTCGAACGTCACGGGCGTTTGGTCTGCCAGGGCACGGCGAAAACCCAGTTCGAGAGGCGTCCCAGCAGTTTCGGGCTGCACATCCCACGGCGTCTTCCCTAGCAGGTCGGCACGGGGTGCTCCGAGAAGAGTTTCCGCCGCCCGATTGATAAAGGCAAAGCGAAGCTGACTATCCAAACGGACGTAGGCTTCTTGAACGGTTTCGAGGATGTTTGCGGCATCCTCGATTGTGGATTGCGTCGGGTGCATGGTTGCTCGTCCTTCCTGTCCGACGCCACCGGACAATCATGATTTTATCGGGTTTCAGGGCGAATTGCCGCTGCCCGTGTCGCAACCCCCATTTCCGATGGCCCGCCGCCGACATCCCGTTCGCCGGTCTACGCCGTTGTTGACGAAGAGGTCCGTCGAAAAAGAAGGTGCCGACGTTACGATCCTCTACGAGCGCTTCAACGACCTGCTAACTTGTTTGATGAACCCTCCAGGCGCAAATGGCTTTTGAATAAAATCGTGGCTTGAAAGGTATTGCCGGAGAGCAGCCGAGGCATGTCCCGACATCAAGAGGACGTTGGTATTGGGCCGTTCCTGGTGCATGTACTCTGCGAGTTCCGTGCCGCTCATACGTGGCATCAAGATGTCTGAAACTAGAAGGTCTATGGCGTCCGTGTAGGCCCTGGAGAGTTCCAGCGCCTCTTGCCCGTCAGCGGCGGAAATCACCGCATATCCCGCTTGGACGAGAATTGTTCTTAGCAACGTTCGCATTTGTGGTTCGTCATCAACCAGCAGGACCACACGTTCAGGTTGCGCCATTCCGATGTCCCTGATTGCTTCAACGAGCAGTTCGGCCAATCGCTGCTTGGGCACGAATACCCATGCTCCGGCGCTCTCCCCGTTCACAGCGTCTACATCGTCGGCGGCTGACATCATCACGACCCTGCCTAACCGAGACGCCAGCAGAAAAGACTCGGCCAACGTCTTTCCGTCAATTCCCTTCGGCTGAGTTTCCGTTACCAACAAGTCGAAACTCGGCTTGGATTGCGCCAGGGACAAGGCGTAGAGACCATTCGGTGTATCGACGACACGGAAGCCAAGGCCCGACAAGACGGATTTCACCGTTGAGCGGACAGTTGGTTCTCTGTCCACGACCAACGCCAGTGGTGACAGACGTTCAATGGTTACTCCCGACGCCGTAAGCTCGGTTTTGGATGGCACGGTTGGGTGCTTCCTGTGGAAAGAAGACTATCACAACGGAATGGTGATGGAAAGCTCAATAGCAGCCTTGCGCCCACATTTGTAATATTGACGACACTTTTGATGTTGTAGGACGTATAGGACCTATAGATCATCCAGTCCTTTCGTTGGGCGTGCTCAGTCTGAATTCTGTAGAGAAACACAGCAATAATGGATGCGGAGTTCAGCGACGACGGGTCCGATTCGATCATGTCGTCGCCGTCGTTAGGCGTTGTGTCGGACGATTACCGACGCTTAGCCTTTTCGATTTCACTGGCGGCGTGCGGCTCGACGTTCAGATCCCTGGACGCCTGTCGAGAGCGATGGACGACGAATGCGAGTACGAGCAGAACGATGGCGATGATAAGCAGTAGACGCTTCAGGTCCATGCATCTATTGTCGCCGATCCCCGGACGGCGGTCGAGGACACCTGAGCGACCTTTGAGCGGCTGCTTCCGGCGAAGGAAGTCGCAAACCAAGACGCCTCGGTGTATAATCGCCCGAGGGAGGAATGGACCGATGATTAAAGCCAGCGTGATGTACCCGAATGGCGAGAATGCCACATTTGACATCGATTATTACTGCAAGAAACACTTGGCGCTCGTGCCGTCCATGAGGGGCGGTCGCACGACGGCCTAGAGGTAGGCTGAAACCTGTCTTCTCTTAGGGCGTGAGAGGTTTGCCTAACTGAGTCACTTTTCTGTGTCCATCCGGCAATGATAGGCCCACAGGGGTATATTCCCATACCTCTCCACTGCGAGTATCAAAGAACCAGAAGCCGCCATTCATGGTGGGAGCGAACTGGACACCGCTGAGGTTTCCCTGAGCCATAACAGGCTTGGGCTGAAGGATTGGCTTCAGTGAGATCACGGCAAGGAGCACAGCAATGATCGTGAGGATTGTCTTCGTGTACAGGTCGATACGCATAAGCACGTCTCCAATCGACGTACATCATATCACGCAGCGAACTGCAACTGATCGAAACGTGATGGACGAAAGCAAGGTGCGGGTCGGGAACTCTACGACTTCGGCGATAGCTGGCGGCACGAAGTGGTCCTGGAGAAGATCGTGCCCCTGGACGCCGCCGCCATTCCAAAGCCGGTCTGCCTTGCGGGTGAGCGGCGCTGTCCACCAGAAGATGTTGGAGGACCGTCAGGCTACCAGGAATTCTTGGAGGTCATCTTCGAGCCAGGGCATGAGGAATTCGAGCACTATCGGGAGTGGGCAGGAGATCCGGTCCATGCCGAGCAGTTCAATCTGAAAGCGATGAATGACATTTTGGACCGGATGCGCTGGCCGAAGAGACACAGACGGTGAACGGGGGATCGGAACGGCCTCTCCGCTGTAGTCATCGTCCTTAACGCTGTCTCTTCGTCGTCTTCGTCTTCATCTCAGAGAATTTCGGGCACTTCGGACAGTTTTTGCAGGCTGGAACGTGGTCACGACGATTGCAACCACACCGACCGCATTTATCTCCAGAATTGTAGTCTTCGTCAGTCATTTGTACGCCCCTTTACCTAGAAACTAGATTAACAGGATTGGCCCGAGTGTAATTGAGTATTAGTCACGAAATTACGCAAGTGACAAACAGCCGATCCGCCCAGGCATTTTATAGCCCCGTAGAGCCTCCACCACCTTTCCGGGTCTCTATGGTGCCGGAACGCCCTTCGAACTCACTACGGTCATTGTGTGGCCACCAAACAGCAACGTAGCGGCACTGGAGAAACCACCCGGCAAGGTTGATAATTGTACTTGGCCGCATGACTCGCAAAGAGTGTCTAAAAAACATCTTGCTCTGCACGACGTTGGGTCCACTGACGCCGTTCTACGGAGTCGTTGCCGGGACGTGCGAATGCGGAAAGCCGAATACCAAAAAGCACAAACCCGGCAAGCATCCCAGACTTCAGGGCTGGCAAGGCGATAATGCGACGACGGACCACGCCACGATCCGCCGATGGTTTTCCGATTACCCATGCGCCAACTACGCCATCATTTCTGGCGTTGACTCCGTGGTGCTCGATCTCGACGTTCGCCCCGACAAAAACGGTGTGGCCGAAATGGACCGGCTTCAGGCAGCGGCAGGGCAAACGCTCCCGCCAACCATCACGGTTTTGAGCGGTAGCGGCACTGGTGCCAAGCATGTGTACTTCGCAGTTCCACCCGACGTGAACCGGCTCCAGAAACCGAAGGGCACAAAGGGAATCGACTTCCAGCGAAATCGGCAGGGTGTCATCGTTCCAGGCTCCCTGCATGAGAGCGGCCAGTATTACCGCTTCGCTCCCGGCCTTTCGCCAGCCGATGTCGATCTTGCCGAGCTTCCCGACTGGCTGCTGGAGACGATGCGGAAGCCTGGGGCCAGTAGTCGAAGGAAGAACGCCACGGTCACGGATGACATTGGAGAACTATTCGACGATCTGCTCAGAGAGGGGCCACCGGCTGGATCAATGCCGCCCGGAAGACTGCGGCCCGACGAGATTGTACAGCGGAAAATGAAGTCCGTGCCGATGCGGAGGTACCCGGACAACCGGTCACACTCCGACTCGCATTGGGCCTGGACCTTGGCACGGAACTGTTGCCATCATTGGGAGCAGTACTTGAAAATCTGGAAGGACTCGCCAATCCGAAATCTGCCGGATACGAAGTGCGGTCGAGCCAGCTACGAGGCCAACCTTCTCTCAAAAGCATTCCTGGACCAAGAACAGCAGTGGAGGAACCCAGGTCGGCGGCGCATTGAGGACACAACGAACCCCGCCCTGGCGAAACATATGCGCAAAGTTTTGGAACATACCGAGACGCCCAGGTCGCCCATCGTAAACGCTGTGCTGCATCTGAATTTCAAGAAGCCGGAACTGGACGACCACGGAATCGCACGAGCGCTCAATGCCACGGGTACATTTGAGAAAAAGATTACTCGGGAATACGTGAAACGGATTCGCCACCGGTACGGCCATCTTTGGCGAACACGTTGAATCGGTCTTTTCGGTGACTGTTGGAAACTGGTACATCTATGTGGGTACAGTGCTATTCACATATGTGTGTCGTTGTATTACTTTAGAAAGACAATAATAAATACTCTGGAGGAATTGATTCGAGATCCAGCACTGTGGTTCAATCGGTGCTCGTGGTTCATGGCCTATTGGATTAGGACTCCAATCGGTACACTGTTTCAGAAAGCGGTAAAGATGACGTTCACCATTGAATCTGTTTTTGTTTGAACTCGCCCGGTCTTATCATTCCGTCTTCGATCAACTCCTTCTCCGACCGGAAACGATACGTGGGTCATAACCGGTTTTTGAAGTTTGGTTCCCTTGTTCGCATAACTGGTCTTCGTGAACCAGAATCGCTTTCCTTTTGCCGCAACCGTTTCCTCTGGTCGAACGTAAGGCTGTATGTGTCAGGCCAAGAAGACGCCGCTCCGATTTCCAACACCGGTCGAAGTTTCAAAACGGACGCCTCGTCCAAACCGAAAGAGGGGTCGGCAAGAAGCAGGGCATGTTTCGCAAGGTCTACGCCCACGACTACAGCCGAATCGACATCGCCAGCGGACACCGAGAAGGCGACTTTACCGGAGCCGTCAACGGAGCCGCAACAGCCGGAGCCGGAGCCTGATGAAGTCCCGACCGCCCAGTCAATCGGTACCCTGGAAGAAGCCGTCTTCCCAATTGAAGAATTTGCCGAAGCCGGTCCCATTACAGGAAGCGCACGGCAAGTCATCAAAGAGATCCCAAGAGCCAGTTCCTTCACAGGCCGTGCAAAGCGTTTCGGTGACGGTGATCGGTTCCGTAATCGTCTCCGTTGTCATTGCGCCCGTCTCCGCTGCGCTCGGATTCTGTCAACGAAGCCCCGTGCAATCCTGGCGGCGTTTTCGATTTCATGGCCAATGCACCTGTCGTTTTGCAATTCTTCGGTGGTTAAGCGTGAAAGGCAGAACCGAGTGTTTGGAAGAACCTCTGCAAGAATCGCTGTGCTGGTCTCCTTTGAAATGTCGGCTGGAATCGAATCTTCCAATTCCACGCCGATTCGGAAAGCAATGGCGTCGAGTAGTTTGTCTCGAAGGCCCTGTTGGATGTTGTTTGGCGGTCGGTTCACGGGTATTGTCCTGGCGAAACGCAGAGGTTCCGGCAGGAGTATTTAGAGCTTTGTCTGATCCGAAGAAGTCGCTACGTGATCCGAAGAGTGACCGTAGTTCCAACCGGATACGCTGCTAGGATGCCGATTCCTGCTCAACACAGCCCGGTAGCGCCTCTGATGGACCTGAATGGATGGTGACGGCCCTGGTGAAACCTTAATATGCAATAGAAACGAAGTTTGGTTTGGAACTACGGTGGCGGTCTCAATGAACGTGGCTTACAGGCCCAATCCCGATACCACGTTGTTTTTGAACAAACTGGCGTCCCGAATGTAACGTCGCACCATGACGGCACTGTGATGGCCGGTTTGGTCCATGATTGCCCGTTCACTTGCCCCGGTCATCGCTGCGGCGGTCGCAAGCCCCGAGCGCAAGCTGTGACCGGCGAAATGCGCAGCGTCGAGGCCGATCTCTTTGACGTGCCGCTTCACGATCTCGGCGACAGCGTTGGTCGATAGCCGCTTTCCGAGAATTTTGCCGTGGCGGGTAATCGGACGGAAGATCGGGCCTTTCGTTATGGCAGCGGTTTGCACCCATGCCTGAAACGCTCCAACCGGACAACTCTCTGGGTTGCGGCCATACGGAATGCCGATCCTTCTGCCCCAACCTTCCTGATCGGTTTTGGAGCGCCGGATAGTGACGACCAGTCCGTCTGCAACGACCTCGACGGCATCTCTATCCAGGCCGACTAGTTCCGACCGCCTGAAAGCTCCAGAGAAGCCCATAAGAAGCAGCGCCCGGTCACGAATTCCAAGCACGCCTTCAGGCAACCGTGCCACCATCCGTTTCAGTTCATCAACCAGTACGGGAGTTTTTGCCGCCTGCGCTCTTCCTCTGGTGCGCCTGATGCCTGCCAAGACCATTCGCACGTTGCCGTCTCTGGTAGGCGTCTCGTGCCCTGCCGCCCGGTGGACCTGAGAAATTGAGGCAATGCGTCGGGTCAATGTTGAGGGCTTATAATCTTCGGCAAGATCTGATAGATAAAGCGTCACAGTTTCAGAGTTGGCGGGCAGTGCCGTCTTGCCGTGCTGGTTACACCAATCCTTGAAATGGGTCCAATCGCTCTGGTACGCCCTTACGGTATTTGTAGCCTTTGAGCGCCGCATGTACTCAGAGGCTCGGGTCGCCACAGTCCTGAGATAGCCCCCGTTGGTCCGGTCATCGAGGTCTTCCGTTGGCGTCCTTGGTTTCATGGCTTCGATAACGCTTTACTTATCCAAGTCTAGCACTTCAACCCGTCTATTGTCAATCACTTACTTGCGAGGCGAGTACCGTTCACTAAGCAGTACTCCTATATTAGCCGAGGCTTTATCAATTACCTGACCAACCATCCAGATGACATCTTAGGGCGAGGAATGATGTCATCTATCTGACATGTTAGATCGCATCTTCATCTATTATTCTCTCCACACTTCGGATATAGGTGCTAGTGATTATCGTCGGCTAATCTCGTGCTCCCGCAAGCATTCCCCGCCTGGAAATGCCCATTCCAATAAATATGTTCCGTGAAGCTGCCGCCATCGACTACCGGGAATCTCGCCAGTGGTTTTCCTGCTGGCACGAGAATTTTATTGGCCGATGGTTCGTGGAAATCCATTGAAAACGTCCGATTGCGCGATTCCGTTGTGACAGCCGACCGCACCGTCTACCCAGTCATCCAGACAATGGTCGCTGCCGTCTGCGAGAACGTAGTGAAGCTCAGCCTGTGGGGTCACGGCCATTTGCGGCTTACCACCGACCGGCCTGTCCTGACAAAGCGGGGCTACGTCAAGGCTGGCATTCTACTGGCCAACGATTTCATTGCCATTCCTCGGTACCTTCCAACCAATCGCACCGAGGGAATTCGCCCGCCCGACTACGTTGACAAAAAACACTTGAACATACGGCGGGAAGTGCGGGTGATTCAGATCCCAGGCAGGAAACCATTCTCGACAAGGATGAATCCGCTCCCAGACTACATCGGCCTCACAAAGCAGTTCGGGCGGCTAGTCGGGTTGTTTCTTGCCGAGGGTTCATGCGATACATCAAAGATCCGGTGGACGTTCTCGCTCGACGAAAAAGACACGCTGGTCGCCGACACTGCTAAACTCATCGGAGACCTGTTTGACATGGTGCCGCACGTTGCCGAGAGAACCGGGGCGCACTCGATTAACGTCACCTTGTACGGAACTGCGTGGTCGAGATTCTTCGAGGCGATCTGTGGAAACGGGGCTGGCAAGAAACGCATTCATTATCTGCTGACATCCGGCCCGAATGAATTTCTTGAGGCGATGGTGCGGGGCTGGCTCGATGGTGATGGCTGGCGATATGATCGAGTCAGACAGTACGAAGCAGGCGTCAGCATTTCGCACGATTTGGCGCTGTCGATGTACCAGCTTGCGGTAGGCTTGGGTCGGTCGCCGGTTATTCAGTGGCAAAAGCCAATTCTGAACTCCGCAGCCAAGACAAGACAGCCACGATGGACGGTCTGCTTTGCCACGACCGGCGATAACTGGCGTATGCAATCTGACAGCGAGTACATGTGGCGAAAGGTGCGGTCGATCAATACTGAGACCTTCTGCGGGCCGGTATACGACCTCGGTGTAGAAGAAGCCAGTTCATTTGTTGCCGAAGGAATTGGCGTCGGTGACTGTGCGTCCCAGATAGTCGCAAACGCAGCGTAGATCTCAGAGTTTGGCAACAGCGGCCCCTAGCAGCCCCGCCAAGGCGTCGAGCGTGGCCGTCCGAAGCGCCAGCACCCCGCCAGCCAGATTCTACCTCCAGGCACCGGGTTGTGCAATGCCTCAGATCTGGCGGATGGCGTTGATGGCCTCTTCGGTGTACACAATGTCGCCGTCCCAGTATTTGACCAACACTTCCCTGTTTAGCTCGACCCAATTCTTCAGAACGGCCAAGTCGCTGGCGCTTAGGTTGCCTTCGACCACATGAACTTCGGGCCTAATTGCTACTGAGACCATTTCGGACCACTCTGGCTTCAGGGTTTTGGATATCCAGACATAAACGTCGTGCTGGAATCCCGATCCGATACCAATCCAAACCACAAAAGACAATCCAGTAGTCTGTGATCCAAGGTTCGCCAAAAAGAAACCAGCTTCGCTCATAGGGTCCTCAAACGTCAGCCGCATCCCTGTTGACAAGAGTTCTCCTCGATCCAATTTCTTGGCATCTTCGTGAGCACGCCCGAAAAATTCTTTGACTGTTCCCGTGCCAACGATTACGGTGACGTTTCGCTTCTTCCGTGTCATCCCTCTACATCCGGTTTGTTCTCGGCGATGGTCTTCCTAGCTTCTTTCAGCCGTTCCTGCAATACCGGCGACAAATGCCTTTCCAGCGCTGGCGTAATCAGACCTACGTCGTCCAGG
>Ga0187851_10002780_pt1 | contig 15195 bp, 13 predicted proteins | sample June2016WEW_6_10_FD_132997 | JGI IMG/M metagenome (GOLD analysis project Ga0187851, IMG submission 132997) | Peatland microbial communities from SPRUCE experiment site at the Marcell Experimental Forest, Minnesota, USA - June2016WEW_6_10 | ecosystem: Environmental > Terrestrial > Soil >...
GCCATAAACCCGCGTCCAGCTCGCCGGCGTCGGTATCGAACCCCGCGTTCCCCAGAACTTGACGTAGGCCGCCATTCAATCCTCGTGGTACACGAACACGTTGTCCGCCACTTGGATCACATCGCCATCGCGCAGCACCGCGGAGTGGACCTTGACACCATTGAGAATGACGCCGTTGTCGCTGTCGTTATCCACCAGCACACAGTCCGTCCCGCGCACCCGCAAAAAGGCGTGTTGCCTCGACGCCCGCTTGGAAGTCAGCCGGACATGCGCCTCCGGGCCGCGGCCCATCACCGTCTCCTCGCGGTTGAGCGTGATCAGCCGCTGCGTGATGTCGCCGTCAAATTCCGACAGCGAATGCCGCTTCCTCTCCCTCTCCCGGCGCAGGATTCTGGCCGTGGCCGTAATTGTCGCATCAACTGCGCTCATCTGTATTTGCAACCAGCGCAAAATAACCCACTTCCGCCGTTTTGGAAAGTCTCCTTTCCGCGCCCCGCGCGCGTGACGAATTCAGCGTTAGTCCACCAGCTTGTTGAGCAGGGCGTAGCGGGTGATCTGAATATCGTTGCTCAGCCCCATCTTGGCCAGAATCCGAAGGTGATAGGTTCCGACCGTCTTGGCGCTGATGGAAAGGTCGGCGGCGATTTCTTTCAATGTCATGCCCCGGGCGATCATGAGCATGACTTGATACTCACGGGTGGAGAGGGTGTGGTGCGACGGAGTTTCCGCGCCGCGTTGCGCGTCCGCCGCCAGCCGGTCGGCCAGCGCCGCGCTGATGTAACGCCGGCCCGCCAAAACGCTCCGCACTGCCTCAACCAATTCCTCCGGCGCGCTCTGTTTGTTGATGTAGCCGGACGCTCCCAACTTGAGCGCGCGCACCCCGAATTCCTCCACCGGATACATGCTCAGGATCAGGACCGGCAGTTTGGGCCGGGCCTTGCGAATTTCTTCCAGCACTTCCAGTCCGCTGCGTTGGTCCATGTTGATGTCCAGCATGACCAGGTCCCAATCTTCTTTCCAGACCTGGTCCAGCGCTTGCTGGCTGTTCCCGGCCTCGCCAAACTGCAAATCACCCAGTTCCTCCTCCAGCGTTTCCTTGAGGCCCTTGCGCACAATGGCATGGTCATCCGCCACCAGAATCCGCTTCATGCCAGCAGGCCAACCTTTCCCTGGAGTGGAATCTGCATCACGACCTTTGTGCCGCGTTGCCCGCCCCGGCCAAAGGTGATCCTGCCGCCCAGAATGGCGACGCGTTCTCTCATGCCCAGAAGCCCGAGCGAAGTTGGCTTGGCACTGTCGTCGGGCTTGATGCCAATGCCGTCGTCATCCACTTCCAAAACCAGCTCATCCTCTTCCTGCGCCAGGCTAATGGCCAGATTGCCGGCTTGGGCGTGACGGGCCACGTTGGTGAGGATTTCCTGAAATATCCTGAAAATGGCAGTGGCCTTGTCCGGCTCAAGCGCGAGCGGGGTGGAGGGCAACTCCCACTCGCAATGCACGCCGGTGCGGCACTGGAAGGCCTGGGTCTCGGTCTCGATGGCGGCCTCCAGCCCCAGACGATCCAGAATGGCCGGACGCAGTTCGGTGGCGATTTTCTGGACCGAGGTGATGGTGTCATCGGCCAGCCGGCGCGCGGAAGCGATCTTGCCCTGCAAGCCGGCGCGCACATCGGCATCAGCCACGTTGGCGGCCCGGCGCTCAATCAGGCGCAGGTCCAGGCTCAGTGCTGTCAACAACTGCCCAAGGTGATCGTGGATTTCCCGCGCCACATGCGACCGTTCTTCTTCCCGCAGGAATTGCAGCCGGTAGGTCAGCGCCCGCAGTTGCCGGCTCGTCTTTTCAAGCTCCTCTTCCGTTTGCAACCGCGCCGTGATGTCGAAGATCATCAGCACAATGCACTGTTTGCCTTCCAACTCGATTCTCTCCGCGCTGACCAGAAGTGTTCTGGGTTCGCCGCTGTGGGCGCGCATTCGCATTTCACAATTCTTCACCCATCCCAGAGCGCGAATGGGCGCGATGAACCGCTCGCGCTCATCGGCGGTTGGAAAAAGCCCCAGCGCCACCGAGGTGCGCCCCAGCATCTCCTCCTTGGCATACCCGTAGATCCGGCAAAAACTGTCATTGACGTCAATGAAGCGCCCGGAAGCCAGTTCGCTGATCGCTATTCCGTTGGGGCTGGAGCGGAAGGCCTTGGAGAACTTTTCCCCGCTTTCACGCAACTCCTTCAGTGTCGTATCGCGCTCGGCCAGAACGATCGCCGGGATCAACCCCACGATCGCCCCCGCCGCCAACGCCGCGTGCATAGTCAGCAAATAAAAACGCGAAGCTATATCCGCCGGGGTTAGCCCCTTCATGTAATGCTGCACGCAATACCCGCCCAATAACGCAAAGACAAGGTTGGCGGTCGTGGCGCCGCGAACTCCGAATCTCAGTCCAGCCCAAAACAGAAACACGATGAAGGGAAATTTGTTGGGAGAGTTAATCCCCCTCCCCAATACCATAATCCACCAGACTGATGCGATCAGCCCCGCAAACAACACCGCTGCCTCCAGCGCTTTTTTCGGTTGCGCCAAGTGCGTCCGCCAGTCCGGCCATGTTGAAAACCAGACGAGCACAAACGGCGATACGATCAGCGTCGCCATCGTATTGCAACCCAGCCAAAAGCTGAACGACTTCGCGAACGACGGGCTTATTCCCGCCAGCACCTGCCCTGTTGCGCTGACCGTCGCGCCCGCCAGTGTGCTCAAGCCTCCCGCAAAACCCAGCAATCCCGCGAACTCACGGAGCGTTGCCATGGTCGGACGCCTCGCCACGAACCTCCGCACCAGCCACGCACCAAGAACCGCCTCCACCGTGTCGGCGGAAATGAATACCAAGCCCGCCATGCCAGGGACCTGTCGCACCGCGTCGAAGGCCATATGGCCGCCGGTCGCGGCCAGCACCAGCCAGGGCCACGATTTGAAATCATTGAGAAGCAGGACCGCCAGATACAAACCACTCGGCACCCAGAAGCTCAGATCAGCGCTGCCTCTTGCAGAGACAAGCGTGCTCGCTTCAGCGCAGCCGAAATACGCAGCGCCGAACAACACCGCCTTTTGCCAAAGAGGAAAAAGCGACCGCCCCAACCCCGCCCCGGACAGCGGCTCAGCTTTTTCAACGTTATGGCCGTTTGGTGCTTGGGACATGCCACCGTTTAATACCATTTCTATTCCTTGCGTGACAGCAAAAACCTTGCGTTTTGCATATCTGTAAGCCCTGGACTTACATGAAACGACCTTTCAGGCTTACACCAGTTCCAGCCACGCGCCCATTAGGCAAAACCAGGGGAGAACGACATAATTCGCCCGCATGAACGGCAAAAGTGCAACCAGCCCTGAGTCGAACGACAAAACTCCCTCCAGCAATCTGACCGTCACAGTGGTGGAAGACTCGATCTTGATGCGCGCGCATATCGTGGCCTGCTTGAGCGCCATCAAAGGCATCGGGGCGATCCGGCAGGCGGGCGACGTGCCTTCCGGACTGCAATTGTTGGAGACGCTCAAGCCGGATGTGCTCATTCTGGAAATCCAACTGCCCGGCCTGACCGGATTGCAACTCCTCAAAGCTGTGCGCAAGACAGACGCCTCCATGGTCATCATCGTCCTGACCCATCACGATCAAGCGAGGTTGCGGAAAAGATGCGCCGAACTTGGGGCCAATTATTTTTTCAGCAAATCGAGCGAATTTGAACGGGTGGCGGAGGTTTGCCGCGACCTGGCCGATGGCCGGGCGCAAAAAGCCGGCTCCTGAAGTGTCTCCTATGCCTGCGAAACCAGGTGGTATTTTTTAATCCTCCACTAATGGCGGCGTTCTGACGATATAGGGACGTGCAAGGAGACATTGTGTCAGCATTTTCGCGAAACCTGGATTTTCCGCGGAGTCGTTCCATCTAAGTCAGGCATGCCATTGCCCATCCCCTTTCTGTAAGGGGATATGTCCACTTCCATCCTTCAAAAAAAAACAAACAATTAGAATAAAATGATACTATCACATTTAAATAAGTTGAACTGGCAAAACCCCTTGGCCAAGATGCTTGGAGTCATCGGGGTGATGATTGGATTTCAGCCCATGCTTGTGGCAGCCGCGACAAATTACGCCGGTGACTACCCATCGCTCACCAACGCCATCGCCAACAGCGCGAACGGCGACACGATCATCATCACCAACAACATCACGGTTAGCAATCAAGTGTCGATGGGTGTCGGATTGACCATCCAGGGCAATAATCGCTCCATCTCTGTGCCAGTGCCTGGGCTGAACGCGTCGGGGGTTGTCAATTCCGCGCCATCCGGTTTCGGCGTGTTCAGTATTAGCGCCACCGGAATGACCAATACGATCCAGAGCCTGACCATCGAGGGCGGAGCCCCGTCAGGCTCCGGCGGAGGAATTCTGCTTGGCGGCGGCACCTTGCTGCTGCAAGGCGTGACAGTTTCCCAATCGGGAGGAGCGTCCACAACTGGCGGCGGTATTGCGGTTAATGCCGGCGCACTTTTTATGAATGGTTGTAATATCAGCCGCAATGGCGCGCAGTATGGAGGGGGATTCCTCAACTATGGCACGATGTTCATCCAAGACTGCACGTTCAGCGAAAACCGAAGCATGAGCGGTGGTGGTGGCGGCGGAGGCGGCGAAAATGACGGCACACTTTACGCCAATAACTCCACCTTTGCGAATAACATCAGCACGGAACTGGGTGGCGGCATTAATAATCACGGCGGAACCCTTTATTGTGTCGATTGCACGTTCGTCGGGAATGTCGCGTACGGGACCGGGTTTATGGGGGGCGCGATTGCCAACAATTCCGGCGCGGCCACGTTGGTCAACTCTCTGTTTGCCTATAATTACCACTACTCTGGCAGCGCCTTTTCCCTGAATGATATCACCGTCTATTCGGGCTCGGACCCGGTCGCCTATTATTGCATTTTCCAATCCACCACGAACCTGTTGGGAACCGGCAGTGCAGGCACAACATTTTATACAGGTAATATTAGCGGCACGAACAACACCCTGTTTTGCGGCGGCGCCAACGCCATGGTGCTGGGTCCCGGCGGTTCGCAAGTCGGTTCAAGCACCATCTACCAACCGTTTCTGGCGAATGTCGGTTCATCGCAAACTCCCTCCGCTGTGCTACAGCCCGGAAGTTTCGCCATTGGAAATGGGGCGCGGGCCGCGTTTTCTTCGGCGCCGTCCACTCCGGTGGTGGGTTACTACAATGGATCCGCCTGGGTATCGCTGAGTGGCACCAGTCCCGCCAGTTATGAAATCACCACCGACCAGAACGGAACAAGCCGGGGAAGCGCGTTGACGGTTGGCGCCGTGAACTCGACAGCCTCCAACGTATTCATGTTGCAGGTCAACGCGCCGACCAACGGCAGTGTGTCGGGGGGAACAATTTACGGAGACATTTATCCCTCGGGAACAGTAGTCACTTTGACGGCCATCCCCAATGCGGGCTACCAGTTCAGCCAGTGGATTTATGTGCTTGGCGGCAGCGGCATCGCCTCGACTGCCAACCCCTTTGCCATCACACTCACGACGAATGTGACGTTGGTCCCGGTGTTTGCCGCATACACCGGCTTCACCATTTCCTACTCGGGAAATGGCTCCACCGGAGGCTCCGTTCCGTCTGCACAAGTAGTCGGCTCGGGCGGAAGCACGAATATCTCCGCCGCAGGCACCATGGTCAGAAGCGGTTACTTGTTCTCCTCTTGGAACACCCGCTCGGATGGCAACGGAACAATTTACTCGCCCAATGCCGCTTATAGCGGTCCCGGCAACCTGAATCTTTACGCCACCTGGGCGCTCATCCCCAGTCCGGCCGTGACAACCTGGCCGACAGCCTCGGCGATCTCTTACGGACAAACGCTGGCGTCCTCGACCTTGAGCGGCGGAATCGCCTCGGTGGGCGGCGTCTTCGCTTTCACGGCACCAGCCATTGCGCCTGGAGCAGGCACCGCTTCGCAAGGCGTTACCTTCACCCCAACCGACACGACTAATTTCACGAGCGTCAGCGGCACTGCCAGCGTGACAGTGAACCAAGCCTTGGCGATGGTGTCGCTGCATCCGGCGCCTCCTTTGCTGGCGACCTTTGACGGCACGGCCAAGTCCGTCACGGCCACCACGACGCCCAGCGGGTTGACTGTGACCATCACTTACAACGGACAAAGCGCGGCGCCCACCAACGCGGGCATTTACAACCTGTTGGCCACCATCACCGATTCGAATTACTACGGAGGAATAAGCACTCAATTACGGATCGCGATGGCAGGGCCTGCGGTGGCGTGGGGCTTGGGGACCTCCGGGCAACTTGGCAATGGAGCTTTGACCAACAGCACGGTCCCCGTGGCGATTATCACCAGCGGAGTCCTGGCTGGGAAAACGATTACGGCAGTGGCAGGCGGGGTTGACCACAGTTATGCGCTCACCTCCGACGGCCTGGTCTATGCCTGGGGCGATGACAGCCTGGGGCAACTCGGCGACAATGGAACCGGCCACAGCGACGTCCCCGTCATGGTCTATACCAACGGCGTATTGTCCGGCAAAAGAATCACAGCCATCGTCAGCGGCCAAAGTCACGCGCTGGCATTGTCCGCCGATGGCAAGTTGTTCGCGTGGGGATGGAACATGTCTCTGCAGTTGGGCAATGGCACCTCGGTCGCCTCCACCAACGTGCCGGTGGCGGTGGACATGAGCGGAGTCCTGGCCGGCAAGACCGTGGTGGCGCTGGGCGCGGGGAATATGCACAACCTGGTCGCCACATCCGATGGCAGCTTGTTCGCGTGGGGCTATGGGGAGAATGGCCAGTTGGGCAACGGAGCCATGACCAACAGCGGAACGCCCGTGGCGGTAAATATGAGCGGAGCGCTTTCCGGCAAGTCAGTCATTGCGGCATCCGGAGGGTGGGAGCATTCCGTGGCACTCACCGCCGACGGTTTGGTTTATGCATGGGGCTACGGCGACTTGGGTCAATTTGGCAACGGTGCTTTTACAAACAGCAGCCTTCCCGTGGCCGTTTCAACCAACGGCGCCCTTTCCGGCAAGACGGTCGTCGCGATTGGCTCGGGCGAGTTCCACTGCCTGGCGGTCGGTTCGGATGGCCGGGTTTACTCATGGGGCCCCAACCCGGCTGGAGAATTGGGCAATGGCACCAATCTCACCAGTTCCCTGCCAGTGGCGGTGTCCACCAACGGAGCGCTCTTTGGAAAGTACGTTGTGGCGGTGTGCGGGAATTATGACAGCAGCACCGCTTTGACTATTGACGGAGAGGTGTTCACCTGGGGCGCCAATGGAAACGGAGAGTTGGGCAATCCTGCCTATCCCACTAACAGCTATGTGCCGGTTCCGGTCATCACTTCTGGACCGCTGGCGGGACAGACCGTGCTGGCGATTTCTTCCAGCTCCCAGGCCTACCATACCATCGCCCTGACGGTTGGCCTGTCGGCCCCGGCCCTGACCAGCGCCACCAATGCAACCGGCGCCTATGGCCAGGCGTTCAGCTTCACCGTCACAGGCAACAACGTTGCGGGTTACTCCGCCACCGGATTGCCGGGTTGGCTGGCGTTTAACACCAACACGGGCAACCTGAGCGGCACGCCCGCCAACGCGGGCATCTTCGATGTCACCATTGTCGCCAGCAACGCTTTCGGAACTACCAGCAGCAATCTCGCGATTACCATTGCCCCGGGCGTCACAACGGTGTCGGTGGGTTCCTCGCTTGCTCCGGCCACTTACGGGGCCAGCGTGACGTTTACGGCCACCGTTTCGCCCAGCGCGGCCAGCGGCACTGTAACCTTCACGGACGGCGGGACGAACATTGGCAGCGGTACCCTTGGCGGCGGCAGCGCCTTATATGCCACCGGCGCCCTGACCGCGGGCAGCCACAGCATCATTGCAACATACGCGAGCAACGCAAATTTCACTGGCAGCACATCCGCCGCGCTCACCCAGACGATCAACCAGGCTGAAACCGCCCTCCTGTTGGTTGCCTCGCCCAATCCGTCGGTCCCGGGGTCCAACGTCACCTTCACCGCCACGGTGACTTCTATGGCGCCGGCGACAGCGATGCCAGCGGGCAGTGTGCAATTCTTCGCAAACGATATGGCAATGGGCGACCCAATCCCGCTCACCCTGGGTGTGGCCAATATCAGCAGCGCCTCGCTGCCGAACGGATCCAACGATGTCCAGGCAGTGTATGCGGGCGACGCGAACCTCCTGGCCAGCATCAATATGCTCACCCAGGTCGTCAGCACCCACACCGTTGGGCAACGGCCCATCGTGGTCGGAATTGCCAATAATGGGAATGCGAGCATGACCGCCACCTTCCAAGGCACGGTTGGAGCCAGTTATATAGTCTTCGTCACCACCAACCTGGCTGCGCCCGCATTGTGGTCCGCCGTGGCCACAAACATGGTCGGCCCGGGTGGCACGTGGACATATACCGAATCCACTGCCGCATGGCAGGATCGGTTTTTCCTGGCAGCGCCAGCGCAATGAAGGTTAACAACGAGTTCTCCCTCTCGCCCCACGCAACGCGGAGAGAGGCGGAGAGAGGGGTTCCGACAACATACCGGATAGGCGTGGAAACAACTTTTGTCAGCGACCTCGCCATCCTCTGAATTCTTGAGGAATCTATTGACGGCATGATATTTTAAATGTAAACTTGGCTTAGTGAATAATTGCTATGGCAAATTAAACAAAGTCAGCGAGGGCCGGACTGCTCCGGCTTCCTTAGGCTCGCCCGTGTCCCTCAAGGCATCTCATGGTGAATCAAAGCAAATCACACCGAATCAAAGTGATTTTTCTGATTCTCTTGGTTTGGCCAACGGGTCAAACCTATGCAATCTATTGCATCTAAGCCATTTGCAGATTATGCGGATTTGTCCAGCCCGGCCAGCATTGACCTAGTTACTTTTCCGTTCCCGCAGCCAATTTAACTTTCCGACCATGAACGACTTGCAGCCTACTTTAGAGCAGACTCCCGATTTGGGCGCCGCCATCGGCGCGCCAGGAACACATCTGCCAAAACAAAACTTGACCTTTCCCCAGGTTGAGGCATCTTACGCGGCTCGACAGATGGACCACATCCGCAACATCGCCATTATCGCCCATGTTGACCACGGCAAGACCACTTTGGTGGATTGCCTGCTCAAACAGTCGGGCACCTTTCGCGCCAACCAGGCCATTTCCTCCGAGGAACGCATCATGGATTCCATGGACCTGGAACGGGAGAAAGGCATCACCATCCGCGCCAAAAACGCCTCCTTCAATCACAAGGAATACCATATCAACATCGTCGATACCCCTGGCCACGCCGACTTTGGCGGCGAGGTCGAGCGCATCATGAACATGATCGACGGCGTTCTGTTGGTGGTCGATGCCGCCGACGGCCCCCAGGCGCAAACCCGCTTTGTCCTGCGCAAGGCGCTCGAGGCCGGCGCCAAGCCGATTGTCGTCATCAACAAAATAGACCGCGACAACGCCACACCCCACAAGGTGCTGGATTTGGTCTTTGACCTTTTCGTTTCCCTGCACGCCACCGACGAGCAACTGGATTTCCCGGTCGTCTATACCAGCGCCAAGGAAGGCTACGCCAAAACGAACATCAAGGATGCAAGCTCCGACATGGAGCCGCTCTTTCAAGCCATCATCAAATTCATTCCGCCCCCGCGCGCCCATGCCGGCTCTGAATTCAAGATGCTCGCCGCCAATCTCGATTATTCCGACGACGTCGGCCGCATCGCCTTTGGCAAAATCTACAGCGGCAAAGTCACCGTGGGCGACGACGCCGCCTGTCTGCACGGCGACGGACGGAAATCCACCGGCAAGATCACCGCCATTTTTCATTTCGAAGGCTTGAAGCGCATTGAAGTCACCGAAGCCCATGCGGGCGACGTGGTGGGCGTGGCCGGGTTCGAGGATGTTTTTATCGGCGAGACGATCACCGACAACGTCATGCGCCAGCCCCTGCCCTTTGTGCCGATTGATCCGCCGACCATCCAGATGCAGTTCGCCGTCAACGACGGCCCCCTGGCCGGATTGGATGGCAAACTGGTCACCGCCCGCCACATCTGGGAACGCCTCACCAAGGAAATCCGCACCAACGTCGCCCTGCGCATCGCCCAGACCGACGCGCCGAATATTTTCAACGTGTCCGGCCGCGGCGAAATGCAAATCGCCATTCTCGTCGAGCAGATGCGCCGCGAAGGCCATGAGGTGCTGGTGTCGCGCCCGGAAGTCATTTATCGCAAGGACGCCGCCGGCGCGCTGTTGGAGCCGATTGAAAAGCTTTTCCTGGAAATCCCCAAGGATTCCATGGGCGTGATCCTGGAGAACCTCTCCGGGCGCAAAGCGGAGATTGTGAAAATGGAACATCATGGCAGCGACGTCACAATCGAGGCGCTGATCCCGATGCGCGGGCTGATCGGTTTCGAGACGGATCTTGTCAATACTACTCGCGGCCTGGGCGTCGTCAGCCATCTTTTCCATGAATACGGGCCGGACCGCGGCGAGATTGTGGCGCGCAAGAACGGCTCGCTGGTCAGCATGGAGGATGGCGAGGCCATGGCCTACGCCCTGAACATGGTGCAGGAACGCGGCCGCCTCATGGTTGATCCGGGCGACAAAATCTACAAGGGCATGATCGTCGGGGAAAACGCCCGCGAAAACGACATCCCGGTCAACCCCTGCAAAGCCAAGCGCCTGACCAACATGCGCTCGACCGGGGACGGCAAGGGCATTCAACTCGATCCGCCCCTGCGCCTTTCCCTGGAGCGCGCCCTGGAATACATCGGTCCTGACGAATACGTCGAAGCCACCCCGAAGCACCTGCGCCTGCGCAAAAAAATCCTGGACGAAACCCGCCGCAAACGCGCCGCGCAATCCAGGGCCACCAAGACTGTCGCGGCTTGATTCCGGACAAATCCGTCCGGCCCTGCGGAACACGCAGACAACAAGTTTCCAGTTGCTAAAACAAGAATTGTCTGACATATTGTCTGACATGAAGACTGTCACGTTGCGATCGTTGCGCCGGGACGCGGATCTCCTTGACTCGGCGGCCGGGGGGGAGGAGTTGCTGGTGACCCGCTTCGGCAAGCCCTATGTCCGCATTGTTCCCGCGAGCCAATCGCCCAGTTTTATGGGGGCCGGGAAGCATTTTGGCGTGAAAAAGCCCGTATCGCCAGACCCCATTCCGCGGTCAGAATGGAAGGGATTGTCTTGAAATATCTGCTCGACACCGCGCCCTGGATCAACGGCGTGACGCTTCCCCGGACATTGCCGGAACGCGTCCGGCGGCTGCTGGAGACCGACGAATTGAAAGGGCTTTGCAGCGTCAGCCTGCTTGAGGCGGCAATATTGCATCGCTTGGGCCGGTTGGAATTGCAGGGCGCTCTGCCGCAGTTTTTCGCGGCGGGATTGTCCGCCGATTTGCAACTGTTGGAATTGACTCCGGCGATTGCGGCAAAGACGAACGACCTTTCCAGGGGTTTTCATGGAGACCCGTTTGACCGGACTATTGTGGCCACGGCCGCGACCTTGAATTTGACCCTGATCACCACCGATTCCGCCATTCGTGATGCCAAACAGTGTGCTGTCGAGTTTTATCCCTTCAAACCTTCATACGCCAAAGGATGATATGCCCAGTGTCTATATCAAGACGTATGGGTGCCAGATGAACGAGCGCGACTCGGAGGCGGTGGCCGCGCAGCTTGTGGCCAAAGGCTACACCCTTGCCCCATCCGAGGCGGCGGCGGATGTCATTCTGCTCAACACTTGCAGCGTGCGCGACATGGCGGAACAAAAAGCCGTCCGCAAAATGCAAAATGTCGCCGCAAATGTCCGCCGCAACCGGCCGGACGTTGTCCTCGGCTTCCTCGGTTGCATGGCGCAAAGCCGCGGACGCCAGTTGATTGATCAATTGCCCGACGTGGATCTGGTCGTCGGCACCCAAAAATTCCACCGCACCGCCGATTATCTGGACGACATCCTCGCCGGCCGGCAAGAAAAAATTGTTGACGTTGAAATCGAAGCCGGCAGCGAGGCGGCAATCAAGGAGCACTTCCTCAACGGCAACGGCGTGGCCAAAGCGGTGACGGCGTTTGTCAGCATCATGCAAGGCTGCAATCAACACTGCACCTTCTGCATCGTGCCGCAGACGCGGGGCGAGGAACGAAGCCGGACGATCCCTGACATCGTTTCGGAATGTTACCAGTTGGTGCAGAATGGCGTCAGGGAAATCACGCTGCTGGGCCAGATCGTCACCAGTTACGGCAAACGCGAACTTCCGGTAAGGGACGGCAAGTCCGGCTTTGTCCAGCTTTTGGCCGCAGTCCATGAGATTGACGGATTGGAGCGCATTCGTTTCACCTCGCCGCATCCCAAGGGTTATGGCGACGATCTGGTGGTGGCCTACGGCGAAATGCCCAAGCTGTGCGAAAGCGCGCACCTGCCTGCGCAAAGCGGCAGCGACCGCATCTTGAAGGCCATGCACCGCGGTTACACGCGCGAGCGCTTCCTCGGCATCGTCGGGAAATTACGCCGGGTCCGGCCGCGCATTGGCCTCACCACGGACATCATTGTGGGCTTTCCGGGGGAGACGGAGGAAGACTTCAATTTGACATTATCCCTGGCGCGCGAGGCGCAATTTGACAACGCTTACCTTTTCAAATATTCCCCGCGCAAAGATACCCCGGCCGCCGCGATGCCGGATCAAGTCCCTCCCGCCGTCAAAGAAGAACGCCACGCGCGGTTGCTGGAGGAGATCAACGCCATCGGCCAGCGGCGCTACACAGAGATGGTGGGGACATCGATGCAAATCCTGGTGGAAGGGCCGAGCAGGAACAATCCCGCCCGATTAATGGGCCGGACGCGCTGCAACAAGATCGTGGTCTTCGAAGGCCAGGAGCGCCACCGCGGCCAGCTCATGGAGGTAAGAATAGAGCGGGCCGGTTTATTCACCCTCTACGGCGACCCGGCGATTTTGAATGTGGGGTGAGCTTTATCTCACAGCGAATTCCGCCAACCATCAATCGGTTGACTCATTCAAGGGCCAGGGTTTGGCGGCAAAGTGCAGGCAGGCTTTGATATCCTCATCGGTCAAATCTGGAAAATCTGTCAGGGCTTCATCAAAGGTCATGCCGCCAGCGAGATACTCAATCACGTCGGTGACAGCGACGCGAGTGCCGCGAACGCACGGCTTGCCGTTGCGGATTAGCGGATCACTTGTGATACGTCGCTGATAATCCATGTTATGACCTTGCAGACAAATGCAGGCGGATGAACTCGTCGGGCGCAATGGGCCGAGGCTTGTAGCCAGCCGATTTCAGCGCGCCAAAATAACTATCTTCTGTTACTACGAAATCAGCTCCAGCCGCAATCGCGCAGTCGCTGAACTTGTTGTCGTCCGGATCAGCCACGACAACGCCGAAGCGGTAATGCGGTTCGATTTGGCGGATGTTGCCGTGAAGCTGCGTCAGCAGTTCCAAAAATGCCGCCACGTCGCGCCAACGTTCGTCGCCAGATAGTTTGACTGTGATCTCCTCGTATTCCAGCAGGATTTCTGTGGAAACTGCAAGGATGAGCCTTCCGTCAAGTAAACCGCGCAGGATGCGATGAAACGGCTGTTTGTGTCCAAACATCTGTAGAAAGACGCTGGTATCCAGGCAAACCGTCATGCGTAGCGGTGCTCATCGCGGAATTCTTTCACCAATTCAGGAATACGACGCACCAGACCTTGCTCATGGTCTTTGTCGAAGCCTTCGCTCAAACGTCCCGCGAGTTCTTCCGCCTCCAGTTGCAGCAGGACACTGTTGAGCAAGGATAGATGCAAACCATCCATGCGCTCGATCTTGTCATGCAAAGCGGGCTTCAACTTTTCCGGCTCAACTGGCATTGCCTGCAATACAGGTTTCATGGAGGAATCATACCCCATTTCCCGAAAAATGGAAATTCTTCGTGGTCAATCTTTTCGTTGTTCACGGCGGCAAAATCACTATCTTCGAGAATTCTTGCATCATGTTTATGCGGATGTGATGCCTTCCACGATCAATCGCACCGTGCGTTCGGTGGCGCCAAGATTCTGCCGAACCACTTCCCGCGCCCGCGCCCCCAATTCGGCCCGCCGCCGCTCATCGGCCAGCAATTCCGCCAGGGCCGCTTCCAAGCTGGTCGCGTCCGGAACCTGCACGGCGGCCCGGCCGCCCACGAAAGCCTGCGCGGCGCTGGCGAAATTTTCCATGTGGGGGCCGAAGACGACCGGTTTGCCCAAAGCCGCCGGTTCAATGGGGTTTTGGCCACCATGCGCGGTCAAACTTTTGCCGACAAAGACCACCGTCGCCTGTTCATAAAAGAATTTCAGTTCGCCCGTGGTGTTGAGCAGGAGGCATTCGAACCGGCCGGACGCGATGAGGCCGCCGGCGGGGATGTCGGTGCGGCAGATGAATTTGACCCCGCGCGTTTCCAATTCGCGGGACACCTCCCGGGTGCGCTCGAAATGGCGCGGGGCCAGAATCAGGAACAGATCGGAAAAACGGCGGCGCAGCCGAATCAACTGTTCGGCCAAAATGGCCTCCTCGCCCGCATGGGTGCTGCCGGCCACAAGGAGCATCGCTTTTTCGCCGACACCGATCTGGCGCAGCAAAGCAGGGACATTCAATGTCGCGCGTGCGCCGGGTTGTGCGGCGTCGAATTTCAGGTTCCCCGTCACGCGCACGGCTTCCGCGCGGAAACCGAGTTCCGTCATGCGCCGGGCGTCCTCGCTTTGCTGGCAGCCCACGCCGGAAAACCCGGCGAAGATGGGCCGGAAGAAAAAACCGAAAGATCTGTAATTGCGCAACGAACGGGGCGAGATGCGGGCGTTCACCAGAAACAACGGGCAACGGGCGGCAATGGCCTGGCAGAGGAAGTTTGGCCACAGTTCGGCCTCGACCAGGATGATGGCGCGCGGCTGGATGGTCTTGAAGGCGCGCCGGACCCCACCGGCGAAATCCGCCGGATAATAAATGCGCAGCATGGACGGCGGCAGCACGCGCCGCAATTCCGCCATGCCGGTGGAGGTGGTGGTGGAGACCAGAATCTGAAAGCCGGCCAGGTGCGGTTCAAGGGCGCGGATCAACTGGCAGCACACACCCACTTCGCCCACGCTGACCGCGTGCAGCCAGA
>Ga0187851_10002781_pt1 | contig 15194 bp, 12 predicted proteins | sample June2016WEW_6_10_FD_132997 | JGI IMG/M metagenome (GOLD analysis project Ga0187851, IMG submission 132997) | Peatland microbial communities from SPRUCE experiment site at the Marcell Experimental Forest, Minnesota, USA - June2016WEW_6_10 | ecosystem: Environmental > Terrestrial > Soil >...
CTGAGCGCCGGATCAAGGACGCCCAGTTCCCGGTCATCAAGACCATTGACACTTTTGACTTCGGGGCGCAGCCCTCGGTCAACGAGCCGATGGTGCGGGAGTTGTTGTGCGGGGAATACATCCCCAAGAAGGAAAACATCCTGTTGGTCGGCAATCCTGGCACCGGTAAAACGCACTTGGCCAGCGCCTTGGGCTTTGCCGCGTGCAGCCAAGGCAAACGGGTGCGGTTTATGACCACCACCGCGCTGGTGACCCAGTTGTTGGAGCAACGGGAAAACCGCACCCTGCAGCGCCTCTATAAGCAACTGCAGCGGCAAGAGGTGATTATCCTCGATGAACTTGGCTATGTCCCCTTCTCGAAAGCGGGGGCAGAGTTGCTCTTTGACGTAGTGGGCCGGGCTTACGAACGAACCAGCTTGATCGTAACGACCAATCTGCCCTTTGAACAGTGGACCGAAGTGTTGGGCAGTGAACGATTGACTGGCGCGATGCTCGACCGATTGACCCATCGCGTTCATATCCTGGAAGCCAACGGCCAAAGCTTTCGGCTCCAGGACTCCAAACGAAGACTGAGACGCCAGTAAACCGCCGCCGGGGGCGCGAGCTATGGCTCGCAGCCGCCCCCGGCTCGTTTTACCTCGCTACCGGGGCTTTATGTCTTGACCCTCCGTCTCAAAGTTGTTTAGTTACGCAAGGGTGCCACACTATTGGACCGCCGCCCGCTACAGTTTTCGACCGCCGTTTACAGGAACCGTGAAATTTGGCGCTTTGCCTCATCAACAGCATCAAAAAAGCGGATGGCCAGTTTTTTATCTATGGCTCGGTAATAATCCACCGAATGGAAAAGGCTTTCGTTGAATGTGCTGAGGTATTTCATCCAATCCGGCGGCGGGCCTCCTGCATGATTTCATCGGCATCGTGGAGCGTTGCCTTGCCTGACTTGTAAAGGGCAAGGGCGCGTCGGACTTCAAGATCACGAACCTGGTCGATGGTTTCATCAATGCTTTTATGGAGACCATTGATCACGCGATTGGCCAGGGCAAGCTGGGCCTCAATGCTTTGCCTCTGTCGTTTGTGGGGAATCGTTCTTGGCATGATGCCACATTAGGCAGCCATGAGAACGCTGTCAACAATCCTGATAAATCGTCGGGAATATAAAGTTCGTACAACAATAGTTATGTATAATTGACAGCAAGCCCCAAGTCTTTCAACTTTAATTCTGCCCCCCTTTGCTCCGCGCCGTGGATTTCCCCGCCAGGCATTCCGTTGGCGTGCAGGCAGCCACTTCGGGGAACTTCTTGACGATCCCCTTGTCGAATGTCGCCACTTCACACTTTTCAGAGCGGGCGAAGGCGCAAAGAAGCGCGTCTCCAAAATCGCTGTTCCTAGTTCGATAAAGCTGGAGGGCTTCCATGACCCAGCGGAAGTCCGGCGTGTCCACATTCGGAATGGCCAGGAGCGAAAGCAGCTTGGGCGCTATCGCGGCAGGCTCAAGATTGTAAAGCCGTTCCAGCACATAAACCGTTTCCTGGATGGCCGAGGTCGGAATCACGAGCTTGACCCTGCCATCTTGCGCCGCCCGGAAAAGATCAGCGGCGGAGGCTGATTGGGCTTTATTGTCGCCCGTCAGGTAACGGACCACCACGCTGGCGTCAACCGCGATCAAGGCAGCCATTTATCGGCCCTCCTCCAATCCCGCCGCGCCCGCTTTGGAGATGCCCTTCCGCGCCGCCGCCTTCATTTCATCAACCGAGTGTTCCCGCTTGCCCCCCAATGAACCGGCCAGGGTGTCCACGTCTTCGACAGGTTCAAGGATCAGCCTATTGCCCTCCACAATCTGGTTCACCCGCTGGCCGGGCCGAAACCCAAGCATCCGAATCGCTTCGGCAGAGATCGTTGTTTGGAACGCTTTTGAAATCTTTGTTTGCGTCATATACAACATAATACTCGGAAAACATTAGAAGTCAAATTATAACCTGTTATTTCTGTAAAAACCATTTAATATTCCATTGCTGCCCAACGCCAGCTTCAAAGTCTCCGCCCCCCTTCCCTTTAAGCCTCTCCCACCTTGCAAATGATGTTGCCTCCCTTCTAAAATCCTCTTTGAATTGTCCCTTAATGGAGGCCGTCAAGCGCAGTCGAAGAGGGAATCCCCAGGATTTGACCATTCAAGCTCCGAAGGACTATTTCCTGGGGCCTGTATTTGCCGCCACCAAGCAGACCGGCCGCCGGGAAGTGACCATCGGCGACACCCACTATTTGATTGGCGGATTCCACCCGCTGCGGGCTAATTTCTATCCGCCCGCCTTGGATGTTCGCCACGCGCGCGCGATTTTTACGTTGTTGAGCTTTCGGGACCCGGAAAAACCGCCCACGCAATTAATCACCTTCCCATTCAACGAGTTTTGCCGAAGATATGCGAACAGCAGCGGCGGGCGTTACATGCGGGACATTAAAAACATTTTGGGAGAAATCGTCGATTCGTTTATCCAAGTGACAAACGTCAATACCAAGATCGCAACGTCCTACAGGATCATCGAGAGGGTCGAAATTCGCGCCCCGGCCATCAAGCGCAGGGACTCCCGGATGGCCAAATCACCGCAGATGGAATTTGGATACAATTCATGCACCCTGTCGCCGGAGTTTTGCGGATTGCTTGGCAATATCGTCGAGCTTCGCCACCTGAAACTCTCGGTCTTCACCCAAATCCGCTCCCCGCTGGCCCAGGCCATTTATCTTTACATTCCCAGCCGCGCGGCTCACCACTCCGAACATGACCCGTTTGAGATTTCGCTCACAAAACTTTTCGAGCAGGTTTCTTTCCCTATTCCCGGGCAAAAGTCCAAGCGAAAACAGGTTTTCACGAAGCACGAGGAAAATGGGCATTCGATCCTGCAACAACTCGATAACAAGGAAACGCTCACAGGCAGATTCCGGGTCCGGCTGGACGAAACCTCCAATTGTGCGGATTGGAAACTCCAAAGCTGGGTTGAAAAGACTGCTTCCAAGCGAGTCCTCGGCAGCACAAAGCTCGAAGCGGACTATCTGCAAAGCGGCAGAACCCCGGACCAGCTTCGTCAGGTGCTGGCAAATATCCAGCCGTTGACCGATCATGAACTGGAATTGCTGACCCTGGCTAAAATCGAAGTTGCGCCCAACCTGCGCTTTTTTGAAAAAGCAAAGGCCATGCTCAGGCCATCGAAATTCCACAGCCTTTTGCACGAAGCGAAAGGAGACGAGCAGGAAGGCCGGAGGGCAACCAAGAACCAAACTGCTCGGCTCATTCACCGAATCCGCGAGGCCATTCCTGAATTCGCCCGGCCATAACCCCCATGCGGCCACTATTCCTAACCTCCATGAAGCCTATCTCTGCACTCGTGGACAACAGGATAAAAACCGTGGACAATAGGATAAGGGCGGTATCGGTCCCCGCGTGGACAACCGGGGAAGAATCCGATGCAGTCATGGACAACAGGATAAAGTTGGCGCAAAACCGTGGACAACCGGGGAAAGCGTAGTTTCATAAGTATTTGACAATATGATGGATCAGAATTCCTCGGGAGGCTATCCTTAATGGTTCCCATCTAATGATATTCCATTGGGAATGCGATAAAATCGGGACCGGCCAGACTCAACTGCTGGCAACCACGGCCTCAACGCCTTTAACTGGGGCTATTTCAGCAGTGGCCCTAATTCCGCGATTTATCTGCTTCCGAAGTTTCAACCAAACGCGCGACTTTGTGGCCGCACTTGGCGCAAACCCCTTTTAGATACAAATCGCCGTCTCGTTCCTCGCCGCTGATATTCGTGATTTGCACGGAACCGCCGCACTTCCCGCAAAACACATTTGCCAGGATTCGTTCTTGTGCCTCGTGTGGAATCGTGCCCCACAGCACCGCCGCTCGCGGCGTAAACCGTTCATCTTTCATTTGTGGATACTGTTGCGCCCGACCCCCGCCCCGCTGCCCCCATTATTTCCTCACATGCCCGGAGACCAGCTTGGTCATCTCAAACATGCTGACCTGCTTCTTGCCGTTAAACACAGCTTTCAGGTTTTCATCCGCATTGATGAGGGTTTTCTTTTTCGCGTCCTGCAACCCGTTCTTGCGGATGTAGGCCCAGAGCTTTTTCGTAAGCTCGGTGCGTGCAAGGGGTTTGTCGCCGACGACTTTTGCGAGCTTTTCGTCCGGCGTGACCGGCTTCATAAAAGCCGCGTTTGGTGTTCTTTTTGTCTTTTTTGCTGTTTTAGCCATGCCCTGATCTACCCCCTTGGCTGGAGGAAGGCAATGTTGAAAATCCGGCATTCAGGACTTCCGCTTCAAATCTCCACCACCGCCCCCGACACAAACTTGGGATCAACTTCATGCGGATACCCGCGCTGATTGCTGAAAACTCGTGTCTGCCCAATTTTGTAATCCACGCCGTGATGCGTATGGCCGTGAATCCAAAGCGGGACGCGGCTGTTCTCCACAAACCGATCCAGGGGAGAAGCGAAGCCCGCGTTCAAAATATCGCCCAGATGGTGCGGCGGGATGGATTTTTCGCTTGGCGCGTGATGCGTGATGACCACGGTTTTTTCAGGATTACACTTCCCAAGTTGATGTTTCAGCCAGCCAGCGGAGGCCGTGTGCATCATCAGGGAATCCTCCGGTTGAAACGTCTCGCTGCCCGTCTTGATTACGTGGAAATCCCGCATCATCCTGCCCGCCGCCAGCATTGCCGTGTCGGCATTCGGCCAGAGCTTGAAGTCCGTCCACAGGGTGCAGCCCAGGAAGGTGAAGTCCCCGATTTGGACAGACTCGTTTTCCAGCAGGCAAACATTTCCGGTTGCCGTCGCGGTTCTAAACTCCTTGAACACCCCGGAAATCGAACCCCCGTAGAACTCGTGGTTTCCCACGACATAAATGACGGGCTGGTCCGGGAAGTGTTCTTTCGCCCATTGGATGCCCCCACAGCCCACATTGATGTCGCCTGCCAGAATCACCACGTCAGCGTCCGTTTGCTCCGGCGTGTAATCGCCAGCTTCCATATGCAGATCGCTTAAAACTTGCAGACGCATCAATCCTGCTCTCCTCCTTGAACTGAGCATAATCCCCCCGGCATAAACGCGCAAGCGCGGGGCATAATCTCAACTGCTGGCGAACGCCGCCACAATCGGGCGGTGATCCGAGGCAAGCCTCCAATCGGGCATCTCGAAAACCCCGCTTTTTTCAGGCAGCCAGCATCCGGCCATTGCCGGACTCATAAATACATAATCAATCCGCTCGTAGCGGTCTTTTTCCTCGTAACAATTTGTCCAGGCGACCGCGCCGGTCTTGTCAACCGGCCGCGTATCAATGAGCCGGCCCTTTCCCGACCCGGCGATTGCCCTGACAACCCCCGAATCTTCCGTGTCGTTAAAATCGCCGCAGACCAGAATTCTGGCATCGAGCGTTTCCTTCAATCGCACTTCAACTTTTCTCCGCAGCAATCTGGCTTCTTCCAAACGCAGGGCGGAGGCGTCGGCTTCCGCGTTCTCATTTTTGGATTTCAGGTGCGCGGCAAACAGCGTGAACGAAAACATCGGATTCACCCGGACATCCATTTCGGCAAAACCACGGCGAACGCGATATTTGCTTCCATTGAGAACATAACTGTCCTCTGTATGCAGACGGCAGGCGGCGAACGGGAATTTGCTCAAAATGGCAATATGAAGGTCCTCATCGGCCCCCGTCAGATATTCCCAATGGGGAAATTCAAGATGCTCGGAGGCCAGGGAAGCACGGAGTTCCTGCAAGATGTCCAGACTGCCGATTTCCTGTAGCGCGATGACATCCGGGTTGATTAAGCGGATATACTCGCGGATTCTCGCTTTTGATTCAGCGGATTTGACCTGGCCTTTTCGGGATGTCGCATCCAGGTAATTTTCAAGATTGTAGGTGGCGACCCGAAAGACGCCTTTATCCTCTTTTTGATGCTGACCCAAACCAATCACCTTTCAATTATACACTTTGATCATCACCCATTCAACAAGCTCTCTTTTCCGCTTCCCGAACGCAAACAAAACGGGGCTGTTTGTATTGTCAGTTGTTCCCCTATTGCGGGGCGTCCCCGTCGCTGTCGTCAGCGGCGGCGGAGCCATTCCACAAGTAATCGTTGTTTGTTCCTGTGAGCGAGATGTCTATGCCGTCAAGAGGGTCCGTAAAGGTAAGGGTGGTGTCGGCAGCGTTGAGGTATGAACTAACTCCATTGGTGGGGTCGGTGATCGACGGGATGACGCTGATAACCCCGGAGGGATCCAAGGGATTGGCCGTAAAAGAAACACCGCTTCCGGCGGTAATCGAGGTGTTGGAGAGTGGGGGCGCGCCCGCGGCGATAGGGGCGGCGGTGATCGTCCCGTTGACGCCCCCCGTCCCGTGCGTGCCATCGGCCGCGATGGCAAACGTTTCCGAGGAGACCGGGTTGTTCCCGGAGTCAACCCATTGGGGTATCGGCAAAACGCTGTTCAGGGGCATGGTCACCAGCATCCCCGGGGCGGATCCCAGGCTCTGAAGGGAACTGCCAAACGCGGCAACGCTGGCGGCGGCGGCGCCGGCGGGCATGGAGGAGGTGATTACCCCGCTGGAACTGCCACCCACGTTAGCGGCCAGGCTGACCGGGCCAAGGCCCGCGGACGGGTCGTCCTGGTTGTAGGCGAAAGCATAAATGGTGGCCGGGGTGGCTGGGGCTGTGGTCTGGGTGGCGGTCGTATGGTTCGTGTAGTCAACAAAGTTGTATGACATGCTGGTGCCGCTGGGCTGGTTGTTGGGGTCAACCGACGGGCTAAAGGCGATAACAAAGGCGACATTGATCAGGGGGGCCGTGGTGGGATTGGGGTTGGGGCTGGTGGTAACGCCGGGGTCCTCGTTCCAGACATAGGCGTTGTTGTTGGCGTATTTGGAGCCGACGTTGGTGGGATTGGAGACAACTGCGCCAATGTTGGTGTTATTCGGCCCGGAGGTGTTGCTCCAAAGATTCTTAGCTGCCAATTGTTGAGAGCCTGGAAGCGTTATGTTGCTGAATGCCTGTCCTGGGGCCGGTGTCTGATGAACTATGATAAATCCGGCTAGAACAGTTCCCAGAGACGGGGTCTGCACACCAAGTCTGCCAGTGGAGGCATTTATAATAACCAGTCTTGGTTTGCCATCGGCCACGGAATACGGCTCGATCATCTCATTGGCCGGAAGCATACTCCCGCCCACTGATCCTTCTTGAACCTTGGAGTTTGTCGTCAGATTGTTATGCAGCAAAAGATTGAACGCATACGCCTGTTCATTTGCGTTAGCGACACCACCCATTATAGTTATGTTCTGGTTCGGGTCGGTGATAGCTGCGATGTTTCCGCCGCTCATGTGGAGCATTCCCATCACCTGGTTCAATTCCGCCGTGTCCTTCTGCTGGGCGACGGCGATGGCGCTGCTGTTGATGTTATTGTACACGCCAATCACTATCCCTATCATGATGGCGATGATCGCGCAGGTGACTAAGAGTTCAATGAGTGAAAAGGCTTTTTTCATGGGGTTGCGCGATATTGTAGCATAGTAACGGCACTATGGGTATTATCTTAAGTAAAAGAATTGTAAAAATGCCAAGCCAAAAGCCCAAAGTGAAGACGGCACGGGATTGCCTCCCGCAGACGCGGGACCGGTACACGGCTTAATGGAAAAGGCGGGAGGGTTATTCCAAGCTGTTCTTGATACGCGCGCCATCATTCACTATCATACGGAAAACCACAATGTCCCCAACAGATTCCCATTCTCCCAAGAAAACGCGAGGACAGCCATCATTGATTACACCGGCACGAGAGGCGCAGCTTCGGCGGTTGGTGGCAGAGCGGCCAGTGCCTTGTCTCCGGGAGCTTGCGCAAGCAATGGACAATATCGTCTGTCCAAGCACGATCAGGAAATGGTGCATGAAGTTGGGCCTGCCCTATCGACGTGCCATCGGGCCGCGAAGCCGAATGACCCCGGAAATCAAGGAACACCTGCTCGCACTGGCATCCCAGCAGCCACCGCCTTATTTCAGCGAACTCGCGCAGGCAACAGGCAATATTGTCTCCCCGCAAACGCTCAAAACGTGGTGCAAAAAACTGGGGCTGGCCTACCGCCGAAACTTTGGGATGCCAGACAGAATCCCGCCGGAAACGGAAACGCGCCTGCGGTCGCTGCTGGCAGAGCAACCGTCGCCTTATTTCAGCGAAATCACCCGGGCAATCGGCAGGAAGGTTGACCGTCGAACGGTCAAAAAATGGTGCATGTATCTGGGGCTGCCCTACAAACCCATTATCGGCCTGCGAAGCAAAATGACACACAAGATGGAAATTCGTTTGCGGTCGCTTCTGGCGGTCCGGCCGTCCATTACCCGCAAGGAACTCACCGAGGCAATGGGCAATGTTGCCTGCCTCGATACGCTCATCGCATGGCGCAAAAAACTGGGATTGCCCTGCCGGGCGGCTTCCCGAAGGGAAAGCCTCAAATTGACGCCGGAAATGGAAGAACGGCTGCGCCTGCTGGTGGCGGAAAGACCAACGGCGAGCTACCCGGCGCTTGCCAGGGATCTGCAAGTTTCGCCGCTGAACCTCTGGCGGTGGGTCAGGCGTTTGGGTCTCCCACATCACAACCACAGGAAATAACGACGCTCTTTCCGTCTCCATCGGGACAGGTTCTTATTTTCCAGTGGCAGCGCCAGAAGGGGCTTTGCCGCCCCTCCCCCGTTTCCTCAGCATCCTCTTGCGTGCCTTGGAAATGAATTCCCCGATGTCGATTTGCAGTGCATCCCCCATGCGAAGGAGGGTGTCGAGCGTCGGATTCCAGGGATTTGTCTCCAAAGTGCTTATCAACGACTGGCTCAAGCCTGATTTCTCGGCCAAGGAATTGCCGAAAATTCCCCGGCGCTTTCGCTCCTCGATCAGGAGCTTTACGACTTCGGCGCTAATTTCGTCATGGAGAACGTCTTTTACCACCCCTGATTTTTAAACAATTAGGGGCTTGACACCGCATATCATTATAATGATAATGCGGGCGTATGAAAAAACCGACTCCGGGATATTTTGGCAAGGCAACCAAGAGCCTGTTGGCAGGCTCGATGCTCGCAGGGACAGCCCTGCTTCCGTCCGCAACCCAAGCGCAGGGAAATTTGGAGACCGTCAACTTTGGCGGACCCGGAGTTACTGGAACCATCAGTTTCAACCCTTCCGATTTTGTTTTTTACAGTGGCGGTAGTACGATAGCCCTATACACCGACCCAAACGCTGTTGACACATATACTGTCGGTGGGGTGCAGAGCGTATTTCAGGGAGCAGGGCTTTATATTGATAGCGGTGTTCTCGGCATAGATGAGTTTGGCTTCGTGTTTGGGCCTGACAATAATGATGGAGCGGGTGCTTACCTTCCCTTGGGAACTATTAGCGCCCCCACACTATTGAATGCTTGGACGCTCGTGAATGATAGTCCACAAAACTGGATTACAACGCCGCCAAACCAGCCTTGGATTGATTATGGCTATGATATCAATGGGAACGGGGGCACCCAGGTTGATCTGACTTCCTTTGTTGTTGACCCCGTTTCCACGCCCGAACCATCCACTGTCGCGCTCGGGGCTTTGGGAGCCGTCGGACTGCTGGCAAGACGCTATTCTTTCCGCCGTGCCATGCGGCAGCCCGCCTTTGGGATGAAATAATCCATGCGACGAAAATCAGCAGCAAACAGAGAATCAACAAAAAGAGCGGCGACAAGGAAAACGACAGCCAAAATGTCAACGAAGAACAGGCCGTCATTGGAAAAAATGCTCAGGGAGATGGGGCTGACCTTCTCCATGTCCGACCCGCATCATGCCAGCATTCCCAAGACGCCCGAAAACATCGAGAAGCTCTGGCAGGCGGGGTTTCCGGTTTAGAGGCGCACTTGACCGGAAAGTGCGATGGCGGGCCAACGGGGATTGAAAGGCCCCAACCCGGCGGCGCGGTTTAATGCCCGCAACAAACGGTGAAACAAAGACAAGTAATGGTTGGTTTAATTCTTGCTGTTGTGCTGGAATTTTTGTCACCGATAGTGGGAGTCTTGCCACCGACCGCCATCTTGGGGCGTGTGCAAGCAACATTCTTTGCAACCTGACGCAGGACCCCAATACATGCGGTATTGACTATGAAAAAAATCTGGCTCTTGTTATCGGGCCTGCTGTTCCTTGCCGCTGCTGTGGCTCAAGCCCAATTCACATACACGACCAACAGTGGCACGATCACCATCACCGGCTATACAGGTTCAGGCGCGGTGACCGTTCCCGGCGCGATCAATGGCTTGCCGGTGACCAGCATCGGGCCGTGGGCTTTCTGGGACTGCTCCAGCCTGACCAGCGTCACGATTCCCAACAGCGTCACCAGCATTGCGGCGTTTGCATTCTTTGAATGCACCAGCCTGACAAACGCGACAATCGACAACAGCGTTACCAATATCGGGGACAATGCGTTCGATGACTGTATCAGCCTGACCAATGTCTCGATCCCCAACAGTGTCACCAGCATCGGGGACAGTGCGTTCGTTGAGTGCATTAGCCTGACCAATGTCTCAATCCCCAGCAGCGTCACCAGCGTCGGGGGCTCTGCGTTCGGTGACTGCACCAGCCTGTCTAGCGTCTATTTCGAGGGCAACGCTCCCACCGTCGTTTCGAACATCTTCGAGTACGACAACAACGCAACGGTCTATTATTGGCTTGGCACCACCGGCTGGAGTTCCCCTTTTGCCGGTTGTCCGGCAGACGCACAAAACCCATTCAGTTATATGACAAATGCAGGCGGCACAACCATCACCCTCACCAATTATTCCGGGCCTGGCGGATTTGTGGTCATTCCAACCAACATCAATGGCTTGACGGTTACCAGCATCGCGACGAATGCGTTCGCCAACCTCACCAGCCTGACCAACGTCGTGATTCCCGGCAGCGTCACCAACATCGGAAACGATGCGTTCAATGGCAGCACCAACCTGGCCATCGTCTTTTTCGATGGCAACGCTCCCACAGTTGGTTCTGCTGTGTTCGCGGGTGACACCAACGCGACGGTCTATTATTTGCCTGGCACCACCGGCTGGAGTAACCCGTTTGCCGGTCTTTCGGCTTGGCAGACAACGCCACAAACCCAATTTAATTACGAGACCATTGACGGCTCCATCGAAATCACTGGTTACACTGGGTCTGGCGGGGCCGTGTTCATTCCACCCACAATCAATGGCTTGCTGGTGACCAGCATCGGGACGGAGGCATTCGGCACCAACCTGACCAGTGTCACGATACCCAACAGCGTAAACAGTATTGGGGAGGAGGCCTTTAATCACTGCACCGGCTTGAACAACGTGACAATCGGCAACAGCGTCACTAGCATCGAGTATGAGACGTTTTTTTCCTGCACCAGCCTGACCAACGTGACAATCGGCAACAGCGTTACGAATATCGGGGAGGATGCGTTCTATGGTTGCACCAACCTGACCAGTGTCACTATTCCCAACAGCGTCACCAGCATTGAAAACTGGGCTTTCTCGGCCTGCAGTAGCCTGACCAATGTCACGATTCCAAACAGCGTTACCAGCATCGATATCGGGGCATTTATGTACTGCAGTAGCCTAAGCAACGTGACAATCGGCAACAGCGTCACGAGCATCGGATGGGAGGCGTTCTCATACTGTGGGCTGACCAGCGTTACCATCCCCAACAGCGTTACCAATATCGATTATATTACGTTTGGGAACTGCCGATACCTGACCAATGTCTCAATCGGCACAGGTGTTAGTAGCATTGACACTGCTGCATTTTCTAACTGCCTGAGTCTGGCCGCAATCACTGTCGATTCCAATAATTACTCGTACAGCAGCTTAAACGGGGTGCTCTTCAATAAGAGCCAAACCACGCTCATTACTTTCCCGGAAGGATTAGCTGGAAGCTACGAGATGCCGGGGACCGTCACCGCCATCGCAGATTATGCGTTCTGCAACTGTGGGAACCTGACCTCTCTCACAATTCCAAATAGCGTGACTAATATCGGGCAAGGCGCTCTGGCAGATTGTAATAATTTGACGGATCTCTACTTTATGGGGAACGCACCGTCGGTGGATTCATCAAGTTTTTCTTCTGATAATAACGCGACGGTATATTATTTGTCCGGTACCACCGGCTGGGGTTGGACGCTCGGTGGCCTGCAAGTGGCTCTGTGGTACGCGCCGACCGGCTTTACCGATGCCGACTGGTCCGGCGAATTCCAAATTCCAGGGGCGTGTGAAAGCTACCAAGTCTATGTGACAGCCGTAGATAAGAATGGCAATCTTTATGTAGCGGGGAGAGGTATGAGTCAAGTAGGCAGCACGCTGGTCAATGGCATCGCGGAATGGAACGGCCACGGATGGCTCACCCTCGCGATGGGGGTGACCATTGACATGGGTGCCTATATTGGCGATGTCGAAACTATGGCTTGCGACAATTACGGGAACCTCTATGCGGGTGGATACTTCACGGCGGCAGGCGGGGTCAGCGTCAATAATATCGCCAAATGGGACGGTAGCACTTGGTCCGCCCTTGGCTCGGGGTTGGGGGGCTGGGTTTATTCGTTGGTCTGCGACAATGTGGGCAACCTCTACGCTTGCGGAACCTTTACGAATGCCGGGAGCCTGAACATTACAAATATTGCCAAATGGAACGGCAACGCCTGGTCCGCTCTCGGCTTAGGAATTGGTGCAGGCGATCCCAATTCCTTCATTAATTCCCTGGCCTGCGATAATTTCGGGAACATCTATGCGGGTGGAACCTTTACTAATGCGGGCGGAGTAATGGCGAGCAATGTTGCCAAATGGAACGGCAGTGCATGGTCAGCCCTCGGCTCTGGGATCAGTGGCAGCCAGTATGGAACCGGGGTCACTTCTTTGGCATGCGACAGTTCCGGAATTCTTTACGTGAGCGGGTCCTTTTCCACAGCAGGCGGAGTGGCTGCCAACAATATCGCCAAATGGAACGGCAGTGCATGGTCAGCCCTCGGCTCAGGATTTGGCGGGGAATATGCAAATTCTTTGGTTTGTGACAATTCCGGCAACCTCTACGCTGGCGGCTGGTTCACCACGGCAGGTGAGGTGAGCGCCAACTACATTGCGGAATGGAATGGCTCTGTCTGGTCTGCTCTCGGCTCAGGGGCGAGCGTTAGCTTTGATGGCGTCAACCTTGATGTAACATCTTTGTCCTGCGACAGTTCCGGCAACCTCTACGTGGGTGGAGATTTTTCTTATGCGGGTGGGTTGCGGGTCAACAGCGTTGCGAAGTGGAACGGAAATGCCTGGTCAGCCATTGGACAGGGGTGTGGAGATGTCTATGGAGGTGACTATAGTGTCACGGAGGCCTTGGCCCGCGATATTTCGGGCAATATTTACGCAGGTGGAGATTTTGCGACGGATGGAGGGGTGACCGTAAACGGCATTGCCGAATGGAACGGGACCACCTGGACCCCCCTCAGCTCGGGTGTGGGCGGGTATGAAGAACCTTGGGTTGCAGCAATAGCTTTTGACAGTTCCGGGAACCTCTACGCAGGCGGATGCTTCACGACGGCGGGCGGAATACCCGCAAATAACATTGCCGAATGGAACGGGACCACTTGGTTAGCTCTCGGCGCAGGCGTTAGCGGAGAAGGAATTTACACCTCAGTCAAAGCCCTGGCTTTTGACAGCGTCGGGAACCTCTACGCCGGTGGAGACTTTACTAATGCGGGTGGGGTCAGCGCCAATTTCATTGCCAAATGGAATGGCAGCGTTTGGACCTCGCTTGGCTCTGGCCTGATCGGGCAGGGTTTTGCTTACAACGGGGTCAATGCCTTAGTCTTCGACATTTCGGGAAACCTCTACGCCGGTGGAAACTTTACGAATGCTGGCGGTGTACCTGCCAATAACATCGCCAAATGGAACGGCAACACATGGTCAACCCTTGGCGCTGGGATTAGTGGTGTCCCGCTTTATTCCGAGGTCAATACCGAGGTCTACACATTAGTCTTTGACAGTTCGGGAAACCTCTACGTCGGTGGATACTTTACGAATGCAGGCGGTGTACCTGCCAATAACATCGCCAAATGGAACGGCAACACATGGTCGCCTCTTTGGTCTGGGATGAATGGCACTGTTTCTTCATTGGCTTTCGACAATTCGGGGGACCTCTACGCAACAGGAGCCTTCACTACGGCGGGTGGGGTGCCCGCAAATGGAATTGCCAAATGGAATGGGAGCGCATGGATTGCCCTCGGATCGGGCATCGGAGGCTCGGTGAATGTTCCTTCAGGGTATTCCCTGGCATTCGACAGATCGGGGAACCTCTACGTTGGGGGAGGCTTTACGACTGCTGGAACCAATGGCGCTTCCGATTTCACTGAAGCGTTATTGACTAATGTCCAGATCCAAACCGGGTCGTTACAAGTGATCATTACACCATCGACGGCAATCACTAATGGGGCGCATTGGCAAGTCGATGGCGGAACATTGCAGAGCAGCGGGACAACGATTTCGGGTTTAGCGCCGGGGACACATGTCCTCACCTTCAGCACGATCAGCGGCTGGGTGACCCCCTCCGGTCAAACGGTCGCGGTCAGCACCAACTCAACGGCCACAGCCTGCGGAAACTACGTCGCCATTCCACAGGTCGGGTCCTTGCAGGTGACCATTATACCAACGGCGGCAGTTGCCAGCGGGGCGCAATGGCAAGTCGATGGCGGCACGTTGCAGAATAGTGGCGCAACGGTGTCGAATTTATCAGTGGGCGGCCATAATGTCTGCTTCAGCACGATCAGCAGCTGGACAGCGCCACCCTGTCAAACGGTCACAATCACCTCCAACTCAATTGCCACAGCAACTGGCGCTTACGTGACGAACTACACGCTCATCGTGAGCGCTTCTCCGGCAAACGGCGGCATAGTCAGCAGTGGCGGGACATTTGCGTCCAACACTACCATTACCGTAACAGCCACTAACAACAGTGGCTACGTGTTTACCGGCTGGACGTCGAACGGTATCCCGGCAGTTTCAACGACCAACTACACCTTCACGCTCAGGACGAACATAACGCTTGTCGCCAACTTTTTGCCATGTTTCACGGTCATGGTGAGTGCCTCTCCTGCCAACGGCGGGACGGTCAATGGCGGCGGGACATTTGCGTCCAACAGTACC
>Ga0187851_10002784_pt1 | contig 15174 bp, 8 predicted proteins | sample June2016WEW_6_10_FD_132997 | JGI IMG/M metagenome (GOLD analysis project Ga0187851, IMG submission 132997) | Peatland microbial communities from SPRUCE experiment site at the Marcell Experimental Forest, Minnesota, USA - June2016WEW_6_10 | ecosystem: Environmental > Terrestrial > Soil > Wetlands...
CCAGGAACTCCTCGTCGGGGCCTGGAAACATCGCCAGGCGCGGATGCGTCCGTTGCCCATAGCCTTCGTGCATGCCGCCCGCAAACATCCCCTGCGCTTTGCCATGGCCGACGCGCAGAATCCCAAGGTGAATTTTTATTCCGCGCTCGTGCGGGCCATTTTCCTGGCCCGGCGTTTGCGGCGCACCTGGGCGGGACAGCGAATGGTCGGCATATTATTGCCGCCGTCCGTGCCCGGCGCGCTGGTCAATCACGCGGCGCTGCTGCTGGGCAAGGTGCCGGTGAATCTCAATTATACCGTGTCCGCGGAAACCCTCGCCTCCTGCATCCGGCAGTGCGACATCAAGACCGTGGTCACCTCGAAGCTGTTTCTGGAAAAAGTGAAGCTCACGGTGCCGTGTGGGACGGTGATGCTGGAGGATGTGGCGGCCACGCCCGGCTTTGGTGAAAAACTTGCCGCCGCCCTCATCGCCGGACTGGTGCCAGACCGCTGGCTGCAGCGGGTTCTGGGCGCGGAGAAAAAAACCGTGCTGGACGACCTGGCCACCGTGATCTTTTCCAGCGGCAGCACGGGCGATCCCAAGGGGGTGATGTTGAGCCACTACAACGTGGGATCGAACATCGAACAACTGGAACAGGTCTTTGGGCTGAGCTGCCGCGATTGCGTGCTGGGTGTTCTGCCGTTTTTTCATTCGTTTGGTTTCATGGGCACGCTCTGTCTGCCGGCGGCGCTGGGCCTCGGCGTGGTTTATCACCCGAATCCGCTCGACGCCAAAGCCATCGGGCCGCTGGTATGCGGCTACCGGGTCACATTCCTGCTGGCGACGCCGACGTTCCTGCAGCTTTACCTGCGCGGGTGTGCGGCGGAGGATTTTGGCGGGCTGCGCGTGGTGATGACGGGCGCGGAAAAATTACCGGACCGGCTGGCCATGGCTTTCGAGGAGCGATTCGGCATCCGTCCACTCGAAGGCTACGGCTGCACCGAATGCGCGCCGGCGGTGGCGGTGAACACCCTGGACTTCCGCTCCGCCGGTTTCCACCAGGTCGGCGGCAAGCGTGGCAAAATCGGCCACCCGCTGCCCGGGATTTCGGTGCGCATTGTTGATCCGGAAACACAGGCGCCACTGGCCGCCGGCCTGCCCGGCCTGCTGCTCGTGCGCGGGCCGAACGTCATGCAGGGCTACCTCGGCCGCCCGGAAAAAACCGCCGAAGTTTTGCGCGACGGCTGGTACACCACCGGCGACGTGGCGGCGATTGACGAGGACGGCTTCCTGCAAATCACGGACCGGCTGAGCCGCTTCAGCAAGATCGGCGGCGAGATGGTGCCGCACATCAAGGTGGAGGAAAAACTGCACGAACTGGCCGGCGTGACCGAACAGACGTTTGTCGTCACCGGCGTGCCGGACGAGAAAAAGGGGGAACGCCTGGTGGTGCTGCACAAGCTGGCGGACGGCCAGTTGCCGGCCTGCCTCGAAAAACTTTCCCAGTGCGACCTGCCGAATTTGTGGAAACCGCGCGGCGACCAGTTTTTCCACGTGGACGCCTTCCCGCAGCTCGGCACCGGCAAACTGGACTTGCGCCGCGTGCGCGAAATTGCAATGAAATCCTCAACCGCAACCTGAACCGCCGCCATGCAAAACATCGTCATCGACCAGCCGTACCGGTTCGTGCCGCCGCATCGCGGCCGGTTCTGGTACTCGTTTTTTGGCCCCTGGCTGCCGCGTTATTTGAACCGTACCTACGGCATTGAATCGGTTGAATGCCGCGGCACGGAACACCTGCGGCGCTCGCTTGACGCCGGGCATGGCGTTCTCCTCACCTCGAACCATTGCCGTCCCAGCGACCCGATGACGCTCGGGATGTTGTCGCTCAACGTGCGGCAGCCGTTCTTTACCATGGCCAGCTGGCATTTGTTCCGGCAGAGCCGCTTTCAAAGTTGGGTGCTCCCGCGCATCGGCGCCTTCAGCGTTTATCGCGAAGGCCTGGACCGCGAAGCCCTGAAGGCCGCCATCGGGATTCTCAACGACGCCGAACGGCCCCTGGTGCTGTTTCCCGAGGGTGTCGTCTCCCGCACGAATGACCGGCTGAACAACCTGATGGAAGGCACGGCTTTCATTGCCCACACCGCTGCCAAACAACGCGCCGCCGCCACGCCGGCGGGACGGGTGGTCGTCCATCCCGTCATCATCCGCTATCTTTTTCACGGCGACCTCGAAGCTGCGCTCACGCCGGTGCTCGAGGAAATTGAAGCGCGTTTTTCGTGGCGGCCGCCGCCCGGAGGCGGGTTGCGCGAACGGATCAACCGGGTCGGCGAAGCGCTGCTTTGCCTCAAGGAACTGGAATATTTCGGCCGGCCGCAGACCGGTGAAGTGCCGGAGCGACTCGGGCGCCTGATCAACCGCCTGCTCCAGCCGCTGGAAACGGAATGGCTCAAAGGCGAGGCGGACGGCGACGTGGTGGCGCGGGTGAAAAAACTGCGCACGGCCATCCTACCCGACCTGGTCAGCGGTGAAATTGACGAGGCCGAACGCGCCCGCCGCTGGCGGCAACTGGCCGACCTCTACCTCGCCCAGCAGCTCTTCTGTTATCCGCCCGACTACATCCGCTCCTGGCCCACCCCCGAGCGGCTGCTGGAGACCGTCGAGCGTTTTGAAGAAGACCTGACCGACCGCACGCGCATCCACCGGCCGCTCCACGCCATCATCGACGTTGGCGAGGCCCTGCCCGTCAGCCCGGCGCGCGAGCGCGGCGGCGGCCCGGACCCGCTGATGGAAAATATCCGCCGGCAAATGGAGGCGATGCTCGAGCGGAGCGGAAAGGAAACCACGCCCCTCGCGGAGAATTCACCATGAGCAGCCCGAACCCGGAAGTTCACCCGCCACCGGCCGCTGCTCCGTCGCCGTGGTGGTTTCGTTTGATCCTGGTTGTCCTGGGTCTGGCAGCCTGGTTCTGGACCCAGTCGCTCATCGGCCAGCGGGCGGTTTCCGGGCCGGGCATCGGCGATGAACTTCATGTCCTGACCGCGCCGGTGCACCAGTATCTGCTCGACCACCCGCGCGCGGCCGCCGGCCTGCTTATCGCTAGTTCGGCCGGCATTGATCTGTTCGCAATCTTTCTGCTGGGCCGCGCCATTTTCGGACCGACCTTCCGTCCGTTCATCGGGCTGTTGCTGCTCTTTGCCCTGCGGCAGATTTGCCAGGCGCTTTGCGCCCTGCCGCCGCCGGAGGAAATGATCTGGCGCAATCCCGGCTTTCCCTCGCTGGTGGTGACCTACGGTGTGGCCAACGACCTCTTCTTTTCCGGCCACACAGCCATCGCTGTGTTCGGCGCGGTCGAACTGGCGCGCCTGGGCCGGCGCTGGCTGGGCGTGCTCGGTGTCGGCGTTGCCCTGTTCGAGGTGGCAACGGTCCTGACGCTGCGTGCGCATTACACGATGGATGTGTTCACCGGTGCCGTCACGGCCTTGCTGGTTGCCGGTGTTGCCGCGAAAATCTCCCCTTGGTGCGACCGCGCCCTGGCCGGGTTGACGGGACGAAAATCGGGTGGGGCGGACGGCATCGGGTGACGTTTATCTGGCAGTTCCAGTTATCATTGGAACAGTTTGATATGCCTCTGGAAAAAGCGGCGGAAGGGCTGGCGCTTTGCCGGAAAATACAATGATCGCGAGATTTCCGCGTGAACTCTTGAACGCCAATGGCAATATGAACTGCTATAGCGGCAGAAACTCCGGCCGGATCTCTGTTTCATCGCAGTGCAGGATGGCCACGCTGCGCTCCACCCCGAATTTCGGTTTGCCCGCGTAGCCGGGATTCAAATACAGCACGCCGCCAATCGTTTCGCAAAAAGCCTTGTGGGTGTGGCCGAACACGACGGCGTCCGGCCGTTCCCGCGCAATCTGGAACTGGAGATTTTCCTTCAGCGCGTGCGGGTTCACGATGTGGTGAACGAGAAATTTCCGTTGGCCAAGCGCCACCACTTCGGTGAGCCGGAACGTGGGCGACCCATCCGTGTTGCCGAGCACCGCCGTGACCGGGGCAACCGCTCCCAGTTCAGCGACGATGGAATCGCCGCCAATGTCGCCCGCGTGCAGGATGTGGCCGACGCCGGCGAAAAGTTCGGCGACTTTCGGGTCGAGAAAACCGTGCGTGTCGGAAATGAGGCCAAGCTTCATGTTATCGGGGGGGGCGAGTTATACGAGCCCCTGATCATCTTGAAATTTGGGACTCGTGGAACTCGTCCCTCCGACGAAACACATTTCAACTTCACGCTTTCGCCTCCTCCGGGGTTTCCTGGGTTTCGGGTTCCTTCTCGCGCACCCCGGCCGTTTTTTCCGCGGGCGACTCGGCGGGAGCGGTGAGTTTCATCGCGGCAACGAACAAGCCGGTGAAGAGGCCGCCGCTCAGGAGTGTGTTGCGGAAAAATTCCCAGGTGGACGGGTAATTGGGCAGGCCGGTGGTCAACGCCTGCAGCCAGCCGGCGAGCGTTTTGGCGTAGGCCGGATCATTGATCCAGGATGCGGTGTTGGTGACGAAGTAAAATAAAATTGCGCCGAGCAGTCCGCCCCCGAGCAATTTCAGAAAGTTCGCGCGCGGCGAAAACAGACGCCCGAGTCCGACCAGCGCGGCGAACGACAGCGTTTTGACCAGCATATAACCGCTGAACACCGGCTCATGGTAGTAGAAAACGTTCAGCAGAACGTCCGTGGCGAACAACGTGCCCAGCGGCAGCCACCAGGCCATCGCCCCGCTAAAATAAACCCCGCCGCAAAACGCCAGGGCATAGGCGGCGCTGAAATTCTGCGGCAGCACGCCGGGGATGCGCGACAACGCGAACACGAGCATCAGCAGCGCCGGCAGCAGCCTGGTCCACTTTTCTTTCACTGTCGGGTAGAATAATTCAGGGCGCGGCCGGGACAAGCTTTTCGGTGGCTTCGCGATACGGTTGATGTTTGAGATACAACGCCAGCAGTTCCTGATTTTTTTTCAACAAGTCCTGGTTGCCCGATTCGGATGCCAGGCCGCAGGCTTTCTGAGCCATCGAAACCGCATCCTCAAACCGCCCGGCCTCGGCGTAGGCGGCGGCCAGCGTTCCGACCAGGAGCGTTACACGGTAATGCATCAGTTTGCAGGCGTATTCAGCGAGTTGAACCGCGCGCGGTCCATTTCTGATATTGGTTTCCCTGCTGGTCGCCAAGGTCCACGCCAGATTGTTAAGATTGATGGCCAGATATGCCTGATTATCTTTCAACGAATCCTTGTTGCCGGACTCAGACGCCATCTCGCAGGCTTTATCCGCAGTTGAAATCGCATCGTCAAACTGCCCGGCTTCGGCGTAAACCACTGCCAAAGTGCTGATGTAGTCCGGTGTTCTGTAGGATGTCAGTTTGCAGGCGTATTCGGCGAGTTGAACCGCGCACGGTCCATTCCAGATATTGGTTTCTTTGCTGGTCGCCAAAGTCCACGCCAGATTGTTCAGATTGTTGGCCAGAAATGCCTGATTATCTTTCAACGAATCCTTATCGCCGGATTCAGACGCCACCTCGCAGGCTTTATCCGCGGTTGAAATTGCTTCGTCGAATCGACCGGCTTCGGCGTAAGCCACGGCCAGAGTGCTGATGTAAATCGGTGTTCCGTAGAATGTCAGTTTGCAGGCGTGTTCGGCGAGTTGAATGGCGTGCGTTGCATTTTTGATGTCAGTTTCCTTGCGGATGGCCAGTATCAACGCCAGATGGTTGAGCGCTTCGGGGAAATCGGGTCTGATCCGCAGCGCTTCGCGGTAATGTTGAACCGCTTCAGCCGCCTGGTTTTGATCGCTGAGAATTTCAGCCAGGTAACAGTGAGCGTCTGCGTCGTCGGGGTTGAGTCGCAGCGTTTGCGTTAAACTCCCGATGGCTTCGGGATAATTGTGTTGCGCGGCCTGGCAGATACCACGGGCACGATGAGTTTCCGGATTGCTGTTTCGAATCCAGAATGCCGCATAGGCGGTCATGGCCCAAACCAGCAGGACGACCCAAAGCACAGTTCGCATGGCGCGATGTTTCTGTCCCAGCCAGCCCCATCCGACCGCGACCAGCGCGCTGAATGGCACCAGCGCTGGCAAAGCGTAAAAGGCTTTGACATGCGCCAGCCAGGGGCCTCGCAGTGTGAGGCAAACGATTCCCAGGCCAAACAGCGAGATCAGTCCACCGACCAGGAGCCACTCCGGTGCGGGTTGGCGGATGAATCGGACCAGGGCGACTGCAAATCCGACGAGGAACAGGACGGAAATTCCCAAAGCCAGCAGATACTCTGCGTTCATCAAGTCATAATTCCAAGGCGGTCGAACCGCCAGCAACGATGCGCCGCTGATCAAACCGTCCCCCCACAGGGTGGAATAGATGCCGTCGGCGAAGCTGTGGTACGCACTCAACAGCGGACAGATCAGGGCCTGTCCAAAATTGAAGTAGTAAGTGCTGGTCCGAAACGCGGGGTCCTGCCACCAGGCGGATGCCGGGTCGGTTTCCCAATTGGGCAGCGGCAGTTTGCCGAGGTGCATCCACACGCGTCCGTAATACCAACCACAGATCGCCAGGCACGAAAGAAGGATTGTGCCTGCGTTGAGCAGCCAGTCGCGGAGTGCATGGTCTCTGCGTGAAAGCAGCCGCAAACCCAGAACGGCGGGAAAAATCGGGATTGCCAGCAACGATGAAAGCTTGGTCAGCATCGCTGCGCCGAGGGCCACCCCGATGCCGAAGTACAGAAGGAGGCTTTCCTTTTCCGCCCGCAGGGCGCGAAGGCATAGATAGCAGGCGGCGGTCACGAACAAAGCCGCAAGCGGTTCGTTGGTCGCGTATTGAGAAATATACAAATGCATTGGCAGGAAGGCGGCAACCAGCAGTCCCACGGTTTGTGCCGTGGGATTCTCCGGAAAAAGCAGCCGGAGACATAACAGCGCCAGCCAGCAATGGACCAGACCGATGATGCCGTTCACGGTTCGCAGCAGGAGGGTGGCATCGTCGTCGGGCAACGAAAGGTTGCCGGCGTCCAGCACCATGGCTGACGCGACATAATAGAGGGGCGGTTGATGCATTTCCCAGCCATCCTTCGGCAGCGGCAAGGCATGTTTTTCCTGGATGAATTGGACGTACTTTTCGTGGTCCATTGCGTCGAAGCCCATGGAACGGTGTAGTTGCGTCACATTATTGATGAAGAGGGCGGTTCGGGCGATGACCACGATGATAAACAGGCCGTAAATCAGTTTTGCCGATGGGTCGGCGGTTGAATCCGCTGCGCGCCGGTTCCGTTGCCGCAGCCAGTTGTTCATGCCCCAGACCAAAAACAAAGATAACGCGCAAAACATTGCGATTATCGGCCAGACCCGTTTCACCGAATCCGTTGTCCGCCCGCATCCATAAAGCGGATTTGCCGGCAAAATGGCTGGCGGCTGAGAGGCGCGGCGAGCCTTCTGCCAGGCTGCGTCCGCGAGTGACACCTGCCACCGCTCATCCGTGCCTTGGGACCGTTGCCCGGTTTGCAGCCGGAGCCACAAGGCCGGGGGACCAAGGGCGTTTGTGACGCAGGCCGTGATGTTATTCGTTCCAGCCCGGAGCAATCCGGCCACATCGGTGGTCGAAGGTGACTTCCAGTTTTCCCCGGCCAGCTCGAGGTTGCCGGGTTTTTGCCCGTTGATGACAACGGTGGCGCTCTTGAATGCGCAGACCGTCAGAGCGGCGTTGTCGGGCGGTGCATTGAGCACGAAGGTGTATCGGAAAATTGCGCTGATGGGGACGACATGATGCACCGTTGCATCAGGCGGTTTGGGATATACAATCCAGTCGGCACCCGGCCTTGTGGGCAGGAAGGCAATCCCGTTGTCGCGGGTGCAGAGCCACCAGAATCCACCCGCCGTTATCCCTGACCCTAGCAGGAGGATCGCAACAACAACAAGACTCTGGCGCCGGGATTGCCACATACGTGTCATTATGTTCCGTGTCTGCGTTCGATGACAAGTTGACTATCGGGCCTCGTGATAAGGCTGGTGTTTTTGATATAGCGCCAGCAGTTCCTGATTTTTCAACAACAATTCCTGGTTGCCCGATTCGGACGCCAGAGCGCTGGCTTTCTGCGCCATCGAAATCGCATCGTCAAACCGCCCGGCCTCGGCCTCAGCCGCAGCCAGGGTGCCAATCATGACGGTTTGCTTGTAATCCGTCAGTTTGCAGGCGCGTTCGGCAAATCCAACGGCTTGAGCGCCATCCCGGATGCGTGTGTCCGGACACGTGGCCAGCAGCCAGGCCAGGTCGTTCAGGATTTCCGGAGCCTCAGGTTGGAGGCGCAGCGCGGCACGGTAATGCGCGGCCGCATCCGCAAATTCCCCCTGTCCGGCCCGGATGGCAGCAATCTGTGCGTGGGCTCCGGCGGTTGGCTGAATCTTCAATGCTTCATAAAGGCTGGCGAGGGCTTTGTCGGTTTCGCCTTTTTTGACAAGAATCGGCGCCAGAGCTTCGCGGATCGTCGCATCATCCGGTTTTAGTTCCAGTGCGGTGGAGTACTCGGCTTCGGCTTCCGTGGTTTTGTCCTGGGCAGCCAGAGCATCTCCGAGACATTTGTGTGCGTCAGCGTTTTTGGGATTCAGCAGCAAGACTTCGCCCGCTTGGATCACAGCGTCTTCATAGTTTTTTTGCAGAAGCCGGACTTCGGCGATTTGCAGGCGGGCATCCTCGAACTTCGGGCTGATTTTGAGGGCCGACTCGTAGCTCCGGTCGGCGGCATACAGGTTGCCCGATCCCATGAGGGCATTGCCCATGAGAAGATACCCCTCAAAATTATTTTCCTTCGTCACTTCAACAGTGTGGCTGAACAGCCTTACGCTGTCCTGCCAGTAACCCAGCTGGTTCCGGGTGCCCAGCAGGCAAGCCAGCAGCAGCCCCGCCGCGCCCAATGTCATGACGTTCCGCCAAAAGGTTGATATCGCCGCAATGCCTGCCATCCCCCAGGCCACCATGATGAACACGCCGATGGAGGGCAGATAAGTGTAGCGATCGGCGATGGATTGCATACCGACCTGCACCAGACCAATGACCGGCACGAGCATCACCAGGAACCATACCCAGCCGGCCAGCAGCCACGGCTGAAAGCGCGCCCGCGAGATGCAAAAAACCGACAGCAAAATCGGCGGCAGGAGGAAACAGGCCGCCTCCCATGGATTATGCATCGGTGTATACGGATAAAAGATGGCCAGATTTTCCGGCCAGAATATTTTTCCCAGATAGGCCGAATAGCCTACCAGCGGATGGACAACCCGCACCAACCAGGACATGTTTTCCACGGGCACAACTGACCCCCCCTTGTGTTGAGCCCAGAAGGTTACGATGCAGGACGCTAGGCTCAACCCCAGAAATGGCACCTTTTCCCACAGCAACCGTCTGAAGATGGGGATTTGAGGGATCGCCAATCCAAAACGTGCCGCTCGCCGCTCGCCACTTGCCACTCTTCCGAGCGGCCAGAAGTCGAGCAGCAGCAGAATCGCCGGCAGCGTCACCAGCATCGGCTTGCTCATCAGACCGAGGGTGAAACAGAACAAGGCCAGGCCATAGAAGACTTTGGACTTTGGACTTCCGCCTTCGCCCGGCTTCGGCGCGACGGGTTGGACTTTGGACTTCTCCACGTACCGCACATACGCCCATAACGTCAGCAGAAAGAAAAATCCGCACAACACATCTTTGCGTTCCGAAATCCACGCCACCGATTCCACCCGCAACGGATGCCACGCAAACAAGGCTGCCACCAGTGCGCTGCGCCACACGGTTCCTGTCATCTCCTTCAGAACCAGGAAGAGCAGCAAGGTGTTGGCAATATGAAATCCCAGGCTGGTCCAATGATGGCCGCCGGCCTTCAGGCCAAATAACTGGCAGTCCAACATGTGCGACAGCCAGGTGACCGGATGCCAGTTGCTGGCGTGGGCGGCGGTGAACGCCCAGTGGATGCTTTTCGCGGTGATTCCCGCCTGGACGTTCGGATTCTTCAAAACGTAGAGCCAGTCATCATAGAGGATGAAATCAAGTCGGCCCACCGGCCAGAAGGCAATCAGGGTGATGACAGACAATGCCAGACCGATGAGCCACTCGCGTCGCATCCCATTTGACTGCTTGGAATTCATCGGAATTGCAAGATTGTTTACGGCGCGGTGCCAACCGGCACTTCAGCGGTTTCATGATACGGCTGGTGGGCACGATACAAGGCCAGCAGTTCCTGGTTTTTTTGCAACAAGTCCTGGTTGCCCGATTCGGACGCCAGCGCGCAGGCTTTTTGGGCCATCGAAATCGCATCCTCAAACCGCCCGGCCTCGGCGTAAGCCGCCGCCAGCGTGCCGATGATGATGGTCTCCCGGTAGCCCGTCAGTTCGCAGGCGCGTTCGGCATAGCGAACGGCTTGCGCGCCGTCGCGAAGTCCGGCCTCCTCGCTGGTGGCCAGCGTCCAGGCCAGATTATTCATGGTGTCCGGTGTGTCCGGACAGGTCTGCATGGCAGCTTTCAACTGGGCAACGGCTTCCCCGGTCCGTCCCAGATGCGGCAGGGTGATGGCCAGACCCAGATGAGAAGTGAAATCGTTCCGCTCAATCATCAGCAGGTGGGAATAGGTATTCTCCGCCTCTGCCCAATTCCCCTCCTGGCCGGACAATCGCCCCATGGCCCAAAAAGCCTCCTTGACCATCGGTTGGATGGTCGTGGCGTTTCGGTAATGCACCATCGCCTGGCGGATGTCTCCCTTGCGCTCCAACGCGTGTCCCAGCATGTATTCTTTCCGCGAATCTTCCCCGGTCACCTCCACCGTGTGCCGGGAGAGACTCTCGGTATTTTTCCAGAATTGCATTTGATAACGGGTCAGCAAAATGCAGCCGGCCAGGATCGCCGCGGTCAGGGTGGTCAGCAGCGTCCGGGGCAAAATTCCTGCCGGCCATTTTTCCGAAACCAGCCAGACCAGGCTGATGACCGGGCCGATCAGGGGGATATAGGTGAAACGGTCGGCCATGGCCACCGACCCTGCCTGTACCAGCCCAATCACCGGCACCAGCGTTCCGACATACCACAGCCATCCCATCAGCAAATAGGGATACCGTCCCCGCTTCCTGAACAGGAACACCGAAATGCCGCATAAGAACACACCCGCCAGAAGCACCCGCTCCACCGGCCAATGCCCGGGGTGCGGATAAAAAACCGCCAGATCCGCCGGCCAGAACATCTTCTCCAGATAACGGCAATACGAAACCAGCGCGTTCCCGCTGCGCGCCGCCAGGGAGAGGCTTTCAACCGGCGCCACCGCACCACCGCGCTTCTGCACCACGAAAGTCACGGCACTCGCCGCCGCCGCCAATGCGAAGAACGGCAGCTTCTCCAGCAATAAACGGAGCAGTGGCGTGCTGGAGTGTTGGAGTGATGGATCACGGGGTAATTCAGAACCCGCCACCCGCCACCCGCCACCCGCCACTCTCCCGAGCGGCCAGTAATCCAGCAGCAACATGACAAACGGCCACGTCACCAGCATCGGCTTGCTCATCAGCCCCAGCGCAAAAAATATCAGCGCCAGGCCGTAGAAAATTTTGGACTTTGGACTTCCGCCTTCGCCCGGCTTCGGCGCGACGGGTTGGACTTTGAACTTCTCCACGTAGCGCACATACGCCCAAAGCGCCAGCAGACCGAAGAACGTGCTCAACACGTCTTTGCGTTCCGTCACCCACGCCACCGACTCCACCCGCAACGGATGCACCGCAAACAACGCCGCCACCAACGCGCTGCGCCATTGCGCTCCGGTCAGATCGCGCAGCAACAGAAAGAGCAGGGCCGCGTTGGCGGCATGCAGCAATATATTGATCAGGTGATGTCCCCAGGGATTCAGCCCAAAGAACTGGCAGGCCAGCATGTGCGACAGCCACGTGAGCGGTGCCCAATAGGTGGCTTGTTCCGTATTGTAAAAGGCCCATTTGAAGCTCTCCAACGTCAGCCCGTTTTGGACATGAACATTTTCACTGACATAAGCTCGATCATCAATGTTGACGAAGTCGTAGCGCGTCGCCGGCCAATAAAGGGCGATCGTTACCAGCGCCAGCAACACCGCCAGCCCCCACGCCGGGAACTGCGACCGGGCTGCCACCAGAGCAGCAGCCCTCGTTGGGTCGGGCTTGGATTTCGCGGTTGGTATGGGCATTGAACCCCCAAAAATTACCAAGAGGTCAGTGGCCTTGGCACGCCCATTTTGTGGTTGGAGTGACGTGATCGATCCACTGCCGGGAAAAGATCAACGGTCTTCCGCAGATTCACGATACGCCTCGTGGTGCCGGTAAAGTTCCAGCAGTTCCTGGTTTTTTTTCAACAAGTCCCGCTCACCCGGACCGGACGCCAGGGTGCAGGCTTTTTCCGCCGCCGCAATCGCCTCGTCAAACTGCCCGGCCTCGGCGCAGGCTGCCGCCAGGGTGCCGAGGTAAACGGGTTTTTGGTAATGCGTCAGTTCACAGGCGCGCCGGGCCAGGGAGACAGCCTGGTTTCCGTCGCGAATTTTTGGGTCGGGACTGGTGGCCAGCCGCCACGCCAGGTTGTTCAGGATTTCCGGCGGGGCAAAGCACAACGTCCGCAAGACGCGGCAGACCGAATATTTTTCCACCGGCACCGGACCGAAAACAAACGGCAGCAAACCGCCCGCGCCGTAAAACCCCGCGCCGGTCGCGGCGTGAACCGTGCTCAACCACGAGCAGGCTGGAAATTCCCGTTCCGCCAGGATTTCGACGTCGGCGGGATCCGGCGCGACAAGGTTGCTGTTGTTGGAAGGCACAATCATGATTTCGCCCGGCGCAAGCACGGAGCTGGAAAAATCCACGGGCAACGCGCGGGATTTTTCGAGGTAAAACTGGAAGCAGCAGTGGCCTTGAAACCACAGCTTGTTCGTGGCCGACGGGTGTTCCGCCGCCAGTTGGCGGGCGGCGGTCCGGGCGGAGCCGGCGAGTGAATAATCCGCTGTGGCGACCAGCAGGCTGATGGCGGTTGAAAGTGCCAGCGGCCAGAAAAATGCGCCGGGCTTTTCGGCGGCGGAGGTAATTCGCGTCAAACCACGCACGACGAGAATGGCCGCCGCGGGAACCAGCGGGAGAAAACTGCGGGCGCTGACCGTCCAGTTCAAGACCGCGGCAAACACCAGTCCGCTGCCCAGCCACAGCGCGAGCAGCAGTGAAACCGCGTCGCGCCGCCGCCATGATTCAGCCACCGCCAGCAGCAGCAGATGAATTCCCGCCGCCAGCAGCAGGGCCATTTGCAGGCGGAAGCCCCAGCCAAACTGGCGGCCCACGCCCGTGGCCCAAAGCGCGCCGACGGCTGCGGCCACCGTCAATCCGCCGCCGCCGAGCCATTCGCGTTTTGTCCAGAGCCGGCGGGCAAAAAACATAACCGGCAGCAGACAACCGCCCGCGTAGGCCAGGCCGATGATGGTTTTGTTCGCCCAGCCGCCGGCCACGCCGAAACGGGTTTGGGCCGCGTAATCCGCCGCGGCTGCAATCAAACCTTGTCCATAGAGCTTTGCCGTTCCGTACTCGTAAAGCCCGATCATCGCCAGCGGCACGGCGAGCCACAGCAGCCACCAGCCCAGATTCCTTTTTCGCAGCACACCCAAAACGGGCAGCAGCGGCAGCAGCGTGAGCGCGCTGTATTTGGTCAGCACGGCCAGACCGGCGAGCAATCCGGCGATCAGAAAAAAAGATGCCTTTCCATTTTTTAACGCGCGTTCCCAAAAAAACAACGCCCATATCCAGACGGCCAGCATGGGCACGTCGCACATAAGCGTGGTGGCGGAGACGAGAAACACCGGCGTGCACAGGGCAATGAACGTGGCCAGCAGCGGACGCGCGCACCAGATGCGTGCCAGTTGAAGAATGCCGGCGGCGGCGGCAAACGCCACGAGCAGCATGGCCGCGTGCAGCGCCATTTCCCGTTCGCCGAAAATGGCCATGACCCCCGCCAGCAGATATGACGTCGTTGGCGGATTGCAGCTGATCGCCGCCATCGGGCTGGTGTCGCCATACCAGTTTACGTCGAATCCGTAGAAGTCGCCGGGATGTTTCAGGATTTGTTCCGCCGTCCAGACGAACAGCGGATCGTCAATGTGAATGGCCTTGTTAAGGAACGGGCCGAGTGTCAGCAGGAGGAAAATGCCGATGGCGGCCAACGGATGTTTGGCCGCCCAAAGCTGCGCCCGCGCAAGAAATGTTTTTTCTTCCGGCGTCATGCGCTGTTCATTCCTGCGCCGTTTGATGCCGGCGGTAGCGTTCGAGCAATTCCTGGTTTTTTTGGAGCAGATCCTTTTCGCCGTTTTTTTGCGCGAGCGCGATGGCCTTTTGCGCGGTGCCCACCGCCTCATCAAACCGTCCGTCCCCGGCGTAGGCCGCCGCCAGGGTGCCCACAAACATCGTCTGTTTGAAATCGGTGAGCCGGCAGGCGCGTTGGGCCAGTTCCACGGCGCGTGGTCCGTTGCGCAGATCGCTTTCCGGGCAGGCGGCCAGCATCCAGGCCAGGTTGTTCATCGCCTCGGTCCCCTCGGGTTTGCTGCGCAGCGCCGCTTCGAGGTGGGTGATGGCTTCGGCCGGGCGGCCGAGATGCGGCAGAATCTCTCCGAGAGTTATGTGCGCAATGTAATCCTCCGGTTTCCGCAACAGGGTTTCATCAAATAATGCCTCCGCCTCCGCCCAGTGGCCGCCGCCCGCCAGCATCACCCCCAGAATGTCGCGCGCCTGATTGTCTTTGGGGTTCAACGCCAGCGCCATGCGGTAATGCGTCAGCGCAATGTTTGTCTCGCCCGCAAATTTATATCCGCTGGCCAGGCAGAATTCCGCCGACGGATTGGCGCCGGTCACCGCGATGCAGTGGCTGAAAAGCAGGACGGAATTTTGCCAGTAACCGACTTGTCGCACCGTCAAAACCGCCAGCCCCGCTGCGCCGGCCAGGGCCAGCGGCAGTTGAATTCGCGGCGGTCGCAGCCATTTCCCCATCAGCCAGACAGCGCTGATGGCCGGTCCGATGAGCGGCAGGTAGGTGTAACGGTCGGCCATGGCCTGTTCGCCAGCCTGCACGAAGCCGACGACCGGCACCATCATGCCGAGATACCAGAACCAGCCCACGGCCAGCCACGGCTCTTGTTTCAACCGCCGCCAGCACAGA
>Ga0187851_10002785_pt1 | contig 15168 bp, 10 predicted proteins | sample June2016WEW_6_10_FD_132997 | JGI IMG/M metagenome (GOLD analysis project Ga0187851, IMG submission 132997) | Peatland microbial communities from SPRUCE experiment site at the Marcell Experimental Forest, Minnesota, USA - June2016WEW_6_10 | ecosystem: Environmental > Terrestrial > Soil >...
AGGTCGAAGTCTTCTCGGACGGGATTCGGCAGAAGTTTGAGGTCTATGGCTCGTCGGGATATCTGGGGCAGAACTCTCCTTATCTTACGATTGGACTTGGGCAGGCCAAGCAAGCCGATGTTGTTCGGTTGCTTTGGCCGACCGGGGTTTTGCAGGACGAAATCGACGTCGCCGCCAACAAGCTGCAGCACATCCAGGAGCTCGACCGGCGCGGGTCTTCGTGTCCCACGCTCTTTGCCTGGGATGGGACGCATTACGCGCTGGTGGGTGACATGCTTGGCGCGGGAGTGATCGGGCATTGGATCGCGGCGGGCGATGACGGAGTTGTGCGCAACGTTCCGCGGCCGACCGAGGCCATCAAGATTGAGCGGGACATGCTGCGCGAAGAACGAGGGATGCTTAGTTTTCGCTTCATGGAGCCGCTGGAGGAATCCGTTTATCTTGACCAGGTGCAGTTGCTGGCGGTGGATCATCCGGCGGATTTTGACGTGTATCCCAACGAATATTTTGCGAGCAATCCGCCGTATCCGCCGTTCAAAGTTGTGTTCAGCAGCAATAAAGATGCGCGGCCTCCGGCTGGGGCGTGGGATGAGCATGGGCACGACGTGTTGCCCGACCTGCTGGCTCATCGCTACTTTGGAGATTTCAAGGTGCTGCCGTTTTTGGGTTTCGCGGAGCCGCACTCGCTGGAACTTGATCTCGGTTCGCCTTACGACGGGGGCCCTCTCTGGCTGCTGATGCATGGCGAGATCGAGTACTACAGCGCGACCAGCATGTACGCGGCCGATCAGGCCGGTTTGCGGCCGTTCGCCCCCTACGTTGAGGCCCTTGTTGAGCCGACTGCTCCATCGTCGAGGGGAGTTTCCAAGCAACTGAAGCAGCGGAACCGGGGTAGCTCATACGGCGCGGGTGAGTCTGCGCCCTCCCAAAAAGCGGTGGCTACTCAGAGGAATGCGGATGGGAAGTGGGTGCGGGTGGTTGACGATATGGGATTTCCGGCGGGCGGCGCTCGGACGATGACGGCTGATCTGACGGGGACACTTCCGCTGGGGACGAGGCGCATACGTCTCACTACAAATTTGCAGATCTATTGGGACAGCATTCTTATCAGTCGCACTCCGCAGGTGTGTTCGCACGGGCGAGGCGCCCGTGCCTCAATTACTGCTGTCCCGCTGGCGCGCGCGACTCTTGGCTTCCACGGATTTCCTTTGAAGATTGAGGACTCGCCCCCTGGGAATGTGAAATACATCTACGAGAAGGCAAGCGTTACGGGCCCTTACACGCGGCCTGCCGGAGCTTACACCAGGTATGGGGATGTGCTTCCGCTGCTTACGGCTGTTGATGACAAGTTTGCGGTGTTTGGCTCGGGCGATGAAGTTGCGCTCGATTTCGATCCGGCGAGGCTGCCCGCGCTGCCGTCGGGTTGGGGGCGCGACTATTTCTTTATCGCTAACGGCTACGAGAAGGATATGGATTTTTATGCCTATCGCGGCGACGCGGTGGAGCCTCTGCCATTTCGCGGGATGAACGGCTACCCCTATCGGGAACAATCCTTTCCGGATGACACCGATCACCTGAACTACTTGCTGGAATACAACACGCGATTCATGAGCGGCAATGAACCGAGCGGGTACTCGTTTCAATATCCATGATCCGGCTGCCTGTTGTCAGACACTTTATTGATCGGATTCGTTACAAGATTGCTGGATTTGCGAACACTCGGGATAGCCCCTTACCACATGAGTGGTTACCGGCGGATGCCGTCCGGGCCCGTGCCGTCCTTCGGCTGGTTTATAATCAACGATTGCAGCTTCCGCGTGGAAATCTGACGGAATAAGTCTGATCTGACGAGATAAGTCTTTCAATCTAACGCCACCAGTCTGACGGAGCAATTTAACTATGATTCGACAGCTACAAAATGCAGGGCCAACCGTGAAAATCATTCTCAGCGCGCTGCTGCTGATTATTTGCGGTGGCATGGTGATCACGCTGATTCCGGGAGGTTTCGGCTCCAGTCTTGGCTTTGGTGGCGGCCCTACCGCCGGTGTTCTGGCGACGATTGGCGATGAGAAAGTCACCGTGCTTGACGTGCAGCGCGAGGCGAAACAGATGATTGCGCAGCAGTACCCGCGGGGCGGGGCGCAAGCCGCGATGCTGATGCCCTTTTTCACCGGGCAGGCGGCGCAGCAACTCATCAATATGAAGGCGATGGTTGCGGAAGCGCACCGTCTGGGTCTGCACGCCAGCGATGAGGAACTGCGCGACGACCTGCAACACGGGCCGCTTGGCGCGACCTTCTTCCCCGATGGGAAGTTCGTTGGGCAGGAACAGTATGAAGATTTCGTGCAGCGGAATGGCATGACGATTCCGCAGTTTGAAGAGCTCGAGAAGGAGTACCTTGTCGTCCGGAAGCTGCAGGCGCTGGTTTCAGCGAGCGCGTTTGTGACGGACTCGGAAGTTCGAGACGATTTCGAGCGGCGGAACACGAAAGTCAAATTTGAATACGCGGTGATCACGCAAGGCGACGTTCTCAAAAGCTTGCACCCCACCGATGAAGAGCTCAAAGCGTTTTACGATCGCAACAAGGCGAGTTACAACAACTCGATCCCGGAGAAGCGGCAGATCAAGTACGCGATTGTGGATTCGTCCAAGATTGCGGCGGGAGAGACTGTCAGCACGCAGGAATTGCAGACCTACTACGATCAGCATCGCGACGAATACCGCGTTCCCGAGCAGGTGAAAGTGCGCCATATTCTGATCAAGACTCCTTTGCCCACTCCGGGAGTCAAGGAAGATGAGAAGGCGGTCGCTGCCGCACGCGCAAAAGCGGAAGACGTTCTGAAGCAGCTCAAGGCCGGGGGAGACTTTGCCAAGCTGGCGGAGAAATATTCCGAAGATTCCGGGACGGCGAAGAATGGCGGAGAACTGAACTGGATCGGCCGCGGACGGACGGTCCCCGAATTCGAGAAGGCCGCCTTTTCGCTGCCCAAGGGAGGAACCAGCGATCTGGTCAAGTCGAGTTATGGCTTCCACATTATCAACGTCGAAGATAAGCAGGATGCTCATCTCAAGACGCTTGCGGAGGTCAAGCCCGAAATTGAGGAGAAGCTGAAGCAACAGAAGTCTCAGCACGCGACGGAAGTTGCCGCAAATACGCTGCTGAGCGCGGCGCGCAACGACGGGCTGGAGAAGGCAGCCGCTGCCAAAGGGGATTCGGTGGTGACGACCGACTTCTTTACCCGGAATGACAGTTTGCCGGGACTGGGGGCGAGCCCTCAGTTCATGGACTCGGTTTTCAACGAACCCGACAAGGCTCCTCCGGATGTTGTGCAGGTACCGCAAGGCTACGTGGTTTTCCAGTTGGTGGCCGTCAAGCCGCCATCGACGCCCACGTTTGAAGAAATTCGAGGACGCGTTGAAGCCGAATTCAAGAACCAGCGCGCCGGTTTCCTGCTGCAACAAAAAACGCAGGAACTGGCGGACCGCGCCAAGGCTGACCATGACTTAAAGAAGGCTGCTAAGGATCTGGGCGCGAATTTCATGACCAGCGATTTCGTGGCGCCCGACGGCCAGGTGCCGAATATTGGCTCACTGGCTGGCCCGGCGAGCAAAATCTTTTCGCTGAAGCCGGGCGAGATGAGCGGTCCAATCGTGGCCGGCGCGGACGGCATTGTTGCGCAGTTGCTCGAAAAGCAGCAGCCGACCGACCAGGAGTTTGCCGAGAAGAAGGACCAGATTCGGCAGTCGCTTCTCGAAGCCAAGCAGAATGAGATGTTCCAGCTCTTTGTGTCGAATCTGCGCAAGGACATGGAGAAGAGCAACCGCATCAAGGTCAATCAGGAAGAGATGAAAAATCTTACCCGCCAGAATGCGGAAGAAGGTTCATAGAACGGAGAGCTGACAACCGAGAGCTGAGAACTTCTCCTGATGTCCTTCGCGCGCTCCAGCGGAATTCTGCTTCATCCCACCTCGCTGCCTTCGCGTGGCGGGATCGGTGATTTTGGTCCAGCGGCCTACGCGTTCGCTGATTTTCTGAACTCGGCCCGGCAGGGTGTGTGGCAGGTATTGCCGCTGGGCCCACTCGGATACGGAAACTCGCCTTATTCCTCGACGTCCGCCTTTGCTGGGAACCCGCTCCTGATCAGCCTTGAACGGCTCGCGGATCGTGGCTGGATTGATCGCACCAAGCTCGACCTTCTTCCGGCGCACACCGAACCAGTCGATTACTCCTCGGTATTCCACCAGAAATTGCCGCTGCTTTTCGAGGCGGCCAGAAATTTTCTCCATTCCGCTTCGTCGATGGCGCGTGCGCGCTACGAAAACTTCTGCCGGCAGAATGAGTGGTGGCTTGCAGACTTCGTGCTCTTTGATGCGTTGCGCGCCCGTTTCAAACTGCAGAGCTGGAACAATTGGCCGCACGAACTGACGCACCGCGATGCTAAGGCCCTTGCCGAGGCGCGGACGGAAATGCGGGAGGATCTGGAGTCTCGGAGCGCCGTCCAGTTCTTTTTCTATGAGCAATGGCAGGCGTTGCGTGCGTATTGCGCAGAGCGATCCATTCGGGTCGCGGGGGACATCGCGATTTTCGTTAACTTCGACAGTGCCGACGTCTGGACGCATCCCGAGTTGTTTCGCCTCAATGGCGAGCTTGATCCCGAGGTGGTTGCCGGAGTGCCGCCGGATTTCTTCAGCAAAGACGGGCAGAGGTGGGGGCACCCGCTCTATCGCTGGGACGTGATGAAGGAGCAAGGCTACGGCTGGTGGATCGATCGCCTGCGCTGGGCGACGCGCAGCTTCGACTACATCCGGCTCGATCATTTCCGCGGCTTTTCGCAATTCTGGGAGATCGCCGCGGACGAGCCGACGGCAATTCATGGGCACTGGGTCGACGGCCCGAAGGACGATCTGTTCGATAAAGTGCGCGAAGCGCTGGGCGGGCTTCCGTTTTTTGCCGAAGATCTTGGCTATATCACTGCCGATGTTCATGCGCTTCGCGACCGGCTGAAAATTCCTGGCATGGCGGTGCTGCAATTCGGATTCGGCGATCCGGGCGCGCATATTCATCTGCCGCACACCTACACGAGCGAGAAAGTCGTCTATACTGGCACGCACGACAACGACACTATGAAGGGCTGGTGGGCCAAGAGCGCCACCGAACTGGAGCGGCGGCACGTGCTGGCTTACCTCGGTTGCTGTGAAAACGACGTACCGTGGGCGATGATTCGCGCAGCTTTTCGATCAGTCGCGAATCTCTGCATCGTTCCGTTGCAGGATGTGCTCGAACTGGGCAGCGAAGCCCGGATGAACGTTCCGAGCCTCGAGGAGGGCAACTGGCGCTGGCGATTTGGGGCCGGGGCGCTGCATCCGGAGGTGGCAGGCGAACTCGCGGCTCTCACCGAAGTCTGCGATCGACTGGCAAAGCCATTGCCTGCGGCGTGGGAAGATTTCGCTGCCTGAGAAGCGCATCCCCGCTGTCACATTGATTGATCTTTAAACCAGGTTCAGGAGTTCTGGAGCACGCGCCGTGAGCGAACCCATTATTCGCGCCCAGGCTGTAGAAAAGTTCTACGCCCAGCCTGATGGCAGCCGCATCGAAGTGATCGCTCCCGTCGATCTCGACGTGGAGCCGGGCAAGATCATCGCGCTGCTGGGTCCTTCGGGATGCGGCAAGTCGACGCTGCTGCGAATTTTGACCGGCCTCAGCAAGCCTTCTTCGGGACAGGTTCTGTGGCATGGCCAGCCGATTACCTCGCAAAACGCGGGCGTGGCGATTGTCTTCCAAAGCTTCGCGCTGTTCCCCTGGCTTACCGTGCTCGACAATGTGGAAGCTCCGCTCGAAGCGCGGGGCGTACCCGCAATGGAGCGACACAAGCGCGCGTTGCGAATCCTGGATACGGTGGGACTGGATGGCTTCGAGAGCGCCTACCCGAAAGAGCTTTCGGGAGGCATGAAGCAACGCGTGGGATTTGCGCGCGCCTTAGTGGTCGAACCCGAAGTGCTCTTCATGGACGAGCCGTTCTCGGCACTCGATGTGCTCACGGCGGAAAACCTGCGCAATGAATTGCTCGAACTCTGGTTGAGCAAGAAGATGCCGACCAGCGCCATCTTCATTGTTACGCACAATATTGAAGAGGCAATTCTGCTTGCCGATCGCGTGCTTGTTCTGGGCAGAAATCCCGCGCGCGTCCGCGCCGATTTTTCCGTTGAACTTCCGCACCCGCGCGATCGCAAATCTCCGCGATTCGTTGAGCTCGTGGATTACGTCTACAAAGTGATGACCCAGCCCGAACTGGCACTCGCGGTTCCGGGCGCGCAGCATTCGGCGCAGAAGCCCGCCCGCCAGAAATACCAGATGCTTCCGCACGCTCGCGTGGGCGGTATTGCCGGACTGCTCGAACTTCTGCAGGATCGCGGGGGCAGGGAAGACCTCTACCGTTTAGCTGAAGTGCTGATCATGGATGCGGAAGACCTGCTGCCGATCGTCGAGGCGTCGGTTCTGCTCGGCTTCGCCACGCTCAAGGAAGGCGACGTTGAAATTACCCCCGACGGCGCTCGATTCGCTGAGGCCGACATTCTTACGCGCAAGATTCTCTTCCGCCATGCCGCGCTGAAGTACGTGATGATCCTGCAGCAGATTGACAGTATCCTGCACGCCAAGACCGACCACTCCATTTCGGAAGAATTTTTCTACGACATTCTCGACGAGCACTTCAGTCAGGATGAGGTTGAACGCCAGTTCGAAACCGCGATGAACTGGGGGCGCTACGCGGAAATCTTTGACTTCGACCGCGAATCGCACCGGCTGATTCTGGCCGAGCCGGTTTCCGAGCCGCATCCGCCTACGGCTCCGGTGCAGCCTTGAGACTGCCTGTTCTCGGACGTCCCGAAAGAACTCGCTTTCGGACGCCCGTACGTATCTGGTCCATACTTCCGCGTCCCAGCGCGGACAGCTTGCCGGATCTCGTCATGTTTGCCGCCGGTCTGGCGCTGTTCTACGGCGTGGTGGAGATTGCTCGCAACTGGCTTGGACCATTTCATCCGCAAGTGGCAATCAGCCGCAGTCCGGCGGCCCTGCCCGTCTATGCGGGATACTCATTGCTGCGCATCGCACTGGCTTATGTCTTCAGCCTGATCTTCGCACTGGTCTACGGCTACATTGCCGCATACCGCCCGCGCGCCGAGCGATTCATGATTCCGCTGCTCGATGTTCTGCAATCGATTCCAGTTCTTAGTTTTCTTCCGGGCGTCATGCTGGCGATGGCGGCGCTTTTTCCGGGCCGCCAACTTGGAGTCGAAATGGGCGCGGTGCTGCTGATTTTTACTGGACAAGTCTGGAACATGGCCTTCAGTTTTTACGCATCGCTGAAGAGCATTCCGCGCGAGATGCGGGAAGCGGCCACTATTTACCGATTTAACTGGTGGCAACGTTTCGTCCAGATCGAACTGCCCTTCTCGACGATCGGGTTGGTTTGGAATTCGATGATGTCGGTGGCCGGAGCGTGGTTCTTCCTGATGGCGTGCGAACAGTTCGGCGACTTCCGGTTGCCCGGGCTGGGCTCCTACCTTCAGGCCGCGGCTGATGATGGAGACACACGCTCTATTGTGCTGGGCATACTCACAATGGTGGCTGTGATCGTCCTTATCGACCAGTTGGTCTGGCGCCCGGTAATCGCGTGGGCCGAAAAGTTCAAAATCGAGCAGGTGGAGAGCACCAGCGTCCCAACTTCGTGGGTGCTCGATTTTCTTCGGCGTTCCCGGGGAATGGCGTTCATCCGCAAGCGCGCGGTTCGCCCGCTTCGCGAGCAGATGGTCCACTATTTTGCCAGCCGGAATAACGATGCCCGCGCTCAACCCCAGTCTGAGAACGGGGCAATGTTGTGGATGTGGCGAGTGGTTGGTTTCGCGATGCTGGGAATAATCGGCTATGCGATGGTCCGCGTGGTCATGATCCTGACCGGCCTGCACAGCGCAGACTTCCGCGAAATTGGTCTTGGCCTGTGCGCGACGTTCCTGCGCGTCAACGTTACGCTCCTGATCGGCGCACTATGGACGATACCAGTGGGCGTTGCCATCGGATTCAACCCACGCATGGCGCGGATTGCGCAGCCACTCGCGCAGATTGCTGCGTCAGTCCCAGCGACCGCATTGTTTCCGGTGGTGCTGCTGGTGCTGATCCGGGTCGGTGGAGGGCTGGGCCTTGGCTCGATCGTTCTCCTGCTTCTCGGCACGCAGTGGTACATCCTTTTCAACGTTATTGCGGGCGCGATGGCGATCCCGACCGACCTGAAAGAAGCGGCGAGTGTTTTCGGGCTGCGCGGTTGGGAGCGCTGGCGCAAGCTGATCCTCCCGGGAATCTTCCCGTTCCTCGTTACCGGACTGGTGACGGCTTCCGGAGGCGCGTGGAACGTCAGCATTGTGGCGGAATATTCCCGCCTCAAGGGACAGACATACTCCACCACCGGCATCGGCGCGATGATCTCCGCCGCCACCGAGGCCAAGAATTTCAACCTGCTGCTCGCCGCAACGATCGCGCTCGCCGCTGTTGTCGTGACGACCAATCGTCTGGTCTGGCGCCGCTTGTACCGGCTTGCCGAAACTCGCTACAAGCTGGAGAGCTAGACCGTCGTGGATCACTCTCGCCCACTTACCGAATTGCCCCGCCTTTACTTGTTGAGCGCTGGTTGTACTGCTACCATGATGCGCCATGGCTAACGAAAAATACCGTCATCACTTCGACGACTACACGCGGAAGGCCGAGGTCGGAATCTATGGCGTACTGGCCGTTTTGCTGACCGTCACTGCTGCGGCGGCGCTGGCCGATGGAGCCGTGCTCTTGTGGACGGGCATCCGCAACTTCACGATTTCGTCGCAGACCCTTGAGGTTCTCGACCACCTGCTGGTCGTCCTTATGCTGGTGGAAATCCTGCATACCGTGAGCATCTCCATCCGCTCTCACATTCTGGTCACCGAGCCATTTCTTGTGGTCGGACTCATCGCTTCGATCCGGCGCATTCTGGTCATCACCCTGGAGGCCTCGACGCTCACCAAGGGCACTAGTTGGTCGGCCGAAGGCGCAAGTATCTTCCGTGCCTCCATGATGGAGTTGGGGCTGCTTGGCCTCCTCATTCTGATATTGGTGTTCTCCATTACTCTTTTGCGCCGCTATGCGCCCGGCCCGAAAGAATAAGGGATCGAGCATCGGGGACCGCTGCAGATTCTGACCAGAAAGACGCAGCATCGATCCCCAGCGTCAACATCAACAGTCGCCTATGAGCGGAAGGGCTTGCGCCGCACCATCCCTGCAAGAACTACCAATCCGGTTCCTAGCAATCCCAAAGTGCTTGGTTCGGGAGTCGCCAAATGGCTAGTTCCTAGTTTGATATTGCCCTTGTGATCGACGATTTCCTGGTTCCAGTATGTATAGATGGTCTGCGTCGTGTTTCCCGTCAGGGTACGGCCGAGGTACGACTGCCCGCTGATGGCGCCGGTCAGTTGATACTCGTGGAACTGCTTGTTCGATGACAGCAGGGTCCAGTCAATGGGTCCGACGAAAGAGCCGTTGAAGATCGAGCCCTTGGGCTCGCCCCACTTGCCAACGCCGATCACGACAAAGCTCGATCCGGCGTCCGAAAAAGTGCCTCCGGTCCAGAGACTTCCGCTGTTAAGAATGCCCGTTGCGAAGCTGACCGATCCGAGAGAATGATTCTTCGTGGGTTGGATGCCGTTAAAGCTCATCAACTCAGAGCCCTTGGAAGTGATCCCCGAGGCAGTGATTGTGACGGTGCCGAACTGGTTGGTTAGATTGATCGAGTCTGCACTGGCCACAATTGGCAATACCAGCCCCAATAGAGCCAGAACGAACAATAGGCGTTTCATTATTCCCTCCACAGAATGAAGGCGATCTGGGAAACCGCAGGGGGTGGGGTCGCCGCGGATCACGAAGGTTCGATCGTTACTTGCTATCCCTTAGCTATGGTTTTGCTTGGGTGTCTATGAACAAACAGTCCGGGGAGGACAATGACCGCAGTGTGCCACGCGCGCCCAGGAAGTGAAGTGATCCAGATCACGATTCGCAGTGATAATTCGGGGGAGCACGAAAGAGCCATCCGGAGAGGCCAGACGCGCAATGCGAGCCCGCCGGGCAACCATGCAGAACCGTGGTGCACAAGCCCGCTTTACTAAAACCCGTTGCTCCATTGACAATGAGAACAGGTCTAACGCAAGGAGCAATCATGCCCGCAACCGGAGAACTTATTCGCCTGATGAACTATGTTGACGACATCGCCGCCATTCTGCGCCGCGTCAACGGTGTCCTCCCCACCATGAGCGAGGAAGAAAAGGTTCGGCTCGCGGAATACATCCGCAAATCCGATCCCAGCCTGGAGAGCGTACTGAAACAGCTCGACAAGCAACTCGACAAGGTGACGAAGTAGTGGCAGAGATCAAGACGGTAGCCGTAATCGGCGCCGGCATCATGGGACGGGGCATCGCTCATGCGGCCGCTCTCGGCGGCTACCGTACCATCCTCGAGGATCTTCTTCCCAACGCATTGCGCAAGGCGGAAACGGAAATCCGCGCCAATCTCGATAAGGCTGTGGAACTCGGTAAGGTAAACGCGGCGGAAGCAAACGCCGCGTTCGCGCGCATTGAGTACGCTGGTTCGGTGGATGAAGCCGCGCGCCAGGCCGATCTGGTGATTGAGGCGGTGCCCGAAGAGATGGAGTCGAAGATCGAGATTTTTACGCTGCTCGATAAGATCTGCCGTCCCACCACGATTCTGGCCTCGAACACGTCTTCGCTCAGCGTTACAGAGATCTCCAGCGTCACCTATCGCGCGAAAAAATGCGTGGGGATGCACTTCTTCAATCCTGTTCACAAAATGAAGCTGCTTGAAGTGGTGCGCGCGCTCGAAACCGATGCCGAAACGCTCGCCGCCGCGGTCGGCGTCGGAAAGCGCATGGGCAAAGAGGTCGTCGTCGTAAGAGAGGCACCCGGTTTTATCACCAGCCGCATCAACGCCATGATCGGCAACGAGGCTTTTTACATGCTGCAGGAAGGAATCGCCAGTGCCGAAGATATCGATAAAGCGCTGAAGCTTGGCTTGAACCATCCGATGGGACCGTTTGAACTCGTCGACCTGGTCGGGCTCGATACTCGACTGCACATCCTGGAATACCTGCACAAGAGCCTGGGAGAGAAGTTCCGTCCCTGCCCGCTGCTTGCGCAATATGTCAAAGCCGGACGACTCGGGCGAAAGTCTGGCCGCGGAGTGTTTGAGTATCCGGAGCAGGGGAATCAGCGAGCGGTCTCTGCAGAAAAGGGCCAATAGCTGCGATCGTTCTTCGTCGAAGTCTTCTCCGATAACTCTGTTCTGAATAAAACGTAAAGTATTGTAAATTTTCGGTAGCGTGAAGTTTGAAAGTTGCCATCCCTTCGGCGAAACAGCCTGGGCGGAACGTTCCCTTTTTTCCCAACTTCTTTCATCACATTTTTCCCGTGTGCTCCGTCACAGACTTACACCTCCGTCACTGAGAAGATTCGCGCGACAGTACATCATCGAAAACTGTGCCCGTCTCCAGAGACCGGTCCATTTTCCGGTCGCAAACTTTTCCGCGCTATTTGACAATTTATGGACCCAACCCTACCCTCGCAAGTGCACGCCAAATGGAGAAATTATTGGCTAAGTTCAATACTTTGAATACTTTGACTCTAACTATCCTATTATCAATACTTTAACCTCATTTTAGGTAAGGGGGGGTACCCCCCCACTTTTTCGAAATTCAGCCCTCTCCGCCTGGGAAGAATGTCGCGCTCGGAACGAGTTGGCCGGCCTCGCGAGACCCGTACCCAATGCTCCGAGAGAAGTGCGGGACCTCAGCCATTCCCCGCGCGCGGTGGCGCCGGTTTCAATCGGAAACAAGAAATATGACGCTTATAGCGCAAGCTCAAGACTCTGCCTTTTCAAAGCCGAATCGAACCGGGCCCCCACCAAATTTTCAGTGAACAGCACCTTCGAGCGCCTTTTCAGGCAGCGGCGTCCTGGTGAACTGCATCTCACAGATTCATGAAACTTCTATTCGCCTTCCTTGCAGTCCTCCTGTTTCTTTTTCCGCTTGCAGCTCAAGCAGCTCTTGGCGGCGATGTCGCTTCTATGGAGGCCGATCGTGCCCAGATGAGCGGAAGCACGCAACAACGGCAGGCTGCTGCGTATACGGTGCATGAAATAAAAGCAAGCAGTGGCCCCTTGGTGCGGGAATACGCCTCGGCCGATGGGCACATTTTCGCCGTTGCCTGGCAAGGGCAGTTTGCTCCCGATCTGCAACAGGTGCTGGGCCAGTATTTTGATCAGTACTCGGCCGCTGTGAAGGCCAACAAGGCGACGTATGTCGGGCGCAGGCCACTCAACCTGAAACTCCAGGGATTGATCGTGCAAATGAACGGGTATATGCGGGCCTACCACTTTCGCGCGTACATTCCGCAGCAGGTTCCCGCGGGCGTGAAACAGGAGGAGTTGTGGTAATGACCATTTTTCGCGGACACTGGGCGACGTATCGCGGAGTTTTGATTTTGGCCGTCGTGAGCGCATTCGTACTACTCGCGGCGTGTGGCGGAGGCGGAAGCAACAGCACCAGCATCGGCGGGGGGGGCGGGTCCACGAATAACGTCCAGGCGATCTCGGTCAACGGAGGACCGGTCGCCGGGCAAGACTACGCCGACGCTGCCTTCACGAGCGTCACCATTTGCGTGCCGGGCTCAACAACAAGCTGCGCAACGGTTGACGGGATTCTCGTCGACACTGGATCGGTTGGACTTCGAATTCTTGGTTCGGCGATCCCGTCTCTCAATCTTCCACAGTTGGCGGGTTCGGGGAGCACGACTTACTACAACTGTGTGAGCTTTGTGGACGGCTCATACCTTTGGGGACCGGTGGCGCAAGCGGATGTTGAACTCGGGGGCGAAAAAGCCAGCAGTGCCAGCGTGCAGGTGATCGAAGACCCCACGGGTTTCACGGTGCCGACCGCTTGTTCGAACGGCGGCGTGGACGAAGATAATCTACAGGGACTCGGCGCGAATGGCATTCTGGGCGTAGGAGGATATCCGCAGGACTGCGGAATTGCGTGTGCGACCGATCCTTCTCCGAACATCTACTTTACCTGCCTGCAAAGCGGCAGTTGCCAGTCGTCAACGATCACGGTGGCGCAGCAGGTCGTCAATCCGATTACCAAGTTTACGACCGACAATAATGGCGTACTGATCGAATTGCAGTCTGTGGATGGTGAGTCCGCGACGGCAACCGGATCGATGATTTTTGGTATTGGCACTGAAACCAACAACGCGCTCGGATCTGCCAATGTTTACCCGATCAACAGCAGCAACGGTTTCTTTACGACCACGTTCAATTCACAGTCGTTAACCGAGAGCTTTATTGACAGCGGTTCGAATGGATACTTTTTCCCAGACGCGTCCATCACACAGTGCGCAGGGAACAGTATCGCGCCCGGATTCTACTGTCCGGCGAACACGGTGAACTTGACGGCGCAAAATGTCACGCAAAGTGGAGCGCAGAATACGGTGAACTTCAGCGTGGATAATGCGGTGAACGATTTCAATAACTTTGGCAGCGATTCGGCGTTTGCGAACCTCGCGGGGCCAAACGGGACTTCCAACTGCGGCAGTGGAACACCGTGCGGTTTCGATTTTGGCCTACCCTTCTTTTATGGGCGGCCTATTTTCACTTCGATTTACGGACAGTCGGTTCCAAGTGGCGCTCCGGCCGCGCCCTGGTGGGCCTATTGAAGGGCGCGGTCTGCCGGGGTGGAACTTTGCGCCTTACAAGACTCTGGATTGGCCCTCCGCGCTTTTATCCAGAAGACTAAATCGTGGTGCCCGAGGGCGTGACTGGAGTCACAGCGGCGCGCATTCAAGGTGGCTATCCTGAAAACGGTTAGTCAATCCGTATGCTGGATCCGTCTATCATCGAAGCTGGCTTTCGCCAGCTCGCGCCGGAACAGATCCGCGCCGCTCTCGGAAATTTCCTGCCCAAAGAAGGCTCGAGGATAGAGAAGATCGCCGCCATCGAAACCGGGCTGCGCAGTCCCATGGGCCAGGCCATGCGGGACGCGATGGCGCGGTGGATTGTGGACGAGATTGTTCCGGTGGAGCGCCTGGTCCCAGAGCCCTACCTGAAATGGCGTCCGCCGGTGCGGGACGCCATGATGTTCGTGGTTGCTCGGCTTTCGGCGGCGCGTCTCGCGCCCAAATTGCTTGAGCAAATCGAACTCCCGCGGACCACGTCGCCCGAAGTGCGCTTGTTGCGGCTGATTGCGAAAGTCCCCGGGTTGCAGAAGTTAGGACAGGTCATCGCGCGCAACCAGAACCTGCGTCCGGCTCTGCGCCGCGCCTTGGCTCGCCTGGAAAATGGAATCCGCGACGTGGCGCCCGCCGAAATCGTCGCCCTCATCCGGCGAGCTTTGGGATCGCGCGTCGATAGGTATGCGCTCAGGATCTCGCCGGCAATACTTTCCGAGGCCAGCGTCAGCGCGGTCGTGCGCTTTACATGGCGGAATCCGCAGAGCGGTTGCCGTGAGCACGGCGTCTTCAAAGTTCTGAAGCCGCATATTCCGGAGTACTTCGCTGAGGACATGGATTACTTACAGGGCCTGGCTCAGTACTTCGGAGACCATCATCACACGTACGGATTTCCGGCGGACTTATTGCCCGATACTTTCAGGAAAGTTCAACGGCTGCTGCGGCACGAGGTGAATTTTGTCCGGGAACAGAAGACGCTGATCGAGGCGGCGACTCTTTACCACGGTATGTCGGGTGTTCGTGTGCCTCGCTTGATTGCACCTTTATGCACACCCAACACTACGGCGCTCACAGAGGAACATGGGATCAAGGTAACGAGTGCAGCGGCGCGTCTACCGGCGCTCCGGCGGACGAAAGTCGCGGAACAGATTATAGAAGCGCTGGTTGCCGTCCCGCTTCTTTCGTCGCGGGAGAGCGCGATTTTTCACGGCGATCCCCACGCCGGCAATTTACTCTATGACAACCGGACTGGTGAACTGGTGATCCTGGATTGGGCTTTGCGGGAGCGGCTTACACGCGAGCAACGGCGGCATCTGGCACTCCTGATCCTGATGGTGAGCCTGCGCGACCCGATCGGTG
>Ga0187851_10002786_pt1 | contig 15167 bp, 11 predicted proteins | sample June2016WEW_6_10_FD_132997 | JGI IMG/M metagenome (GOLD analysis project Ga0187851, IMG submission 132997) | Peatland microbial communities from SPRUCE experiment site at the Marcell Experimental Forest, Minnesota, USA - June2016WEW_6_10 | ecosystem: Environmental > Terrestrial > Soil >...
ATTCTGAAGAAGGTGAAGGCCGCGCAAAACATCACCATTTACACGGTCTCAACCGGCGGATTCGCGCGCGCCATGAGCCGCCGCGGCGACAGCCTGACCTATCTCCAGGGCGACAACCAGATGAAGACTTTTTCGAGCCTCACCGGCGGCGCCAGCTACTTCCCCCGCTTCAGCGGCGAGATGCCCGATATCTTCAAGGAGATTAACGAGAACATCCGCTCCAAATACGAGCTTGTCTATCGGCCCACCAACGCCAAGCAGGATGGTACTTACCGCAAGCTCCGCGTTGAACTGGTCGGCGACGAAGGGGAACCGTTGCGCATCCAGGACGAAAAACACAAGCCGCTCAAATACGACATCATCACCCGCGAAGGATACCGCGCCAAACAGGAAGTCGAATAGCCACCTGCCACCTGCGGTGGGGCGGACGCTCGCGGGTCGCTCGCAGCGGGTTTGTGCCGCTGTTGGAAGCCCTCCGAGCCGGGTGCCCCATCCATCGCGTTCTTTGCAATGGGTGGGAAGGCACGAACCGCGAAAGCACAAAACGGCTGTAGGCTTTTCTATCAAGCCTTCAGCCGTTCTGATTTTGCGAAGCTACAAGCCGCGAGCTACTTGAACTGGGTGTAGATGTCAAAAATGTAGTAGCCGATCACGAAGACCGTGGCGGCGCCAGCGAGATACAGGATCGCGGTCCGCACCGGCTTCAGCGAGTTGACCTTGGCCGCAATCGCAGCCTGCTCGTTCTTCATGTGCTCAAAGGCTTCATCGAGAAAGATCTGATCGTCTTCGTTCTGGCTGAGCCGGCCTGCGTACACCTTAAGGCTAAGCAACAGGACGATGAGCAATCCCCATACACCCCACATAACTGGTACAAATCCCATTTTCCACCTCCATGAATTGTTCAGGTCCCAGATACCGGCGCGTCCGTGGAGGAATCGCGGTCTCGTGAGTAGAGGGGCCGTACGATTGTCAATGATAGCCCCGAATTGGAACTGCATTCGTGATAAAGATCACAGGATTTTCGCACCAATGAATTCAGATTTGCGATCGCCGTAAACCTCTGATCGCGGGTCACTTCTTAGGCGCGGAGCTGCGCCTCATTTCCCGGTAAGTCCAGCATTCCGCTAAGTTCCTTCTTCAGGCCTGCGCGGTCTCTGCGGGTACTTAACTTTGCGACCGGCCGGGGATCCGTTGCATCCAAGACTGAGGTGTTGCATTGCGCACTTGTCTCCGCAGTGCCATTGCGGGTACATTGAAGATGAGTAACCCCGTGAATTGAGAGGAAACCATGGCCACAGCAACCGTAAGCCCCGCACAGGAAACCGATAAGAAGGCGCCCCTTTTTCTCACCCCTCAGGCCATCGCCAAAGTGCGTGAAATCATGGCCACACAGGACCCTCTCCCCGCTGGACTGCGCGTTGGCGTCGTCGGTGGTGGTTGTTCCGGCTTCCAGTACTCCATGGCCTTCGAAAACCAGAGCGGCATGATGGACAAGGTATTCAGTTTCGACGACTTAAAGGTGTTCGTCGACGCCACCTCGCTGATGTACCTCAACGGCTGCATTGTCGATTACGTTGAGACGCTTGAAGCTGCCGGCTTTAAGTTCGAAAATCCTCAGGTAAAAAGCACCTGCGGATGCGGCTCGTCGTTCAGCGTGTAAACTTCAGGCATTAGAGCTTAATCTCAGGCCCGTCCCCAGCGGACGGGCCTCTTTACGTGCGCGAAAGCCAGACGCGCAGTAACGGGGACAGAGCGGATCCGCACAAATGTGTTCACAGCCCGCTAGAGAGGCCACTTTTTTCGTCCCGCTTTGCAGGCAATTTCATTGTGCAGGTGCAGAATGAAGTCAAGATCGATGTCCAAATCCGATGTCGACCTCAAATTAGCCGGTAGAAGCTTGAAAATCGGGCTTGTAAGTCCTTATCTGTCTAGATTCTGCAAGCAACTCGTTTAGAATCTAGTTTTTACAACGAGCGCCTCCTTCTATCCCCCTGAAAACAGGGAATTTGTTTACAGAGATACCCTTTTTTTTTTAAATTCGACTGGAAACGAGATTGGGAAGCAGCGGCATTAGGCGCGAAAGATCTCGCACTAAGAAAAATGCCCAGGCGGAGCCATACTCAGGAGGGGGAATCCCTTCTATTGCTGCGGCGGGGTCGTCGTGGGAGCCGTGGGGTCAGTGGTCGATCCACCGCCGATTGTGGAACCGCCGCCGATGGTTGAACCTCCGCCAACCGTCGAACCTCCGCCAATCGTAGACCCGCCCCCGATAGTCGAACCTGAACCGCCAACCGGCGTTCCGATGGTCCCGATGTTGCTGCTGCCCATCCCCTGTTCGGTCAGCGGCTCATACAGAAACTCCCACTCGTTGTAGTGCTTCTTCTTGCGCCAAACCCGGATGGACTCCTTGGGACTGGCCGGCGTGAAGCCCATGATGCCCATGCCGCCGCCGCCGAAAGTCTGGCCAGGTTGCGAGCCGAATGCCGTGCTTCCCGGTGTCGAGCTTCCCGTCGATCCGGAATCGGTTCCAGAGCCGGCCGAGCCCGTACTGCTGCTGTCCCCGCCGCTTGCGGTACCGTTGCCGGTCGTATCGGTCGAGCCCACGCCGCCGACGGGTCCCGCACCGCCTGCTCCGGGCGATGATCCGCCGAGCGCCGCACCGCCTGAATAGAAACCGTTGGCAAGAGACGCTCCTGGCATCCCGGCTCCCAAGCCGCCCGCTCCACCCGCCCCGCCTGCGCCATTCATGCCCAGGCCAAAAGCTCCAGTAGCGCCCAGGGGTTGGCCAAAAAACCCCGTCGGCTGCGTCTTCTGCATCCCGAACTGAACCGGCTTCCAATCGTCCTTGCCTGTGGTGGGATCGATGTACCTCTTCCGCAAGTAACGAATTTCGTTGGTCTTGACCAGCGCGTCCACGTTGGGCGGGTACGACCCGAACTTCTTGTAGTACATCTTGATGCCGCGGGTATATTGCTTGCCGCGATGAATCGTCTCCAACTCGTGGTCGCGCTGGATTGACTTGGCGATCCGCGGCGCCGCAACCGTCATTGCAATCATCAGGATGGCAAGCATGAACATCACCGAAATGAGGATGTACCCCTCTTCAGAAGCCCCTCGGATTTGCCGGTTTGGTGTCGGAATGCTCATTCTTCGATTCAGCTCTTAGCTTTATAACTAGACGTTTCAACGCCCCAATCTGCTTGAGGCGCAATGATTATTCACTTTCAGACGTTCACGCCCCGAAAGTAGCCATGGAACCTCGCACTCCAAAGCTCAAAGCCGAATGCTCTTTCTCAATTCGCAATCAGTGGCAGCGTCTGGGTGTTGTTGTAACTCAGATCCGTAATCTGCGCACTGCCGGGCTGTATGCTGACGACTTTGTAGCGGTGATCGACGATCTCGCCGCTTCTTGCCATGAAAACATCGTCGCCACGCGAAAAGAAGGCTTTAATCGACTTGTCGTGGTCCTGCGTATAACCAAAGTACTTCAAATCGATAGCCGGCGGCCGTGGAGCCTGGGGCACCACGACTTCCGGAGCTGCAACGCGCGCGGTCGCGATCGGCGTTTCAATCTCGGCTGGTCCGGATTCGGTCGAGAAGATATTGCGCCCGGTGCCGCGGTACTCCACCTGTTCGCTCTGCTCCAGCTTTTCAAAATGCAGCGTCGGGTCGAGGCCGGCGTTGCCCAGTTTTTGCGCCTCAGGTCCTTGCGCATTCGCTGTACCCGTGGCAGAGCGCGTCGCGGTGGGCTCATGGCCTTTGGTCAATGTGGTCGAAGCTGAAGGAATCGCGGTAGAGGGAGCCGAAGGTGAGCTAAAGTAGTCCCGTAGCTCGTAGCCACCCGCGAGTACGATCACGGCGAAGAGCGCAATCACCACATAAACCTGGCGCTTGTTTTCAAGTCCGAGGGCTAGAGCCATATCACTCTCCCTCCTTGCCGCTCGCGGCGGGTGCGGGCGCATTGGAAGTCGGTGCACTGGAGGGCTCGGCGCCATCCCCGTTGCTTAGGCCGGGTGTGGTTGAAGGCAGGCCGCTTGGCACGTCGGCCGGGCGCAGCCAGGTGGAGACGCGCAGGCGCAGGTTGACCTGCCCGCCCTGCTGGCCGGCAAGCTGCATGGCGCGGATCACAAAGAAGGTTTGGTCTCGCTCCAGACTGTTGATAAAGTGCATCACGTCTGGATACGAGCCGCTGATGCCGGCATCGAGTGAAATCTCGGTCAGGTCCGAACCCTGCTGCCCCTGGGAATAGATCAGGCGCGAAAGCCGGCCGCCTGACTTGACCTCAAGCTCCCCAATGCGCGAGGAGATGGACGAGTAGTTCGGTGGAATGCGCTTGGAGTAGAACGCTTCCATCTGCTGGCGCGACTTTGCAACGCGCTGGTCAAGGCCGCGCAGCGGGGCGGTCTGAAGATCCATGGCGCGAAGTTCCACCTGCTTGCCGGCCAATTCATCGGTGGAGTGGCCGTTGGTGGCTATCCAGTCGAACGTAAGACGAGTTGCCAGGCCAATGGCCAGGACCAGCAGAATCGCAAAAACAACAACGTGCCAGGTAAGCGGCGATTTCAGCCGCTCGCCCAACGTGACTGCCGGACGTTCGCTCATTGGTGACCTCCGGACCCGGGGTTGGGCTTGTATGCTTTGCGGCCGGGAGCTGCCGGCAGGTGGATGGCGCGCTGAGCATGGTTTCCGCTGTCGTCGCTGTTCGCCTTGGCGTTTGGCTTGCTGTTGTCTTTGCGTTCGTCCGGAGAGGCCGGGTTGTAGTCGGCAAGCAAATCGAAGTTCACGCGGTCTTGGGCGCTCACTGGCTCGAGCTGCTGGCCGGGGCCACCCGTGGCTTCGGCGTTTTCACTCACAATGCGTGGCAAAAGGAATCGCTTGGAGTGTTCCAAATTATGCACCAGGTCGACGGCTCGATTGCGTGGACCGAGAACGCGCAAACGTACCATGATGTGGCCATCCTTTTCGCGCGTCGGTTCGAGCGTTGTCACCTGCACTCCGCCGGGCAAAACAGTTTCCAGATCCTCCATAGCGAGGGTCCACGAAAATGCCTTCTCATCGAACAGATTGTTCAGAACACCCACCTGCTGAAGCAATTGCGCATTAGGCGGCTGGCGCATCATCGTCTGATAGCCTTCGCGCTCGTGGGTGATGTTCGCAATCTGGCCGTCGAGAGAGTGGTCGCGTGCGCGTGCCGCCTCTGCTTTGCGGTGAATGGCATGAAGCCCGATGCCGAAGGCGATGGAAACCAGAGCTAGGGCAGCCATGGCAATGCGCAGGCGCTTGATCGCCGGACCTTCGTCGGCAAAAGGGCGCGTGGCGAGGTTGAGCGTAATCCGCATGGCTAGCGCACCCCCGTCAAAGCGCCTGTGACGCCAGCAATACTAGCGTTCCCCAGTGACGACACCGAACCTGTTTGTGGCGCCGGGGCAAGGTCAACCACGCTCAGCTCGGGATCGTCGATCCACCACGCGAAAGCCTGTGTAGGGTTGTTGCCGGCCCGATCGGCGGCGCGAAAGCTTCCGGCAAAATGGAGGCGGATCGGCTTGGCACCGAGCTTGTCTTCGTAGTAGGCGGCGGCCACGGCAACGCCGCGCCGAACCTCGTCCTGCCGCAGCGCCGGATTCTCTGGCAGGTCGAGCGTGCGGTAAAGCAGCAGGTTCTGCCCGGTCGCTATCAGCGTGGTCAACGCCACGCCGCTCAGGTTGGCGATAAGCGTCGCTTCCAGAGAGTCCACCGATTCCAACGCGGCGAGGCTCGAAGCAAGAACCACCCCCGGCTCGTAGCCTGCGGCGCGAACCGCGCTCTCATATTCCGCCAGCACCGGTCCCGGCAATACAGCCGCCAGCACCTTGCACTCTTTCTTGTTTTCAACGAGAATCTGGTAGCTTACGGCCGCATGCTCCACGTCGAAAGGCACCATCTTGCGCAGACGGAAGCGCAGCACGGGATAGGCTTCAGCGGGCTTGGCAGGGAGGGAATCGAAATCGAGCACAAAGACGCGCACAACGGTGTCAGGTACGACCATAGTGATCGAGCGGCTGCGCGGGGAAACCTGGCTGAGCGCCTCGCGAATGGCGGCCGCCAAAACTTCAGGCGCGCGCACGTTCGCTTCAGCAATGCCAGGAAGCAGGGCTCCGTCGGGAAGAGGCTCGAAGGCGTAGACGGGCGATTGCCCACCGCTGGGCAACGCGGCCGCGAGCACGCCATCAGAAGAGATTTCAATCGCCGCCGGCGGCCTTGCGCCCAGTCGCGGACCCGCATTCTTCAAAATCGACTTCACGCTTTCCTCGGAACAGCTGTCAGTGATCAGCTATCAGCTTTTTCTTGCTGCTCTGCACAATTGCAATCCTACGAATTCCTAATCAGGTATTCCACAGCCAATAGCTAATAGCTGCGTCCGCTATCTCGACGCTTCAATGAACGTCACCTTGTTGATTTCTTTCAATGTTGTTAATCCGCGGCGTACGCGATCGAGCGCCGATTCGCGCAGGAAGTTCATGCCCTCCTGCCGGGCAAGTTTGCGTATTTCAGACGTTGGCTTCTTTTCGAGAATCAGCTCGCGGATGGGATCGGTCAAGTCCAGCAATTCGTGGATCGCCGTTCGACCGCGATAGCCGGTGCCCCCACATTCGATGCAGCCCTGGCCCTCGCGGAACGGAAATCCTTTCCACTCGGCCGGATCCATGCCGCAGGTTAACAGGACATCGTCGTTATAGCGCACCGAGTGCGCGCAGTGTTCGCAGATAGTGCGGACCAGGCGCTGCGCCAGAATGCAGTTGAGCGCAGACACGAAGTTGTACACCTCAACGCCCATGTTGACGAAGCGCCCGAGCACGTCAACCACGTTGTTGGCGTGGACCGTTGTAAATACCAGGTGGCCCGTGAGCGCGGAGTTAATGGCGATCTGCGCTGTCTCGTTGTCGCGGATTTCGCCGACCAGGATCTTGTCTGGATCGTGGCGCAAAATGGAGCGCAGGCCGCGCGCAAAGGTCAGGCCCTTTTTCTCGTTGACGGGAATCTGGGTGATGCCGCGAATCTGGTATTCGACCGGGTCTTCGATGGTGATGATCTTGTCTTCGTCGCTCTTGATTTCGTTCAGCGCAGCATAGAGCGTGGTGGTTTTGCCCGAGCCGGTAGGACCGGTGACCAGCACCATCCCGTAAGGCTCGCGGATGTAGCGGCGGAAACGCTTGAGATCCTCTTCGGCAAAGCCCACAACGTCGAGAGTGAGGTTGTGGAACTTCTCGCTCATCGATTCTTTGTCGAGTACGCGCAACACGGCGTTTTCGCCATGCACGGTAGGCATGATGGACACGCGGAAGTCGATCAGGCGCCCCTTGTAGCGAACACGGAAGCGGCCGTCCTGTGGCACGCGGCGCTCGGCAATGTCGAGTTCGCTCATGATCTTGATACGGGAGAGAATCGTCGAGTGATGCTCCCGCGCAATGGGAGCCATGGCCATTTGCAGCACACCGTCGATGCGGTACTTGACGACGACCGAATCGTCGTTGGTTTCGATGTGAATATCGGAAGCACGGCGCTCGAGAGCGGTGAAGATCGTGGTATCGACCAGGCGAATGATAGGGCTGATATCTTCTTCGCTGGTCAGCTTCTCAATCGAAATGTTCTCTTCGGAGTTGTCGTCGCCCGTGAGCACATCGAAGGTCAACCCTTCGCTGGCTTCGTCGAGCACGCGTTGCGACTGTTCGGTTTTCTTCAGCAGGTCGGTGATCTGCGAGAGCGTGGCCACGCGCGGAATAATGCGATGCCCGAGCAAGCCTGAAATTTCGTCCAGCACCATCAGCCGGGAGGGGTCGCTGACGGCGATCACCAGGGCGTCGCTCTGCTGCTCAATGGGCACGAAGTTGTAGCGGAACATCAGTTCCACGGGCACTGTGCGCAGCAGGTCGTGCTGAATTTTAAAGTTCTTCAGATCGACAAATTCCGCATGATAGCGCCGCGCAAGGGCCTCGGCCTGCGCGCGCTCATCCGATCCGGACGGAACGGGAATTGCAAGAACTGTTGCATCCGCCATTGCCTGTTACCCCCCTGTCCCACCACCGCCGGTCATGCCCAGCGAGAAGATGGGCAGGTACAGCGAAATGAGAATGAATACAACCACGACACCCATGATGATAAGAATGGCCGGCTCTATCAATGCCAGCGAAGCCGTGAGCGCTGTGGCTACGTCTTCCTCAAAGAATTCGGCCACGGAGTTGAGCATCTGCGGCAGGGCGCCGGTCTGCTCGCCCACCGCGATCATCTCCGCCGCCAGGTCTGGAAAGACGTTTGTCGTCACCAGGGCTTCGGCCAGGCTCTTGCCTTCCCTCACCGTGGTAATCGACTCCATGACGGCTTTCGATACGCGCCGCGACGAGATGGACCGCGCCGCTGTTTCGAGCGAGGGCACCAGCGGCAGACCCCCGGTCAGCAACGTGGAGAGTGTCCGCGCAAACAACCCGACCTGGTACTTGAGCCAGATGCTGCCGAAGACGGGCAGCCGCACGCGCACGCCGTCAATAAAGTCTTTGCCGCCCTCGGTGGTTGAAAACCGATAGATGCTAAGGCCGCACCCGACTACAATGAGCAGAATCCACAGCATGTTGTGGTTGAGCCATTTACTGAAGTTCAGCAAGTAAATGGTCATTTGCGGCAGCTTCGATCCCAGCTGGTCGTAAAGCGTAGCGAACTGCGGCACTACGTAGGCGAACATGAAGATGACCAACGCCGTGACCAGGCACATGAGCACTGAGGGGTAGATCAGCGAGGTAATGAGTTTTTTGCGAAATGCCAGCGAGACGCGCTGGAAACTCACATAGCGCTCAAGCACTTCCTGCAGATTTCCCGAGCGCTCGCCGGCCAGCAACGTGGTCGTGTACATGATGGGAAAACCGCTCTGGGCTTCAAAGGCGGAGGAGAGAGCCTCTCCTGTTTTTACCCGGGTCGAAACGTCATCCAGCTGGGCTGCGAAGTGTTCGTTTTTTTGTCCCTTCGCCAGCATTTGCAGCGAACCAAGAATCGGGAGCCCGGCGCGGATGAGTGTGAGAAATTGCTGGTTGAAAATGAGAAACGGCTCCAGCTTTACTTTGCGCCGGTTCATCCCCGCAAAACCGGATCGCGCCTTCACCGAGAAGACGTGGTAGCCAGCATGGATAAACCGCGCACGCAGCTCATCGGCTGTGGCGGCGGTTTGCGTTTGCTCCATCACGCGCCCGCGTTCATCGGCTAGCTTGATGACGAACTCTGCCATAACTCCGGTCGCCGGTTACAGAAAATCCGGCCTTCCTAAACAGTCCCTGCCCAATTGTAAGGTAACACCTTAGTTACCTGTGCCCGTGGGAGATAGACGCGGGTTCGGTCAGGAACGCTCGAAGCGCAGCAACGCCGACCTGGAACGCATAAACCATGCTTCCAAATAGAGTTGCGGGTAAAATGTTTTGAAGGGGCTATAAGCGCGTGTCTTTGATCACAAACTAATAGCCAGCCGCCACCATCCACGCCTCGGTCAGGTTCGATTTTGGCCTGGCCACGGCAAGCAACTGCTGGTGCGCCAGTTTCACCAGGACATCAGCTTCCACGTTCACGGGCGCACCGGTGGTGAGGGTGTGCAGGTTGGTGCGCCAGTAGGTCAGGGGCAGAATCGCGATGGTAATTGTTTGGCCGTCGAAATCGGCGATGGTCAGGCTGATGCCTTCGACGGCGACTGACCCCTTGTGGACCATCCAGGGGCGCACCTTTTCCGGAACCTCGACCTTGAGGGTCCAGTCGGTGGTACGGATGTCGAAGGTCGGATCGGCGGGGTCAATGACGGGATCAAGGGCATGGAGCAGTCCGCACCCGTCGACATGGCCCTGCACAATGTGCCCGCCGAGTGGGCTTCCGGCGGCAGTGGGCAATTCAAGGTTGACGCGCGCCCCGGCTGCAAGCGAGCCGAGCGAGGTCCGGTCCAGCGTCTCTTGCGCCAGGTCGGCATGAAAGTAGGTGTCGTTGACATCGAGCGCCGTGAGGCAAACCCCCGACACGCCCAGCGAGTCGCCCTCGCGCAGACGGTCGGCCAGTCCCGGCGCTTCGACCGTTATGCGGCGAACGCCGCCTGTCTCCTTCAGACTGATCAGCGTGCCGGTTTGTTCAATGATTCCGGTGAACATGGTTCAATTCTATGCCGAACGATGAGGATCAGATCTGATGCTCGTACGGCAGCAAGCGACGGGATATCCGACCAGTGAAGCGAACCTGAAATCCCTCACCCGCCCAAATTGGAAGGCATAAGTCCTTCGGAGTGCGACGGGATCAGAAGTTTCCCCAATAAAGGACGTCTTTTGCGCAGGTGGCCCTCTTGCGCCGACGACTAAACTTGAACTAGCCATGGCCGAATTTACCCACCTTCATCTTCATACCGAATACTCACTTCTCGATGGTGCCTGTGACGTGTACAAGCTCGTCGATCGTGTTGCCGCGCTCGGCCAGAAGTCCGTGGCAATGACGGACCATGGCAACATCTACGGGGCCGTCCACTTCTTCGACGCCGCCAAAGCCAAGGGCGTCAAGCCCATCCTCGGATGTGAGCTCTACATCTCAAAAAAAGATGACCATCGCGCTCCGGGAGAAGGCGACGAGAACAACCACCTCCTGGTCCTTGCGCAAAACGAAGAAGGTTACCGCAATCTCATCCGCATTACTTCCGAAGCCTCGCTGCACGGCTTCTACCGCAAGCCGCGCGTCAGCAAGCGCTACCTCGCCGAGCATTCCGCCGGCCTTATCGGATTCTCAGGCTGCCTGAGTGGCGAGCTGTGTGAAGAGCTCGTCGCCGGCCGCTATGAAAAAGCCAAGTCCGTCGCCCAGCAGTACGAGGACATCTTCGGCAAGGGCAACTTCTTTCTCGAAATTCAGGACCAGGGCCTCGAGGACGAAAAAAAGATTCACGAGGCGCTTTTCCGCCTTGAGCGAGAGCTCGACATCCCTCTCGTCGCGACGAACGACTCGCACTATCTCTGCGGCGAAGACTCGCACGCGCACGACGTCATGCTCTGCGTGCAGACGGGCGCCAAAGTTCACGACAAGGAGCGCTTCCGGTTCGACAGCGACCAGTTCTTCGTCAAGAGCGCTGACGAAATGGTGTTGACTTTCAAGGATTCCCCCGACGTCCTCAAACGCACCCAGGAGATCGCAGAACGTTGCAACCTGAAGCTTGCCAAAATCGACAACCCGTTTCCTGAGTTCGCGGTTCCTGAAGGCCACACGATCGACAGCTACTTTGAGCAGGTTTGCCGCGAAGGCCTTAAGAAGCGGCTCGACACCGCGGTTCGCCAACTCGAGCTGCGTGGCGTTTTGCGCACACCGCTACACGAGTACGAGTCGCGGCTGAATTTTGAAATCGGCATCATCAAGCAGATGAGTTATTCGGGCTACTTTCTCATCGTGTGGGATTTCATCAAGTATGCCCGCGATCATGGCATCCCCGTCGGCCCCGGCCGCGGTTCGGCCACCGGTTCGCTCGTTGCTTATGCCATGGAGATCACCAACATCGATCCCATGCAGAACGTTTTGCTCTTCGAGCGCTTTCTCAACCCCGAACGCGTAACCATGCCCGACATCGATGTCGACTTCTGCCAGAACCGCCGCGGCGAAGTCATCGAGTATGTCACGCGCAAGTACGGGCGCGAGCAGGTGGCGCAAATCATCACCTTCAACACCATGGCGGCCAAGGCGGCTATCAAGGATTGCGGCCGCGCCCTCGATATGCCCTACGGCGACGTGGATCGAATTGCCAAGCTCGTGCCTGCCACTGTGGGCATGACCCTCGACCGCGCTCTCGAAGACGTGCCCGATCTGCGCAAGGCTTACGACAGCGACCCCGTCGTTCGCGAACTCCTTGATACGGCCAAAAAGCTCGAGGGCCTGGTACGCGGCAGCGGCGTCCACGCGTCCGCAGTCGTCATCGCGCCGCGTCCGCTCACTGAACTGGTCCCGCTCAATAAAACCAAGAACGACGAAATCGTGACGGCCTATGATATGAAAGCCGTCGAAAAAATGGGCCTGCTCAAGATGGACTTCCTGGGGCTGGCCACGCTCACCGTCATTACCGATTGCCTCAAGCTCATCGAACAGACCCGCGGCGAAAAGATCGACATCGACATGATTCCGCTCGACGATCCCGAGACGTTTCGCAAGGTCTTTCACACCGCACTCACCTCGGGCATCTTCCAATTCGAATCGAGCGGCATGCGCGACATTTTGCGCCGCTACAAACCCGACACTGTAGAAGAGCTCACCGCGCTCAACGCCCTTTATCGCCCCGGCCCGATGGACATGATCGATGACTTCATCGAGCGCAAGTGGGGACGCCGCAAAGTCGAATTCATGCTTCCCGCGCTTGAAGCAATCCTTAAGGATTCGCTCGGTGTCATCGTCTATCAGGAACAGGTGATGCGCATCGCCAACGTTCTGGCGAGCTACTCGCTTGGCGAAGCTGATTTGCTGCGCCGCGCCATGGGAAAGAAAAATGCCGAGGCCATGGCCGAGCAACGCGATCGTTTCATGAGCGGCGCCGCGGCGCTCGGTCATCCCAAAGCGCCCGTGGGCGAGATCTTCGACCAGATGGCCAAGTTCTCCGGCTACGGATTCAACAAGTCGCATTCCGCGGCTTACGCACTCGTGGCTTACCAGACGGCTTATCTCAAGACGCATTTTCCGGTTGAGTTCATGGCCGCGCTGCTTACGTCGGAAACATCGAAGCCCGACAACGTGGTCAAGTACATTGGCGAATGCAAGGAGATGGAGATTCGCGTGGAGCCGCCCGACGTGCAGGTTTCCGGCCCGCAGTTCACCCCGCACATTACACCGGAGAGCCAGGCCATCCGCTTTGGCCTGGCTGCGGTTAAGAACGTGGGCGGCAACGCCATTGAGTCCATCGTCAAAGCCCGTGCAGAGGTCGGTGGCCGTTTCAAGAGCTTTTGGGAGTTCTGCGAGAAAGTTGACCTGCGCGTCATGAACAAGCGCGTGATCGAGTCGCTGATCAAGGCGGGCGCTCTCGATTCTCTCGGTGCACGCGCTGCGCTGATGAAAGCCGTCGACAAAGCCATGGAGCGCGCGCAAAAAGCACAGAAGGACGCCGCAGCTGGCCAGCATGGCCTCTTCGGTCTATTTAACGAAGGCCCGGGGCATCACCACGGCAACGGCCACGCCGCCGATGAGCTGCCCAAAACCGCTGAGTGGGAAGAAGGCGAGCGTCTTGCGAATGAGAAAGAGGTGCTCGGCTTTTTCGTCTCCGGGCATCCGCTCGATAAGTACGCAGAAAAGCTGCGCAACCTCTCCGGCGTCATTCCTGTTTCCGAAGCTCTTGAACGCAAGCCGCCGGAGCGCACCTGGGGACGGCAGGCCGATCCCGCAGATGATCTCCAAGTGGTGGGCATGTTGCATGGAACCGGCACGCCGCGCAAGAGCAAACGCGATGGCAAGGTCTACGCAAATGGGCATCTCGAGGACGCGACCGGAAAAATTGAGGTCATTTGTTTTGCTCGCGAGTATGAGCGTCTCGCCGAGCAGCTCAAGATTGAAGCGCCTGTGCTGATTCGCGGGGTTCTGATGGGAGAAGAAGACTCCGCGCCGAAAATCGCCATCAGCGGCATTCAGCCGCTCGACGCCGTGCAGATCAAACTCCCCATGGGCGTGCGCATCCGTATCAACCTCGATCGCGCTACCGAGGAGATCTTCGCGGGCCTGAAAGACGCCGCGGATGCGGCCCCCGGCCCGGGCAAGGTCATGCTCCATCTCGAAAAGAAGGGCGAGTATGCGGTCATTCTCGAGCCGGAGGGGATGAGCGTTGCCGCCGATCGCGGCTGGGTTGAGCGCGTAGAAGAGCTGACCGGGAAGGGAACCGTGCAAGCCCTCGGCTAGCCGTACGGATCCCTCACAAATGTGGAGCAGAAGGATGAAAGGTGCGCTATCAATGAATAGCAGTTTGATTCATGGGTGGAGAGTACGAATTCCTTGCGAATGGCTGCTCCGCCGCAGGTTGTCATGCGAGCGAAGTTCGAGCTTCTGCCTCACTAAGGTTGGATGCCCATTTGCGGATCGATTCCGCCCCAATGCGCCTACCGCCGCTCTCAGCCGTAGCCAGTTGCACAGCGAAGTTCCCGATCGTTGAACTCTCACAATGACCAGTCTCCACACTCCGTTGTGTGCGCGCCGCGGTCAGTTCGGTGAGCAGCTTGTTGCGGCTCGCCCCGCCCAGGATGTGAATGCGCTCCAATCGCCGCTCCAGCAGATTCTCCAGGTTTTCCAAAGCGATCGCGTACCGCGCCGCGAGGCTCTCGAAGATGACGCGCGCGAACACCGGCTCATTGCCGGGTTCGTCGGGAATGGTCGCCCAGCGCCGCCGCCAAAGCTGATGATTAATGCGTTCCGGCATGCCGGAATCCAGCAGAAGCGGCTCCGCATCCACATCGATCGTTCCCGGATAGCCCGACTGAGCAGCTTGCGCGATCAACTCTTCGATGTCCCACGCTCGCCCGTCGGCGCCCCACGCGTTCATGCACTGCTTCAGCAGCCACATGCCGTTCACCAGGGAGTGAAAGCACAGTCCCGCACAGGGCGCCCCGATGTTGGTGTACTTGGCATCGAAGGCTTCTTCGGTCGTCACCGGCGCATGGATTACAGTGCCCACCAGCGACCAGGTTCCTGAGCAGATGTAGAGCGTCGAATCCAGGCTCGAAGGAATACCCGCAATCGCCGAGGCCGTATCGTGACAAGCGCCTGCGATCAGCTCGGTATGACGGAAGGCATCGAGGGAAGCGAGCGGCCCAGTGAGCGTGCCGATGACGGTTCCCGTAGAAACAATCGGCGGAGCCGCGTCAAGAGGCAGCCCGAGTTGCTGGAAAAGCTCTTCGTCCCAATCGCCCGTTCGCAGATTTACCAGGCCAGTGTGGCTTGCATTTGTATGCTCGCCCACGCGCCGTGCCCCCAGCCAGTGCAGCACATACTCCGGCAGCATGACCCACGGCGCGTGCGCATCGACATGGCACGCGGGGTCGGCAAGCAACTGGTACACGGTATTGATGCGATGCGGCTGCGCACCCGTGCGCTTATAGAGTTCGCGCGGGCCGACAATTGCATCGGCCGCTTCCTTGGCAGGCACCGTGCGTTCATCGCGATAGCAGAAGGGAAGC
>Ga0187851_10002787_pt1 | contig 15160 bp, 15 predicted proteins | sample June2016WEW_6_10_FD_132997 | JGI IMG/M metagenome (GOLD analysis project Ga0187851, IMG submission 132997) | Peatland microbial communities from SPRUCE experiment site at the Marcell Experimental Forest, Minnesota, USA - June2016WEW_6_10 | ecosystem: Environmental > Terrestrial > Soil >...
CGCGAGTCGACGCCGCTCGAGACGGCGAAGGCGGCCCGGCTCGGGATGTTGGCCTTGATCAGCCCGGTGATGATGTCGGCCGAGGGCCGCTGGGTGGCGACGATCAGGTGGATGCCAACGGCGCGGGCTAGCTGGGCCACGCGGCAGACCAGGTCCTCGATCTCGCCGGCCGCGACCATCATCAGGTCGGCGAGCTCGTCGATGACGATGACGACGTAGGGAAGCGGCGAGAGCCCGAGCCCGGGGGCGCGCTCGTTGAAGGCCGCGATGTTGCGCGCGCCGTGGCTGGCGAAGAGCTTGTAGCGCTCCTCCATCTCCTTGCATGCCCAGCGCAGCGAGGCGACGGCGGCCTCCGGCTCGACCACCACCGGGACCAGCAGGTGGGGCACGTCGGCGAAGGTGGAGAGCTCGACCCGCTTCGGATCAATCAGGATCAGCTTGAGCTGTGCCGGTGTCGCCTGGAGGAGGAATCCCGCCAGGATCGCGTTGATGCAGACCGACTTGCCACTGCCCGTCGCGCCGGCGACGAGGAGGTGGGGCATGCGGCAGAGGTCGCCGACCACGGGGTGCCCGGAGACGTCGGCGCCGAGCGCGACGGCGAGCCGCTTGCGGGGGTCGCTGAAGACGGGGGCGGTGATGATCTCCTTGAGGGAGACGAGTTGGGCCGCCTTGTTGGGCACCTCGATCCCCACCGCCGACTTGCCCGGGATGAAGGGCTGGATCCGGATGGGGGCGGCGAGGGCCAGCGAGAGGTCGGTCTGAGCGCCGACGATCTTGCGGACGGGAACGCCCGCGGCCGGCTGCAATTCGTACTGGGTGACGGTGGGACCGCTGTTGGCGCCCACCACCCGGGCCTGAATGGAGAACGACGCGAGGGTGCTGGCGATCAGCGCGGCGGTCGCCTGCACCTCCTTCTCGAGGCGCTCCCGCTTGCCGCTGACGGTGTCGAGAAGCTCGGGGCTGGGGAGCACCCAGACGCGTTCCGGCTCCTCCTCGGTCGCATCGACGCCGTGCAGGATGGCCACCTCGGGGATCGTCCCCAGCGGGCGCGCCTCCACCTTGCCCTCGAACTCGCGCGTGAAGGCCTCAGGTGGTGTCACCAGCAACTCGTCCTCCGGGGGCTCGCCGGAGCGCGGGGTGGCGAGCGGTGGGAGGGGGAGCAGCGGCAGAAGCGGCTGCTCGAGCGCCGCGGGCGCGGGCATGAAGCCAAGCGGTGTGGCGGTCCCGGTCAGGCTCACCGCCGACTCGCGTCCCTTCTTGACCTTGACCGGTTTCGCGGTGCCGGTGGCCGAGCCGGCAAAGGTCTGGTTGGCCAGCCAGCCGCGCACCGCCGCGAGGGCGGGCGCGATGCGGAGCTCGATGGCCAGCACCAGCCCCGCGAAGATCAGGACGAACATCAGGGCCCCGGTGGCGGCACCGCCCAGGCGGTCCGCCAGACCGGCGCTGAAGTGCTGGCCGATCGTGCCGGCGCTGCCCGAGAAGATCAGGCCGAAGAAGCCGAGCATGGCGACCACGACCAGGATGCTCCCGGCGGCGGCCAGGGCCCCTCCCGTCCAGGCACGCTGGCCGAGCAGGCGAGCCCCGGTTACGATCAGGCCGCCGGCGATCACCCAGGCCCCGACGCCGAGCGATCCGAGCATGGCGTCGTGCACCGGCCGGGCGAGCGAGCCTCCTCCGGGTAGGGCGAGGACGACCCCGAGCAGCACTCCCAGTCCGACCAGTCCGATGCCGCTCAGCTCCCGGCGCTGGTCCGCGCTGATCAGCGGCTTGCGGGGGGGGCGGGCCGGCCTGGCCTGGCGGCGGCGTGCGGAACGGCCCGAGGGGCGTCGCGCTGCGGTGCGCGCCGGACTTGTGCGAGGTCGGGTCTGGGTCCGGGGAGGCATGTCGGTCTCTGAGCCTCGTGTGTGACGTGGGGAGGGCGGCGGGCCGCGTCGATCGTAGCAGGGCCGGGCCGGTTGCGAATGGGCGTTCGGATGGTCAAGCCGAACTGAGGAATTGCCAGAGGTGGTGGGTTGTCGATATCTCCCCGGCGCGGTGGTCGTCGGGTGCTCTTACCATTCACGGCCTTGGCCGCTGAAGTCGACTTCCGGATACCTCAGCCCTTTCGGACCTTCTCCGTCGGATGGTTCTCCGTCCTCGCACTCGGAGCCACCTTCTCCGCGATCGAGGCCGCCATGCGCGGCGCTCTCGCGGAGCTGCTGGTCTCAGTGGTCGCGGCGGAGCTCTTCACGGCCGTCGCCTGGCGCTGGAGCAGGGTCGGGGCCCGGAGCACCAGAGACGCGCTCATCGTGCGCAATTTCGCCTCGACGCGAACGATCCCTCGCGAGCAGGTGGCTGGCTTCCGCCTCGATACGGCTCGATTCAAGTATCAGGGGCGAGCCATCCGCGTGCTGCTGACGGATGGATCCTCCGTGGTGATCGCGGCGACCGAACGGTACTCAGGTTCGCCGGTTCACCCGCGCAGCCCCCTGATCAAGGCGCGCCACGACGAGCAACTGGCCAGCCTGCGAATCTGGCTTGCAGGAGTAATGGCCTGAGCCGAGCCCCGGAGTCGATGCCGGCCCGGCGGTGGCCGAAACCACCGCCGGGTCCGGCACCAGGGATTCAGCTGGCGTTGAACTCGACTGCCGGGATGTACCAGGGCGCCTCATCGGAGGTGGTCACGCCCCAGCACGGGTCGCCGGGCGAATCGAGGCGGAAGGTGCTCGTGCCGCCCGTACCGCCATCGCAGTACTCGCCGGCGAGCGGAGAGTTCTGGAAGATGGTGCCGGGATTGGGGTCGGTTCCCCGGCTCAGGTTGGTCGGGTCCTGCGAGAGGCCGATGTTCAGAGAGTCGTACGGGCAGCCCTCTGAGGTGCTCTGGCACGTGGTGCTGTCCCCGTACGGCGCGTAGCCGTAGTCGCTCGTGTTGTAGGCGATCCCGAACACCAGGCTCTTGGGGAGGCTCAGATGGAGGGAGGTGAGGTTGAAGGCGATGTTGGTCGCGAGCCCGTCGAAGCAGGAGCCCAGGGCGTTGTCATACCACTGGCCAGCGCTCGAGCCGATGCACTTGGTGACGTTCGCCGACGGGCGATAGGGAATGGAGAAGGTCTTGGTCACCGACAGGATCCGGGTACCTGGAACCACCGTCGGTGGCGTCGTCGCCGTCGGTGCGTCGTAGATGTTGAGGGTGATCGGCTCCGTGAACTTGGCGCCGGCCTCCGTCACGCAGTCGTCGGTGTTCCAGGTCCCGCTCTGGCAGCCCCACGAGCTCAGGGTGACCACGACGGTGCCGGCCTTGGCGGCACGGGTCAGCGTGATCTGATTCCCGAACTCAGCGAACGCGTACGCCTCACCACCCACGCTGGGCAGGTTGCCCACTCGGCCCGGAGTGACCGTGCTGTTGTACAGGACGCTTGACGCAGCGGGCGCGGCTCCCACCGACGCTGCGGGTGCGGCTCCCCCTGGAGACACGGGTGCCGCGGCCATCGCCGCAACCGGCACAGCAACTGCAACCACCGCAATGACGACTGCAAGTGGTCTTCCAAATATGCTCATGTACCCCATCCTTACTAGTGCTTTTGAACTAATCGAGGATAGGCTGGTCGGCCCTATATAACAAGCGCCATAACAGGGCGACCGGCACTGGGGCCCGTCCCAGTGCTGCGGCGAGCGCACCCGCCGGAAGCTCAAGACCTCAGTGCCGAAGGTGGGGTGCCGAGACGGTCACGGGCGGGATGCCCGGTCGTCAGACCTCGGTGACCAGTGGAAGGATCAGCGGCCGGCGATTGGTCCGTTTGAAGAGGAAGCGGCTGAGGGCCTCGTGCACCGCCCCCTTCCAGACCGCCCAGCCGGCGTCGGGGGCGAGGTGCTCCAGGATCTCGCGAACCCGGATCTGCGCCTCCTCAAAGAGGGCGGCGCTGTCGGCGTCCTCGATGAAACCGCGGGCGATCAGCTCCGGGCCGGCGACGATGGCGCCGGTGGAGCGCTCGACGGCGAGGTGGACGATGATCAGCCCGTCCTCGGCGAGCTGGCGGCGGTCGCGGAAGACCACGTCGGTGGCGTCCTCCAGGCTGAGGCCGTCGACGTACACGTAACCGGCCGGAACTCGGCGCTCGAGCACGTGGAGGCCTTCGCCGTCGATCTCGACCACCTTCCCGTTGTCGACCGCGGCGACGTTCTCCGGGAGGACCCCGGAGGCGATGGCCAGCTCGCGGTGGGCGGCGAGATGCCGGTACTCGCCGTGCACCGGCATGAAGTACCGGGGCCGGCAGAGGGTGAGCAGCAGGCGCAGCTCCTCCCGCGCGGCGTGGCCGGAGGCGTGGAGACCGTGCGCGCTGCCGCGGTAGGTGTGGGCGCCCAGCCGGTCCAGGTTGTTGACGGTGAGGTGGACCGCCTCCTCGTTGCCGGGGATGGGGTTGGCGCTCAGCACCACGGTGTCGCCGGGATGCAGGGAGACCAGCGGGTGCTCGCCGCCCGCGATCCGGCTCAACGCCGAGAGGGGCTCGCCCTGGGAGCCGGTGCAGAGGATGCAGAGCTCCGCGTCGGGCAGCCGGTCCGCCTGCTTGGGGGAGACGACGGTGCCGCGACCGACCTCGAGGAAGCCGAGCTCCTGGGCAACCTTGAGGTTGTTGAGCATCGAGCGCCCGATGAAGAGGCAATGCCGGTCGGCGTTCTCGGCGGCCTGGACCACCTGCTGCAGCCGCGAGATGTTGGAGGCGAAGGTGGCGACCAGCACGCGCCCCGCCGCTCCGCTTATCAGCGAGGCGAGTGCCGGGGCCACGGACCGCTCGCTCGGGGTCATCCCCTCGACCTCGGCATTGGTGCTGTCAGAGAGCAGGAGGAGGACGCCGGCGTCACCCAGCCGCGCCAGGCGCGCGAGGTCGGGGGGCTCTCCGTGGACGGGGGACTGATCCACCTTGAAGTCGCCGGTGTGGATGATCACGCCGAGCGGGGTGTGGAGGGCGAGGGCGCAGGCGTCGGGCACCGAGTGAGTGGTGTGGATCCACTCGACGGCGATGCAACCGAGCTGAACCGTGTCGCCCGGGGTGACCGTGGTCAGCCGGGTGCTGGTGAGCAGACGGTGCTCGCGCAGCTTGTTGCGCAGGATGCCGAGGGTGAGGGCGGTCCCGAAGACGGGGACGTCGAGGCGGGGCAGGATGTACGGGAGGGCGCCGATGTGGTCCTCGTGGCCGTGGGTGAGGACGATGCCGCGCACCTTCTCGCGCCGCTCGACCAGCCAGCCCACGTCGGGGATGACCAGGTCGACCCCGAGCATCTCGGTCTCGGGGAACATCAGACCGGAGTCGACGACCACGATGTCGTCGCCGCATTCGATCGCGAGGAGGTTGCGGCCGATCTCACCGAGGCCCCCCAGGGCGACCAGGCGGAGGCGCGAGACCTCGGTCCCGGTGGGTGCGCCGACGCCGGATGTCTGGATCAAAACAGGCTGAGCTGGTCGCGGCCGGGCGGCTCGGGCGGCGGAGCGGGCTCCACCGGGCCCGGAGACGCGAGCCCCAGCGGCGGCTCGACGGGCTCGGGAGGCGCGAGACGCGGGGCCGGCTCCGCCGGCTCGGGGGGGACCAGGCGCAGGAGCGGTTCGGCCGGCGCCGGGGCGGCCGCGGGCGCTGCCGGAGCGGAAGCCGCGGCCTCTCCCGCCGGAGCGGCCGCGGGCGCCGGCTGGCGCCGCCGGGCCTCCGCCTCGTCCAGGTACCCGCGCACCTTGCGCATGTCGTCCTCGAGTGTCCGCATCAAGGACCCCTGGTAGAGGGCGGCCGCCGGATGGTACAGGGGGACGTAGAGGCGGTCGCCGCGGACCACCCTGCGGCCGTGCAGACCGCTGATGCCGCCCGCTCCCGGGAGCAGCCGGGCCAGCGCGTGGCGACCCAGGATCAGGATGACGTCGGGCCGGATGATCTCGATCTGGGCGTCCAGGAAGTGGGAGCAGGCCTCCATCTCGGCCGGCTCCGGGTCCCGGTTGCCCGGCGGCCGGCACTTCACCACGTTGGTGATGTAGATGTCGTCGCGGCGCAGACCGATGCTCTCCAGGAGCTTGGTCAGGACGTTGCCCGCGGCCCCGACGAAGGGGCGGCCGAGGCGGTCCTCGGTCTCTCCCGGGCCCTCCCCCACCGCCATGATGCGGGCCCCGGCGGGCCCGGTCCCCGGTACGGCCTGGATGCGCTTGAGGTGGAGTGGGCAGTCCGTGCAGACGTGGATGTGTTCGTGGACAACGGCCAGGGCATCCGTGGCGCCGCTCTGCATCGTCCTCGATTGTACGTTCGGAGTGTCCCGGGGCATTCCTAGGCGACCACCCCGGACGTAAGCTCCGGGGACGGTGCCAGGCCCCATTGCCGAGACGCTTGCCGGTCTGCTCCTCGTGGCGACGCTGGTGTCAGCCGTGGTTCGCCCCTGGGGCCTGCCGGAGGCGCTCGTCGCGGTGCCGGCCGCCGGATTGCTGTTGCTGCTCGGCATCCTGCCGCTGGGCCAGGCCGGCGCCGAAGCCAGGAGCCTCGCGCCGACCATCGGCTTCCTGGCCGCCGTCCTCGTACTGGCCAATCTGTGCGATCGGTTTGGGCTGTTCGAGGCCGCCGGGACCTGGATGGCGGCCGGCTCTCGGGGCCGACCGGTCACGCTCCTCGCGCTCGTCTTTGCGATCGCGAGCACGGTCACCGCGGTGCTCAGCCTCGACGCGACCGTGGTGCTGCTCACTCCGGCCGTGTTCGCCACGGTGGCACGCCTCCGGCTGCGGGCCAAGCCGCACGTCTATGCGTGCACCCACCTCGCGAACTCGGCCTCCTTGCTCCTGCCCGTCTCCAACCTCACCAACCTGCTGGCCTTCAGCGCCAGCGGGCTGTCGTTCGTCCGCTTCGGCGCAACCATGGCGCTGCCGTGGCTGGCGGCGATCGCGGTGGAGTGGCTGGTGCTGCGGCGGTTCTTCGCCGTCGATCTCGTCGGACACGCCGAACCCGTCGCCCAGGCTCGCAACCCGGTTCCGGTGTTCGCCTGCGTGGTCGTGGTGCTCACGCTCCTCGGGTTCTTCGTGACCTCCGTCCTTCACGTCGCCCCTGCGTTCGCCGCGCTCGGCGGCGCCGTCATCCTCGCCGTGCCGGCGCTGGTGAGCCGGCGCGCCACCGTCCGCGACGTCGGCCTGGCGCTCGAGGTGCCCTTCCTCGCCTTCGTGTTGGCCCTCGGGCTGATCGTGAAAGCCGTCTCAATCCACGGACTCGGCACGCTCGTGACCCACCTCGTGCCCGGGGGGACGTCGCTCGGCGCGCTCCTGCTGATCGCGGTCATTGCAGCCGCGCTCGCCAACCTCATCAACAATCTTCCGGCGGTGCTCCTTCTGCTCCCGGCGGCGTCCGTCGCCGGTCCCGGAGCGGTGCTGGCGATGCTCATCGGTGTCAACACCGGGCCCAATCTGACCTACGTCGGATCGCTCGCCACCCTGCTCTGGCGGCGCGTCCTGCGGCAGCGCGGAGAGGAGCTGCCCCTCTCGGAGTTCGTGCGCCTGGGCGCCCTCACGGTGCCGCTCGTGCTGGTCGCCTCGACGGTCGCCCTTTGGGTTTCCCTGCGATTGATGGGATGATGCCAGCTGTGCGGATCGTCATCTGGGTGGTCGAGGGGACGTGGCAGGGATGCATCGACGCCGCCAGCCACGGCCTCCCCTCCGGAGCCCAGGTCGCCCTCCTCCACGTCACCCCATCCGATGTCGCCGAGGTCGCCAGCGCGGCGACGACGGGGCTGCTCGGTCGGGCGTTTGCCGGACGCCGAGCCGTCCGCTCGTTCCAGGACGTCGCTGACGGGGCCGCCTCCGAGTTGCTCGCCGCCGCTGCGGCGCGACTCGGCCGTCAGGACGCCGAGCTGCTCCGCCGTCGAGGGCGGGTCGAGCGCGAGGTTATTCGCGCCGTCGTCGAGAACGTCGACCTGCTGGTGGTGGCTCGCGACGGCGACCACTCGCGCCTGGGCCCGCACAGCCTGGGCCCGGCCACCCGGTTCGTCGTCGACCACGCCCCCTGTGCCGTTCTGCTGGTGTGGCCCGACGAGCCACCGGGCATCGAATCGATACCGCCGCCGCCTCCGCCCGGACACCACCCCCCGCCATACCGCGACTGAGCCGGGGAAGCGGAGCCGGTCAGCGCGGCCGGCGTCGCCCTACCGAGACCCGGGGTCGAGGTACCGCTCCAGCCCTTCGACGATGAGCCGGTGATCCTCAGCCTGGGGCAGTCCGGACACCGTGATGGTCCCGACCACCGGGCCGTCGGGGCTCAGGCGCACCGGAAACGACCCTCCGTGCGCGGCGTAGCGGTCCGGGTCGAGCCGCGACGACTCCTCGAAGGTCGTGCCCTGCACCCGAAAGCGCTCCCCCACCAGGTACGAGCTCTCCGCGTAGCGCGCGACGACACCCCGCTTGCGGTCGATCCAGGCGTCGTTATCAGCACTCGAGCCGGGCAGCGCGCAGTGGAACAGCTGCTGGGCGCCGCAGCGGATGTCGATGGCGACCGGTGCCCGCCGCTCGCGGGCGAACTCGACCAGAAGCGTGCCGAGACGCCAGGCATCGTCGTAGCCAAAGCTCGGGAAGACGAGCCGGCGCTCCTGCTCCTCGAGGGTGGGCAGCAGATCGCCCGGAACCTCAGATGCCATCAGCCTCTCCCGCTATGAGCCGAACGCTTCGCCCCTCCCGCGACGGGAGGGCAACCGCCTCGAGGGCGTCGAGGGCTGCCATGACGTGCACCGCGCGCAGGTGGTCGGCGGAACTGGCGCTCACGGTCCAACTATAGGTGGGGGGCGCCCCCGGCGGAATGCGCAGAGGGCCGCTTGGAGGACGCGGATTCGCGGTGCATCAACTGCGGGTCAGCCAGCCGGAGCCCAGCGTCACCGCCAGCCAGACGACGATCAGACCCAACGCGACATCGATCGCCGGCGCCAGCCCGAGGGCGGTGAGGGCTACTTCGAGAATCGCCACGACAAGGACCGCACTCCCGATCACGATCGCCAATGCCAGCGCTCCAAGCGCCCGACGCCGCGCCCCTGGGTCCCGCCGCTCCGCCGGCGAGACGGCCCGGGCGATGTTCGCCGCCACCCCAGCCGGATCGTCGACGCCGATCACCAACTTGGAATAGGCTCGTCGCGGAGGTGGATGGCGATCGCCCTTTCGGGATGGTGGACATCCCAGAAGGCCCACTGGCCGCGGTAGAACAAGCGGCCGATGGTGACCACGCCAGACAGGCTGAGGGCGGTGACCGTCCAGCCTATCCAGAACCGATAGGCCTCGGGAGCCGTGGCGTGGACCCCGGCGACATGCTCCAAGGGCACCTTCAGCCGGGCCTTGACCCCGCCGGATAAGCCGCAGATGAGAGCCAGGAAGCGGTCGAAGCCGCCGAGGTGGACGACCAGGAACGTGGGAGTGATCTCGATCTTGGCCATGACGACAGCATACGGTCGGAGCTCAGGGGCGACGAAGGCTACGGCGCGGCACGCCGCTACCGTCGAGAAGGGCTCGTTGGGCTTGTGGGGGGTCAGGCCCCTCCGATCCGGCCGAGATGTCCGCGGACGGCCGCCCCCGGCGGACTGGGAGTTGAGCTACCTGACGCGGCCTGCCCGTCTGCAACGGAATTCGTCGAAGTCCAGAGCGAAGGGGCCCTGGCGGCGAACCGCCGCCCGCCAGCGAAGCCAGGTGAGGGGCTGTAGCAGCCCGCGCAGGCCGGCCCCGCCAGCCTGCCCCGGAACGGCGAGTGGGGAAAGGGAGGCCGGCATTCCCTCCCAGCTCCGGTACTCCTCGTCCCCCGACGGCCTCAACGCATACACCTCGACATTGCTCGCCTCGACATGGCTCGGGTTGTACCACCGCACCCGCCCTCCTGACGAGCCCCTCGGTACGCTACGAACGTGGCGCTCCACCACCGACACCCCGAGGACCTCGACCACCAGGGCCGAGGGCTCCCCCTGACATGACCCCACCGCGGGACGACCAGCCCTCGACCCGACCGCTGCTGGACAAGCTCGGGGTGCGACCGGGGATGCGGGTGGCGACGCTCGGAGCCTTCGCCCCCGACTTCCTCGCCGCGCTGCGCAGCCGGGCAGCGGAGGTGGTGACCGACCCCGCGGGATGCGACATGGTCCTGCTCGCCGCCGAGGATCGAGCTCAGCTGGCTCAGGCCGCGCGCCTGATCGAGAGCATGCGCCGCGATGCGGCGCTCTGGATCGTCCGCCCGCGGGGCAGCTCCGCCATCAGCGAGAGGGAGACGCTCGCCGCCGGCCTGGAGGCCGGTCTGGTCGACGTCAAGGTGGTCCACTTCTCGGAGACGCACAGCGCCGCCAAGTTTGTCTTCCGCCTAGGGGACCGCTGAGCTCGGAGCGGCCACCGCGTCACCCCGCGGGCCCCAGGAGAGCCCGAACAGCAGCGCGATGACCACTGCCATCCCCGCCGAGGCCGCGATCCCGACCACGGCCCCGGTCCCGGCGGGCAGCGGCAGGGTCGGCTCGATGGCCGCCAGCACGATGTCGCCCACGGCGAGGAGCAGCGGGACCGCCAGCCTCCCGCTGACGACCCGCCCGGGACGTCCCAGCCACCAGATGGCGGCGAAGACGTAGGGGTCGAGGAGGTAGTACGGCCAGGAGGTCTTGGCAAGCATCGGGATGCAAGCCGCCGCCACCGCCAGCAGGCCGTACACACGCGGCGTGGCCCACCCACCACGCGGCCGCACGGCGAGGGCCGCGACGCTCAGCACGAGCGCCGCTCCCGTGAAGAGCACGGCATCCGAATGGCGGACGAACCCATCCCACCCCGATCCCAGGAACGCCACCCAGAGGGAGCCGCCCACGATGGGCAGCTCTCCCCGGTAGGTCAGCAGCGAGTAGACGACGCCGGAGCGGTTGGCGAGCAGGAAGGGGGCGATGACGGCGGCGGCGGTGAGCACGGCGGCCCCCGCCAGCGCCCCCGCCGACCGCACCCGCCGGTCAGACAGCAGGGCGACGAGCAGGGGGATGAGGCAGACGGCGGAGACGCTCTTGGTCATCACCGCCAGACCCAGGCAGATCCCGGCCCACACCGTCCTCCCCCGACCGAGCAACCGCACCCCGAGCAGGATCAGCCAGAGCTCCAGCGGCTCCTCGATGTGGCCGAATCCGACCAGGGCCACCCAGAGCGGCGGCGCCAGGAGGAAGACGGCCGCGATGAGCAGCCACCGAGTCGGCCGCCCGCGCCCCTCATCACGCCCCGCCTCTCCTCGCCTCCCCAGCCCCTCCCCGCCCTGCGCCGTGCTCCGCGCGTCCCGCCCCCTCCCCCGCCCCGCTTCGATGGCGAGCACCGCCTCCCGGGCCATCAGCAGGGAGAAGACGGCGAAGACGCCCACGGTCAGGGCGTCGCGGAGCCGCATGCCCTCCTGCCACCCGAGGGCATTGATGACCGCCACGACGACGCCGAGCGGCAGCAGGCTCACCGGCCCGTTGGCATTGGGATAGGGGCCGGCGCGGAGCGTGTAGACGAGGAGCGGATGCCCGTGCACAGCGATCTCCGCCGACGGCCAGAAGAAGACGTCGAGGTCGGTCTTGCTGGTGTCAAAGAGGAGCACGGCGACGGCCGACGCGACCATGAAGGCGATGGCCAGCAGCGGGATCGCTGCCCGCCGGAGCGGACCACCCGTGGCTGGCGACCGCGGACGCGGGGGGTGCAGGGGCGAGACCATCACTCAGACCGTGGTGGTGAGCGACGTGAGCGGCTCGGGCTCGAGCGGTTCCACCCGCCCCGGCGGGGGCACGCGGCCGGCGTCGCCGCTCGGCGCCGGGCGGGCGGCGGGGATCCTCCCGCTGCTGACCAGGAAGCCGACCGTGCAGGCGATCAGGAGCACGTTGCGGGCGCCGATCCCGACCAGGAACCACACCGAGTACCGCAGAACGGGTGAATACTCCACGGCCACCTGGTAGAGCACCGGGAAGATCAGCGCGGTGAGCAGGAACACGGCCAGCCAGCGGTAGCGGAAGCCCTCCACGACGGCGAGCACCGGCGCCACCCAGAGCAGGAACTGGGTGCTCAGCACCCCGGTGGTGCAGAGCAGCACGAGCAGGGTCCCCACCACCGCGTGCCCGGTCTCCATCCGCCCGAGCAACTGCCTCCACCACACCCAGAGCACACCCACCACCAGGCCGAGGTCCCCGGCCGCCGAGGCGACACCGCTCAGGCTGCCGACGAGGTCGTAGGAGACGGAGGCGTAGACGGGGTGGACCGGCACTCCGAGCAGCGACCCCAGCCACATCAGGGTGGCCGGAACCGACTCGACCTGGACCGGTCGGTCGACGTTGTAGGTGATCGCGCCCAACCCGTGGGCCGGATCGATGACGTGACCGAGGGCGAATCCGCCTGCCACGACGATCGCGCAGACCACCACTCCGGCGGCCAGCCCGCGGATCAGCACCCCGGCGCCCCTCTCCCGTGCGGCGCGGGCGTGAGCGATGACGGTGACCGGAAGCAGGGCGAGCGGGAAGAGCTTGACCAGGGTGCCAAGGCCGATTAGCGGGTAGGTGGAGGCGAAGCGGCGCCGTTCGAGCAGCCAGAGGCAGCCGAGCGCCATCAGGGCGGGCAGGATGTCGTAGCGGAAGAGGAGCGTCGCCGGGCCGGCCGCCAGCGTGTAGGCGCCGTAGGTCCAGGCGCGGGAGGCGCCCTTCCACCGCCGGATGGCGACGAAGCCGAGGACGAAGAGGGCCGCCATGCCGAGGGCGAAGCAATCCTGCCCCACCGACGGCGGCCCGATCGCCGCCAGGGCGAAGGGGATCACCGCGAGCGGCGGGTACTCATGGGGCAGAGACGGATGCGCCAGGTGCCCCCAGAAGGCGAGGGCATCGGTGCGGTACAGCGCCACATCCGCCTGCCGCCAATCGCCGGGCAGCCAGACGCTGACGAGCGCGCCCACCAGGTAAAGCGCAAACAGGACGCGCACGATGCGCAACCACGGGAGGGATCTGAGCCGGTCGATCGCGGCATGATACCGGCGCCGGGCCCGCCGGCACTTGAGGCCCGCGGGCGTACTCTCACCCGGCTGCGGGCGGCGGCTATCCCGATCTGCCCTCGGCAAGCGTGTACGTGGGACCGGTGGCGGTTGCGTAGTAGCCGGAGGCTTCGCAGGTGGAGGGGGAGACGCACGCCACACCGGTCAACCAGTCCGCTGGGACCCCTCAGGCTTGTGCAGGACCTGGAGGACGTCCAGCGCTGCCTCGTCGAGCGGCGGGGCGTCGGATCGGAGGATCAGCAGGGTCACCGTGTAGTGGTCGAATTGCATGCCGAGATCCCTCCTCTCCCCTCTTGCCGCCACCGGATGGCTAGCGGTTACCGATACTCCAGGACCAGCTCGGCGACCTGGACCGCATTGGTGGCAGCCCCCTTGCGGAGGTTGTCGGCGACCACGAAGAGGGCGAGGCCGTGCTCCCGGCTGGGGTCGCGGCGGATGCGGCCGACGTGGACCTCGTCCGAACCGGCCACCTCGCGCGGGGTCGGGTAGCTCTGCGAGGCGGGATCGTCGACGACCCGGATGCCGGCGGCACCCTCCAGGATGCGCCGGGCCTCGGCGGGGTCGACCTCGCTCTCCATCTCCACCCACACCGCCTGCGCGTGGCCGATCGCCACCGGGACACGCACCGTGGTGATGCCGATGCCCAGGTCGGGGAGGTCGAGGATGCGGCGGACCTCCTGGACGACCTTGACCTCCTCCTCGGTGTCGTCGCCGTACATCTTCCAGCCACCGGGGATGACGTTGCCGTGGAGGACGTGGGGGTAGACGTGGTGGGTCGGGACCTCTCCCGCGACATCCTGGCGCGCTTGCGCCTCCATCTCTACACGGAGCGCCCGCCCCGCCCCGGTCGCCGCCTGGTAGGTGGCGACGGTGACGTGCCGAAGACCGAAGGCGCGGTGCAGTGGCGCCAGGGTCACCGCGAGCGGCGTGGCCACGCAGTTGGGGTTGGCGATGATCCCGTGGTGCTCGCGCACCTTCTCGCCGTTGACCTCGGGCACGACCAGGGGGACCTCAGGGTCCATCCGGAAGACGCTCGACTTGTCGACGGCGACGCCGCCGCCCTGGGCGACCAGGGGGGCGTACTCCTTGGAGATGGCCCCGCCGGCGGCGAAGAAGACGATGTCGCAGCCCTCGAGGCGTGCCGCCTCCACCGCCGCCACCGTCAGTGCCTCACCGCGGAAGGTCACCGTCCTGCCCGCGCTGCGCGGAGATGCGAGGGCCCGCAACTCCCGCAGCGGGAAGTTGCGGTCCTCGAGAACCCGCAGGACCGTGGAACCGGCGGCTCCGGTGGCACCAACGAGCGCGACAGATGGGGCGGACGAGGTCACGCCTGAATTGAGCCTTCTAGATGACTACGCAGGGCTGCCCGTCCCCGCCCCGCCGGCATCGGCCTGACCCCTGGCAAGGTCGCGGATGGCCTCGCGGCGGGAGAGGTTGACCCGGCCGCGGTCGTCGATCTCGATGACCTTGACCATGATCTCGTCGCCGACGGCGACCACGTCCTCGACCTTCTCGACCCGGTGCTCGGCGAGGTTCCCGATGCGGACCAGCCCCTCCTTCTTGGGCGCGATCTCCACGAAGGCTCCGAAGCCCATCAGGCGGGAGACCTTGCCCTTGTAGATGCGGCCGATCTCGATGTCGTCGGTGAGGTCGCGGATCATGTCGAGGGCCTGCTGCCGGGATGCCGCGTTGGCGCTGGAGATGAAGACCCGGCCGTCGTCCTCGACGTCGATCTGGGCTCCCGTCTCCTCGACGATACGGCGGATCGTCTTGCCACCTGGGCCGATGATCTCGCGGATCTTGTCCGGGTTGATCTGGATGGTGTCGATGCGCGGCGCCCACTGGCTCATCTCGGCACGCGGAGCCGCGAGTGCCTCGGCCATCTTGCCGAGGATGTGCAGCCGGCCCACGCGAGCCTGCTCGAGGGCGCGCTCCAAGAGCTCCCACTTGAGGCCCCGGATCTTGATGTCCATCTGCAGGCCGGTGATCCCGGTCGCCGAGCCGGCGACCTTGAAGTCCATGTCGCCGAGCGCGTCCTCCATTCCCTGGATGTCGCTCAGGACCGCTGCGCTGCCGTCCTCGGCGCTGATCAGGCCCATGGCGATACCCGCCACGGGTGCCTGAAGGGGCACACCGGCGTCCATCAGGGCGAGCGTCGAGCCGCAGACGGATGCCATCGA
>Ga0187851_10002788_pt1 | contig 15160 bp, 9 predicted proteins | sample June2016WEW_6_10_FD_132997 | JGI IMG/M metagenome (GOLD analysis project Ga0187851, IMG submission 132997) | Peatland microbial communities from SPRUCE experiment site at the Marcell Experimental Forest, Minnesota, USA - June2016WEW_6_10 | ecosystem: Environmental > Terrestrial > Soil > Wetlands...
CATCCGGCTGTACGCCCAGGAGGACTTCGAGTCCAGGCCCGAGTTCACCGACCCGGAGATCCTGCGCACCAACCTGGCCTCGGTCATCTTGCAGATGGCGGCCATCGGTCTTGGCGACGTACCCAGGTTCCCTTTCATCGACCCGCCCGATGCCCGCAATATCGCCGACGGGCTGACCCTGCTGACCGAACTGAACGCGTTCCGGGCGGGCCGGATCACCCCGCTGGGGCGCAAGCTGGCCCGGCTGCCCGTGGACCCGCGCATCGGCCGGATGATCCTGGAGGCCGACAAGAACGGATGCGCCCGCGAGGTGCTGATCATCGCGGCCGCCCTGTCCATCCAGGATCCGCGTGAGCGCCCCGCCGACGCGCAGCAGCTGGCCGACGACAAGCACAGGCGTTTCGCCGATCCAGACTCGGATTTCGTCGCCTACCTGAACCTGTGGGACTACCTGGCGGAACGGCAGCGGGAGCTGTCTTCCTCGGCCTTCCGCAGGGGATGCCGGTCCGAGTACCTGAACTTCCTGCGCATCCGCGAGTGGCAGGACCTGCAAGGCCAGCTGCAAAGGCTGGCCGGCGACCTCGGGGTGACGGTCACGTCCTCCAGCGCCGAACGGACCCGGCTTCACCAGTCACTGCTAGCTGGTCTGCTCTCGCAGATCGGGATGAAGATGGTGGGCGCCGAGCCGTCCGGACCGGCTTCGCCGACGTCCGGTGCAGGCGCCCAGGCGGCTGGCCCGCCCGGCTTCCCTGGTCGCCGGCCGCGGGCCGAGTACCTGGGCGCGCGCAACGCCAGGTTCGCCATCTTCCCCGGCTCCAGCCTGGTCAGGAAGGGCCCGGACTGGATCGTGGCCGGTGAGCTTGTGGAGACATCCAGGCTGTGGGCCAGGACCGTGGCGCGGATCGAGCCTGAGTGGGTGGAGCCGCTGGCCGGGCACCTGGTCAAGCACAGCTACAGCGAGCCGCACTGGGAGAAGAAACGAGGCGGCGCGGTCGCGCTGGAAAAGGTGACCCTGTACGGGGTACCGCTGGTGGTGGACCGCAAGGTCGGCTACGGCCGCATCGACCCCGCCGCGGCGCGGGAGCTGTTTATCAGGCACGCGCTGGTGGAGGGCGACTGGCAGACCTCGCACCCGTTCTTCGCCGAGAACAGGCGGCTGCTGGCCGAGGCCGAGCAGGTCGAGCACCGGGCCCGCCGCCGCGGCCTGGTCGTCGGCGAGGACGAGCTGTTCGCCTTCTACGACGCCCGGATACCCGCGGACGTCGTCTCGGCCCAGCACTTCGATACCTGGTGGAAGCAGGCCCGCCGGACCGATCCTTCGCTGCTGACCTTTAAGGCGAGCGATCTGCTCAGTGACGACGCCTCGCTGGTGAGCGCCAACTCCTATCCGGACGTCTGGACGTCGGAGTCCGCGCCGGTGACGGCGCTGCCGTTGTCCTACGCCTTCGAGCCGGGCAGCCAGGCCGACGGCGTCACCGTGGACATCCCGCTGAGCAGGCTCAACCAGGTTGACCCGGCTGAGTTCTCCTGGCAGGTGCCCGGGCTGCGCACCGAGCTGGTGACCGAGATGATCAGGTCGCTGCCCAAGGCGCTGCGGCGCGACCTGGTGCCCGCGCCCGACGTGGCCAGGACGGTCACCGACCGCCTCGGGCCGCCCGCCGGGGACCTGCGGGACGCGGTCGCCCGCCAGCTGCGGTCGCTACGCGGCGTCGACGTGCCCCGGGAAGCCTGGGATCTGTCCAAGCTGCCGCCGCACCTGCGGATCACGGTCCGGGTGACCGAAGGGGATCGCGTGCTGGCCGAGGGCAAGGACGTCGGTGAGCTGCAGCGCCAGCTCCGGCCACGGCTGCGGGCGGTGCTGTCCCGGGCGGCGGGCGGGATCACTCGCTCGGGCCTGACGTCGTGGAACTTCGGTGCGCTGCCCAAGGTCTTCACTCAGGGCACCGTGGTCGCCTACCCGGCCCTTTTCGACGCCGGCGACACGGTAGACGTGCGGCTGTTCGAGACAGAAGCCGCGGCACGCAAGGCCATGTGGGCCGGAACGCGGCGGCTGATCCTGCTGGGCGCCTCGTCGCCGATGAAGGCCATCGCGGGCGGTCTGTCCACCCGGGCCAAGCTAGCGCTCAGCCATAACCCGCACGGGGGCGTCGCGGCGATGTTCGCGGACTGCATCAGCTGCGCCGCCGACTACCTGATGGCCGAGGCGGGCGGGCCGGCCTGGGATCGGGACGGGTTCGAGCGGCTCGCCGCGGCCGTCCGGCCCCGGCTGCTCGAGGTGACCGGCGACGTGGTGCGGCGGGTGGAGTCGGCGCTGCGGCTGGCGCATGCGGTCGAATCCCGGCTGGAGGACCTGCACGGTGATGCCGCCCGCGCGGCCGTCGCCGACCTGCGCGCACAGCTGTCCGGGCTCATCCACCCCGGTTTCGTCACCGCCACCGGTTACCGGCGGCTCCCGCACCTGACCCGCTACCTGCAGGCGATGGAGCGGAGGCTGGACAAGCTGCCGGAGAACCCGGCGCGGGACGCGGCCAACATGGCCGTGGCCCAGCGGGTGGAGCGGGCGTACCAGCAGGCAGCCGCCAACCTGGCCATCGCGGGCCAGACCCATGGGGTCCACGGGGTCGGGGCCGGCCTGGCCGAGACCCGGTGGATGCTCGAAGAGCTCCGGGTCAGCCTGTTCGCCCAGACCCTGGGGACCCAGGCTCCGGTGTCAGAGAACCGGGTGCTCGCCGCCCTGGACCGGCTCAGCGCCTGACGCGGTAACTGTCCCGCGCCCGGCGTGTCGTAGCCAGCTAGGGACTACTCCAAATGCTACGTTTCTCATGAAGTGTTACAAACGACCCATGAGCGGCGTGAGGACCGCGGAGAGGCAGGAATCGTGACCGGAGAACCCCCCGTGAGGCGCCGCCTCGTGGGCGGCGCACTGCGCCGGTACCGGGAGAACATGGGCTACGCCCTCGAAGACGCGGCCCGCGTGCTGGAATGCGACCGGTCCAAGATCAGCAGGATCGAGACGGGACAGCGCGGCATCAGGGCCAAGGAGCTGCGCGAGCTGCTGACCGAATACGGCGTGCCGGACAGCGAGCAGGCCGCGATGACCGCCATCGCCAGCCGGGACGGCCGGCCCGGCTGGTGGCAGCCGTTCGCGGGGAGCTTCTCCGAGGCGTATCTCGACTACGTCATCATGGAGTCGGCCGCCTCCGAGATCCTGACGTATGAGGCGCAGCTGGTCCCTGACCTGCTGCAAACCGATGACTATGCGCGTGCCATCGCCGCCGCCGAGCCGGGTTACACGACAGCGGAGCAGCGGGAGGAGGCGGTGACGGCCAGGGCCGTGCGGCGGCAGGGCGTGCTCAGCGGCAAACGGCGTTTGTCGGTCATCCTCGGCGAAGGCGCGCTGCGCCAGGCGGTCGGCGGTCCCGGTGTGCTGGCCGGGCAGGTCAGCCATCTCATCCAGCTGGCTGAGGAGCATCCCGACCTGACCGTGCAGATCCTGCCGTTCTCAGCCGGAGCTCACGCCGCCGCGGGCAGCGGATCCCTCGCGATCCTGCGGTTCCCCGACGCACCCAGCCTGGGAGGCCTGGGGGTCCTGGGAGGCCTGGGGATCGTCTACCTGGAGGGGCTGTCCGGGGGTGTCTACCTGGACAGCCAGGCGGACGTGGCCCGCTATATCCGCGCCTTCACGCTGCTGCGTGCCTGCGCGCTCAGCGTCGGCGACAGCGTGCGGCTGCTGCGCAGCCTCAGCGTCTAGCGGCCGGCCGGCTGAGTTCCTGGTTCACGGCGGCAAGCTTGTCGATGATGTCCTGGATGTCCTGGATGGGTCTGTCGGAGCCTGGCGACCGCGTCAGCTGGTCCTGGCCGGATCCAGCGGTGGTACCGGCCCGGCCGGCACCATCGTGCTCTGATCGGCTAGCGTCGTACACGCTGTCGCCGGGGTTCATGCGTGAAATCTCCTGAAGTGGTGCACAGCAAGCGGGGAAGACGGGCGGTGACCTAAGCGAGGTTAATTGACCGCCGGGTCTCGCGCGTTTAGCGCATAGCCCATGGTAAAGCTTTTCCCGCGGCATGTCACGCACCTAGGGGCGCGTGCCGCGAATTCTTTTCCTGCCTGCCATTCTCGTCGTTCACATGGTCGCCTAGCTGCTGCTATGCCGCTATCAGGCGGCCTCGCACGGGACCTGCGACTATTAGGGATAACGCAGAGTGCCGATAACAGTGACATAAATAGCGCACGTCTAACGCTCCGTGCATGCACTTGCAAAAGGTCTGTGCAGGCGCGGGCAAACGCGGCTGAGATGGGCTTAAGGCCGTCCCGGCGCCAGGGCCGCGCGGCCAGCCCGCCGCCGCCCCGCGTGGTGCTGGACCCCAACCGGGGTGGACCGGGTTGATGTCCCGGCCGACCCTGGGGACTCAGGTGTTACGTGTCCGAATAGAGACCTTCTGGCCACCGTGTGCATCTTTGGATCGGGCCATCGGCGACGTATTCTACGTATGTCGTCAACGGGGCTTTGGCTGACGTTAGGTGGCGCACGTGGTCGGGGGCTTGCATCCGGCAGATCCGCGGCACATCGGTGCGTACCGTCTGGTGGGACGGCTCGGCTGCGGTGGCATGGGCCGGGTGTTTCTCGGCCTGTCGCCCGGCGGCTGGCCCGTCGCGGTCAAGGTCATCCGCGCTGAGCTCGCCGCGGACCAGGAGTTCCGGATCAGGTTCAGCCGCGAGGTGGCCGCCGCCCGCCTGGTCAACGGCCTGTTCACCGCCCTGGTGGTGGACGCCGATGTGGATGGTCCGGTGCCCTGGCTGGCCACGGCCTACGTCACCGGTCCTTCGCTGTCAGACGCGGTAACCAGTCACGGGCCGATGTCCACCCGGCCCGCGCTGGCCCTCATGGCGGGGCTGGCGGAGGGCCTGAACGCGATCCATGCCGCGTCGGTGGTGCACTGCGACCTCAAGCCCGCCAACGTGCTGCTGTCCCCGGACGGACCCAGGGTCATCGACTTCGGCATCTCGCGCGCCGCGGAGGCGGTGTCGGTGACCGGCGCCGGCCTGGTGGTCGGGTCGCCCGGGTTCATGTCGCCCGAGCAGGCGATGGGGGAGGCGGTGGGCCCGCCGAGCGACGTCTTCAGCCTGGGCGCGGTCCTCGTTTTCGCCGTCACGGGCCGGGGGCCTTTCGGCGAAGGTTCGCGTCCCGAACTGGCCTACCGGCTCGTCTACCATCAGCCGAGCCTGGCCCTGGTACCCGCGGGACTGCGGCCGCTGGTCGAGCATTGCCTGGTCAAGGACCCTGGTCAGCGGCCCACCGCCAGCGGACTGCTGGCCGAGGTCGAGGCCTTGCAGCCCGCGACGGACTGGCTGCCCGACCTGGCTCTCGGCGCGTTCGCCGAGTACCGCGCGCCGAGCCCGGCCCGGCCGGCCGCCCCCTCAGCGGTCCCCGCGAACGGCCAGTCTCGTCCCGGCCGGTTCCGGCCCGGCCAGTCTGCTCCCGGCCGGTTTCGGCCCGGTCAGCCGCGGCCCGGCCGGGACCGGATGTCGCGGCGTCGTGTGTGGCGGCCACTGGTCGTGGCCGGGGTCGCGGCCGGTGTCCTGGCGGCTTCGGCCGCGGTCAGCTTCGCCCTGTCCGGCCCGGCCAGGCATCCGTCCGTTGCGCAGCTCAAGCCGAAAGCCGCCCCGACCCGTTCACCGACGGCGGCTGGCCGGGTCTCCGCGCCGTGGACGGCATCGTCGGTGCCGGCATCCCGCCCGGCCCCGGCCACCTCGGGCGCGGGCCCTGAGCCGGTTCCAGCGGACATCACCCCGGCCGTGGACACCGTTACCTCCCCTGGCGCCCGGACCTCGCCGTCTACCCGCCCGTCCGCGAGTCCGTCCACGTCCCCGTCTGAGTCGGCGTCGCCCACGGCCTCGGCGTCCCCGAGCCCGACGCCCACCCCGTCACCGTCCCCGTCCGCGTCCGTGCCGCGGATTACCAGCGTGGGCACCTACCAGCAGGGCACCCTGGTGTACTTCGACGTCCAGTACGCCGATCCGGGCCAGGACGCCCAGGGCTTCGGCTTCACCGGTTCTGACGGCCAGCACTGGGTGGAGGGCCGGTACCCCTTCTCCAGTCCTGGAGACGGCATCGTCGGCCCGGACAGCATCGCGTACCCGCTCGACCTGGAGTGCGGGACCGCCCGGCAGCATACGGCCGAGGTCGAGGCCTGGATCTACGACGCGGCGGGGGTCAGCAGCCAGCCCGCCGTCATCAACCTGGCCTGCCGACCCTGACCGCGGCATCCTGACCGCGGCATCCTGACCGCGGCGCCTGACCTTGAAATATGTTGACAGAGTGTCTCATGATGCCAGTGTGACACAAGTGATGATAGAGTCTCGAGAACGATCCCCTTAATACAGCCTTCATCAGCGCGCATGTCGAGGGCCGGCCATTATTATTGCCCTGGCTGATATGACATCAAGGGCGTCATTACTGACGTTGGGGTGGGATTTAGCATGGTGAGGGCTCTGCAGCCTGCGGATCCGCGGCTGATCGGTCCTTACCGGCTGGTGGGTCTTCTTGGTTCTGGTGGCATGGGGCGGGTATTCCTGGCTATGTCAGCAGGTGGCCGTCCGGTGGCGGTGAAGATGATTCGCGCCGAGTTGGCCGCTGATCCTGATTTCCGCAGCCGCTTCAGCCGGGAGGTCGCCGCCGCGCGGCGGGTGAATGGCCTGTTCACCGCCTTGGTCGTGGATGCGGACGTCGATGCGCAGATTCCCTGGCTGGCCACCGCGTACGTAGCCGGGCCATCGCTGGCTGAGACGGTCAAAGACCACGGGCCGCTGTCGGCCAAGTCGGTGCTGGCCCTGGCGGCGGGTCTGGCGGAGGGACTGAGCGCCATCCACTCCGCGGGAGTGGTGCACGGCGACCTCAAGCCCTCGAACGTGCTGCTGGCCGAAGACGGGCCGCGGGTGATTGACTTCGGCATCTCCCATGCCGCCGAGACGGCGCCGCTGACGCATCCCGGCCTGGTGATGGGGTCGCCCGGCTTCATGTCACCCGAGCAGGCGCAGGGTAAGAAGGTCGGGCCGCTCAGCGACGTGTTCAGCCTGGGCACGGTGCTCGCCTTCGCCGCCTCGGGACGACGGCCGTTCGGCATGGGCTCTCCCGTCGAACTGCTTGATCGCGTGGTGCACGGCGCCCCTGACCTCGAGGGGGTACCGGCCGAGGTACGTCCGCTGGTCGAACGATGCATGGTCAAAGATCCAGGCCAGCGGCCCACCGCCGCCGTCTTGCTGACCGAGATGGGCGCCGCGCAGGCCACCACCGACTGGCTGCCTGAGTCCATCGTCCGCATGATCCGCCGGGACCTGCCGCCCCGGGGTGAGGAGGACCGCAAGGGCAGCACCGGGGTGGGCGGTACATCGACCACCCTGGGGAGCGCGGCGCAAGAGGCGGCGCCGGCCCCCACCGCGTCAGCGCCCGCGGACCGGACCAGGGCCGCGGATCAGGCCGGGACCGCGGACCAGACCCAGACCGGCGAGCGGACCCATACCGAGGACCAGGCCCCGTCGGCCGGCCACGACACAGATGCCCAGGATTACGTCGACACCGGGCAGTATGAGCCGCCCGGCGCCCCGCCACCGCCAGAAGGCCAGGTACCGGCCGGGCCGGCTGACCCGGTGCCACCTGAGGACCAGCTTCAGTCAGCTGACCAGCCGTTGCGGCCAGATTCACCACCGCCGGGTGAAGGCGAGGACCGGCCGCGTGATGGCGGCCTGTGGCCGCTTCTCGTCGCGGCGTGCCTCATCGGCGGCCTGCTCCTTGCCTCCGGCGCGGCCGGGGCGGCCCTGGTGGAGCTGACCAGGCACCTGACCGCCGCGTCGGCTGGCTCCCAGGGGCCGTCGGGGACGGCTACCTCAGCGGGGCTGCCAGCCGAGGTGAACACCTCGCCAACCGCGCCCCCGTCGTCTTCCTCCCAGCCTCCGCAGATCACCAATTTTTATACGTACCAACAGGGCCAGATGATGTACTTCAGCGTTTACTACTCCGACCCGGGAAACAATGCGGCGGGCTTCGGATTCGCGGGCGCTGACGGATCCAGCATCGGATCGCAGATTCACTCGTTCTCCAGTCCGGGAAACGGCATTATCGAGCCAGGTAGCGTCACTTATCCGATTAACCAGGGGTGCGGCACCTCGCAGCCGCATTCGAACTCGGTCCGGTTCTGGGTTTACGACACGGCGGGCGTCCGCAGCAAGCCGGTGCTCATCCATCTCAACTGCGCGACCTGACACCGCCCAACGGTCAGGGATGGGCCTGCTGGTAGTGCGCCGTGAGCACGTCAGCGCCGAAGTCGCTGCGAGGGCGCCGTAGCACGGTGTGCGCGTGGTTGCCGTCGTCGGTGCTGTCGTATTCGATCAGCAGGTCATCGCCCTGCACCCGGTAGTAGTGCCGGGCGCCAGGCGTCAGCGGTCCTTCCCAGGCGAAGTGCAGCTCCGAGCGGGCGGCGCGGGCCGCTTCGCGCGCCGCGAGCTCGGCCGGAAGCCGGTCGAGGTACAGCGCGACGAGCTGGTCAAGGACGGCTCGCGCGCTAGGTCCGAGCCGGGCGGCCGAGATGCCGAGCGGCTCGATTCCCTCCCGAGCGCGGGGGTTCGTGCTGGTGCGGATGTCGTCGGGTGCCTGGCGGCCGACGACCGCGGCCGACCGGCCAGCCGGCCCCATCGCGTCGAGCAAGGCTCGCACCAGGTCTTCTTCGGGAGCCAGCGGCCGGGACACCGGGCGCCCGGCGTAGCTGACGCAGGCCGGGTTGGCGCCGAGGAAGACCGGGGCGGGGGAGACGCCGCCGTCCGCCATGGTCATCGTCACGGAGAGGTGATGGCCCTCAAAACGCCAGGACCACGGCTTGTCGTCGGCCGGGTCGCCGAACACGTTCACCCAGTAGTCCCCGCTATGGCGGCCGCGCTGCCACTGTTCCCGCCGGTCAAGCACCTCTTCCAGGGCGATGATGCTCATCGCCTGCGCGTAGGCGTGCTCGCTCAGCCCGGTGGCCAGTAGCCGGTGGGCCGCCTTGCGGCCGGTCCCGCTCAGCTCGGCGATGCAGGCCCCCGGACGGGGCCTTGGCCGGTACTCCAGCCATCGCCGGGCGGCGTCGTCGGTGAAAGGCCGGGCCGCCAGGCTTCGCTGTTCGTCATCCAGGGCAGCCAGCAGGACCAGCGCGGCCATGCGCATCTGGCCGGATACGGGGTCGGGGGTCATGGGCCCGGTATATCAGGATGCCTGGCCAGTCTCGAGACCCTGGCTGGTCCCGGCCGGCTCCGTGCGGCTCAGGAGAGGTCAGCGCGGATGATGGTCGCCTGCGACCAGACCGCCTGCCACCGCCCGTCTCGCCATTCGTAGCCGCAGCAGGGCTATCTCGTCAGTGCCGCGGACGTCGATCTCGGACACCGGCTCGAACACCAGGTAGCGAAGACGCCCTGACGCGATCCGGTCCAGGTACTCCCGCTTCGACATCGCGTAGCCGCGTGGAGTGATCAGCTGGTAGTCATCGGCGTGCCGGGCGGCGGCCGTGTCCATGTCCGCCTGGACCAGCGCTTGCAGTCGCTGTCGTTCGATGTCACGCAGGGCGCTGGCGTCTAGCCCCATTCGCTTTCTCCTGTCGCCGCTGGCCATCGCGGGTAATCTATCGTCCGCCGGTGAACGCCGGTGTGGCGATACGGCACGTCGGGGGTGGCCAGGATACGCGGCAACGGGACGACACGGCGGTGGCGGAGCTGGATCTTCCTGTCGTTTGTCCTCGCGCTGGGACTCACCTGCTCGGCCTGCGCGCCGGCCCCGGCCTCGAGCGCCGCGGCCGGCCGGCCCTCGGCCACCTCGGCCAGGCTCTCCTCGCCTCATCCCGGCGCCAGCCGGACGCCGCCTCGGCCGGCCCCGCCCTCCTGCCCGGCCCTGGTTTTCTCCCGCCTGACCGAAGCCCAGCGGATCGGCCAGCTGTTTCTGATCGGCCTGGCGGGCGACCCGGTCTCCGACGTCGCCCAGGCGGTCGCGGCGTATCACTTCGGCTCGCTGCTTTCCGCGGGCAACCTGACGGCGGGCACGGCCGAACTCAGACAGCTGACGAGCGGGTATCAGGCCCTGGCTTCGTCGCGGGACACCGGCCGGGTCCGCTTTTTCATCGCGGCGAACCAGGAGGGCGGCGAGGTCCAGTCGTTGCGGGGCCCGGGCTTCTCGGCCATGCCGCCTGCCCTGGTCCAAGGCGGCTTGCCCGCCGCTGACCTGGAGCGGCAGGCCGCGGTCTGGGGTGGCGAGCTGCGGTCCGCAGGCGTCAACCTGGACCTGGCACCAGTCATGGATGTGGTCCCGCCCGGCACCGCAGGCCAGAACCAGCCCATCGGCATGCTCCAGCGCGAGTTCGGCGACAGCCCGGCCGCGGTCGCGGTCCACGGCGCGGCGTTCATCCGGGGGATGCGGCAGGCAGGGGTCGCGACCACCGCCAAGCACTTCCCTGGGCTGGGCCGGGTCATCGGTAACACCGATTTCACCGCCGGCGTGGTGGATAGCACGACCGGGCCGGACGACCCCTACCTAGGCTCCTTTCAGGGCGCCATCGACGCCGGCGTGCCTTTCGTCATGGTCGCCCTGGCCACCTACACGCGTATCGACGCGCGGCACCTCGCGGTTTTCTCGCCGCGGGTGATGCGGGTGATCCTGCGCCAGCAGCTGCACTTCCAGGGGGTGATCGTGTCCGATGACCTCGGCGCGGCGACCGCGGTGGCCAGCCTTTCGCCGGGTGCGCGCGGGATCGATTTCCTCGCCGCGGGCGGTGACTTGATCACCTCGCAAAGTCTGTCGGCCGCGGTGGAGATGGACAGCGCCATCCTCGCCCGCGTGACCGCCGACTCCGCCTTTCGCGCCCTGGTCAACGCGGCCGTCATGCGGGTGCTCCGGGCCAAGCAGGGCTACCAGCTGCTGCCGTGCCCGGCGGGTTGAACACCGGATGAGGTACGGCGAAGGCCCGGAGCCGTTTCGTCAGCTCCGGGCCTTCCACCTGAACGGGCCTACGAGGTGGGCTCGGTGAGGTTGTAGACGGTCTGGCCGCCGACGGTCTCCTTCGTGAAGTTGGCCGCGACCCATTTCGCGATGGCGGAGGACCCCTGGCCGCCGCCGAAGCTCTCGCTGCCCTGACCTACGTAGTAGTGGATCTCGTGGTTGGCCACGAGCTTCTTGAATGCGGCCAGCGTGGGCCACGGGTCGGTCCCGTTGAACCCGCCGATCGCCATCACCGGGTCACCGGTGGCCAGCTGGAGCGGCGCAGCGGCCTCCGAACCTTCGGTGGCGGCTACCCACTTGTACCTGGACGCGTCCTGTTCGATGAGCTTTTCCAGGGCGCTGCTGACCGTCGTGCTGCCGCCGAGACCGCCGCCGCCGGTTCCGCCCCCGCCGGTTCCGCCCGCGCGAGCGAAGCCACCCGCGGTCCCGCCCGGCCGTGTCCCGGTCGACCCGCCCGGCCGCGTCCCGGTCCCGCCGGCGCCGCCCGGCCCGCCGAAACCAGCTCCGCCGAAACCGGCTCCGCCTGCTGCCCCGCCGGTACCCGCGCCAGGTGCGGTCCGTCCGGTCCGGCCGCCGGGGAAGCCGCCGCCGCCGGGGCCCGCGCCGCCGCCGCCGAACCCCTGGGCCGCCGGGCCGGCGCTCACGATAGCGCCAGTGTGGGTGGAGTTGACGGTATCGAGCGCGTACGCCGTCGGCCCGGCCAGCCCCGCGACCATGGCGAGGCCGACCGGCACAAGCACCAGCGCACGCCGCGCCCGCCGCGAACCCGCTGACCTGGCGAGATACGGGGCGGCCAGGACCGCCGCGGCGCCGGCCGCTCCGGCGATCACGATGACCAAGCGCAGCCAGGGCAGCCAGGCAGGCGTGCGGTCAAGAAGCACGAAGGCCCAGATCGCGGTGGCCACGATGGCCGCCGCGGCCGTGATGCGCCCGGCCAGCCCGAGCCGCGCCTGCCACAGGGCCGTTCCGCCGATACCGACCAGGGCCGCGATACCCGGCGCGAGCGCGACCATGTAGTACGGGTGGATGATGCCGCTCATGAAGCTGAACACCAGCCCGGTGACGAGCACCCAGCCGCCCCACAGCAGGGCCGCGGCCCTGGTCCTGTCGGTCCGCGCCGCCCGCCGGGATACCCACAGCATCGCCACCAGCGAGATGAGCGCCGCGGGCAGCAGCCAGCTGATCTGCCCGCCGAACTCCGAGTGGAACAGCCGCAGGATCCCCGTGGTGCCGCCGAAATTGGCTCCCTGCCCGTTGCCGCCACCGCCGATGGAACCGGTCTCGTTGCCGGTCAGCCGGCCCAGGCCGTTGTAGCCGATGGCGAGCTGCAGGATGTTGTTGTTGGTGGAGCCGCCGAAGTAGGGCCGGTCGGCCGCGGGGGTGAGCTCGGCGACGAGGATCCACCAGCCCGCCCCCACGATCAGCCCGACGCCCATGAGCACCGTCTGCCAGATGCGCCGGCCCAGCCGGGGCGGCCCGGCCCACAGGTAGGTGACCGCGAAGCCCGGCACGACCAGGAACGCCTGCAGCATCTTCGCCAGGAACGCGAACCCGAGCAGGAGGCCGCCGAAGATCAGCCACTTGGTCCGCCCGCTCTCCACCGCGCGCACCAGCGTGTACGCGGCCGCGGTCATGAGCAGCACGAGCAGCGCGTCCGGGTTGTTGAACCTGAACATCAGGGCCGCGACCGGAGTGAGCGCGAGCACAAGCCCGGCGAGCAGGCCGGCCGGCGCCCCGAACCAGCGCCGTACCGCGGCGTAGAGCAGCCCGACCGAGGCCACGCCCTCCAGGGCCTGCGGGGCCAGCATGGACCACTGGCTGAAACCGAAGATCCGGCCCGAGATCTCCATCACCCACAAGGAAGCCGGGGTCTTGTCCACGGTGATGAAGTTGGAGGAGTCAAACGAGCCGAAGAAGAAGGCCTTCCAGCTCTTGGTGCCCGCCTGCACCGCGGCGGCGTAGAAGTCGTTCGCCCAGCCGTTCCTGGTGACGTTCCACAGGTAAAGCACCGCGGTCAGCGCAAGCAGCCCGAACATCGCGGGGCGAGCCCAGGTGGGATCGGTGTCCGGCCCGCGGAGCACGCGCCTGAGCCGGCTTCCGGCCGGCTGCGGGCGGCTGCCTGCCGCGTGCCGCGAGATTGAGGTGGTCGCGCTCAACGGGTTCTCTCCCCTTGGGTCGTCATGGCTTTCAGCTGGACAGTTGGTCCGAATGGCTCCGTCGGCCCGGCGGGTGCCTGCGGGTCCTCAGGGTGCCATCCGCGGCGGTCTCGCCTGGGGCCGTCGAACACCCAGTGCCGGTACAGGCCGAACCTGATCACGGTGGCCACCAGGTTGGCCGCGATGAGGACCGAGATCTCGGTTCCGCGGCTTGGCTGGGCCGAGCCCGCGTGCAGGGCGGCCAGCGCGCCTGAGGTCAGGGCGAGTCCGATGCCGAACGCGATCAGGCCCTTGAACTGGTGCCTGGCGGCATTGGCGCGGCCGCTGATGCCGAACGTCACCCGCCGGTTGGCCGCCGTGTTCGCCACCGCGGTGACCAGCAAGCTGATCACGTTCGCCGCCTGGGCTGACATGATCCCGCGGAGCATCAGGAACAGCAGCACGTAGGCGACCGTGCTGACCACCCCGATGACCGCGAACCGCGCGATCTGCAGCGGTAGCGTTCTAGCGGAGCCGGACCGGGGGATGAGCAGCGTGGGCCCGCGTAGCTGGGGGACGGCGATGGTGCCGCGGGCGAAGCCGGCGCCGAGCCGGGCCATGCCACGCAGGTCGGCCAGGGCCGTGGCGAGGATGTCGACCCTGGAGTCGAGGTCGTCGATCCAGTCCACCGGGATCTCGTGGATACGCAGCCCGGCCCGTTCGGCCAGCACGAGGAGCTCGGTATCGAAAAACCATCCGTTGTCCTGGGTCAGCGGCAGCAACGCTCGCGCCTGATCGCGCCTGATCGCCTTGAAACCGCACTGAGCGTCCGAGAAACGGGCCCCCAGGCAGGTGCGCAAGAGCATGTTGTAGCCACGGGAGATCAGTTCGCGCTTGGGGCCCCGGATAACTCTGGAATCCCGGGCCAGCCGGGTACCGATGGCCAGATCGCTATGTCCGGACAGCAGCGGCGCCACGAGCGGCATCAGGGCGTTGAGGTCTGTCGACAAATCGACATCCATGTACGCGAGAACCTCGGCGTCGCTTTCCGACCAGATGGCGCGCAGGGCCCGGCCTCGCCCCGGCAGGTCCATGTGCACGGCCCGCACGCCGGGCAGCTCACGCGCCAGCCCGGTGGCGATCGCCCAGGTGGCGTCGGTGCTGCCGTTGTCCGCGATGGTCACCCGGGCGGTGAAAGGGAATCTCTCCCGCAGGTAACTGACCAGCCGGCGAATGCTGACGCCTAGGTCACGCTCCTCGTTGCGGACTGGCACGACCACGTCCACCTGCAGAACCTTCATGACTCTGAGGATCGCTGAGGATACTCGGCGCCCCCTGAAGCATTGTTATGCGCGCGCTATGAACGAAACCCGCGCGCACCCGCATTCGCCCAGCCGCCCGCATCCGCCGGATCGAAGTGCGTCCCTCGCCCTGCTTCCTGGCGGTGGCCCCGGGCCCGGCCACGGCTACGATGGTCCGTTGCTGGTGCGGGGGTTCGCTGGTCGGGCCCCGGAGGCGGGTCCGTCGCGGTCGTGCTGGTGGCGCGGTGGCGGGTCCGTCGCGGTCGTGCTGGTGGCGCGGTGGCGGGTCCGTCGCGGTCGTGCTGGTGGCGCGGTGGCGGCTGGGGTGGTGGTGCGAGGTGTGTGCCGTGCCTGGTCCGGCCCGGCGTGGTGCGGCCGGGCCGCCGGTTTCGCGTGGAAGATCGGGCTCCCGCGGATAGTTTGGTACCCGATAGGGTACCAAAGTCTCCAGGTAAGCCGAATATTCCACGATCTTTTTCGATGCTTGTGACGGGTGGGGTGCGGGGAGCGCAGGGTTGCGGTCCCAGGAGTGCTGCCAGCGGGTCCATGGCACCACCCTGGCCGAGCAGCCGGTCCCGGCTGGCGCGACTCACCGCTGCTTTCCCTGCCGGAACAGGGAGAGGGCCTTGTCGATCCGGCGCTGCCTGGTTTCGGCGGTCTTGGCGGCGTTGATGTTGTCGACGTGGTAGCGCTGCAGGCTGCTGGACAG
>Ga0187851_10002789_pt1 | contig 15157 bp, 14 predicted proteins | sample June2016WEW_6_10_FD_132997 | JGI IMG/M metagenome (GOLD analysis project Ga0187851, IMG submission 132997) | Peatland microbial communities from SPRUCE experiment site at the Marcell Experimental Forest, Minnesota, USA - June2016WEW_6_10 | ecosystem: Environmental > Terrestrial > Soil >...
AACACCAGAATGAAATCTGAAAGTTTACTAAATGATTTAAAGTTGACTTCAGATAAAAATATTGAATATATAATCAATTTTCCGTCAAACTCAAAAAGCGAGGAAGCAAATTGTATTGAAGCTTTTTACAAACATATTTTTGTAGAAAATTACAAACATTTATTAGCGTCAGTTGCTGAGGTAGATGAGAATAAAATATTTAGGCAACTTCCTGTAGGTCTTTTTAAAGGTCGCGTTAGTAAAAGTTTACCTGTATTTACTGGAGGCAAAAGTGCAATAGACATTTGGGGCATAAGTAAAGTTAAGAAAAAACTATCACTATTTGAATTAAAGGCACCGAATGTAAGGATGATTGGAGTTATATCTGAGCTTTTCTTTTATACTATGTTTGAAGAAGATATGTTAAATGAAAAATTCAAATACGCTGAAAATATTTGTGGTAATAGAGGAATCAATGAATTGCTAGAACTAAAGAATTTTAAAAGTAAGAATATAGATGCATTTATTCTTGCCACCGCTATTCATCCATTAATTGATGAAACAATGTTAAAATTTATAAACAATTCATTCAAAGAAGCAAAAAGGAATATAAAGTTTGGCTACATTTGTTATAATACAACTATTTTGGACTTAATAAAGAAATATTAAAGAGGATTGATTTATACACAAGTGGTAAAATATTACAGAAAATAGCCAAGGAATCTATATTTAAAAGAGTTATACCAATTCATACTGATCTGCTAGAGTTATAATAAATAAGTGGAGGGAAGATATATGAAAGAAGATATGAAAAAAAGACATGTATGGTCTATATCTGATGATATTATAGCATTTTACTTATACCAATATAGTACAAAGCAAATTAATTATACGTATGATGAAATATCTATTAAACTTGGAATGAATATAGGTAAATTAAAGTTCAGAGTGGCAAATTATAAATCACTAGATAAAAAAAGGGGTTATCAATGTTAAGAGGCTTTGTAACAGAGCGGAATATGCCAGAGTGTAAAAAGTTTATTAAAAGTAATTGTTTATAAAGGCCACGTTGAAGTAATATTCAATGTGGTCTTCACTATTTTAAAGGATTATGAAACCTATAAATTAGGCCGTCTGTAAAGAAGGCTATTCTATTTATGCTATATAGATATACCGAATAATAAAGAGAACTTATCAAGTTTTATGTTGGTAACGTTATTAAATATATTATATAAACTTACAATATATGTAGTAAAATGAATAATTAGTAAGATGGTAAGTTAAAATGGAACAAACGTTTTTTAGTGAATTTAGAGTTCGTGAAGATTTAATAGATACATATGGAGATAATGCTTTAATGATTTTCGCTTTAGAAATGAAATATAATATAGAGGATATTCATTCCGTTGCAGAGGAGGCATTAATTGATGATTCAGATGATAAAGAAACAGATTTAATATATATAGATTCAGAGAATTCAACAGCGATAATAGCACAAGGATATCATTCTTCCGATATGAGCAAAAAAGAGGCTCCAAGAAATATAAGTTTAGGCGACATACCTATAAGCTGTGAGCAGGTGAATTTCAAAAGGAATTGCGCTTGTTAATGTTGATTTCGAATAAAAACCCTAAAGTTGGTATTTAAACTAACTTTAGGGTTGACGCTAGTGAGATTTATTTGTATAATTCAGTTCTTTCAATGGACAGTGATAAAGTTAGTATCGGTTCGCTTCCACCAGTGAAATCCTCAACTAATTAATAAATTAGTTGAGGATTTTCTTATGCTTCGATTTAGTTAGATTGGTGTCAGGTTATTTCTTCTCTATCAGCACAACACACTCAACGTGTGTAAGAGGTATATTATCTCTACATTTATTGCATTGGTGGGTACTTGTTTCCCAAGTTTATGGTATGCAAATGGCTTGTGAAGCTAGTAAACCTAGACTTGTGAAAGAGCAACAGTTCATCATTAGCCTCCACATTGTTTGCTTAGTGGAGTATTTCTAGTTTTGAAGTAAGCTATCTTTTAAACTAAACAGTGTTATATATTTATATTTTAAGATATTGACAAGTAATTTTTATTGAATTACAATATACTTAATGAAGTTAATTAAGTATTAACTTCAAAAAAATTATTGATTGGGGTTTTATATTGAAGGAATATGTTGCATCACACTTAAAGGACATGAATCGAAAAAAAGTATATGATCTTCTTTTATCTGTAAAGGAAATCAGTCGAGCAGAAATAAGCAGAAGGACTAATATTAGTGCACCGACTGTTTTGAAAATTATTGATTTTTTTATTGAAAAAGATATTGTTACAGAAATAGGTGAAGGTATTTCAAAGCTTGGAAGAAAGCCACTAATATTGAGATTCAATCCAGAAGCAGCATATTCAATTGGTGTTGAATTTGAAGGCGATTTTTATAAAATCGGAATTGTTGATTTGGCTGGAAACATCAAATATAATGAACGATTTAGGGCAAATAACGAATATAATAAAATAATAAGAGAAGAACTTGATATACAAATTCTTAATTTAATACAGAAAAGCAATATAGATATGGGCAAGATTTGTGGTGTTGGTATTGGAATACCAGGTGCAGTAGATAATGTAAATTACAAAATAGATTTTGCACCACTTGTTGGCATCACGAGTGGGGAAGATTTTAAACCTATTATAGAAGCACTTCAAAATAAAATAAAGCTTCCTATCTTTATTGAAAATGATACTAATGCTGCTGCAATAGGAGAATTCGTTGCAAGGAAGTTGCCTAACAATGCTGATTTAATTTATATATCAATAGGTACAGGACTTGGTTCAGGGGTAATTCTTGATGGAAAACTTAGAAGAGGAAAAAGAAATTCAGCGGGCGAAATTGGGTATATGGTTTTTGATAAGGAATATCATACATATAAAAGCAAGCCAGGTTGGCTTGAAAGCCATATTAATCTTCGAGCACTTTCTGAAAAATGGGAGATTTATCAGTCTATAGAATCTGTAGAGAAATTAAAGGAGTTTAAAAACTCAAAAGATTTTATATTACTTTTAGACAGAGTAGCCTCTTATTTAGGTATGGGCATCGTTAATATAGCAAATTTTCTTGACATACAGCAAGTTGTTATAGGTGGGATGATTACAGATATATTTGGACAACCATTAATAGATAGTATTAATGAATATATTTCAAAATTAAAACTTTTAGATATAACATGTGAGCTAAAATCATGCAAAGAACCAGGAATTATTGGAGCAGCATCAATTTCAACAAAACATAATCTTAAAAATATCCTTTAAGGTTTTTTTATGCCACATTAATTAATAAACTTAATTAACTATACACCTGTTTTGAGACGGATATGTATAAATAAGATAAAGGATGTGACGTTATGAAGGATTTAATCTTAAATACCATAAATAAATTAATTCTAAACAAGCACGTGATAAATGGTAAGAATGTCACAATTGGATTTGATGGCTTTATTGACAATATCTATAGAATTGTTTATACAAGAAAAGAAAACGATATCAGTTATTTCAAAACAATGAGCAACTTCGGTTCTTACATAAATGATAAAAAAGGAAAGAGTTGTACAATTGAGATAATAAATCAAACTGTAAAGATCGGTGGAAATATGCCAATAATGGCTTTAGCACTTGGCAATTTAGGGGTAAATGTAAATTGTATTGGAGCAATGGGATATCCGATTATAAATGAGAAATTTAATGTATTGGAAAGAGTAAATTGTAATTTATTCAGCATATCAGAGCCTGGTATTACAAATGCACTCGAGTTTAATGATGGCAAGGTCATGCTTTCTGAAATGAACATGCTTGAAAATATTACTTGGGAGCATATAAAAAAGATAATTGGGATTAACAATTTATGTGGATTAATTACGGAAAGTAATATTATAGGACTTGTAAATTGGAGCGAAATATTACATTCAAACGATGTTTGGGAAGGAATTATATTAGATGTTTTACCAATGCATACCCCAAATAAAAGCCAAATAATGTTTTTTGATTTAGCAGATTGCTCTAAAAAAGATGATAAAGAAATAAAATATGCATTAGACTTAATACAGAAATTTTCAAAACATTTTAAAACTGTCATTGGACTTAATGAAAATGAATGCTACAAAGTAGCAACTGCGTTACAAATTGAATATGAGGAAAATAATTTACTTGATGCAGGTGACAAAACATATGGGAAGTTAGAAGTTGACAATTTGATTGTTCATACAAGAGATAGAGCAATATCATGGGATGAGACTGGAAGAAATTCTATTTGCAGCTTTTTTACAGAAAATCCTAAGCTTTCAACAGGAGGAGGCGATAATTTTAATGCTGGAATTTGCTTAAGTCTTTTAATGGGATTTGACATTAAAACAACTCTGGTTACTGCAAATGCATCATCAGGTTATTATATTAGGAAAGGCAAAAGTGCTGACATTGGGAGTTTAATTAATTTTTTAAGACAAGAACAAAATAATTTATAATAAAAATTTAGGAGGTAAGCATTATGACAAAAATTGTTTTTATAGGAGCCGGAAGTGTATGTTTCGGACTTAATACATTAAGGGATTTATTTTCTACAAAGGAGCTAAAGGGTTGTACGTTAAGCTTAGTCGATATTAATGAGAAAAATCTTAAAAGAATGTATGATCTTGCATTAAAAATGAATGAGGCTTCAGGTATGAATGTAAAAATTGAAGCATTCACTGACAGAAAAGAAGCTCTACCTAGTGCAGAATTTATTATAAGTTCATTAGCAATTGAAAGATGTGACCTATGGAAAAAGGACTTTTTAATACCTAAAAAGTACGGGATAAGACATACTCTTGGAGAGAATGGTGGACCAGGAGGATTATTTTTCTCTATGCGAACAATACCTGTGATAATGGATATAGCACGAGATATAGAAGAGATTTGTCCTGAGGCTTATTTTATAAACTTTTCAAATCCAGAAAGTAGAATTATACTTGCACTTTCAAAATATACAAACGTGAAATGTATGGGACTTTGCCATGGTGTATTTATGGGTATGCGTGATGTCTCAAAAATTACAGGAATACCTTTTGAAGACGTTGATGCTCTGGCTGCTGGTCTAAACCATTTCCAATGGTTTTTACAATTGAGGGATAAAAAAACAAACAAAGATTTATATCCATTGCTCAGAGAAAAAAGTAAAGTTTATGATTCAAATTTCATGCCAATTTCAAGGAAGCTTTTAGATGTATTTGGCAAATATCCATCTTGTTCAGACGACCATATTGGAGAATATCTTGCTTATGGATATGAAGGTGGAGAAGAGGGTTATGACTTTGACGAAGATGAAAGAGGAAGAGAAATCTTAAAAGAAGAGATCAAACAAAAAACAGAAGGTAAAAAACCTTTTGGCGATTGGTTACTTCATTCTCCAGAAAAATCAATACATGTTGTAACTGGAATACTTAATAATACAAAACAGATACTACCATCAGGAATTGTATACAACCGAGGAGCAATAACTAATTTGCCTTATGATGCCGCTGTTGAAGTACCTGTTATGCTTGATGCAGGTGGAATTCACCCAATTACTATAGGTAATTTGCCAGATGGTATTGCAAATCTTTGCAAAACTCAAATTAGTGTACAGCAACTTGCAGTGGATGCAGCAGTTTATGGCTCAAAAGAAATTGCAATGCAGTGTCTTTTAAATGACCCTGTTGTGAATAGCATAAAGGCAGCAGAAGGTATCCTAAAGGAACTTTGGGAAATAAATGAGCAATATATAAGAAAATGCTTATATTAAAAAATTAAATCTATAGGAGATAAACTATGAAAAGCTTATTTCAAGAATTGAAATATTATCGGAGGATAAAATACAAAACATACACGAGCCTACTCTTAATATTTTAAAAAATGTTGGATTCACGGTTCGGAATGAAAGATTCCTTAAGCTGCGTGCAAAAATTGGAGCGATTGTAAATTATGAAAGTGAAGTTCCTTCAGAAGTAGATGCAAATTTATGAGATATATATTTATTTAAAAAAATATACAGTTATTCAAAACAGATAGGCTAAGAGACAGTACAAAAATTATCTCGGAAATTTTAAGTAAAAAATTAACTGACTTAAATTAAGGTTATCATGTTCTATGAAAGTTCACTTATTTAGACAATTGAATGACCAACGGTATCGACAAACAGCAATGCGGTCGCATTGATTAACGAAGTATGCGAATTACAAAAGGATATTCTACCCGAGCTTAATTGGTAATCGGAAAAGTAACTTTTGATAAAAAATGATTTTATAAGGGGTGTTAAATTATGAAAAAACCATTATTAATCCTAACTGCTTTGGGACTATGCAGTGCTATGATGCTATCAGGTTGTTCTGGAAAGGCTGGTACCACGAGCACAAACATTACACAGGTGAAAACAACTTTCAGATTTATCACAGCAAACTCTGACGCAGGTAGCAATAAAATTTTTGCAGAGGCTGTTGCAACACTTCAAAAGAAATATCCTAATGTTACGTTCACAAATGACTCAAGCGCCAGCGGAACTTACAATGATAAAATTAAACTGGCATCAGTATCTGGAAATCCATACAATATGATTTACACAGATGATTTAGGACTTGCTCCTCTTGCAGAAAATAATGACTTGCTGGATCTTACCCCATATATCAAGAAATACAATTGGATCAATAAGCAACTACCAGGAACAACAAATTTTTACAACCAGAGATACCCGAATCATGAATATACAGTTGGAATGAACTCCGCTCCTCTTGTCGTTTTCTACAACAAAACAATATTCAAAAAACTAGGTTTGCAAGTTCCAACAACGCTTGCTCAGTTTGAGAATTGCATGAAAGTTGCTAGTGCGAACGGTTATATTGGACTGGAAGATGCTGCTCAACCACAAAACCTGTGGTTGTTAGAGTCACTCGTACAAAACGCAGTTCCGTTGCAAGATGTTATTAACTGGTACTACCTAAAGAGCGCTTCACCAGCTTTTGCAACTGCATACGAAAATGCTGGTACTTTAATTAAATCATGGTCTGATGCTGGCTATTTCCGCAAAAACTATCAAGGCGTTAACTATGGTGAAACACCACAATTGTTTGGTCAAGGCAAATCTGCAATGTCATTTGATGGTAACTGGAATTTATCAACATATCAAACAACTGGCGTAAACTTTGGAATGTTCCCACTACCTTGCAACACAACTGCTGGTGCTCCAAACTACATCATCAACCCTGTTAATGCGGCATGGGCAATTAGCAGCAAAGCGAACCCAACTCAAGTAGCAATTGGTGTGGACTTAATCAATCTTATGATGTCTAATTCATATGCAGCGCAATGGGAAACCACTGGCGCATTACCTACATATAAGATGACAAGCACAGCACCTACAGCGAACCAACAAACAGTAGACCAATTAACAGCTGCGATTAAAAAATCCAAATTTGGTTTCTACTTAGATAACGCAAAACCAGGAATTCTTGATTTAATGACTAAAGAACTTCAAATTGTTTTGGCTGGGCAAGAAACATCTAAGCAAATGTGGAATAATGTTAATGCATTCTGGAGCCAAAACTATTAATCATACGGAAGTAGGGTGAGTATTTTGATGAAAGACCGATCTAAAAAACAACAAATTCATGGAAACTATAAGTCTTTGCCATATGCTTTTGTTCTGCCAGGTATGATTCTGTTTGTGCTGATTGTAGTTTTACCAGTAATTCAAACATTCGTGCTCAGCTTAACAGATTGGGATGGCATTTCACCACTAAATTTACATTCGTTTGTGGGCTTCAGTAACTATACACAAGCGTTCACTACTCCGCAACTTCTAACTGGCCTTAAAAATAATATTTTGTTCGCAATTGTAGGCGTATCGATCCCAATTATACTTGGACTCGCACAAGCGTCAGTTATTGTAAACAGCAAGATTAAATTTAAAAATCTATTTCAAATTATTTTATTTCTACCCCAATTGTTGTCAAGTATTGTTATGTCAATCATGTGGCTCGCAATTTATGATCCTGTGAATGGCGTTCTAAACAATCTTTTGAAAATGCTTGGGTTAGGAAAAATGGCAGTACCTTGGCTGGGCTTAAGCAGCACAGCTATTTACGCCATTCTTATTATTGGGGTATGGGGCGGATGTGGATTTAATACACTTATCTACTGCTCGGCAATTCGAGCAGTAGACCCAGCAATGTTCGAAGCGGCAACGATAGACGGAGCAGGATCTTTGCAAAAGTTTTGGTGGATCACAATCCCCACTATTAGAAAGACAACCACAACTCTCTTGCTGTTCTCTTTAATCGGAGCATTTAACCAGTTCGATTTGGTCTATCAGATGACGCAAGGCGGGCCTGGATACTCAACTTATGTAATTTCATATGATATTTACGAGTCAGCATTCGTCGGTAATCGAGTCGGTTTTGCTTGCGCTGTAGCTATTATTTTGGCGGGATTAATCTTCTTGGTATCCAGAGTATTCCTGCATTTTAGGGAGGATGAGTAAATGAAAGACAAAAAGACTGTATTTGCGTATATATTTTTGATTTTTTCTAGTTTTTTTACATTATTCCCATTGTTTTTTATGTTAACGGTCTCGTTTAGAAGCACGGCTGACTTAATTCAAAACGGAGCATTGTCTTGGCCTAAAATTTGGCAGTTTTCTAACTATACCACTGCTTGGCAAGAGGCAAATTTCTCCGGCTATTTTGGAAACAGTGTGTTTATTTCTACAATATCAATATTGGGTGTACTATTCTTTGCAACACTAATTTCATACGGGTTAGCATATTTTAATTTCAGAGGGAAAAAACTGGTGAACTCCCTCATACTTCTAGGACTTATTGTTCCTATGCAAGTTATCATCATTCCGCTGTTTTTCAATTACAGTGCGATTGGTTTGTTAGGAACAAGAGTGCCGGTTTTTATTACTCAAATTGCGGTAAACATTCCGTTCTCGGTATTTTTGCTTAGAGGATTTATAAAAGATATTCCGTATTCCATTGTCGAATCGGCAAGAATGGATGGAGCGAAAGAATTTACCGTGCTTTGGCGAATTATTGTCCCAATTATAATACCAGTATTAGTATCACTGACTGTTCTTATATTCATGTGGACTTGGAACGATTTCTTCACAACGAATATTCTGATCAATTCCGATAGCTTAAAGACATTGCCACTTGGTTTGTCGGCATTCCAAACAGCTCATAATACAAACATTCCACTAACATCGGCAGCTTCTACTATGATGATGATGCCAATTTTGATTGTATACTTTATCTTCCAAAAGCAGATGATAGCTGGAATGACATTGGGTGCTGTAAAGGAATAGGCAAATAAAACTAACATTAAAAACATCTTTTTACAAAAGGTGTTTTTATCATAACGGGGGTTGAAAATGAAAAATTTAAAAGCAATTATGGAAAAAATGGATCTTCGTGATAAACTTTGCGAAATTAGTCAACTATATGGTAAGCTTGAAACCGCGGAAGACGGTAGAGTTTTCATGGGTATTAATTACCGTTTTGATTCTGATCGGTTCATGGATGATAATATTGGTTCGTTATTGGGCGTTTCAGGAGCAAAAGCACTTATCGAAATTCAAAAAAAGCATCTTGAAAAATCGAAGCATAAAATTCCTTTGATTTTTATGCACGACATCATCCATGGTTATAAAACGATATTTCCATCGCCTCTTGCACTCTCGTGTTCTTGGCAACCGGAGTTAGCTCGAAAATCGTCCAGAATTGCAGCAAAAGAATCTGCCGTTTCGGGTCTTCATTTGACTTTTGCGCCTATGGCAGATTTAGCCGTTGATGCCCGATGGGGTAGAGTTGTCGAAACGTCTGGCGAGGATGTATATCTGAATTCTCTGTTTTCAAGAGCTTATGTCGAAGGATTTCAAGGAAATGACGTTAAAGATTCGTTTAGCATCGCTTCGTGTGTAAAGCATTTTGCGGCATATGGTTTGGCGATTGCTGGTAAAGAGTACAACACCACCGAGGCGTCAGAATACAATTTGCGCGAAAATCATTTTCCTTCCTATAAATCAGCACTCGACGCGGGTGCAAAAATGGTTATGACTTCATTCAATGCGCTCAATGGCGTTCCCGCTTCGGGTAATAAATGGCTGCTTCAGGATATTTTACGAAAAGAAATGGGATTTGCGGGTGTCGTTATCTCTGATTGTACCGCTATTGTTGAAATGATTAATCATGGTTATTGCGAAGATTCGGCTGGAGCTTGCCAAAAAGCACTTGAAGCCGGCGTTGATATTGAAATGGTTTCTATCACTTATTTTAAAGAAGCCGAGAAACTTATAGAAGATGGTCGTCTTGATTCAAAATTGATTGATAACGCGGTAATGAATGTTTTGAAACTCAAAGAGGAACTGGGTTTGTTCGAAAATCCATTTAAAGATGCCGATGAAGAGCTTGAACGTGAAGTTGTTTTGTGCAAGGAACATAGAGATTACGCAAGAGAAACAGCGAGAGAATCAATTGTGCTCTTAAAAAACGACGGTGTTCTGCCGCTCTCAAAAGGAACGCAAAAAGTCGCCGTGATTGGCCCTGTTGCCAATTCAAGACAAATGCTTGATGTGTGGTTTGCGTATGGCGAGGAAAAAGATTGTGCTACATTATATGAGGCAATCCAAAACGACTATGGCGTAAGATATGCTAAAGGAGTCGGGATACTGACTGAAAACAAAAAAGAAATTGGAGAGGCATTAGAACTCGCAAAATCGAGCGACATAATCATTCTCGCTCTTGGAGAAGCCCCCCTTATGAGTGGTGAGTCTGGCAGCCGCAGCAACATCAATCTTCCAGGATTTCAAGAGAAATTCGCAGATGAAATTTTCGCACTTGGCAAGAAAGTCATTGTTGTGTTATATAACGGAAGGCCACTTGCAATTCCGGCGTTAAACGAGAAAGCAAATGCTATCATTGAAGCGTGGCTCCCTGGCACAGAGGGTAACAATGCTTTGCGTGATATCATTGTGGGCGATTATAGTCCTTCTGCAAGATTGGCGACTTCGTTTCCATACAATGTTGGACAATGCCCAATTTGCTACAACCGATACAATACTGGCAGACCGCCTAAAAACGAAATGAAACCTGCCAGGTTCTCCGCAGGATATGTCGATTGTGGTGTTACTCCGCTGTTTCCGTTTGGTTATGGATTAACGTATACAACTTTTGAATATTCAGGGCTCAAAATAAGTGCTGACAAAATGACAAGAACAGACACACTGACCGTTTCATGTATGATTACAAACATGGGAACGCGCGAAGGTATTGAAGTAGCACAGCTTTATATTAGAGATATGGCCGGTAGTTTAATTCGTCCAATCAGGATGTTAAAAGGCTTTGAGCGCGTTTCATTAAAACCAAACGAAAGTCGTCTTGTAACTTTTGAAATTGATAATGAAATGCTAAAATTTAATACAATGGATAATGGCTATTGTTCGGAAAATGGCAAATTTAGAGTTTTTATCGCTGAAAATGCACACGATACTAATTTCGTTGAATTTACATTAGTTTAATAATATTAGAATCCGCGGTTCGCTAAATTATATGACTCGCATGAATTTAAATTGTAGACCTTATCTTTTTTGTAAGATTTATATAGTAAATTATATCTTAAAGGGAGTAGAGGTTAACAAAGAAACCATTGGCCTTGATGTTATTAAACAAGTAGGTATATGCGGCAATTCCCTTGCAGAAGAGCATACATTTGAATTCATGAGACAAAGCTATCACGTATCTAAAATATTTAATAGAGAGGCATGGAATCCTTGAATTTTAAACAATTCTCCTGATACAATGCAGAAAGCATATGAATATGTTGAAACTGTAACACAGAATTATAAGAAGCTGGCGCCAGTAATTAATGTATCAAAATATAATGAACTTCAATATATCGTTAATTGTGCTGAAAATGGAAAGCATAAATAATACTGCTAGATCTAAAATAGATCTATAAGGGGTACAGCTACCATTTTGGTGAATTCGAATTATGTGACCATTGTTGATGCTATCCTTTTGGCAATAAACTAAACTTGTATAGTCAAAATGCTAATATACAAAATATATAAAGGTAACTAGTGAAAAATTTAATCTTTTAAGATTTAATGATTGTGTTTACTAGATTTAAGGAGGCAATATTCTATGAACATTATAAATAATGGTATCAAATTTACAGAGGCTAAAGATTTAGAAGAGCTTAGTAAAATAAGTGCAGGCATTATGATAGATTGCATTAAAGCGAAACCTGATGCGCTCCTTTGTCTTGCAACAGGAACGTCGCCAACGCTTGCTTATGATATTTTTATCAAAACTATTATTAAAGAGAAAATTGATATCTCGAAGATTAGAATCTTAAAGCTTGATGAGTGGTGGAAAGTAGATATGTATGATAACTCCACTTGCGAACATTACATTCAAGAAAAAATTATTAAACCACTAAACATTCTAAACGAAAATTATATATGTTTTAATAGTGATGCTGTAGATGCAGATCTAGAATGTGAAAGAATTGCAAAAATAGTAAAGGAAGCTGGACCAATTGATTTATGCATTTTAGGGATGGGCAAAAATGGACACCTAGGTTTAAATGAGCCTGGCCAGTATCTATTCCCATTTCCTCATAAAGTAAAATTAACTCAAAAAACAAAGACTCATACGATGCTTACTAAAACTTCTGTACAAATTGACTATGGTATGACTCTTGGTGTTTCCAATATAATTTCTTCAGAAATGGTTCTTTTTTTAGCATGTGGAGATGAGAAAAACGTTTCTTTTCATGAATTTATGAGTGGCAAGGTTTCAACTGATTTACCAGCTTCAATTTTATGGATGCATCCTAATGTAATTTGTGTTTATGAAAAAAGGTTAACTGAATAAACATTTGATAAATAAGTATCACAATTGAGTTTGTTAAAACATCGTTGATTTCGCTCAAATACTTATGCATTAAATTTAAAAAGTAATTACATGTAAATATACTAAAATATATCATTAAAAATATAACGCTAACATAATAAAGGAGTGGCAATGATGGGAAACGTAAAAGTAACGCTAACCTCGAAAAATACTATGGACAGACTTGCGGAAAAAGAAAGCATAAGCTTTGAGTGCAAGAGTGCTGAAAAAGTGGACATTCAGCTAGATATTTCAAAAAGGTATCAAAGTATTATAGGTTTTGGTGGAGCATTTACAGAATCAGCAGCTTATACTTTATTTAAAATGAGCGATGATAAGAGGCAAGAAGTAATAAATAGCTACTTTGATAAGGAAAAAGGCTTAGGTTACAGCATAGGTAGAGTACATATCCACAGTTGCGACTTTGCTTTAGAAAACTATACTTATGTTGACGATTATGATACAGATTTAAAGAGCTTTGATATATCAAGAGATAGAAAATGGGTGTTACCTTTACTGAAGGATGCCATGGTGGCAAGAGGAGAAAAGATAAGTATTTTGGCATCACCATGGAGTCCACCAGCATGGATGAAAACAAATAATGAAATGAATCACGGAGGAAAGCTTTTACCAGAATATAGAGAGGTTTGGGCAAAGTATTATACTAAATTTATAAGAGACTATAAAAAGGAAGGTATTGAAATCTGGGGGATAACTGTACAAAATGAACCGGAAGCAGTACAAACATGGGATTCGTGTATCTATACAGAGCACGAAGAAAGAGATTTCATAAGAGATTATCTTGGACCAATAATGCATGAAAGTTTTAAAGATATAAAGATATTAATATGGGATCACAATAGAAATGTAATTGTAAGAAGAGCAGCTGGGGTATTATCAGATCCAGAAGCAGCCAAGTACATATGGGGGACAGCCTTTCACTGGTATGTAAGCGAAGAGTTTAAAAATGTAGGAAAGGTTCACGAAATGTTTCCAGATAAACACCTTCTATTTACAGAAGGTTGCCAAGAAAATGGTGTTAAGCTAGGTGAATGGTTTACTGGGGAAAGATATGGAAGGAACATGATAGGAGATTTAAATAATTGGACTGAAGGTTATTTAGATTGGAATATTGTTCTTGACGAAGAAGGCGGACCCAATCACGTGGGAAACCTATGCGATGCTCCGATAATTGCGGATACAAGAACTAATGAACTTATATATGAGAGCTCTTACTATTATATAGGGCACTTTAGTAAGTTTATTAAACCAGGCGCTATAAGAATAGGTGTGGATAATTCTAATGATAAGATCCAAGTAACTTCATTCCTAAATGAGGACGGATCTATAGCTACAATCGTTATGAATGAAGCGGATGAAACAATATATTTTAAATTAGGTTATGGAAATAAGGTGTTAAGCTTAAATTTAGAAGAACATTCAATAGCAACATATGTTTTTAATAAGTAATTAAGGGCCGTTGTATTCTTTTGGATATGGATTAACATATACGGAGTTTAACTATGGTAACATTAATCTCTCATCTGAAATAGTAACACCAGACTCATACATTACTGCTAAAGTGAATATTAAAAACGCAGGCAAAAGATTTGGTACTGAAACTGTACAGATGTATATACGAGATATTGCAGGTAGTATGTCAAGACCAGTGCTTGAACTTAAGGAATATAAAAAAGTAGACCTCGCACCTGGGAAAGAAACTCAGGTTGAGTTTAATATTACAGAAGACATACTGAAATTCAATACCTTTGATAATGGTTTTGCGGAAAATGGTAGATTTAAGGTTTATATAGGAAAAAACACAATTGATATACAGGTTACAGATTTTGAGTATAAAAGTCGCATTTAATATGTAATAAGTGTATTGGAGGAATCTAATTTGAAGTTATATGTCTCAGGATATGGTTCAGCGGGTGTGCCATCTATAGGTATTTTCAAAATAGAGAATGGGCATATTTTAGAGAGTAGATGGATAAGAGATGTAGAAAATTCATCATATTTGAGTGTATTTGGAGAATATATTTTTGGTATAAGTGAGCTTGAAGGTAATAGTTATATTCATATGTTTAAAAGAAACTTGGAGGAATATTCTCTTATTGATACAAAGTTAATAAAGGGTGGTTTACTATGTTACATAACATATTTACCCAAGAATGGTGTGCTGGTAGGAGCTTGCTATGAAAGTGGTGAGATTTTTACTATAAGAATAGGTA
>Ga0187851_10002790_pt1 | contig 15151 bp, 5 predicted proteins | sample June2016WEW_6_10_FD_132997 | JGI IMG/M metagenome (GOLD analysis project Ga0187851, IMG submission 132997) | Peatland microbial communities from SPRUCE experiment site at the Marcell Experimental Forest, Minnesota, USA - June2016WEW_6_10 | ecosystem: Environmental > Terrestrial > Soil > Wetlands...
CCTGGGCGTCACGACCGTGCAATCCGTCCGTCAGGCGGTGGCGTTCCTCTCCGGGGGCCAGCGTCAGTCGGTCGCTGTCGCAAAGGCGGTGATGTGGAACTCCAAGCTGGTGATCCTCGACGAGCCGACGGCCGCCCTCGGCGTCGCGCAGACGAAGCAGGTGCTCGCGCTTGTCAGGCGATTGGCCGATCAGGGCCTCGCCGTCCTTATGATCTCGCACAACCTGAACGATGTCTTCGCTGCCGCGGACCGCCTCGCGATCATGCGCCTAGGTCAACTTGTCGGCGCGGGCAAGATATCTGAGTTCGACCCACAGCGCGCCGTCGAGTACATGACGATGGGCCGCTCGACGCGCCAGGCGGACCCCGCGAGCCGGATTGCCGCCAAAACCATATATTCGACGGCGCCCGACGAGCCGGGCGCCGGCGCGGGCTCTACGCCGTCCTCGCAGCCGGAAGCCGCGCCGAGGGGAATGGCGGCGACCAACGAGGCCGGCGCGATGGCTGTGACCGCGCCCGACGCGGGCGCCCAGACCTTCGGGGACTATGCGCGGAGCGTGTGGACCGGAATTCTCGCCGGGGAGAGTGGGGTTCTGCCGGTGCTTTTCGGCATGATCCTGATTAGTCTCGTCTTCGAGAGCCAGAACGCTGAGTTCCTGTCCGCCGGCAACGTCGTCAACCTGCTCGTCCAGGGCTCGGTGTTCATGCTGATCGGGATGGGAGAGGTGTTCGCGCTCCTGCTCGGCGAGATCGACCTGTCCCTTGGCTTTATGGCCGGGATCGGCGGCACGGTGGTGACCGAACTCGTGCAGCCGCAAGTCGACTGGCCGTGGTGGGCTGCGATCCTTGCGGCCGTAGCCGTCACCGCGGCGCTCGGCGCGCTGCAGGGTACGCTGATCAGCAGGGCTCGCATTCCCTCGTTCATCGTCACGCTCGCCGGACTGCTGTTCTTCGAGGGCGTCATGATCGAACTGCTCGGCGCCGGCGGCACCATCCCGATTGCGGACGATACCATCAATAATCTCGCCAACGGCACCCTGAGCCGTGGCGAGGGCTGGATTCTGACCGCCTTCGCGGTGGTCATCTATTCGATCGTCACCGTGTTCCGCGACCAGCGGCACAGGCGGAGCGGGCTGACAGCCCCGCCGCCGGGCGTCACGGCCCTGAAGGTTCTCGCGGTGGCCGTGGCGGGCGTGGCGTTGGTGCTGTTGTGCAATGTCGATCGGGGCGTACCCGCATTCCCCTTGAACGGTATGCCGTGGGTCATCCCCATCGTGTTCGTTGTCCTTATCGCCTGTTCCTTCCTGCTGGGGCGAACCCGCTTCGGCCGCTACGTATACGCCATCGGCGGCAACGCCGAAGCCGCGCGGCGCGCCGGAATCAGGCTCGCAAGAGTCCGCACGATGGCGTTCATGATGGGCGCGCTGATCGCCGGCATCGGCGGCATCATTTACGCGTCGCGCCTGCGCTCGACCTCCACCAGCTTCGACGGCGGCACGATTGTGCTCTACGTGGTCGCCGCGGCCGTGATCGGCGGCACCAGCTTGTTTGGCGGCCGCGGGCATCCGCTGCACGCGGTCCTCGGCGGCGTCGTCATTGCGGGGATCGTCAACGGCATGGCCCTGCTGGGCCTGAGCGCCGCGATCCAGTTCATGGCTACGGCCCTCGTGCTGCTCGCCTCGATCAGCGTCGACGTCGTCGTGCGCCGGAGAGGCGAGACCTCCCATTGACCCGGCGTCCGCGCGTCTGCGCAAGATCGCGGCTAGACGGCGGCAATCTCCGCTTTTTTGCCACTCTTCGGCGCATGTTGCTCGTCTCGAATGTGTTTTGACTCCGAATATTGACCACACCGTCGACTTTCATCGACGTAGCGGCGCGAAGATTAAGGCTGACGACGCACGCGACGGGGCCTCGTGGGTAGAGCCCGATTCTCGCCGAGAATGCGTCGCAATGCGAGCTTCTCGCGTCGTGGCGGTCCTTGCCGACGGCTCAACGATCGAAGCCAAAATGTCGACGATCTATTTCGCGCATGCGACAACCAGCGCGGGCATTGCGGCGGTGAAGGCTTCCTGCGCGACGATAGACGATGACCTGCCAGCGCGGATTTCCTCCATGGAGAATTAGAGTCCGGCCTTCACGAGGACGGACGGAGGAAGCGAATTCAGGACAAATTTTGGAGAAAGGCTATGAGCGAACGAACCCGGATCGGTCCCCCGAAGGAGCCTCTCTTGTCCACGAACGTAGAAGGGTTTGACGCCCTGGCGGAGCTTGCCCTGGATGTGCGTTCGTCGTGGAACCATGCCACCGACCAGATATGGCGACAATTGGATCCTGTGCTGTGGCAGATCACGCATAACCCTTGGGCCGTGCTGCAGACGGTCTCGCGGGAAACGCTCCGGCGTGATTTAGCCGATCCCGCTTTCCGCAAAATCGTCGACGATCTGGTGCAAGCCAGACGGGACGCCGTGGCGGCGCCGGCATGGTTTCAACAAGCCCACCCACAATCTCCGCTGAACTGCGTCGCGTATTTCAGTATGGAATTCATGTTGAGCGAAGCCTTGCCGATCTACTCAGGCGGGCTCGGCAACGTGGCCGGCGATCAGCTCAAGGCCGCCGGCGATCTGGGCGTGCCGGTCATCGGCGTGGGCCTGCTCTACCAGCAAGGCTATTTTCGCCAGGTGATCGACCGGGACGGAGCGCAACAGGCCATCTTCCCCTACAATGACCCGGGACAATTGCCGATCACGCCATTGCGCAATGAAGATGGGGAGTGGCTGCGGTTGCAGCTCGACCTGCCGGGTTACCCGATCTGGATTCGCGTCTGGCAGGTTCAGGTCGGCAGAGCGAAGCTCTACCTGCTCGACAGCAATGACGCCGCGAACTTTCCGCCGTATCGCGGGATCACCAGCGAGCTTTATGGCGGCGGGCAGTCCGTGCGCCTCATGCAAGAGCTAATCCTTGGGATTGGCGGATGGCGGTTGCTCGACGCACTCGGGATCGAAGCGCAAGTGTGCCACCTGAACGAAGGCCATGCGGCGCTCGCGGTGCTGGAACGCGCGCGCAGTTTCATGCAGGCCACAGGCCAGTCCTTCGAGGTCGCACTGTCGGTCACGCGAGCGGGCAATCTCTTCACCACCCACACCGCGGTAGCCGCCGGATTTGATCGTTTCGCACCCGCCCTTATCGAACGCTGCCTGGGCGGCTACGCCCGGAAGAAGCTCGGCATCGCGCTCGACGATTTGCTGGCGCTGGGCCGCGAAAACCCGAACGACCCGGCGGAAAACTTCAACATGGCGTACCTAGCGATCCGGGGAAGCGGGGCGGTGAATGGCGTAAGCCGCCTGCATGGCGAGGTGAGCCGGCGCCTCTTTGAGCCGCTCTTTCCGCGTTGGCCGACGGCGGAAGTCCCCGTGGGACACGTGACCAACGGGGTTCACGCGCCGAGCTGGGACTCGTCGGAGGCCGATGAGCTTTGGACGAAGGCATGTGGCAAGGATCGTTGGCTGGGGACGACGGAAACCCTGGAGCAGGACATTCGCCGCGTCTCCGACGAGAGCCTCTGGCAATTTCGCAACGACGCCCGCATGTCGCTGATCGAATACGCTCGCGAGCGGCTGTCCCAGCAACTTGCCGCGTCGGGCGCGTCGCCCGAGGCCGTTGAGGACGCCAGGCGCCTGTTTGATCCCAACACATTGACGCTGGGCTTCGCACGCCGCTTCGCATCGTACAAAAGACCAGACCTGCTGCTGCACGACGCCGAGCGACTGCTGCGCCTGTTGACCAATACTCAGCGCCCGATGCAGCTCATCATGGCTGGCAAGGCTCACCCGGCGGACCAGGGAGGCCAAGCGCTGATCCAGAAATGGACGGATTTCATCCGGCGGCCCGAGGCGCGCCCGCATGTGATTTTCCTCAGCGACTACGACATGCTTCTAACCGAGCGCTTGGTGCAGGGGGTGGATGTTTGGCTCAACACGCCGCGTCGACCTTGGGAAGCTTGCGGAACAAGCGGCATGAAGGTCCTCGTCAACGGGGGAATCAACCTTTCGGAATTGGACGGCTGGTGGGCGGAGGCCTACACGCCCGAAGTCGGGTGGGCGCTGGGGGATGGACGGGAACATGGCGATGATCCGGCCCGGGATGCGGTCGAAGCCGAGGCGCTCTATGAGCTGCTGGAGCATGAGGTGATCTCTGAGTTCTATTCGCGCGACGAGAGGGGTATTCCTGGCGCCTGGGTGGCGCGGATGCGGGAAAGCATGGCGCAGTTGACGCAGCGCTTCTCCGCCACCCGCGCCGTGCGCGAATACACCGAGAAACACTACTTGCAGGCCGCCTCAACCTATCTTGAGCGCGCTGGGAACAAAGGCAAAATCGGCGCGGACATAGTTGGTAGACGGTACATTCTGGATCAAGGATGGGCGGCGCTGCGCTTCGGCGAAGCGAAGATCGCGACACGTGGCGGACAGCACGTATTTGAGGTTCGTGTCCACCTCAATGATCTCGACCCCAAGTCGGTGCGCGTAGAGCTGTACGCCGACGGCGTCGGCGGAAGTGATCCTGTGCAGCAGGAGATGGAATGCGTTGACCAATCGGTCGTCGCGCCGGGCTGCTTTGTTTTCAGCGCGCTTGTGCCTGCGGGCCGCCCACCGACGGACTATACGGCGCGCGTGATATCGGCCAGCGACGGCGTCGCAATCCCATTGGAAGACGCACGAATCCTTTGGCAGCGATGACTCGTCCGCCAGCCGTCGGGAAGCGATTGGTTTCTCGATGACCTCCGGCCTGCAGCGATGATCGCAAAGCGTCGAACCGTGTCGTTCGACATACGCCGATGCAGCCCCCCAGCGCCCATGGCGGCATGCGCATACATCTTTGCGGGGAGATTTCCGAGGCGGTCGACGGAGCGGCCAGCGCGGTCAATGGCCAAGCTTGTCGAGCATGGGCTGCGTGATCAGCGTGACGCCGTTCGCGGTGCGGCGGAAACGCTTGGCGTCGAGTTCCGGGTCCTCGCCGACGACCAGACCATCGGGGATTACGACGCCGGAGTCGATCACCGCTTTTCCCAGGCGGACGCCCCGGCCGATCCGCGAATAGGGCAGCGCGACCGTCTCGTGGACGGTCGCATAGGAATGCACCCATACGCCGGTGAACAGCAGCGACCGCGAAATCGCCGCGCCGGAAACGACGCAGCCGCCCGAGACCAGCGAGGAAGTGGCGACGCCGCGCCGACCGTCGACATCGTGGACGAATTTGGCCGGCGGGGTGATCTCGCCATAGGTCCAGATCGGCCAGGCGCGATCGTAGAGATCGAGATCGGGGAGGATGTCGGTCAAGTCGATGTTGGCCGCCCAATAGGCGTCGACCGTCCCGACGTCGCGCCAGTAGATCACCGACTCCTCGTTGGCGACGACGCAAGATTCCGAGAAGTGGTGCGCGACCGCTTTGCCCTTGGCGACGAGGTGGGGAATGATGTCTTTGCCGAAATCGTGCGACGAGTGGGGATCGGCGGCGTCGCGCTTGAGCTCCTCGATGAGAAACTTGGTCTCGAAGACGTAGATGCCCATGCTGCACAGCGCCTTATCGGGCTTGCCGGGCATTGGCGGCGGCTCAGCAGGCTTCTCCAGGAAGGAGAGAATGGCGTCTTCTTCGTCGATGTGCATGACGCCGAAGCTTTTGGCCTCCTCGAGCGAGGCTTCGAGGCAGCCCACCGTCACGTCGGCCTTCGACTCGACGTGCTGCTGAAGCATTTTCTCGTAGTCCATCTTGTAGATGTGATCGCCGGCGAGCACCACCATGTACTGCGGCGCGTAGCTCTCGATGATGTCGATGTTCTGATAGACCGCGTCGGCGGTGCCGAGATACCACATCGTTTCGGAGACGCGCTGCGAAGCCGGCAGAATGTCGAAGCTCTCGTTTCGTTCCGGACGGAAGAAGTTCCATCCGTGTTGCAAATGTCGGATCAGGCTGTGAGCCTTGTATTGCGTGGCGACGGCGATGCGGTGGATGCCGGAGTTGAGCGCGTTCGACAAGACGAAATCGATGATGCGCGATTTGCCGCCGAAGTAGACGGCGGGTTTGACGCGGCGGTCGGTCAGTTCCATCAGGCGTCTGCCACGCCCGCCCGCCAACACATAGGCCATCGCCTGGCGTGCGTAGGGCGCGCCAGCGTGCGAGATCCGTGCCGCATCCCTGGGGTTCATACACTCCTCCTGCAAACTCTTGCCCGTTTCGCCCTTCTGGCAGAGTTGGGGCTCACCTCGCCTGATAAATGAGGAACAATGTCGCCAGCGGCGGCAGGGTCAGCGCGGCCGATGCGGGAAGGCCGTGCAGCGACCGCGGCTCAGCCTCGACGGCGCCCATATTGCTGACGTTGGAGCCGCCGTAAAGCGACGCGTCGGTGTTGAGCGCTTCGCGCCATCGTCCGGAATACGGCAATCCGATGCGGTAGTTGCGGCGCACTTCGGGGGTGAAGTTGCAAACGACCGCGACCGGCGGATCGCTTTCCTCGCCCATGCGCAGGAACGCCAGCACCGACTGCATTTCGTCGTCGACGACGATCCAGCGGAACCCCTGCGACTCGCAGTCGCGCGCATAGAGAGCCGGCGTTTCGCGATAGAGACGATTGAGATCGCGCACCAACGCCTGGAGGCCCTGGTGCGGCCAAAAGTCGAGCAGCCACCAGGGCAACGCCTCGTCACAATTCCATTCGTTGGTCTGGCCGAATTCCTGGCCCATGAACAACAGCTTCTTGCCGGGATGGCCCCACATGAAGCCGTAATAGGCGCGGGCGTTGGCGAAGCGCCGCCATTCGTCGCCCGGCATCTTGGCGAGCACCGATCCTTTGCCGTGAGCAACCTCATCATGCGAAATCGGCAGGATGAAATTCTCGGCGAAGGCGTAGAGGAGCCCGAAGGTCATCTTGTCGTGGCTCCAGCGCCGATAGATCGGATCGCGCGACATGTATTCGAGCGTGTCATGCATCCAACCCATGTTCCACTTGAAGCCGAAACCCAGGCCGCCGAGATTGGTTGGCGACGAGACGCCCGAGAAAGCGGTGGATTCCTCCGCGATCGTCATCGCGCCGGGGAACAGGCCGTAGACCAGCTCGTTGGCGCGCTTGAGGAAGGCGATCGCCTCGTGATTCTCGTTGCCGCCTTCGGCGTTGGGCAGCCACTCGCCGGGCTTGCGGGAATAGTCGAGGTAGAGCATCGAGGCGACCGCGTCGACCCGCAGACCATCGACGTGAAAGCGATCGATCCAATAGAGCGCGCTGGCGTACAGGAAATTGGCGACCTCCTGGCGGCCGAAGTCGTAGATCGCGGTGTTCCAGTCGGGTTGAAAGCCCTTGCGCGGATCCGCATACTCGTAGAGCGGGCCGCCGTCGAAATGCGCCAAGCCGTGCGCGTCGGTGGGGAAATGCGCGGGCACCCAGTCGAGGATCACGCCGAGCCCCGCCGCGTGGGCGCGATCGACGAAGCGCGCGAAGGCTTCCGGCTCGCCGTGGCGCCGCGTTGGCGCGAACAGACCGATCGGCTGATAGCCCCACGACGCGTCGAGCGGATGCTCACTGATAGGCAGCAGCTCGAGATGTGTGAAGCCGAGATCGGCGGCGTAGGGGATCAGTTGATCCGCGAGCTCGTCGTAACTCAAGAAGCGATTGTCGTCGCCGCGCCGCCATGAGCCGAGGTGGACCTCGAAAATCGAAATCGGTCGGCGCCGCGCTTCACCGTGCTTGAGATTCTCAAGATAGCCGGCGTCGCTCCAGGAGAAATCCGTCGTGCGGGCGACGATCGAGGCGGTCGAGGGGCGCATTTCCGCCTCGAAGCCGAAGGGGTCGGCCTTGAGCGGCTGCACCACGCCGTCGGCGGAGACGATTTCGTATTTGTAAACGGCCCCGGCGCTCAACTGCGGGATGAAGATCTCCCAAAGGCCGCTGTCGATGCGCTTGCGCATCTGACACTTGCGTCCGTCCCACTGGTTGAAATCGCCGACGACCGATACGCGCGATGCGTCTGGCGCCCAAACTGCGAATATAACGCCGTCCGCGCCCTCGTGGCGGGCGAGTTGCGCGCCAAGGCGACGATAGAGCTGCGTGTGCGCCCCCTCGACCAGCAGATAGTCATCGAGCGGCCCCAGCACAGGGCCGAAAGCGTACGAGTCCTCATACGAGTCGACGCCCTCGGCGCGCGCGACTTCGAGCCGGTAGACTGGCCGTTCCGTCGCCTCCGGGATCAAGCCCTCGAAGAAATCGCCTCTCCGGCGCCCGAGTTCGACGATCGGAGCGCCCTTGCGCGTGATCGCGCGCACGCTGAGCGCATCGGTGACGAACGCCCGGATCGTCCATCCCTCGGCGGTGAGGTGCGGTCCGAGAACGGCGAAAGGATCCTTTTGTCGCGCCGCGGCGATCGCGTCCACATCCTCTTCTTTCGCTCGCCAATTCTCGAGCATGTCGCTCGTCCTTTCAAGCGAGGGGTCGGAAAGGACCACGTCGATTGGCTGTTGGGTAGGGATCTCGGGGCGGCGCTCCACAGCGCGACGACCGGCGTCTCGCGGGGAGGTGCGCATTGCTCTCGTCCCTCGCGAGCAGGCCTTTATCGTCGCTGACGAGCTTCCTCGCGATTTCGATGAGCCTTTGCGCCCTCATTTGGCGTCGCTCCACTTCCAGTGCCGGATCTCCGGCAAGTCCTCGCCATGCTCGTCGATGTATTGCTTGTGCTCGATGAGCTTGTCGCGCATCGCCTGCTTCAGATAGGCGCCCTTGCTGCCGAGATTGGACAGTTTGTCGACGACGTCTTCAACGAGATGAAAGCGGTCGATCTCGTTTTGCACGCGCATATCGAATGCCGTCGTGATCGTGCCTTCCTCCTTGTAACCCCGGACATGCAGATTGCGATTGGTTCGGCGGTAGGTCAGTCCGTGGACCAGCGACGGATACCCGTGGAACCCAAAGACGATCGGCTTATCCTTGGTGAAGAGCGAGTCGTAGTCCGCTTCGCTCAGTCCATGCGGATGCTCCGCGCGAGGCTGAAGCCGCATCAGATCGACGACATTGATCACCCGAATTTTCAAATCGGGCAGATTCTTACGCAGGATTGAAACGGCGGCGAGAACCTCGAGCATCGGCGTATCGCCGCAGCCGGCCATCACGACGTCCGGCTCGCTCCCCTGATCGTTGCTCGCCCATTGCCAGATGCCGATGCCTTGGGTGCAATGTACGATCGCTTGCTCCATGGTCAGCCACTGCGGGAGAGCGTGTTTGCCGGCCACCACAACGTTGACGTAGTGCCGACTGCGTAGGCAGTGATCAAAGACCGACAAGAGGCAATTGGCGTCCGGCGGCAGATAAACGCGCACGACGTCGGCCTTCTTGTTGATCACATGGTCAAGGAAGCCGGGATCCTGGTGGGTGAAGCCGTTGTGATCCTGCTGCCAAACATGAGAAGCGAGCAGATAGTTCAGGGACGCGATCTTCCGACGCCAGGGCAGTTCCAGAGTGACCTTCAACCACTTGGCGTGCTGGCTGAACATCGAATCGACAATGCGAATGAAGGCCTCATAGCTGTTGAACAGCCCGTGCCGCCCGGTCAGCAGATAACCCTCGAGCCAGCCCTCGCACTGGTGCTCGCTCAGCATCGAGTCCAGCACGCGTCCGTCGGGCGCGAGGAATTCATCATTCGCGACTTCGCGCGCGTCCCATTGTCGGTTGGTGACTTCAAATACCGCGCCGAGAAGATTGGAAAGCGTCTCGTCGGGGCCGAAGACACGGAAATTCCGCTGATCCTGATTCAGCATAGCCACGTCGCGCAGGAACTTGCCGAGCACCAGGGTATCCTGTGCGGTGACGGCGCCGGGCGCGGGGACCCGAACCGCATGGTCGCGGAAGTCGGGCAAGCGCAAGTCGCGCAGGAGAATTCCGCCGTTGGCGTGCGGATTGGCGCCCATCCGACGGGCGCCCTCGGGCGCCAGTTCGGCCAACTCGGGCATCAGGCGGCCTTTGTCGTCGAACAATTCTTCCGCCTTGTAGCTTTTCATCCACTCTTCGAGCTGCTTGACGTGATCGGGATGGCCGGCGTCCACGAGCAGCGGAACCTGATGCGCGCGGAAGGTGCCCTCGACCGGCAGGCCATCGACGACCTTTGGTCCTGTCCACCCCTTGGGGGACTTGAGGACGATCATCGGCCAGCGTGGCCGAGAAGCATCACTTTTGTCGCGCGCGTTCTTTTGGATTTCGCGGATGTCCTCGATCACCTGATCCATCGTGGCGGCCATGAGCTGATGCATCGCTTCCGGCTGGTCGCCTTCGACGAAGTAGGGGGTCCAACCGCAGCCCTTGAAGAACTGCTCCAACTCCTCGGACTCGATGCGGGCCAGCACGGTCGGATTGCTGATCTTGTAGCCGTTGAGGTGCAGGATCGGCAGCACGGCGCCGTCGGTGATCGGATCGAGAAACTTGTTGGACTGCCACGAGGTCGCCAGCGGGCCCGTCTCCGCTTCGCCGTCGCCGATGACGCAAGCGACGATCAGATCAGGATTGTCGAACGCCGCGCCGAATGCATGGCTGAGCGAATAGCCCAATTCGCCGCCCTCGTGTATCGACCCCGGCGTCGTCGGCGCGACATGGCTCGAAATCCCGCCGGGAAACGAGAATTGTTTGAACAGTTTCTTCAGGCCGGCTTCGTCCCGCGTGACGTTCGGATAGACTTCGCTCCAGGTGCCTTCGAGATAGACGTTGCCCACCAACGCCGGGCCGCCGTGACCGGGACCGGCGATGTAGATCATGTCGAGATCGTGCTTCTTGATGACCCGGTTCAAGTGGACATAGATGAAGTTCTGGCCCGGCGTCGTACCCCAGTGTCCGACCACCAGCGGCTTCACGTGTGCGAGTGTCAGCGGCTCGCGCAACAGGGGATTGTCGTAGAGATAAATCTGTCCGACCGACAGGTAATTGGCGGCCCTCCAATAGGCGTCCATCTTGCGCAACTCGTCCGAATTCAGACTAGCCTGCTTGACAGGAATCGCGCCGGCGGCGGCGCCGTCTCGAGACCGTAGCGTCAAAGTCGGTACGTTCATTGTCGCGACCCTTTCTGTAATCCGGTTTGGGTTTCGGTCACTCGGATGATGGGCTGCGCGGAGGCTGCATTGTCGGCCTTCCGCCTCTTGGCCAAGCGCATGCAAGGTCTCCAGCGGTCGCGCCGCCACAGCGCCAATAACTCGGCGCCGAAGGCGGACGACCCCTCCAAGGTCTCGCCAGTTTCAGACATAGCTGACGGGACATCGCCTGCGGCAGACTCGGAAAGTACTTATGCCGCCGGGCTGGCTTGGCTGCGTGCGGCAAGACCGAATGCGCCGGGAAGCAAGCCATGTCAGCCGAGCCGAGCAGGTCGGAGAGCCGCACTCGAAGCGCAACCCTCTCGCGCGGGGCCGGTTCTTCGCGCTTGAACGCGAGCAGATTTGGACCCGAGTAGATTCCGAGTCTTCCGCGCGCGATTTTCCGGCCGGTATGATCCGAACGAAGTCGTCGCCGCCGACGAGTTCACAAAGGCGGCCGGCGCCGGTTGGCGGACCGAGGGAGATTTCGCAAATGCATGCTGTTGCTCTTCTTGTCGCCCTTTTTGTCGCTCTTAGCTTGGAGCCGCCCGTCTTCGTGCGCCCTATGACCGCCCCGCGACATCGCACGGATCGCGGCTGTGAGGCGACGCGATGGCGGCGCCAAGATCGCCGCGCTCGCTGATGATGGGCTGTCGACCCGATGCGGCCACGTGCGGTCGGGCAGGGGGATCCAAAATGAGCCAGTCGCGACGACGGCCACGCTCGACGCACCCTGGGCCCTTCAACCGATCCGGCGCCGGCTCGATCCCGGCGCAGTCGTAGTCGCCGAGCGAATGAGGAAACAGCTATGGATTCGAATGCGCCCAAGAGACTGAGCCAACTCGGACAGAGCCTGTGGCTCGACAACATAACCCGCGACCTGCTCGATAGCGGCACGCTCAAGCGCTACATCGACGAGAAGTTTGTCACCGGCCTCACCTCCAATCCGACGATCTTCGACCACGCCATTTCCCGCAGCAAGTCGTACGACGCGGAAATTCGCCGGCGCCTGAAAGACGGCAAATCGGGCGAGGCGCTGTTCTTCACGCTCGCTATCCAGGATCTCAGCCGGGCGGCCGATCTGTTCGCTGGCGTCCATGCGCTGACGGACCGGGTAGACGGGTTCGTGTCCTTGGAGGTCTCGCCACTGCTCGCCTACGACACGCAGGCGACGATCGAACAGGCGAAGAGACTGCACGCCCAGGCGAACAGGCCCAACCTGCTCATCAAGATTCCCGGCACCGCGGAAGGCCTGCCTGCGATCGAGGAAGCGATCTTCGCCGGCGTTCCGGTCAACGTCACCCTGCTATTCTCCGCCCAGCAGTACCTGGCCGCGGCCAACGCCTACTTGAAGGGATTGGAGCGGCGAGTCGTCGCCGGCCTTTCGCCCGATGTCCGTTCGGTCGCCTCGCTATTCGTCAGTCGGTGGGACCGCGCCGTGGCGCACGAGGGGCCAGCCGAACTGCGCAACACGCTCGGCGTCGCGGTCGGCATGCAGACCTACAAGGCCTATCGCGATGTGCTGGAGAGCGATCGATTTCAGCGGTTGGAGAACTGCGGCGCGCGCGCGCAGCGGTTGCTGTTCGCCAGCACCGGCGTCAAGGACAAGAACGCGCCCGACACGCTGTATATCGCTGGCCTCGCGGCGCCGAATACAGTGAACACGATGCCCGAGGCGACGCTTCTCGCTTTTGCCGATCATGGAGCGGCGCCTGCCGCGCTGCCGCGCGATGGCGGCGAATCGGAAGCGGTGCTGTCGGCGCACGCCAGGGCGGGCGTCGACCTTCCGGCGCTGGCGGGGCGGCTGCAATCCGACGGCGCCAAGGGTTTTGTCGATTCTTGGCGTGAACTGCTCGGAGCGATCGACGTCAAGAGCAAGAGTCTGGTCTGACTTAGAAGACGGCAATGACCGCTCTTACCGCTGCGCCATCCTGACGGGCGCTCGCGGCGCATCATGCGCAGATCAAGGATGTGCATCGCGCGCCCTGTTCGTTGACGATCCGGGGCAGTCGGAGCGCTTCCGCGCCGAGGGCGCCCCTCCGACTCAGGTCGTGCAGGCGCGTAGCAATGGGGCGCCGAATCCTCGCCACATCCGCATGCGACAAGGAAACCTGAGTAGTTTCCGGGGCTGGCTCGCTGCGACCGATGCGACGCAAACTGCGACGTCGGGCGCGCGCTCGTTCGATCGCACCGACGCCCGTGGTCTTCCGACAAAGGGCGCCGGAACGCAGATCGCTCATAGGCGGGGTCGGGTTCGCGTGGCTGCGATCGAGCGCGCCGGGCCGGCGCATCCACAGCTTCGCGACCAGCGTGACTCCGACTGGCAAAGAAGGAAGTTCCGAGATGGCGACCCACACCGATCCTCCCAAAACGCCCGATACGAAGCCGGGCGCGAAGCCCGTCGCCAAGGACGACCTGCAAAAGCTACCGATCGCAGAGGTCGAAAAGAGACTCAGCTCATCCCCGGACGGCCTCAGCGAGGCCGAGGCGAAGAAGCGGCTGACCCAGTATGGCCCCAACGAGATCGCGGAAAAGAAAGCAAACGCGCTGCTCAAATTCCTCGGCTATTTCTGGGGCCCGATTCCGTGGATGATCGAAGTCGCGGTGATTTTGTCCGCCATCGTTCGCCACTGGCCCGACTTCTTCATCATTCTCGTCCTGCTCCTCGCCAATGCGACCATCGGCTTCTGGGAAGAACGCGAGGCTGGCAATGCGATCGACGCCTTGAAGGCGCGGCTCGCGATCAAGGCGCGCGTCAAGCGCGATGGAAAATGGGTCACGCCGCCGGCGAAGGACCTGGTTCCCGGCGATGCGGTCCGCCTGCGTTTAGGCGATATCGTTCCCGCCGATGCGCGTCTGTTGGACGGCGACGAAATCTCCGTGGATCAATCGGCGCTCACGGGCGAGTCGCTTCCGATCACACGGAATGCGGGAGATGCAGTTTTCTCCGGCTCGATCATTCGTCGCGGCGAGATCGACGCGCTCGTCTATGCGACGGGTGGGAAAACCTATTTCGGCAGGACGGCGGAACTGGTCGAGACGGCGGTCACGGTCAGTCATTTCCAGAAGGCCGTGCTGAAGATCGGCGACTTTCTCATCGTTCTCGCGTTGATCATGGTGGCCGTGATCGTCGCGCTCTCGATCTATCGCGGCGAAGCCATTCTCTCGACGCTGCAATTCGCGCTGGTCCTGACCGTGGCCGCCATTCCCGTGGCGATGCCGACGGTGTTGTCGGTGACGATGGCGGTGGGGGCGCGCAAGCTCGCGAAAAAGCAGGCGATCGTCAGCAAACTGGTCGCGATCGAGGAATTGGCCGGCGTCGATGTGCTTTGCGCCGACAAGACGGGCACGCTGACGCAGAACAAGCTGACGCTTGGAGCGCCCTTCTGCCTCGACAAGATCACGCCCGACGATCTCATCCTGGCCGGCGCGCTCGCCTCGCGACAGGAGAACGACGACACCATCGATCTGGCCGTGCTCGGCGGCCTGAAGGACAAGGGCGCTTTGAAGCCCTATCAAGTCACGCACTTCATACCGTTCGATCCCGTGCACAAGCGCACCGAGGCGACGGTGAAAGGCGCCGACGGCAAGACCTTCAAGGTGTCCAAGGGCGCCCCGCAGGTCATCCAAGGCCTGTGCGAGAACGCGGCGGCCGTGAAGGACGCAGTCGACAAGGCCGTGAACGACTTCGCCGCGCGCGGTTTTCGCGCGCTGGGCGTCGCGCGAGCCGAGGACGACGGGAAATGGCGATTGCTCGGGGTGTTGCCTCTCTTCGACCCCCCGCGCGTCGATGCAAAGGCGACTATCGCGACGGCGGCCAAGATGGGCGTCAAGATCAAGATGGTGACTGGCGACGCGCTGGCGATCGCGCGCGAGATGGCCAAGACCCTGGGGATGGGCGCGAACATTCTCGACGGCGGCGCCCTGGGCGATTCCAAGACCGACGAAACGGCGGAGGTCGCCAGGGAGATAGAGGACGCAGACGGCTTCGCCCAGGTGTTTCCGGAGCACAAGTTCCACATCGTCGACGTCATGCAGAAGCACGATCATATCGTCGGCATGAC
>Ga0187851_10002792_pt1 | contig 15148 bp, 6 predicted proteins | sample June2016WEW_6_10_FD_132997 | JGI IMG/M metagenome (GOLD analysis project Ga0187851, IMG submission 132997) | Peatland microbial communities from SPRUCE experiment site at the Marcell Experimental Forest, Minnesota, USA - June2016WEW_6_10 | ecosystem: Environmental > Terrestrial > Soil > Wetlands...
ACGCCTTGAATTGGCCGAATTATTTCACATCACCGGTGACTGGAACAAAGCGGTCGGCGAGTGGCAACGCGTGCTGGCGATGCGGTCGCATTTGCCAGCCGCCTTGAAGCTGGGCGACACGCTCCTCAAATTGGGCCGGACGGAAGCAGCGGCCGCAGTTTTCAAGCACGCCCGGCAACAGGATTTGCAATCAGCGCCGATTGGGCGGCATCTGGACGGCTGGATTGCCTTTTGCGAAACGAATGCCGACCGTTCCGTGATGGAATTTCAGGCCGCCGCGGATCTGGAGCCGAAAAATCAGATTCATCAGCATGGTTTGGCGTTGGCCCACCGGCTGGCCGGAAGGACGCCGGAAGCGCTGAAGGCGATTCAGCATGCCTTGAATCTCAACCCGAACGATCTGGTGGCTTTAAGCCTCGGCCACGAAATGTTGATCGCCGCCGGTCAAATTGAAGAAGCCATCCGCCGTGCGCAGCATCTCTTGAAGCTGGCCCCGCTCGATTTGTTGACGATGAGACGGCTCGTTGACTGCCGCTGTCAATTGGGGCTTGCACAAGGCACCGCCGGCCTGGAGACGAAACGGCTTCTACGGAGCTTGTCGCGGTTGTCCCAAAATTTGTTTTTGATACGCGAACCGCTGGCGGCATTTTCCCTCGCGCAAGGCGAAATGCAAAAAGCACTGGCGGTTCACCGTGAATTCGTCGAGCAGCACCCGCAGTGTCCGCGTGGCCGGCAAAATTATTTGCATCTGCTGGCGGCAACCGGTCGCCAGGACCGCCTGCCGGCGGAACTGCGTGTCTGGAAGTTGTCAACGGCGAAACGTTGCAACGGCGCGTGCCACTGGCACGAAAAGGCCGTGCTTCTTTGTGTCTGACCAAAAATCCGGCACCGCTGGGGATTTTTTTCTTTGTGCGCAAGTGACAATCGCGTGGCATTTGCATCGCAAAGCACTGACAACGACCGAAATTCACAATGGGCCTCCGAGATTCGTCTTATAGGGTGAATTGAAAAGAACTCTATTCTTTGATCAAGGCATCCCGCTTTCGGCGTGGTGCGGGGATTTGTTGTCCCGCGTCCTGTTGACTGACCCATTGAAACCATCCGTTCACAAAACCAATCACAAAAATTCATGAAACCATCCATCTTGAAAAAAATTGCCTTGGCTGCCGCGTTGTTTGTGGGGGCTTTGGGGATCATGTCTGTGCAAGCCCAGCCCACGACGTTCACCGGTTCCTACTCGCAGAATTTTGATGTCATCGGCACAACCGGTACGACGCTGCCTCCCGGGTTTACCTCGATGGTCATCGCGGGCGGGAACAGTGATTATACCGCCGCCAACCCAATTACGGCCGCCGCAATCGCCTCCGCAACGGCTGACACGCAGACTCTCCTCATTTGGAATGTAGGCACCGCCGCAGCCAAGTCCGGCACCCAGACTTACAACATCGGCTGTTGGGACAGCCTTACTGACCGCGCGCTGGGCACCGATCCGACCGGCACCGCAGCCCAAGTGATTCAATTAAGCATGACGAACAGCACCGGCGGCACTCTTTACGGCGTGACGTTCAGTTATGATTGCAAATGTCTGACCAACGGCAGCGCCGGTACAGAGGAGAGCGAACTGCCGGGCTATTGCTTCTTCTACAGCACCACGGGCACCAGCAGCGCGGCCAACTGGACGGAAGTGGGGTATGCCGGCACGACGAATGACGTTGGTGGCATTCCGGCAGCGCATGGTCTTTGCCTGCCCAACTACACGCAAGGCACGACCATGAGCAGCGGCCCGGTGACGATCCTCTTTGCCACGCCGCTGACCAACAATGGCGTTATGTATTTCCGCTGGGCGGACGACAACAATGTGGCCAGCAGCCCGGATCAGATGATTGCGATTGACAACATCAGCATCGCGACCTATACGCCCGCCGGGCCGAGGGTTAGCATCACATCGCCCGCCAACAACGCGAGTTTCATTCCGGGTTCCAACATTTCCATCATGGCGAGTGCCTCGGAATCGGGCGGCACCATCACCAACGTTGCATTCTACTCTGGTTCCACCAAGCTCGGCAACGTGGCTACCGCTCCTTACAACTATACTTGGTCGAGTGTTCCGGTCGGTAGCTACGCGTTAACCGCCGTGGCCAGCGATTCTACCGGAATCCTGGCCACCTCCTCCGTGGTGAACATTACTGTAACCTATCCGGCTCCCACCGTCAGCCTGACCAGCCCGGCGAACAGTTCTAGCTTCTCCGCGCCGGCCAGCATCTCACTCTCCGCCGCGGCTTCTTCCTCCGATGGCACCGTGACGAACGTGGCCTTCTATCAGGGTTCGACCTTGCTGGCCAATGTCAGCAGCGCACCTTACAACTACACTTGGGCAAATGTTTCCGCTGGTTCCTACACCCTGACCGCGCAAGCGACGGATAACAACGGTGCGACGGGCATCTCCAGCGCCGTCAGTGTGACGGTGGTGAATCCGCTCATGGCAGCTTTCACCGGTTCCTACACGCAGAACTTTGATCTGGCCTTGAGCAACAGCGCCACGACGCTTCCTGCCGGTTTTCAGGCGATGTATCTGCCCGGCTCCCATTTTACCTATACCAACGCCCCGGGCGAACTGCTTGACAGCAACGCCATTGCCACGGCAATGGTCGGGTCGGGCGCCGCCAACCTGATTGTTTGGAATGCCGGCAGTCCGGTCACCGACGCCAGCTACCAGCTTTTCAACATCGGCTGCTGGGACAGCCTGAACGACCGCGCGCTCGGCACGGATCCAACCGGCACTGCTGGCACGGTCATCCAACTGGCCTTGACCAACACCACGGGAAGCGCATTGAATGGCGTGATTTTTAGCTACACGGAAAAATGCCTGACGAACGGTTCCACCTCCAATGGCTCTTATACCGACGACGGCACGGAACGGCTGGAACTGCCGGGCTATGAGTTCTTTTACAGCCTAACCGGGGACACTAATGCCACCAATTGGTTTGAGGTGAGCGCGCTCTGTTTGACGAACTGGGTTCAGGGAACGTCCAGCGACAGCGGCCCGGTGACTCTCCTGTTCCCGACGCCGCTGCCCGCCAATGGCGTCATGTATTTCCGCTGGGCGGACGACAATTGTGTGGCCTCCAGCCCGGATCAGATGTATGCGATTGATAACATCAACATCTCGTCTTTCAACCCCAACGGGCCGGTGGTGAGCATTGCCTCACCTGTTAACAACCAAAATTATATTCCCGGCACTGGCATCACCGTTTCGGTGAATGCCTCTGACGCGAGCACCAACATCACCGGCGTCGGGCTTTATGTGGATGGCTCGCTGGTCTATACTTTCACCAGCACGCCTTACATCCTGCCCATTCCGGGCGGAGAAATTCCCTCCGGCAGTTATACGCTTTACGCCGTGGCCACGGATGCGGCCGGACTCACGGCCACTTCCTCCATGGTGAACTTCATGATTTCCTATGTGCCGCCCACGGTCAGCCTCACCAGTCCGGCGTCGGGCGCTTCCTTCCCCGCCTATTCCAGCATCCCGCTGTCCGCCTCGGCTGCGTCTGCTGATGGCACGGTGACGAACGTGGCCTTCTATCAGGGCGCAATCTTGCTGGCCAATGTCACCAGTGCTCCGTTCAACTATGCTTGGGCGAATGCTTCCGCCGGTTCATACAACCTGACCGCGTTGGCCACCGATTCGCATGGTTTGACGGCTACTTCCAGTGTGGTCTCGATCACGGTGACCAACGGTTTTGGAATAAGCCTCACCTCGCCGGCCAACAACGTGAATTACCTTCCCGGTTCCAGCGTGCCTCTCACGGCGAATGCCTTTGAATCGGGCGGCAGCATCACCAATGTCGAGTTCTACGCCAATGGCACGGATCTCGGCGGCGTGACCAGTGCGCCTTACAATCTCACTTGGCCGAGTGTTCCCGCCGGCAATTACGCGCTGACCGCTGTGGCCAGCGATGCCTCGGGTCTCACGGCTACTTCCTCCGTGGTGAACATCACGGTGTCCACGCCTCATGTGCCGCCGACCGTCAGCCTCACCAGCCCGGCGAACAATGCCGTCCTCGATGTGTCGTCCGGTCTTTTACTCTCTGCCACAGCTTCCTCCATCGATGGAACGGTTACGAACGTGGCCTTTTACCAAAATACCTTCCTGGTGGCTAATGTCGCCACTGCTCCTTACAACTTTACTTGGACGAATCCCCCCACCGGTGTCTATACCCTGACGGCCGTGGCCACGGATGACAGCGGGGCATCAACCACCTCAAGTGTGATGAACTTGATGGCCACCAATTCGGTCGCCATCGCGACGCTGCAACAGATCAAGACCGTCTTTATCATTCCGTTGGAAAATCACGACTTGGTGCAACAAAACCCGCAGGGTAGTCCGCAGCAACTCTTGGGCAATCCAGCTTGTCCCTACTTCAACAGCCTGATCACGCCCGGCAACTCGAACGCCGTGCAGACGGCCTATGCCACGCACTATTATAGTTGTGCCATCAATGGCGAGCATCCGTCCGAGCCGAATTACATCTGGGCCGAAGCTGGAACGGATTTTGGAATTCGCACGGACAATGATCCGACGTCCGGAAACAACCAGTGGAGCAATGTGCAACATCTCTCCGGCCAGTTGACGGCGGCGGGCATTCCGTGGCGCAATTATCAAGAGGACGTGGAATATAGTTCGTCGGAAGAAGCCAGCGCTTCCGGTTCCGGCGTGCCGGTCAATCCCTACAACGGCACCACCGATTACAATTATGCCGTCAAGCACAACCCGATGGCGTTCTTCACCGACACGCAGAACAAGAACTGTTATCCGCTGACGAACCTCTGGACGGACCTGGCGAATAACAACATCGGTCGTTACAACTGGATTACGCCCGATCAATATAATGAAATGCACAGCTCTTTGCCCAGCGGCTACACTTACCACGGCACCGCTTGGACGGGCGACCAGGCGGCTATTGCCGAAGGCGACAACTTTCTCTCCATCGTCATTCCCAAGATCATGGCGTCGCAGGCTTACAAGGATCACGGTGTCATCATCATCTGGACAGATGAAACCGAAAGCACGGATGACACGAACACGACGCTGCCTTATGTCATCATTTCGTCACTGGCCAAGGGCAACGCTTATGCGAGCACGTTGCCTTACAGCCATTCCTCGGACCTCAAGACGATGGATGAGTTGTTTGGGTTGGCCTACCAGACCAATGCGATTCCCGGCTACCTTGACGCGCAAAACACCGGCACGAACTATGTTGACGGACGGAGCGCCGCCATTTACGACTTAAGCGACTTCTTCACCCCTGCAAATGCGAGCGTGCCAGCGCCGGCCCTGACGGTTCAGCAATCTGGGACGACGCTGGCCAACGGTGGCAGCGCGGCGGCCTTCGGCGCGGTGAACATCGGCGCGAATGCGACCGAGACGTTTACTGTGACCAACACCGGCAACGGCACGTTGATCTTGTCCAATGTGGTTGTCAGCGGTGCAAACGCTGGTGACTTCACCGTCGGTGGCATCACGCTGCCGGCCACGGTGTATGTCGGCCAGAGCACCTCGTTCAACGTGGTCTTCTCGCCACTCGGCGCCGGGGCGCGTACCGCGACGTTGCAAATCACCGACAATGACGCGAACAACAATCCGTTCACCCTCGCCCTCACCGGCACGGGCAAATCCGGGTTGGCGATTGTTAGCCAGCCTGCGAGCGCGACGAACTACGCCGGCACGACCGCCAGCTTCAATGTCGGTGCGACAGCCTTCACGCAGTTGTGTTACCAGTGGTATTTCGGAACCAATGTTCTCGCTGGTCAAACCAACAGCGCCTTGAACCTTGCCTCGGTTGGTCCGACGAACGTGGGCAGTTATTACGTCGTAGTGAACAGTGCCGGCGATAGCACCAACAGCAGCCCCGCCACCTTGACGGTCATCTATCAAGCCCCGAATGTCGTGGGTGGACAGATGGTGTTAGGAGCAGGCGGCTTCCAGTTGACGTTCTCCGGCCCGTCGGGCCAGACCTACCAGGTGCTGGCCTCCGACGACCTGACCGTGCCAGAGTCGGCGTGGACAGTCGTGAGCACCGGCACATTCAATGGCTCGAACGTCAGCTTCACTGACTCCGATGCCGCTAATCATCCTAATCGTTATTACGTCATCAAATCACCGTAATTGACCCTTATCACATCGGGCGGTTGTGTGGTCTTAATGGAGACTGACACAGCCGCCCTTTAGTATTTATCATGACAGAGCCTGCAGAAACCAATCGTTCGGAGACGCCGGGAGACTTTGAGCGTCTATTGCGGGCAATCATCGAACGGTCGGTCAAGTACCGGTCCGCCGCCATCCTGATTGCGGTGGTGATTGTTTTTTTTGGAATCTGGTCGGCGGCGCATCTCTCCCTGGATGTCACGCCCGACATCAGCAATTTACAAGTTCAGGTGCTGACGCCGGTGCCCGATCTATCACCGGAAGAAATTGAAACTTCCGTGACCCGGCCCATCGAACTGGAAATGTTCGGACTACCGGGTTTGGAACAGGTCCGCTCGCTCACGCGTTTTGGCGTTTCCCAGGTCTGCCTGATTTTTTCTGATGGCACCGATCTGTATCAGGCGCGGCAAATGGTGACCGAGCGGCTAGCCGGCGCAGTTGGCAAACTACCCCCCGGACTGTTGCCGAAACTGGCTCCGCCCAGCTCGGGCCTCGGCGAAGTATTCACTTATGCGCTGGCTTACAAGCCCAACCATGCCCCGGCTGACACCTCCGAGGAGGCCAGGCTGCGGCGCTTGAAGCTGATGCAGGAATTTGTGGTAAAACCCTGTTTGAAATCCGTCAAGGGTGTCGCTGAAATCAACACGACGGGCGGCTACGACCAGGTAATGGTGGTCGAAGTGGATCCGCTCAAGCTTCCGGAAATCGGCTATGATATGAACGACATTGCCGTTCTGATGGCGCGTGACGTGGCCGTTGGCGGCGGCGCGCTGGTGGAACGGGACGGAAACCAGTTCATCATCCGTTCCCGGTCGCGGGCGCAGACCAGCAACGAACTGGCGAATTGTTGTCTCAAGCTGCCGTGGGTGTTGCGCGCCGAACCGTTAAGCACCGTGGCCAGCATCAACCTCGGCTCAAAAATCCGGCTCGGTGCCGCCACGCTCAACGGCGAGGAAGCCGTGCTGGGAACAGCGATGATGTTGACGGGAGAAAACGCGCACGCCGTGGCGCGCTCATTCAACCAAGCCCTGGTCGAAGCCCAAAGCCGGCTGCCGGCGGACATGGAGTTAAAACCACTTTACAATCGCGCGGAACTGGTGGATGGAGTCATTGCAACTGTCGGGCACAATCTCACCCTGGCCGCCGGATTGGTGATTGCCGTGCTGCTCCTTTTTTTGCGCAGTTGGCGCGCGGCGTTGATTGTCGCCAGCGTGCTGCTCCTGTCATTTGCCTTTGGCTTGGGCGGCATGGCGACGTTCGGCATCATGGGCAGTCTGCTCACGCTCGGGGCGATTGATTTCGGCGTGGTGGTGGATGATACCATCGTGATGGTGGAAAACGTCGCCCGGAAGCTGGCCGAGCATTCCAATCGTGACACGACCGCAAGCCAGGAATCGCGTCTGGCCACCATCGTTGACGCCTGCTGCCAGGTGCGCAAACCCATGTTCGTCGGGATGCTGGTGATCATCGGCGCCTATGTTCCAATTCTGACCCTGGGCGGTGTGGAAGGCCGGATGTTCCGGCCGCTGGCGCAATCGGTGATTTTGCTTTTGTTGAGTTCGCTGCTGCTCACGATCACGCTCGTTCCGGCCTTGTGCGCCTTGGGGCTGGGATCCGTTGGCACGATGAAAGAGCCGCAATTCCTGAACGTCCTGCGTTCAGCTTATGAAAAACTGTTCCAGTCTTGCCGCCGTTTTCGGTGGTGGTTCCTGGCTCTGGCCTTGATGCTGGCGGGCGGAGCCGGTTTTCTTTCCACCCGGCTGGGCGCGAATTTCCTGCCTTACCTGGACGAAGGCTGGCTGGTCGTGGAAGTGCAGCGCGCTCCGCAAATCAGCCTGGCGAAATCCGTGGACATGGAACTCCAAACCGAACGCGCCATCCGGGCGGCGGTGCCGGAAGTCAAAGACCTCTATTCCCGCATCGGTATGTCGGAGATTGCCACCGATCCGCAGGGCGCAAATCAAAATGACATTTACCTCAGCTTCAAGCCGCACGCCGGGTGGCGCAATATCAACGGGCACCGGGCGTCCAAATCCGAGCTGGCGCAAATCATCAAGACGACCATCGAACACAGCGTGCCCGATCAGGAGTTGGAGCTTAATCAACCCATCGCGGTGCGCTTCGACGAACTGCTCGAAGGCGTGCGGACCGACCTGGCGATCAAATTATTCGGACCCGATTATGACCAATTGGACTCGCTGGCCGGCAAAGTTGCTGGAATCGTCAAAAAAATTCCTGATGCCGGCGAGGTGGTAATTGACCAACCGGGCCGCACCGCCATGCGGGAATTCATTCCCGATCCGATTCCCGCCGTCCGCTTTATGATTGCGGGCGATGTGATGAACAATGCGGTGTCTATCGCTTTGGCCGGGCGCGGGGTCGGGCGCGTTGATGAAGGCGACCTTTTCTATCCCATCGTCGTGCGGGTCGCCGAATCCGCCCGCACCAACCCGGCGACGTTGAATGCATTGCCGGTGCGCAGCGCCGACAGTTCCTATGTGGCCACGTTGAGCGATGTGGGCAAATGGGTGGACAAGGAATCGTCGGTCAGCACCATTACGCGCGAGCAGGCCGAACGGCGCGAGGCCATCATGGTCACGGTGGACAGCCCGGACGTGGTCGGGTTTGTGGCGCAGGCGTGGGCGGCGATTGAAAAACAAATCCAGCTTCCGTCCGGCTGCCGCCTCGAATTCAGCGGAGCCTATAAAAACTGGCAGTCCGGCAGTCAGCGACTATTGATTTCCAGTCTGGCGTTTCTTTTCTTAAGCTTGGCGCTGGTTTATGCCGCGCTGAAAAATTGGTGGCAAACCGCCCTCGTCGCCCTTGGCCTGCCGTTCGCGTTCGTTGGCGGTGTTTATGGATTGTGGCTGCGCGGCTTGCCATTGACGATTCCCGCCGCCATTGGCTTCGTCACCCTGGGCGGCTTGAGCATTCTCAATAAAATGGTCCTGATGACGCACTTCAACGATCTTCGCGCCCAGGGCGTGGCGCCGGCGCTGGCCGCGTTGCGCAGCGCCAAAACGCGGTTGCGCCCGGTGCTAATGACCGCGCTGGTGGCCAGCGTCGGCTTCGTCCCGATGGCGCTTTCGGCCAGTCAGGGCGCGGAATTGCAAAGGCCGTTTGCCACCGTAGTGATTTCTGGCATCCTGACCTCGGTTACCTTGACCCTGCTGATCATTCCACTCTTGCTGGCTGGGAGTGAAGATGCTGAACGTTCCCGGCTGCCAACTCCGATTCCAATCCTGACCTCAACACCATCAACTGGGTGCCGGTCGGCAGCCAGGAATTCTTCCGCCTGATCAAGTAACCAGCATAATCTTGTCAGGTTTTCTCACGCGCCCGGCCGGGGTTGAAATCCAGGCCGGGCGTCTTCTTTGGTGAGGTTTCGATGAAGGGAAACCTATCGCCGCATCATGTTCACCGCTTGCCGCCGACAGCCTTGTTAAATACCGCCTTCGTCGTTTTCTGAATTGTCACCGGCTTGTTTCCGTCCCGTCTTTGACGGAATCACGGAAGTGTGGTCTGATGGCTCTGCGTAAAAGAGAGAGATAAGCGTTCCGCTAGCTCGCCCAGGCGCTGGTGTCCGTTACACACCAGCGCCTTCTTTTTCCAAAAGAATAAAGTCAGTTGTCGGGCAAGTCTGCCGCCGCCGTGCCTTGCTGCCACTCAAGCTGTCGGGCAAGCCTCTGCGCCCCTTTGTTCCACCTGACGCTTAATCAGGTCACGAATCTCACGCACGCGTCCCATCTTCTGTTCGTGAGTGCCGGTGAGTGCCGACGGGTCGGGAAAGCTCCAGTGAATGCGTTTTGTAACGCTTGGGAATATGGGGCAGCGTTCTGCGCTGGTCTTATCACAAACGGTGATCATGTAAGCAAACATTTTTCCGGACTTGAACAGATCGAACACGGCTTTGGTTTTGTTGTTTGATATGTCAATGCCGACCTCCCGCATCGCCTCAACCACCAGGGGATTGAGCGTGCCCGACTCCAATCCGGCACTGTGCGCCTCGAAACTCTCCGGGCAAATGTGATTAAGCCACGCCTCGGCCATCTGGCTGCGCGCGCTGTTATGAATACAGACAAATAATACCGGAGGTGTATTTGCAAACAATCACTCGAACTACTCATTTCTCGCCTTCGACTTTGGCCCGTTGTGCGTCAAAACGTCATCACTCCGTGGCGACTTTGGTTTCGAGGAAGGTTTCTGAACAGGTTCGGAACCTCGAACAAGTTGTGCGGGGTCGTTCTTGTGCCGCTCCTTTCTAATTCGCTCTCGCAGCATCTCCAGCTTTGCCTGAGCGGTTTCGAGCGTTGCCGAAGACTCCTCTGCCCTGTCCTCAGCCTTCCGGGCTGATTTCCTGGCCATCTTGGATAGCTTCCGCGCCTGTTTTAAATTCACTTTCGCCGCCCGGGCCAATTCGTGTGCGAGTTGGGCCGCTTTTGCATCAACCGCAACTTGTATTTTGGCGGATGCCACCTCCTGGCCTGCCTTGTTTAGAAGCAGTGTCGTGTTCATGAATGGCCTTTCGATAGCGCTTCGTTCTCGGTGAGATTAGCGAAAGCGCCTCGAACGAGACGGTCAATTTGATCGGTGCCTTCTCTGACCTCAAGGACCCTGCCCTTGGTCAATCTCAACCGCGTGAAGCCAATCTGTTGATCGTAAGTGAGCATCTGCGCGGCTTGTACCTGGATGGAGCAAGACGGATTGTCATCCGCACCCCCGACGAGGGTTAGATCGATGCTCAGCTCGCGAACTGGTTCAAGTGTTTGGTTCAACATAAAAACTACCGGGCAATCTGAACGTCACGAATACAAAAGAATCGGCTCCTTCGCGCGGATGGCAAGCACGAGTTATTCACCGCATTTGGGCGCAAGCGACGACCCGGGAGCTGGCGTAACGCGAACGTAACTGGCTCGATTGAACCGTTTGGAGCACAATACGTCCAACAGTCAAAGGAGGACAAAAGTGCATTGTGAAATCAATATTCACGACGTGCCCCGATTTTCAATCTTTGCCCAAAGGGATTAGAAGGATGCTGGTGGCATCGGAGAGTTTTTTCTTTCTTGAGGCCAATTCTCGGACGCAGAAGCCCGGGATTAGTGAGGCGACCACAGGAACAACACGGAGTCCGAACCGGGGAACCAATCCCGGTGGACCGCTATCGGTCTTCGGGTACGCGTGGAGGAACTAGACGACCGGAATTTTTTCTGAGATGAAATGGCAGGGCGACGAACGAATCAGATTTCAACCTAATCGAGCATCCCCCCACAGCGGCTTCAAATCGGGATCGTCCAATGCTGACATAAATCAACCCAAGGCCAAGCCTTGGGCTTCCGCTAAAACGTTTTACCTACTCTTGAAAGGATGGCGGAGACAAACGGCAGTCGTTCAACGCATTTCATTGCCTTGTTTGAGATGTGAAAAAGTGCCAGCAGAAGTGCCAGCAAATCAAGTTTGGTGAGGGTTAAACTGAGTTAAAAAAAGTCGGACGGAGTTATCCTTGACATAAAAGGTAACCGCCTTAAATTCAATGCATCAGCGATGCCATAGGCAGTTGATTTCGAGTGGCTTGAGGGAATAAGGTTTGGTCAATTCCGCCCCCAGCCACCAGCCTTCGCTTTGAACGGCGCGAAAAGCGAGGCTGTCGCGCCGTAGCGAGTCGAAGGCGGGCCAAAGTCAAATTCCGCCAGGAGCAACGACCCGGCCAGCCACTTCAATTTTATCATTTCGGATTTTGTGTTTTGGCTCTAGGGTTTCAACAAACGTTTGAAAATACTGCACAGATATCTGGCCGGCCAGGTGCTCGCCTCCTTGGTGCTGACGGTGGCGGTGTTCACCTTTGTGCTGGTGCTCGGCAATTTCATCAAGGAGATTTTGAGCCTGCTCATCAACGGCCAGGCGCATCCCGGCATCATTATCCAGGCCATTGGCCTGTTGATTCCTTTCGTCTGGTCCTTTGCGCTGCCCATGGGTTTGCTGACGGCGACGCTGCTGGTGTTCGGCCGTTTCAGCGCGGATCAGGAGCTTACCGCCGCGCGTGCCAGTGGCGTCAGCCTGCTTTCGCTCATCACGCCCGTTTTGTTTTTAAGCCTTTTCTGCTGCGGTCTGAGCGCGTGGATCAACATGGACCTCGGTCCGCGTTCCCGTGTGGCTTACAAGGATTTGTTTTTCCGGGTCCGGGCCGAACTGGTGAACGCCCAGCTGCCGGAGGGCCGGTTCATACCCGTTTCCACCAACTACATCTTCTACACGGAAAAAAATCACGGCGGGAATTTGCAGGGCGTGATGATCTTCATGCTCGAAAATGGGACCAACGTGGGAACAACAGTGCGTGCGCCCCGAGGCCAGTTGGAAACGGATGTGACCAACAAACAACTCGTCCTGAATCTGTTCGAGCCGCGCAGCGTGACGATTGGCGCCCGTTCGGCAGTCACTTCGACCACGAAATTGACATATAATATTGATCTGAACACGGCGAAGAGCCAGTCGGGCAAACCCCGGCTCAGCGACATGACGTTCTGGCAGTTACGGGATGAGCTGCGTGATTTGGAGCAGCGCATCTGCCTGCCGCTGGATGCGGACCTGACAACCGATGAATTGCGCGCCCAGGCCCGTGAATTTGCCAGGCAACGAAAGGATTTGACCGAGCCGATTCGCGTGGAGATGAACCGGGAGATATCGTTTTCGTTTGCGTGTTTTGGCTTCACGCTCGTCGGGATTCCCCTCGGCATCCGCGTGCACCGGCGCGAGACGAACGTTGGCGTTGCCATCGCGCTCCTGCTCGTGCTGGTCTATTACAGCTTCATCATTACTGCCGAACAGTGGTCCGGACGGCCCGAACTGGCACCGCATCTGATCCTCTGGCTGCCGAACTTTATTTTTCAGGCCGTCGGCGCCGTGTTGCTGTGGCGCGCCAATCGGGGAATTTGAAGATCCGGCGGCGAACCCGCTTTGGTGGGGCGAGGCTCTTGACGAGCCGTCTTCACTTCGCTGCAACCGAGACCGGCTCGCGAGGACACTCGCCCCGCCGAAATTATCCCGCCTTGCGCCGGTAAACCTTGTGCACGGCCGCCTGGTCCACCGGCTTGACGAGCAGCTCGTCAATATTCACGTGCGGCGGACGGCTGGCCACCCAGACCAGGATTTCGGCGATGTCATCCGCCGTAAGGGCATTGACGCCTTCATAGACTTTTTCCGCCTTTTCGACGTCGCCCTTGAATCGCACGAGCGAAAAATCTGTTTTGACCATGCCCGGATCAACCGTGCCGACCCGGATGCCTGTGCCGTTCAATTCAAATCGCAACACGCGGGTGAGTTGCAATTCACCCGCCTTGGCCGCGCAATACGCTGCGGCTCCCTCATAGGCTGCGTGGCCGGCATTGGAACCGATGTTGATGATGCTCGCGCCCGCGTCGTGCGGCATCAACGGCAGCGTCGCGCGCGTCACGCGCAAGACGCCGAGCACGTTCGTTTGCAACGTCGTCTCCCAATCCGCGTCCTTGCCTTCGGCGACGGGGTCCTGGCCGTGCGCGCCGCCGGCGTTGTTGATCAAAACGTGCAGGCACTTCGGGTCTGGCGTCTGGCATTTAGGGTCCTGGATTTTGGATTTTGCCCAGGCGACGAACGCTTCGACGCTTGGCGTTTTCGAAACGTCCAGAACATGGGAATGGGCCTCCGCCGCTCCGGCCTGGCGCGCCTCGGCGGCGGCTTTTTCCAGACGATCGACCCGCCGTGCGCCGAGCAGAAGTTTTGCACCTTCGGCACCGAACGCCCGCGCCGCCGCCGCGCCAAATCCGCTCGACGCGCCGGTGATCAAAACCCATTTGTCTTTCAGAGATGTTTTCATCGTTTCGACTGCGAAACTTAAATGGGAATGGCACTTTGTCGAATAAAAATCCGCCCCCTTGTTACTTAGCGGTTGCATCCGGCGATTTTTCTGGCAAAGCTATATCAGTCAAACGTGGATGGGGTCGTAGCTCAGTTGGTAGAGCGTCTCGTTCGCAATGAGAAGGTCGCAGGTTCGATCCCTGTCGGCTCCACCAGTCTTCGCTCGGAGCGCAGCACAGAGCGAAGACTGCCGCGCAGTAACGCAGTGAAGGCGGGCTTTGCTATCTCCTTGTTTAACCGATCGCTCCAAGCTTCGACTCGGCAAGCCATCCAGCGGAACAGCGACGGCGGTTCCGTGCGAAGGTGTACTTTGACCACATGTTCCGAGCTGCGGATGGCAGGCCATCCCATGCCGTCAACCACCAGTTTATGGGGGAGAACTGTTGCCCGTTTTCCACCTCTGGCGCGCCCGTTCCACTTGCTTTTTGCGAAGCTCATCCGGGGAGATGCTCACCTTGAAGGTCGCCTTGTTCTGTTCCCACCATTTCTCCCATTGCTCCGGCGGTTCGGCCGGAAAGTTTTGTCCGGTCAAATCCGTCAACAGGTCGTATGCCCGGTGTCGAACGTTCGGTTCGGGATCTTTCAACAGCGGAATGGCCAATTCCACGGATTGGTTGTTCGCATCTGTCCTAAGAACCGCCAGCCCCATCATCCGCACCATCCCGAGGGAATTGTGCAGCAGCGGCTTCGCCTCTTCACAGGAAATACCTCCATTTTTAAGTCGTCCCATGGCTGCGCCCGCCACCTCCAGTCGTGGAACGCTGAACAACGGGAGCAAATCGTCACGCGGAATATCCACGTTAGGTATGCTCATCAGCAGCCGGAGGCCGGCAATCTGGACATTCACGTTCGTATCTTTCAGCATCTGCCGAAACAAAGGAATTTGCTTGGGCAATTCATCCCGCTGCGACTTCAGATAACCCCGTGCCGCATCGCTGACCTCGGCATTATCATCTCGCAGCAGCTCCAACATGCGGTTGAAGAATTTCGGGCTTTGTGAATCCTCTGCCTCATATACGGCATGCAATCGCACCTCCGGGTCGGGGTCGTTCA
>Ga0187851_10002795_pt1 | contig 15132 bp, 9 predicted proteins | sample June2016WEW_6_10_FD_132997 | JGI IMG/M metagenome (GOLD analysis project Ga0187851, IMG submission 132997) | Peatland microbial communities from SPRUCE experiment site at the Marcell Experimental Forest, Minnesota, USA - June2016WEW_6_10 | ecosystem: Environmental > Terrestrial > Soil > Wetlands...
TGTCAAGAGGGGAAAATAATTATCTTGACCTCTGAGCAAAATAAAGTGATGCACAGTAATAACACTGCAAAAGGTAACTTAAAAGTCTTCCACCGAAAGAGGTATTGTTGTCAGGTTTTAAAACTGCAGAAACAATAATCCAACAGAGCATCGAAACTTAAAAAAATATGACTCTAAGAAGATGGTACGACTTTACAAAATTATTTTCAGGCGTTAATGTCTTTGCGACCCTTGGTATTGTTATCTTTATAGTCTTTATTTCTAGTCCTTCAATCACTAAACTTACCCGCAATGCATATGCCTGGGTATCCTTTGTTATATTTTTGTTCAGACCATATCTCATATTTACATAAATGCATTGCACAAAAGTCAGCGCCTAACGAAGACTTATCGCCAAACTGGTCCCAAAAATCATCTGGGTTATAACTATCAGGATTAGCATTATACGGTCTCACAAAAACAACTCCAAGAGAGTATTTTGCCCCTTCTGATGGACGAACCTCGTTAACATCACTAACAGCTTTTTTTAAAATTGGTTTAACCACTTCAATGACTTTTTTGCTATTCCAGCTTATTTCCTTGTACTTCGCTTCTAGACTTATATCAATTGATTTATCTTTTTTGTATAGCCATAGATCAGCTCTGCCGGCTCTGGTTTGTCCTTTATGCTGCTTTTCTGTCCCATACTCTTCTAGGACAATATATCCTTTCTTGGTAGCTGCAGCCGCTAGTAAACCAACGCTAGTCCTTTCTTTATAAATATAGGGCAAGTCTTCAGTAGTCATAACGTTTTCAAAGTCGATTAGCAACCGATCCCACTTTTCGATTAGTTCTTTAAATTGGGTTCGTCGCATATCTATATCAATATATTTCATTTTAAACTCTTCATTGCCATCTGAGACGCGCTATTGCATATTCAATACGCCTTTACTAATTTATTTCTACAATAAATCTTGGTAAAATTTTTTCTAGGTTTTAATATTATTCTCGTTATATTGCAAATCATGATTTTCTTTTACGAATTTATATATTCCCGCTAATGTATGGTCAGAAGAGCTTACGGGCCTTCTAACTATTTTAAGTAATGAGGGTGAAAAATCTTGGGGCGCAGTGGCACACCAGATATATATAAGCGTCATAATGTCAGATTTGTTTCGTAATACTCCTTTTTGCCGGTCTGGGTTAGGTAGCCTACTGACAATGTCAAATAATATTCCGGACCAAGTGTTTTTAATTTTAATTTTTTTTTCGACTACTATCGGATCTACCGTATAAGTCCAATAACCGTGTATAAGCGAATCTTCTGAATTCCAAGTTCTGTCTCTACCCCAAAGCCAAGGAATTAGATCTTGCCAATTTGGGGGAGGATAATCAATTAAAGCGATGGGGAGGCCCCCCGCAGATGACGCATCTTGGAAAAACGATTGAACCTCCGCACGTATTCCCATTAACACAGGACGAGCCTTTTCGAGATATTTAAGACGAAGGTTTTTAGATATATAAGGGTGAAATTCTTTAACTAATTCAGCTAAATCTTTCAAGCTGTTGCTTTCAATATCTTGTCCGATGATGGGAAGACCTGCAATTACAGCACGCCATGCTCTCGGAACATTATCCCATTTTGTGTCAACATAGTCGGCCCAGAACTTACTTAGACGCACATTTCGTTTTTGTACGGCTATGTCTTGTTTCTCTAAAAGATAATGTATCTTATCTTTTCGAAAACCAGCTCTCAATAAGTCTGCGGATGAAACTTTTAAATAGTCTTTACTATTTATAGCCTCTGTTTTAAAACCGATGCTTGCTATGAGCTCCTTTGAATAAGCATTTTGGGGAACGGCCTCAATAGAGTTATTGTCCATAAAAGATGAAGTGAACATCCATTTATATGTGAGATCTTCGTGATCCTTTTTCCACTTGTGTAGTAATTCAACAGTATATTGTGCCTCATCTGAGTCAACTAATTTCGCACACTTTGCGCAGAGCCAAATACCATTTTCTATAGAAGAACGTTCTTGTTGGGTCATATTTATATTGAATCTTGGCCCTCCAGGAGACGCAGCGCATATATGGGCGGCCTCGCCTACTATTACAAATTTATCCGGCTGCAAATGAGGACCACTTGTAGCTGCACGACAAATAGGGTTTGAGCATCTTTGCCCAGATCTCTTGGCTAAAGTCTCTTTATCTTTTTTATTGAACTCGTCTCGTTTACTCATTATTATTCGATTACTAATTATTCGAATACGGAATTTGTTCCTGGAGCACTCTTTTACTGCTAAGGCTTATTTAAGTAACCAAGTTATGGGAAAAAACATTTTTTCAGTTGCCTTTAATAGTCACTACTCGTTTTTATCGCGTCTGCACATCATCATCCATTCCTAACTCTTTCAAGGCGGCCTTAGTCTCTTGCACTTGTTGGTTTGTTATTCCATCGGGAGGTGTGACTTCTATCGATACTTTCAGTTTAAGATTGCCACTTTGTACGAATTTGGTTAACACTTTGGTATACAAATTCATCCATTTTTGAGGTGCCACTTCGCCTGACCATGTCAGTGTTTGAGGTTGACCATAAGGTCTCTTCTCTTCGGGAGAGATTTCAGGCTGCCTCACCACGCTTATTTCTGCAGTCCCTGAAATGGTTCCGCCCTTCGCCATAATTATGAAATTCCCTTCATCATTCCCAGCCGTATAAACACCGTTATCTGTGATTTCACCCCCGGTCGCACTCCATTTTACTTTTTCTGTTTCAATTTCACGACCAAATTGATCTAGACCACTTACTAGAAATGTTTGTTTTGTCTGCGGTTTTATTCTAGTACCTGATGGTTTAAGAATAATTTGTTTAAGTAACGGGGGCTGAATATGCTTTTCTGCTTCCTCGGCTTTTATGATGAATACATCGTCCGAAATCAACACATCCGCCGCATTTAACGGCTTTTTATAAATAAAAGGCGAATATGTACCATCATTTGTTTTGCCAACATAGGCAATTAGTCCTTCGGAAACTCCACGTGCTATTGTGTCTTTAATCGCATTTGATTTCAGTAAGCGTGGGAATAAAGGACTTGCAAAGAAGGCATCACGTACCGATTTTGTATCCCATTCTTTAAAGACCGGTGGCCAATTCTTGATTAATAAGCGTGGGCTGGGGGATTCTTTCTCAACGTAGTCCAGATTCTTTAAAACGGACAATATATATTGGGTTAGCGAATCAGCCGAACTTGAAGTCGGCATCCCGAGTTCTTCATCCTTTATAACTCCTGATTTATCTAGTAATATAACCTTGGTATAAGCTCGCCATACAGATTCCTTAAGGTCCCGTTTAGCTTTCTCAACGTTAGTGTTTAGTTGTCTCCGCTGGACATCATCCAACTGCAAACCTTCATCTCCAATATCTTGCCAAGCAATGAGCTTCCGGGCTTCTTGTCTTATCTGTGCCGAGGATTCGGGAACAGCCCAGATAACTGCGCTTTTGTAAGTTCTCGCAGATTGCCCATGTTCTTTTGTCATGCTGTCAATAAACTGGTTAATTCCACGAGACCCCAACAAAGGATGACTAGGACCAATAATTACCAACGTTATCACCGGGCGATCTTCTATTTGTGCGCTTTTTTCAGGCGAAAAGACTCTTTCAATTCCTTCGGCAGCAGGAAATACTTTTTGTATTTCTTCGGCTATAATTTCATCAATTGCCGCATCTTTTACATTCGCACTTCTATCCGCAAATCGTTTATTCAAGTTTTCTTTTAAGGTAAATCGATACTGGTTTCCTTTTGCTTCTAAATAGTAACATGTATCGTATAATGTCTCTAACACCGTCTCAATGTTGCCTATATCCATTTGCGGATTACCAACTGCCAATCGGATTTCAGGAACGCTAGCTTCGTTCTTATGAGGACCGCCATTGGATTCAAAGAAAACGGCCGTTGCTACCTTGCAATGAAGATGCGATTTTCTTATTGTATCGACCGCTTCGGTATCCAAACGCGTAGCCAAAGAGTCCTTTTTACCACAAACATCTGTAGTAATAACTCCTTCCATACGAGGTTCGCCAATTTGCTCAAGCAAAGCTGTTCGGAACAAAGGATTATCAAGAGGCGCGGATCCTAACCCAATAACTGGATCCTTTTGGACTTCTTTAAAACCTTTCTGGTATGAATCCGATACCCAAAGCGCAAGAAGTCTCAAAATACCTCTAGTCTGTTGAAAGCGAGGCAGCTCTTGCCATTTACGTTCAAAGACAGATAGGACAGAAGGATGAAACGGATAGGTAGCCTCGAAGACCGATTGCGCCTGGTCAACGGGGAACCACTGTGGGATTTGCTGTCGATGTTCTAAAAGCCAATTTGCGTACTCTTTACAAGAAGCTATCGCTTCTTTGGGTAACAACAACTTCCCACCTTGACCGATCATTTTCGGATCCCATTCAAAAAGACGCCGGCGAATTATTTCCGTAGTTTCAGACCCCACAGACATTAATACTGCTTTCCCAAGCCTATCCAGCATGTTTTTAAATCGCTGTTGATCTTGTTCGTCTCTATCGGTGTATGAAAGTTCAGATGCAGGAATTGACACTACCATAACCGTATTATTTCTTCCCCTGACAGTTTCCGAAAGCGATTGTAAGAAGTTATACATCTTATTATGGTAACCGAGATCGCGGTAAGTGCTTACATAGTTAATAACCTCGTCCATTAGGATGAGTATAGGCCGATCTTTTGGAAGAAATGCTTCAATAACATCGCCTTTGGGTTCAATAAACTGTTCATCATGTTGGGCTACTACCGAGAAAGCTTCTTTTCCACCTAATTGGAAGGCAATTTCTCCCCAAGGAGTCTTGCGAAGCGGTGTGCCATCATTCCCACCTCTTCCTTTAAGAGAATCGAATTCTGTACCGACGAAAACAGCCACAGCGCATTTGTCCGGTATCGAATGTATCCCGGCCTCGCTTAAAATCTTTGATACGTCACGCCAATTATTAGCTTTTGATCCACCTTTAGCTAAGTGATAAAGGAGAGTAAGGGCGTGCGTCTTACCTCCACCAAATTGAGTCGCCATATTATAAATAGCTGAGGTTTCAGTGACTTCTCCAGAAAGTCTCCGTACCACTTGGGCTGATAAATCCGTTAAAGTATGAGTAAGGTATGTACGTTCAAAAAAACGGGTTGGATTAGAATAGTCCGGAGGTGCTTGCCCTAAGCGAACTTTGTCTAAATGGACTGCAAATTCTGCTGCATCAAGCGGCCTTTGTTCCCTTAAATCTTCCCTAGGAGTGATTACTTTATACCATGGTTGTAATTTAGCCATTGAGCACCTCTCAGCGTATCGTTTCAAACTTTCCGGTATTTAACTCGAGTTTCCACCACTTAAAGAATCCATAAGGAAAGGTTTCTGATTTGTTTCTATAACCCATGACCACCAAAGTTTCACCATCTAGCGCTAATCTATCGTGAATTCCCAAGGAATCTATAATATTATTTTCTAAGAAATTAACAAGATCTGGCCCCGAATCCGACGATGGCCGATAGCAAAAGACAATTCTCAATTTGGCATGAAGGCTAAGTACTTTCCAAAGTGAATAACCGATCCTATCGTCTTTCCTGCTATTCTCAAGTTCCACAGCAACAATAGGAAATGACCAAGGTCTCATGCTCTTCTCAAACCCGATAACGTCGATACCAAGATATTCAGATCTGGATTCAGGAAGAAATAGTAACTTATGGCCTTTTGCAGCAGCGATGTAGCTCTGGGACTCGCAAACGGTGACCACTACGTCTGTTAATGTCTGAGTCCACTGAGTATTGGCATTTCTTTGAGACGCGTTCTTTAGTCGTCCAGCATATTCGGATCGCTGAACTGTATCAAGAAATAATGTCCTCCATTGATCCACTAATGACATGTTCTATAGTCCTAATCCCTTCTTACGAGCTAACACTCCATCCACCCAACGTTTTTCTTCACTGGAAACTGGATAAAGTGCTGAAAGTGCTTGGGCAAGCCGCCAAAAAAGTTGATTTCGACCGATATTATCATCCACCAAGAAACGTTTTAGTGCTTCACTTCGTCCCGCACCGAAAAGTATCATGCTTTGATGCAACTGATCCAACACTGTCGTACCGGGGCTAACTGATAAATTTCCTGGTAAGCTACCTGCTGCTTCCTCCAAGTTTTCAAGCTCCTGTGAGAAATCAAATGTCAATTGATGTTCAGTGTTTTTATTCTTTGGTCGGGATGTCTCGCTAGCCTCTTTCCCGAAAAGGTATCTCGTGCGTGCCCCCACAGTAAGTAACGTAGCAGTTTCACCTTTTACTTCGATTAAATGGCTAAGAGCTTCGAGATGTGCGCCCAGTCCTTGGGCGATTTTTCTGGCAGCATCATATTCTAACCCGTATCCATTCATGGTAGATTTTATGTTTCCATCATCTTCTTCCAATTCTTGATTACGAGTTGTTTCAAGAACATTCTCATTATTGTCTGGAGCACGCATTGTCCATAGCCACATCGCGGTAAGTCGAGCGTCTTCCTCAAAGCCTGAGGCATCTGCTCCGTGGAATATCATATTAAGTGCCTCTCTTCCCACAGCTGCCCATACCTGCTCAAGATATTCTTTGAGCTCCACCTTTTCTCCGCTAGTTTTTTCAACTGAAGAATAACGCGAGAATATTTCGAGAGCAGGTCCTAGACAGGCAAAAATAGCATCAGCTCCTACCACTCCTTCTTGTGCAAGACGCGGCATCCATTCGTGAATACGTTTGGGAAGTTCATTTAGTATGTCCCGCCAATCGCCGATGTTATCGTTGTGCAAGTGATCATCAAAGATCTCACGAGGGCGGCAAACGAGATGCACCGATGATGCAAGAGCGGCATAACCATGCGCATGAACGCGGTAGGATAGCTCTGTATCCACAGGCCAAGAAGCAGTTATGCACCATCCTGCGTTCATAAGAGCCTGCAGCAGACTCTCCCATCCCGCTGTACTTTTATGTGCAAAAACTACAATTGCTATACCCCCTGGCTTTAGAATTCGATTGCCCTCATGAAGAGCTTCTGACATTTTGCGTTGATATTCTGCTTTCTCAGATATGGAGTCGGGGTGTTGAACAATCGCTTCTTCCTCTTTAGGAGGAAGTACCAATTTAAAATAATCGGGATAACTGTTCCCAACAGTACGTTTTAACCAAACATAAAAGAAATCGGATAAATCTGAGTAGGCTACTGAATCATAATAAGGTGGATCTGTGAAAAACACATCGGCAATATCATCAGGTAGTGGATGACTTGTAGCGGAGGCTTGTGTTACTGTTCCAATTCTCCAATCATGCCCCAAAGAGTCTAATGCTTTAGCAATCCCATCAACGACAACGGACCAAGAACCGCTTGAATTTCCGATAGGTACAGATTCTGCGAAATCCCAAAGCATTGCCAATGCATGTCTGACAAACATTAGTCTCGGGCATTGCGCGACAGGTTCCCATTTCGAGAGAGATGTCAGAAGATCGGCTTGCTTATCGAAGGCAAATCCTAGCATTGTTTGCACTGCCAACGCAAGTTCAGGATCATCTTGTTTCATGACCTCCGGTAATTGTCTGATTTTAGAGGCGAAAATCGACAATGCGAGAGATTGGCGAGGAGTGAAAACATCAGACCAAGATTGCATTCCATAAACCCAAAGAGATCCTACCGAACGATGACGTTGGTTCGTTGGAATAGTTTCATCTGGTAAAGTACTCAAAGAGTTGATAACTTCGTCTTGAATCAATTTGTATTTTTTTTGTATCTTACTTAAAATGGCGAGGTCACTGTCTGTTGGTTTTCTATACGATCTGCCTTGGTGGTTCGGTTTTAGTGTAACGACTGCTAACAACCTCGCTGAGTTCGTTCCACCCCTTTTATGCGTCATTTGATTTCGTATAGAAATCGAATTAGTGGTAAATCCACATACTGGACAGGTCACGGCTGAACGCTTTACTGTTCCAATTTGAGATGTGATTTTAGCCTTTTCTTGGATATCTACCTTTACCGTCTTATTCTGACGATCACCAGAAATAGCGTAGGCAACTGAATTATTTTTTGTTTTTGCAAGCCAAAGATTGCCGACTAGTGGAATTTCTGCTCCACAACCTGGTCCCTCGCATTGAATTGTTCTAGCCCAAAGATAAGCAATCGGGATTGCCCCGTCCTCATCTTTTGGGTAGAAATGAGAAAGATCTTTCTCAGCTTCTTTCTGTATCCACTCGCCCCATTTTCTGACTTCATTAGCCAATCTCTCGCCGTATTTGGGAATATATTCAAGAGTCGCCTTATTCAAAAGAACTGCAACAGGATTCAAATCGCTGGCGAAAGCATCAGCGCCGATACGTAATGCCTCCAATGGAATCGCCCCGCCACCTGCGAACGAATCAACTACAAGCGGTCGGGTATCAATAGCCCCACCAAGAGATTCATGAGCTATCATCGTCAACTTTCGCGAGGTCTCCAAAAATAAGGGATTTGTAGATGCATCCCAATTTGAAAAATCCGCAATAAAATCCAATAAAAAATTACGTAAAACTGATTTAGCGTTTGGATTATTCGAATTAAAAATGGAATTCCCTTTGTTTATGGTCATTATCTTACCGAGAGTAATTTCCGAAAGTAGTGTGTCTCGAACAGTCCGGTCGTTCATGGCATCACGCGCGAAATCACTCATAATAAGGAATGCTTCCTTTCTAAACTTAGGAGGACACAGATCATCAGCTGGATCGGGCCATAACGCTGCGCAAATTGCAGCCCTGCAGGCAGCCAATGGCCGGCGTGCCCACCAGATATGAAGCGATGAAATATGTCCATGCCTGATGGTCTTCTCTGTTCGAGCATGCTCAGAGATGCGCTTAATAGGTAAATCAACTTCAATTAACCTTTTTGGATATCCCGTCACCTGCGTGTTGTCTCCTTTAGTAAAGTAACTAGACTAACCCTGTCATTATCAGTCACGCCCCCCACATATGCACGGGAAGCTTCCATTATCAGGGCAGATTCATCTTGATTGATGCGCTGTGCTAACCTTGCAAACCATTCATGATGATCAACATCGTTTATAGTTGCCGCAAAATCATCCAAATTTACATTGTAGGTATCTTGGAAAAGGGCTTTAACCGTTAAGCTCTGAAACATCTCTTTTTCCGGAGGTAATGTACCGGGAAGTTTAAAAATATTTTCATGGGGTATCGCAGCCATGTCTCCGTCACGCACGGCTGCTAATGGAATTCCAGTTGGTCTGAGCGTTCGAACAACGGTTGCGATAACATTCTCATCTCCACCAACATATATACCAATTGACTTTAAGAACTCAGGATCCACACGCCGAACTATCTCGCGAAGAACAGCTAATCCAACATTATCCTCAACAAGCACATTTAGCGCCTTCGCGATACCCTCATCCATTAGGCTCTTCGCTTGCAGAGAAGTCAGGCCAACCACAGAGCTAATCCCTCCACCTGTTTTGTATAAATATATTCTCGATTGTGAATGTAATGCCTCCAATATAAATTCACTATGAGTAGTGAGTAAAACTTGATGATGTTTTCGGCTGGTTACATCAACCAAGTATTTTCCGAATTGATGTTGGGCGTAAGGATGGAGAGAAGTTTCTGGTTCTTCGATCAAAACAAGGCTTTGGTTAGGAATCTCTTCCAACATGTGGATTAGGTAAAGCGAACGCCCCTCGCCAAACCCCATATGTGCTTCAGAATAGCTTACTCCTGAACGCTTGACCTCTCCCACCTTTTTAGTTTGATTTGCATATCGAATATTGTGAGAACAAACTTCTTCGTAATTCACCCCGAGGATTTTACATGTCCATTCTTTGATTTCGGTTGAAACGTTTTCACGATTTAATAATTGAAGATGACTGGCATGGCGGACAAAAAAGTCTCGTTGTTCAATTTTGGGAAGATATAAACCGATACCAGCAAAATAAACAAGCCTTTTGGGCCTACGAGTATAACCTTGCCACCGGCTGTTATGAGCATTTCTTGATAGAGTCAATGTTTTTAAAGCTACGGTATCGTTTAGGTATTTATATTCGACTGCAGCATTAGCAGTAAATGGAGTTGGGTCCAGAGGTCCTACTACAATGAAATCCCTTAAGTAATAGGGGGAAACAACAGGATCAGGACTAGCGTAACATGAAGCCGCGAGTTGGAGTAAAGTTGACTTTCCCGTACCATTCATTCCGCAAAAAGCTGTTATGGGACTATCGATATCAATAGTGGTGTCAGCATGACAACGAAACCCTTTGACCCTCATTTTAACGATCAAATTACCGAAATTAGCGAAGCGATTATTTGTGCCAAACATGCTTTGTAATATGTTACGAGGATCTGTCATTCAAACTCCATTTGAGGATTGTTAAAAAGATTCAGATTTTATTATATTTGCATTTAGATAATAATGATCAACTTTAACAATAGGCTCCCATCCTAATCGAGTTGGGTCCTGTATAGTATGTATTTCTGGATTGGAGCCACAATTAAAGACAGTATACAACCAGTAATCTTTTTTTAACCGTTGAGCGGTTTTATATTCGTTGTTTGAAAGGGCTACCTCACCAACATTTGCCCGTCCTTTGACTTCAATGAATCGCACTTCAACCGCTGTCAACGGATTTTCGGTATGAACGTGACGTGAGATTAGGTCAAACCCGCGATCTTCTTCCTCTACACTTTGCACAGCACATCCTCTAGCTTCTTCATATTTTATCGCCGCTGTTATTGCCGCTCGCTCAATTTCTGGATCCGTTATCATGTTCCTTCCGATAAGTGTTTCGCGTTCAGGATGTAGTAGTACCCAAGCACTTCCCAGATGATGTATGTTATCAATTGCACAATCACGCTCTTTAGCTAATTCGAGGCGGCGCCGCTCCAAACGATGGTTTAATTCATCGAGTTTATCTTCCAACATTTTCAGCCGACCATCGAGTCCCTGTTCTAAAGAGCCATCATCTTTCTGACGATGTAATTCTGCGAACTGTATCTGAGCCTTGTCAATAATCGCATTAAGGCTAATCTCCATATGTTCGGATATTGTTCGAACATCCTTTTCACGGTGTCTTCTTTCTTCCTCAAGCATTGGAAGGAGCGCTTGTTGATATAGGATAGTTTCTATCTCATTGCGCGAAGGACATTGAGGGAACTCTGGGATATTTGTGCCTTCGGGTGCTGGTGAAAAATCCAGAAATGCCGTGGGTTGTCTAACCAGAATAGACCCATCCAGGGAAATTTCAACAACGAAAAGCCTTTTATGGAGTATGTTGCCTATACCGTCCCTGATTTCCCCGGAATAGAGCTGTAAAAGCGCGGGAATCTTTCGGCGAAGGTCAAAAAACACTGATCCTCTCTCCAGATCACTCTGTACCTGGTCTAATGCTAACCATCGAACACTTTCGTATAACGGGTGCCCCGGTGTTACCCATTCGAGCGTTGGATCTTTAACTAATAGCTGTTTGTCAAAGACCACCTGCTTATATTCTCGACCAAGTTTACCGAATCTTGGTTCGATTTTACTTGCGTAAGGAAGAAGAGTCCGAGGAAGACGACCTAGTCTATAAACATGATTATCCTTAATTATCTCTTTGGTTGAAATACCGGCGATTGGACAAGCTTTAAGGAAGAAGTCCTCTACTACTTCAGGCACCAGCCGCCTTTCCTTGGCTTCTTCCGACTTGCCCACAATCGCAGATAGGTTCAATTCTCTCTTGGCTAATCCTTCTAGAGTAGATTCAGTAATTTGACGTAATTTTTCTACATCCACTTGCTCGACTATACGATCTTTGATGACATCCTCAGTCAGATTCCTTGCATACATTTCACGGAGCATTTTCTCCAGTTCATTAGCTGGAAATATATCCCCCATTACATTAAAAACCTTCCCGGTATGATTTGGATCTATGTCTTCCTCTATTTGAGTAATTCGCTGGAACAGGCGTTCCATTACTCGGCCTTCGCGTGTATTAGTCGAGACGAAATTAAGTATCAGACAATCTTTTTCCTGCCCATATCGGTGAATACGTCCCATTCTTTGTTCCAAACGAACAGGATTCCATGGAATATCATAATTAATCATGTACCAGCAGAACTGAAGATTAATGCCCTCACCGGCTGCTTCTGTGGCAACCATTACTTGGCAATCTTCCTTAAACTCGCGTTCTGCGTAAATCCGGCTTCCTGGAGTGTCTCGATCACCTATTTTCATGCCTCCATGTATTTGGGTTGTCACGAGTCCCCACTCTCTCAACTTTCCCAATGGGCGACCGTCGCGACCATCGCCGGCTAAGTAATCAAGAGTATCTTTGTGCTCAGTAAATATCAGTAATTTCATCTTGGGATCACTAAAAATCCCACTTTCAGTGATGACCTTACGTAGTTTGATGATTTTTGATTCTACTTCGCGGGCTTCAAGCGTTTTGGCGGTAGCTACAAGCTTTCCTAACACTGCAATTTCTTCTCGTAGATCTTGAGGGTCAATAGATATTATTGCATCCTCTAGTTCTGTGATTATTTCTTCTTGCATTTCTTCCGGCAAATCTTCAAAGTCATCTGGTAATTTTTTTCTAACCTGCTCAGCTTTATGGGCTTCAGGATCTTTCAATATTTTTTCTCTTTTATCCTTCATTCGTTCAAGAGTGCGCCGTACAGCGTAAACGCTAGAAGCAAATCGGCGTTGTAACATAGCCATAGTAAATCCTAAAGCTCGACCCTGTGTTGTCTCGGATTGAGCTGCTTTTATGGATTGATTTTCAACATATCGTGTGAGGAGATCGTAAAAATCTAGTTCTTCATCATCAATTGGAAACGGAACTGTTTTAACGTTCCTTTTAGTAAATAGGCTCTTAGCTACCCCAGTATCTGGATCTGGGAATGTAACCAATGCTTCTTTCACGCGTCGGAGGTAGAATGGAGCCTCTTTCTCCTCCATAGCTTTCTCAAGACTTTTTATATCTCCATATACATCTTTATCAAGCAATCTGAGAAACAGGCTAAAGTTTTTAGGATCTCCTTTATGAGGAGTTGCTGTCATGAGTAAGTAATGATCGGTCATATCCGATAGTGACTCGCCCAATTGGTATGCCAGGGTCTTTTTATCTTCACTATATGCGCTCATTTTATGCGCTTCATCGACAATTATTAAATCCCAATGGCTCCTCATCAAACTTTCATTAGCATCTTCAATGCGTGAAACCCACGAAATTGACGTGATTACCTGGTCAATATCTTGCCAAGGGTTCGATCCATAACTTGACCTTAATCTTTCACCTCGAACTAATTCAAAATCTTCACGGAATTTGTCCCTAAGCTCTCTTTGCCATTGGAAACATAGATTAGCCGGAGTAACAATTAAAATTCGTTGTATTAAGCTTCTAATTTTCAACTCTTTTATTAGAAGGCCAGCCATTATAGTCTTTCCGGCTCCTGGATCATCTGCCAGGAGAAAACGAATACGAGGAAGTTTTAAGAAATAATCGTAAACTGCCTCAAGTTGGTGAGGAAGAGGATCAATGCGCGCAATGGATAAAGAAAAATAGGGATCATACTCGTAGGCCAATCCCAACCGCATCGCCTCAACTCCAAGCCGAAACCTATTCGGATCGCCATCAAAAGTGTATTTTTCAGATGAAACGGTTAACTGGCTTATTTGATCATCGGTCAACACTGGTTCGTAAACCTTCCCGGTGGTTAGGCCCTTTCCTATTAATTTTATAGAGTTCCCTAATGGCATAGTAAGAATGATCTGAACAGGTTCGGGAAAGATAGATCCACGTACTATACAATTAGACTTAAGGTCATTAATATTTATAGTCCCCATAAAAACGAAGTTTTATCTCCAAAAAGAAATCCTTTTAGTTAGGTAGATTTTAGCACTATCTCTCGCTTCATACAAGACACAACCATTTTGGAGCAGTAAATGTTTATTGATCAATGCTTGATGTTTTCTGATATACCTTCTTGTAAACCAATAAGGCCATTTGGTTGCAACGAAGACGCTATTATTATAATGTCCAAATTTAGTTAATAAAAGTCTATTGACAAGTAATAATTCATCTTTTTGTTATTTCAGAATGTAGTCTTTTGCATGGATGCTGTTGTGCACAAACTGCAATCTTCAGGTAATGAAATTAATATGATTGTCATGTATTGATAATATGTTGGAAACAACTCCTCCTTAAACTAAAAGTATATAAAGGAGGAGAACATGGAAGCAAAAGAAGCGACTGCCAAGACAACCGGTGCGTAGGCAACCACTCAGATTAAAAGAACACTGAATCTGACATCCCTGGCCGTCAACGCCATGGCACTGATTGCGCCGGGGGCTTTTCTCTGGACAACTTTTCAGATGCAAGCGGCCCAGGTAAACGGCGCCGTTTCCACCGCCGGTGAGATGTGGACGGGCCTGGTGGCCGCGCTGGTGCTGGCTTTTCTGACGGCTATCTCTTATGCCGAACTCTCGGACATTTATCCTAAAGCCGGCAGCGGTTCTTCATATTATTTCGCCGAGGCCGCGCTGTTGGAGAAAGAGACGTCATCACACCGGCAGTATTCGCGCATCGCTAAATTCGGCGTCGGCCGGATTTCCCATTTATATTACTGGATATATCCAGGCATCATGGTCGCCTTTTCGGTTATCATGAGACATATCGTGCCGTTATTTCTTACATGGAAACTATTTTTTTCGAGAAACACTTGGAATAAAATTCTTGATGAGGTTGAGCATTAATTCTGCGGCTTTTTGGTAAGAGCCATTTTCGAATAAATCAATGGCGGGATGACTCATCTTTTCTCCATCCCAATTTTAACCTTTGGTAACTGTTTACTGGTTTCAGAGCCATTAACTGGTTTTGGGCCAGGTGGATCGTGGTTATCAGTAATCGTCAGCTCCTCTGTGACGGAAATGTCATTGATAAATTCCCAAAATAGCACTCCAGAAAGTTCTACATTTTGTCGACTATGGATCAAAACACTAACGGGAAGGTTTTCTCAAAAGTTTTACCTTTCGTCCACGACGGTGGGCCATTCGGAACAGTTCCCGAACTTCTGTTTGATAAAAAGCATCTAATCTCGACTTTACAGCAAATTCTCTCTTCTACGGGCAAAA
>Ga0187851_10002797_pt1 | contig 15125 bp, 17 predicted proteins | sample June2016WEW_6_10_FD_132997 | JGI IMG/M metagenome (GOLD analysis project Ga0187851, IMG submission 132997) | Peatland microbial communities from SPRUCE experiment site at the Marcell Experimental Forest, Minnesota, USA - June2016WEW_6_10 | ecosystem: Environmental > Terrestrial > Soil >...
AGGTGGTCAGGGCGCTGAAGGCGTCGTCGGTGAGGGCAAGCGGTGGAGCGGGAGCGAAGGGCATGTCAACATCATGACCTCGGCTGGCCCCATATGCAAGCTATTTCAGAAACGAGACACTAGCGCAGAGGCGAGATCTCGGGGAACGGCGATGGTTGCCTGGCCTGCATATGCTGTGTCCCATCTGCCGTCGGCCTTGGCGCTCACCACCGAAGCGATGCCCGACTGCCGCATGCGGCCCTCGCCGGTCAGCCGCGCGGCGAGGGCCACGTTGCGTTTCGACCATGCGCTTCCCGGCCGCCGCGGCGTGAACCTCCGCCGGAAGGTCCCATCGTCGCCCCGGGCGAGTTGGCCGTCCACCCATCCGTGGCAGAGCGCCTTCTCAAGTGCCTCGTCGTAGGTCAGGCGCGTGGGCTCCGTCGTGCCCTTCTTGGCCAGCACCAGCCACACCCCGCTGGTCTGGTCTACGTGATCCGCGAGCCAGCTCGACCACGCCACCACGTCTGCCACGGTCAGCACCGGTGCGTCTTCGGCCAAGGCGGCTCCTATCCAGATTCGGTGCCTGAGATTCTCCTCTTCGGGCGCCTCACTGACCGACTGGCCTGGGACTCTCGCGTCATGGACCGCCCGAGGGGATGTCTCGATGCGCCCACGAGGGCGATCAGGTCTCGTTTCGTCCTGCGGTTAGAAGCTCAAGTCACGCGCTCTAGCTGCGCTCCCGCTGAACCCCGAATACGAATCTGAGCAGGTTCCTTCCAAGCTCGTGCTCACAGCGATGGAGAGTCGGGCCTCGTCCCCGCTTTCAGGGATCGCTCCTTGGCAGAGCTCGAGGTGTAGCTGCGCGCTCGTGCCTCCAGGGCATGAAGCTCGGTTCGGCAGCTGGAACGGCCTCTCCCAGGTCGTAGGCGGATACCCACTGCTCAGCGCCGTCGCCGGTGTGGAACTCCGCCCTCGTCAAATCGTCGCTGTTTGCGAGGGTCGCGGACAGCCACTGCCGGATCGCCTCCAGGTCGTCCCCCTCCGTCACGGGGCCGCGAAGTCTGAGCCTCATCTCCGCACGCATCCCACCGCCCCGCTCGGCCGTCACCGCGGTGACGGTTGCCAAGACCGCCGGCGCTTGGCTGGGCGGTGCCTTCTCCCAGCCCTCCGAATCGGGATGGATGAGCCAGGGCCGGATCCATGGGTAGCCGGAGAGGACGCCATTCAGTGCGCCGTCCCCGAAGAGCCGGCATGCCAGTCGCCGGTCGTCGCTGTCTTCGGCGCCCGGCTCCGTGACCTCCCGGACCACCCAGCGGGCGGTGACCTGGCCGGACGCCGGCGTCCGGACGACGATGTGGCCAAGGGCGGCGAAGATGTAGTCAGGATAGAAGTCGAGGTTGTCCCGCACGTACTCGCGGAGGACCGGGCTGTGCCGGTAGAGGTACCGGAAGTAGAACTCCCAAGTGGACCAGTCCATCGACCGCTGCTCGATCGAGCGGGGCATCGCGTGGTGCTGCTCGACGACACCGTCGACCAGGTCCATGTAGCGCTCGCACATGTTCTCGAGTCGCAGGCGGAGAGTGCGATCCTTCGGCGTGCCATCGGCCCTCGGCGGCGCAGCGTCGTAGAAGAAGTACTCGATCCACCCCGGGTTCTTATCCAGCGTGTCGTTGAGCTGGAACATGAACGAGCTCACCTGCCCATAGAGCTGGGAGACGCCCTGACGCACGGAGACTGCCAGTTGGTCACGCAACCCCCTCACCTGGCCCAAGGCGTAGCGCGCCGCCAGCACGGCGATGACCGCGGTGACGAGGCTGGCGAGGCTGCCCAGGGCCGTCCAGAAGATGCTGCTGTTCCAGAAGCTGCCGGGAAAGCTCATCTGCCGCTCCCGCTCATGCTCAGCAGGTGAGGCCGTCCACGACCTGCGCCACCAGTGGATCGGTGGCGTCGAGCTGGTAGCTCTCGGTGAGCACGGCTCTCATCGCGTCGCGCAGCAGCGCTCCCCTGGGCTCACGGGGGCCACCGGGAAGCGGCAGCCACATCAAGGTGTACGGCAGGGTGGCCGTGTCGTCGACGAGATCGGGGGCGCGGTAGCGCGGGGCGCATTCGACGACGGTCGCCCCCTTGCGCTCGTACAAGGCGATCCGGCGCACCCGGTTGCGTCGCTCCTCCGCGTCCTCGGTGTCGACCGGCTCGACCTCGAGGAGGATGCCCTCGGGATGGGTGGCGGCTTCCGGGAGCGCCGCGCTCAGGTGATCCAGCATGCGGCCGCCGATCCCCTGCCGGCGAAGCGTTGCGTCCACCGCAAGATACTCGAGGAAGGCGACGGGTGCGGCCCGCAGCGGGAGCAGCACGGCAAGCCCAACCAGCCGATCGGCGCTGATGGCCAGGTAGCAGAGGCGCTCACCGCTGGCGATGCTGTCCAGGAGGCCTCCCACGTCCTCGCGCTCGGACGGAGGAAAGCTCTCTTCATAGATGTGGGTGAAGCTCTCCGCGGACGGTCCCGCCAGCGTGGTTGCGGCTCTGATCAGGAGCTCGGGATCGTGGTCGGCGGCCATCAGGTTGGTGGCGGCCCCTTCTGACAGTGGTGCGGGCGTGTCCCTCACTCTAGCGTTGATTGCGGATGGATGTCCGCCACCGACCCACCGGCGCCCGCCGACCTATCCCCCCCGGCGTGCGCCCGGACGGCCGGCTTCGATGACCTCGCGGTCATGGGCTGCAGGTGCCGATGGCTGCGCCAGGGCATCACAGGCTACGGCTCGGGTGAGGAGGCTGGACGAGCGAAGCGCTCAGGACCCACAGTTCACAGCCCGCCGACCAGGCCGCGCAGCGCGTCCCTGTAGGCCTCGAGTGCCGCGCGACCCCGCCCGGTGAGGCCGATCGAGGTGCGTGAGGCCGTCCCGTTGCCCGTCTTCTTGCTGGTCAGGTAGCCAGCGTCCTCGAGCTTTCGCAGGTGGGTGATCAGGTTGCCGGGGGTCAGCTCGAGCATGTCCTGCAGGCGGGTGAACGAGAGCGCAACGCCCTCCGGCAGTGCGGCAAGTGTCGCGACGATTCGCAGGCGGGCCGGCGCATGGATCACCGGGTCGAGCGCTTCCGCGGTCATACGCGGACGGCGGCGTGGTCCCGCCAGACGGTGCCGGCGGCATAGCCGACCACCCCGGCGAACAGGGCGATCCCGGCAACCAGCCACGCGTTGATCGGCCCTACGAACAAGGCGACCCCACCGCCGGCGACAACCGCGAGCGCGGCGCCGAACTGGGGCCAGTCGGCCTTGCCGGCGGCCATCCCCGCGACGGTCGTACCGACGATGATCAGTGGCCCTGCGGCCGGGATCACCCCATAGACGATGGCTTTGCTCGCGCCGTAGAACTTGAGCGCGCCCTGAATCACGGGGCTCCCGGCGATCGACACCAGAAGCGCGATGCCTTCGGCGGCGCCGAGAGCTACGGCGGGACCACTGACGCCGGCCCTGGCACGCTGGTAGACCTTCACGCCCACGGCGCTCCCGACGGCGACCGTCACGTACACCAGGGTGATCACGCCGAGGTTCGGTCCGCTGTAGGGGTGCTGCCCAAGCACCGAGAGCCAGAGGGCGACGTAGGCGGCCAGGATTACCAATCCCATCACGGCCGTCACCAGCGGCGGGGTCAGCGAGAATTGGCGCCGCGCCTCGCGGCTCGTCTGCTCCAGCAGCCGCGCTGCCCCACGTGGGTCGAGCGCGGCGCCGTCGGTGGTCGTGGCCTCCTCCGGATCACGGGTGTCGCTCATACCGTACGGGTGGCCAAGGCGGAGCGGGCGATGGCCAGATCCCAGCAACCCCACGCGATATTGAGCGCTGCGATGACCAGGAAGAAGGCTGCCCATTCGAAGCCAACGTACGCAAGGCAAATGCAGGCCGCTGCGGCCGCGACACTGCCAGCGGCAATGTGCCTGACGCCAAAGAAGCGAAGGCGGCGGTATTCCCACGGGTGGATCAGGCGTTGCAGGCCGGGTCGTGGGGGCGATAGCCACCACCCGCGCAGGCGTTTCCAAGCGGTGTTGTCGTTTGGCGCGTTCATCGGGATACCGCCTCCCTCGACTTTGCACAACAAAGTACCGCTTTTTGCCACGCACAGTCAAGGTTTCGGGCAGATTCCGATCTCACCCGCCCATTCTTGAAACAGCCCCGCCGGCGTCGATGCCGAGTTGGGCAGCACCCACTCTCACTTCCACGCTGAGGCGCGCGGCGTCTCAAGCTTGAGAGATGTGCAACACAGCCTTGCCTAGAAACTGCCGGGCGATGAGAGCTTGCGCGACCTCGCCAATCTGGTGCCAATCCTCTTCAACGCTGACATGAGGGATGAGCTGTCCGGTGCTGACGAGATGGACCAAGCGCCGGAGGCCGAGGGCAGCAGGTGCGTGCTCGAACTCACGGAACAGATTGAAGAAGATGAGACTGGCACCCGGTGCCTGGCGCGCGCGTGCCCAGTCCAACGGCACGTCGCCACTAACAGTGGCTCCTATAGACACGCAGGTCCCCTCCGGAGCAAGTTGCCCGACGGCGTCTGCAAGGGCTCGTCCCCCCAGCTGCTCAAGGATCAAGTGAAAGGGACCGAATGGCGCCCCAGCCGTCACGTCTTCATCAACCACCACGTGTTCAGCCCCCGCTTCATCGAGGAGCGAGGCGGATCGACCATCACGCACCTGCGCAACGAGCCGGGCGCCGGCCAGCGCGGCCAATCGACAGGCGAAGAGCCCGACACCACCGGAGGCTCCGGTCACCAGGACCGGTCGGGCCAGGAGGCTTCCACCGTGCTCGAGGGCGTGAAGCGCGGTGAGCCCAGCCATCGGTAGCGCGGCTGCTTGCGCAAACGACACAGACGGTGGGAGCTCGGCAAGCGCGTTCGTGGGGACGGCCACCCGTTCGGCCCAAGCGCCAGAGTGCAAAAGGCCGACAACCCTGGTGCCGCGAACCGGTCCCGATCCATCGGCCGCAGCCTGGTCAACAACTCCAGCGAGGTCCCACCCAAGGCGCGTTCCGGCCGCGCCGTGAACACGATAGACAACTTCTCCCCGATTGAGCGAGATCGCTTCCACACGTATCAACGCTTCGGTAGCAGCCGGCGTTGGCGGGTCAGCAGCTTGGAAACCAAGCCGCTGAGGTGCCTGTGGATCGACAACGATCGCTTGCATGGTCGACGGCTCCCTATCTCCGGCAACGTAAGGGGCGACGCTCAGAAGGCGCCGCTCGCGTCTATCGAACGGAACGAGGGGAAGGCCTTTGCCGCATGAAAAGACAACCAGAAGACGGAATGAGTGATCAGTCGGGCGCCTCGCCGCAGGTGCCGTTGGCGACAACGCCGGTCATCGACGACGCGAGGTCGGAGGCCGCCAGGACCGCCAGGTTGGCGATCTCGCGCAGCCGCGGCATGCGCTTGAGAAGGGTGCGCTCGGCCATGCGTGCCTCGAACGCGTCGCGGGAGATGCCCTCGAGCTTGGCGAGCGCGGTGAGGGCGGCGTCGACCCCGGGCGCGTCGGGCGACCCGGCCGAGCGGATGCACACCGCCCGCACCCCCTCGGGTCCGTAGTCGGTCGCGATCTGACGGCAGAGCGCCTCGATGGCGGCCCCGGCGACGGAGAAGCTGCCCTGGTGGGCGAGCGGCCGGCGACAGGTGCTGGCGGTGAGCCCGAGCACGACGCCGGTATGGCGCGCCGCCATCCGTCGCGCGGCTCCGACACCGGTGAGGTAGTTGGTGCGCATCCCGTCGGCGATGCCCGCGGCGAAGTCGTCGACGGGAATCTCGTGAAGCGGCTCGCCGAGGATGTAGCCGACGCTGATCGCGTTGAACGAGATGTCGATGCCCCCGTGCTCGGCGACGACCCTGTCGAGGTGCGTCTCGACCTCGCTCTCGACGAGCGCGTTGACCTGGGCGGCCTGCGCGCTGAGACCGCGCTCGGTGAGTGGCTTGACGACCCGCTCGAGCGACGACAGCGTGTGCCCCGTGACGATGACGTGGGCCCCCTGCTCGGCGAATGCCTGCGCGACTGCGCCGCCAATCGCGCCGCCACCTCCATACACCACCGCGGTCTTGCTATTCAGCAGCACGTCCGATCCTCCGCTCAATCCAGCCTCCGCCGAATCTCCGTAGCCAACTCTGGAAAGTAGTGGACGAGATTGTCCAGCGAGAACCGGGACATGATCGAGCTTGCCGGCTCATGCACAAGAAGGAGCTCGAAGCACGCCCGAACCAAAGTGGCCAACCGCCCCGGGGATCGCAAACCACCAGATGACGAGGCGGAGCGGGAGATTCCACCAGCGCGCCCGGCGGCGGAGAGGCATGGCCTCAGCGTACGCCCATCGTCGATCTCCCGAGGGCGATGACCTGCCTTGTGCCCGCCAGAGAGAGGCCGGATCTCAAGCTTCGAGTGTGATTTCCAGATCCGGCCAGCCGGGACGCTGCTGTAACTCTCATTGGCGCTAACTGCCCAAACGAACCGATGCTGGCGGCTCTGCGGCGGCGAAGGGCTGCCATCCGCTCAGGCAGCGCGTCCCAAGCGGAGGTGGGTCGGGCCCATCCGACTGTCGACCTCCCGCACGACAGCACGAGCGCTCGCGCAACAATCGCCGTGTGACCACCTTCGTCAGGCTCACCGCCGACAACAACGGCAATCCACTCTGGCTGGATTGGCATCGGATCGTCTACATCTACCAGGACGAGATCGAGGACCAACGCGAGAAACGGCGCGTGACCGTGCTGGTGATCGAGGATCTTACGGACGACCTCTGGGTCCAGGAATCTCCCGAGCAGATCGTCGCAATGGTGGACGACGGTGTTCAGGGTCTTCGACTGCCTGGACAGTACCCGGTAGGGGACTAGACCAGGTGCCCAGCCGGGGCCGCTGAGGCAGCGAGAGCCGCCGCCGAGCCGGCCGGTCGCCGGCCACTGCAGGTGCCGGCTGATGGTGCTGTCACCGCTACTGGAGCAAATGAAGCGAATCCCCTAACCCGGGGGCCCTCGCCGAGTAACCGCCCGGAACGGCGCCGCCGTCCGGGCTTGGCAGGGTTACGGAGCGCTAGCGGAAGCGGCAGGATATGCAGGCCAGATGGACTCGACCCCGCAACATCACCGGATGAGGTGGTTGGCCCGCGCCGCGGCGACCGTGGCCATGGCCGTGGCTGTGGGGGTGACGATCGCCTCCGGCGCGGCGCTGCGGGCTCCGAACGGGCGCTCGGCGAAGCCGGCGACAAGTACCACCGGCGCGCCTCAGGCGACCCTGCCTTCAGCGACGGCAGCCAGTTGGCAGCCGATCGACCTGCCCGCGGGGTTCCGCGCGGCCGCACTGAGCTGTCCCACCGCCGGGGTGTGCGTCCTCCTCGGAGCGATCGACAGCGTGCAGACGGTTGAGGAGTACGCCGCCGGCTCGTGGAGCGCGGTCAGCCTTCCCGCGGCGGGGCAGTTGACCGTCAACGGTCTCACCTGCGTCACGGCGGAGGATTGCTGGGCGGTCGGAACCCTGGGCCAACCGGGGGGCTCAGACGCAAACGCGACCTCACCGGCGATCGCCCACGACTCGGGGGCGGGCTTCCAACTGGTGCCCAGTCCCCCGATGAGGGGCGACGACAGCCTGAGTGCGGTGGCCTGCGTCGGCGCCGACGATTGTTGGGCGGTCGGCAGTACCGGCTCGCTGGGGGGGTTCGTCACCATGCCCGCCTCGGGGCCTTCGTGCGACGACAACGGGGTCATCACCCCCTGTCCGACCTACGTTGATCTGGTCGTCGGGCAACCCTTGGTCGAGCACTACGACGGCACCGCCTGGACCGCAGTGACCGCCCCGTCCCCGTCGTCCGCCAATCTGTGGCTTACCGGGGTGAGTTGCTCTTCCGCCGCCGACTGCTGGGCGATCGGCAAGGAAATCTCGGTTTCCTCGCCCGGGATCGAGTCCGACGTCCAGGGCTACGCGCTCGAGCACTCCAACGGGGGAGGCTGGACGCAGGTCGACACCCCCGCCGTCGGCGGCGGCGACGACTCGTCGCTCGACAGCCTCGCCTGCGTCACGGCAGATGACTGCTGGGCGGTCGGCGGCTTTGGGCCGATGCACACGGCGACCGAACCGCTCCCCCAGCCGGTGATCGAGCACGACACCGGCGGCGGTTGGATGGTGGTCGCGAGCCCGGAGATCACCGCTCCGAACGGCGGAAGCCTCAGCAGTCTTGCCTGCCTCTCGGCCGACGACTGCTGGGCGCTCGGTTTCGCGGCCGGTCCGGGGTGGAGCCTGGTGGGAACGCCCCCGCCCCCGACCTACTGGGGGCACAACGTCGTGGAGCACTACGACGGGCGATCCTGGAGCCGCGTCCCATCTCTGGAGTTGAGCATGAACACCGGCACCCTGGGGTCGATCGCGTGCCCGGCCTCTGGCTATTGCTATGCGATCGGGAGCGGCCCGACCCAGGGCGGTGTGCCGAGCAGCCAGGGCCTGTTCTTGGGCCTGACGCCGGCCTGAACGGTCCAACTGATCCGATCACTCACGTAACATCGCGGACACTGGGCCAGCCCACTGGGCTGTGTCCACCCAGGGCGGCGCACGATCTCCGACGGGTGGTGGTAGGGTCGCCGCGTGCGAGTGGGTCACCAGTTGCGCCGATCGGTTGCGATAGCGCTGCCGGTGGGGGTTGCTGTGCTCGCCGGGCGTGGCGGCGTGTACCCAACGTCGGCGCCCGGCGCGTGCGCCACCAGCGGGCCGACGTCCGGCGCGCTGATCGGGATCACCAGGTCGCCCGAGACCGTTCGCCTGAGCTGCGGCGGGGTTTCCTTCACCTCCCCGGCGGGTTGGTACCGCACCACGGCCAGCGAACAGGGCAGCTTCACGGACATGGTGGCGGCGGTGAGCAACGAGCCACTCCGGGACCCCTGCAGTGTGTCGGGGAACTCCTTCACCTGCGGTCAGCCGCTCGACCGCCTTCAGGAGGGGGCCATCCTCGTCGAATGGTGGAACAACGGCTTCCCCACCTGGAGCATCGACAACCAGCCTGGGGCTCCGACCACCGTGGATGGTCTTCCGGCCCGGCTCCAGCAGACACCTGGATCAAGCGGCCAATGCGCCGGCCTCGGTGCCACTACCACCCTCACCGTCGTCATCGCCAACGGCCCCTCAGGGGACTACTACGAATTTGACGCCTGCATGCGGGGAGCAAGCCAAGCCCTCGAGATCTCGACTGCCACCGCGATTCTTAACTCAGTCGTCTTCACCTGGGCGGCCACCCCGGCCGCAAGTATCCCGTCGGTGGCGCCCACCGGAGTTCCGTGGATCGCGGTGCAACCCTCGCCAACCCCGACCGCCCCGGCGGTGACATCGGCGTGCTCGGCGAGCGCGCTGGCGGCCACTTCGTTCACCTTCCATGGTCTGGCAACCGTGAATGGCCCGGTGACCTTTGCGGCCACGCTGTCGCCCCAGTCGCCCACCGCGTGCTCCCTGCCCTCGGCGCCGACCGCAACCTTCACCACGTCTGGCGGCAGTCGGCTGTCGGTCCCGTTGCAGTCGGGCGGGCCCCAGAGCTCCTCGCTCACGCTCAGCTCCTCCGCGGGCCCCGCGACGGTGCTCTTGTACCTCGGCGGCTACAGCAGTGCCCCCCCTCTCGTGAGCGTCTCGATCACACTCGGCGACGGCAGCGCTCTCACCGTGCCGGTCGAGACGTCCAACGTCCCCTGGGTGAACGGGGGATCAGCCGGTCCCTTCTACATGGTCACCATCACGGTCCCGAGCTCGACCCCTTCGGCAATCGCCTCTGCGACCGCGCTGAGCCCGACGCTGACAGCCGAGGGGCCGGCAACCCCCGGGCAGTCGTACGACTTCTCGGTGACCCTCACCAACACCGGTGCATCCGCGGCGTCTTTCTCGCCCTGCCCCTCCTACGAGGAGGGGTTCAAGGGGGTGGGCAGCTTCGACGGCTTCGGCGTCAGCTACCAGCTCAACTGCGCCGCCGCAGGTCCCATCCCGGCGGGGGGTTCCGAGACCTTCGAAATGGAGGTTCCTGTCCCGGCGTCGGTGCCCGCCGGGCAAGAGACGTTCACCTGGGCGATCGCCGGTTCGACGCTGCTCGCGCACGTCGACATCACCGTCTCGTAGGCGTGGCGGGCTGCTCCCGCCGGTGAGCCGGGCGGTTCAAGTGTGATGCGCGAACACGTTCAGGCGCCTCTCGCCGCGGCTCGCTCGGGCGGGGAGGCACCGCCCTCAGCCGTAGTCGTACGTCGTGGCCGGGGGCGACAGCCCGTCGATGGCGGTCACGAACCCCTGATAGAAGCTGGGGTTGCCGATCTCCCAGCCACCGATTCGACCGTTGTCCAGCGTCGCGCAGCCACTCGTCGTGTACCAGAGTCCGACGTCGGCGCGCCCCGGGTACGAGAGACCGATGACCGTCACAGCACCGAAGAACCCGGCCGGGCAATTGGTCGTTCCCGACGGCCGCGTGAGGTCGACCTGGCGGATCACGGCGGCGAGCTGCTGCGCCTGTGAGCGGTCGAGGCTGGTCGAGCGCACCAGGTCGGCGCTGCTGGGCAGACCACTGCCGAGGTCCTGACCGTATTGGCAGATCAGCCCGGCGCTCGGGCCGGCCGGGACCAGCGGGGGCCCGGCGAAGGTGTTGACAACGTCCGCGTAGCCGCCGACGGAAGCCGGGCAGCCCGCGACGACGCTGACCTGCAGCTGCGGATGGCCGGGAGTCCACCAGGTGCCGGTCCCGAGCCCGCTCCCGGATCGTGTGACGATGGCGGTCGCCACTCCGGCAACCACCACCACGAGGACCGCGGCGGCCCAAACGTACCCACGGCGGAGCCGTCGCCGGGTGTCGTGAGAGGCCGCGCGTCCGCCCGTCTGGGGGCGGTCCGTGCCACCCCGTTCGCCGTCGTCGAGCATCCGGCGTCGCTCCTTGGCACCGCGGCGCTGTGCCGGTAGAGGATCCGAACCGACCACGACGCGGCTTCAGCCGACCCTACCACCCCAAGTGTCCGTGGTTCGACGGACGGCCAACTGGGCGCGCGTTCACGGCGATGAGGCCATTGCCGGAGTGCGCGCGGTCTACGTCCCGGCGGCGCGCCCAACGTGCCCGCCGAACTGTCGGCGCAGGGCGGAGAGGAAGCTGCCCTTCCGAGCGTTCGTTTGGGATGGTAGGGTCGTTGGTGGTGAAGACGAGCAGCGGACACAGAACGGCGCTGGGGCTTGGATTTGCCTGACGACGCTGCGCCCTCGGTTGGGGAGCAGCAGCTGTCCGGTGGCACATCCCCAGCTTTGGTGGTCAGCCACCTGACCAAGCGTTTCGGTGACCGCAGCGCGTTCGAGGACGTCTCCTTCGAGGTCGCGCACGGCGAGGTGTTCGGGTTCCTGGGGCCCAATGGGGCCGGGAAGACGACGACGGTGAGGACCTTGGGGACCCTCATCGCTCCGACCTCCGGGTCGGCGCTGGTTGCGGGGATACCCCTCTCGGCGACCACCGGTGCCGAGATCCGGCAGCTCATCTCCATCATGCCGGAGAACCCCGGCCTCTACCTCCGGCTCACCGTCCAGGAGAACCTGGAGCTCTTTGCCGGCCTCTACGGCCTGCCTTCGCCCCGCGCGCGGATCGCCGCCGCCCTCGAGACCGTCAATCTGGCGCCGCGAGCGCGTGACCTGTGCGGACGCCTCTCGAAGGGCCTCCGGCAGCGGGTGGGTCTGGCCCGCGCCCTGCTGAGCGATCCGGTGGTCATGTTCCTGGACGAGCCGACGTCGGGCTTGGACCCCGTCGCGTCACGGGAAGTGCATGACCTCATCGCCGGCCTGCGCGAGCGCGGCGTCACCGTCTTCCTCACCACCCATCGTTTGGAGGAGGCGGAGCGGCTCTGCGATCGCGTTGCCATTCTCAACACGCGGCTTCTGGCCGTCGGGCGGCCGGAGCAGCTCAGGGGGCAGCTGTTCCGCAGCTCACTGGTGGTGGAGACGGCCGCGCGTCTGGCCGCCCCGGAGGCCGTCTTCACCCCGGACGTGGGAGTGGAGAAGTGGGCCCCCGAGGGTGACGCCGCCTACGTGCTCACTGTTGCCGACCCGAGGATGGCCGCGCCGAGGGTGACCCGCGCGCTGGTGGCCGCCGGGGCCGATGTGATGTCGATCGCCGTCGCGCACCACTCGCTGGAGGACGTCTACCTCGAGCTGGTCGAGGCGGACCCGGAGGCAGGGCGATGATGGGGCTAGACCTGGGACGGCTGGCCGCCGTGGCACGAAAGGAGGCGCGTGAGTACCGCCGCACGCCGTTCATCATCGGCGCGATGGCGGTGCTTCCGCTCATCTTCATGATCAACCCGGTGGTCACCATCTTCGCGATCGGTGCCACCGTCAAGGCCGTGACGGTCAGCAGGGCGGTGGGCGCCACCTTCCTCGTCCTCCTGGTGGTGCCGGCGGTCATCCCCGCCAGCATCGCCGCCTACTCGGTGGTGGGGGAGCGGGACCAGGGCACCCTGGAGCCGCTCCTGACCACGCCGGTGCGACGAGGGGAGATCCTGATCGGCAAGGCGCTGGTTGCCGTCGTGCCCTCGGTCGGGATCGCCTACATCCTGTTTGCCCTCGCGGTGATCTTGGCCCACTTCTTCGCCGCCAACCCCACGGTGGCCGCGACGCTGACCGAAGGCCCGCACATCCTCGCCCAGGCGCTGTTCGCGCCGCTGCTCGCCCTCTGGTCGATCGGGGTCGGCACCGCAATCTCGGCGCGATCCAGCGACGTGCGCGTCGCGCAGCAGTTGGGGACGCTGGCCAGCCTGCCGCCCCTCGGGGTGACGGCCCTGGTGTCGTTCCAGATCGTGCCCCTGGGTGTGTGGACGGCGGTGGGGTTCGGGCTCGGGTTGCTGGTCCTCGACATCGTCATGTGGCGGGGGGTCATGGCCACGTTCGACCGGGAGCGGCTGATCACCGGCTCCCGTGCCGTGAAGACGACGCGCGTGGGCCCCGGCGGCCCCCCGGCGGGCACGGTGCGGCGGATTCAGGCATTCGGAGGAGCTGACGATGGCGGAGGCGGCGCTTAGGCTTTCCCGCATCGGGAGCGGGCTCGGCATCGGCCTGTGGAAGGAGGCCTGGCCGATCACCCTCGACGGCGCTGTGGTCGGTGAGATCGCCAACCAGGAGACCGTGGAGGTGGCTGTCCGTCCCGGCTGTCACAGGTTGCGGCTGGGTCAGGGGCGGCACGTGAGCCCGGAGCGTTCCTTCGACGTCGCCCAGGACGAGGCAGTCACCTTCCGCTGCCACAGTCCCCGATTCTGGCCGCAGCTCGTGGCTGCGCAGGTCAAGAGCGATCTCTGGATCACGCTCAAGCGGGAGTGAGATTCGGCGTACACAAGCCTAAGGAGGCTCGAGAATGGGCGAAGCGACAATCCGTCTCTCACGGGCAGCAAGCCTCAGCCCACTGCTGGGGATGGAGACCTGGAACATCTCCATCGATGGCAGGGTGGTGGGCGCCATCGCCGCGGGAGAGACCGTCGAGGTGGCCGTCACCCCGGGCCGGCACTCGTTGCTTCTGCGGGGCCGGGGCCGGAACCGAAGCCCGCTCCGTGCCCTCGAGGTCGCTGAGGACGAGGTGGTGAGCTACCACTGCCATGGTCCCCGGTACGGGCCGCCGAATATCGTCGCGGCACTCATCAAGCCAGATCTCTGGATCACGCTCAAGCGGGAGTAGCGATCGGAGTTCCGTTCGGCCGGAGCACTACCCCATGCAGGGCTCGAGAAGTGTGTCCAGGACCCGGCCATTCGGGGCACTCCGGTGTGGTGATGTGCCCGTGTCAGTTTAGGTTGACAAATCAAGGATGTCAGTCTATACTGACGGGCATGGAGATCGAAGAGCTCAGCGTGAATCTCTCGTCGGATGACCCGGCAATTGGGCTTCGCGCCTCGTTGGCGCTACACCGCCTGGCTGAGAGGGTCGAAGCGAACCAGGTCGCGTCGGCCCGGGAAAAGGGCTGGTCGTGGCAACAGATCGGAGACGCTTTGGGCGTCACCCGCCAATCCGTACACACCAAATACAACAAGGATTTATCGTGACCACCGAATCTGTTGTGCCAGAGATGCTTCACGGCTGGGCCATCTATTTGCGGGCCAGTGAGGAGGCTCGTCGCCGAGGTGATCGCCGAATTGGCACCGATCACGTCTTGCTCGCCTTGCTGGAGCATCCCTCGATCGAAGCCGTGTTGGGCGTGAGCCTGGAGCAAGCTCGCCAGGCGCTTGAGGCGCTCGATCACGAAGCCCTGGCCGCCCTGGGTCTGGGGTCCGGCGCCGACGCTCCCCCACTGCCGATGCGCGCCGTGCCGAAGAAGCCGAGGATCAGAGACATCGCGCAAAGAGATCGCCTCCGCATGGCGCCCGCGGCAAAGGAAGTGCTCGAGGAAGCGTCTAAGCCCAACCGTCGGAGGCTCCAGGTCACGGCCCAGCAGGTGCTGGCCCAGATCCTCACTCTCCAACCACCAGATCCTGCGGCGGTGCTGCTGGGCGCTCTCGGCGTGAACACGTCGGAGGTTCGGCGCCGATTGGATGCGGTCACGCCCGACAGCTGAGTCCCCAGCGACATTCGCGACTTCGAGCGAAGGTGTCGTGGTAGTAGACCGCCGGCGTAGGGACGGGTCGGACCCAACGGGCGTGCGCCCCACCAACCGCACGCCGTAGTTGAAGCCGCGGGCGACCGTGGTCTCGATCTCCTCGACCGCGCGCATGGCGGCGACGGGGGAGTAGTCAGCGATCGCGGGGGCAGCTGCGGGGACGACGCGGGCCACCGGGTTGCGATGGGGCGGTAGTCTGTCGGCGACAAGCCCGCGTATCCTGTCGCACCCAGGAGGAAATGGCATGGTCGATGGTGACCACCGGCGCCCGTTGTTGGTCTCATACGAGAACGCCGCGGCGATCGTCTCGGCAATAAACCCCGGGCAGCTCGGCTGCTCGACGCCATGCCCCAAGTACGACGTGGCCGCACTGATAGACCACCTCGTCGAGGCGGGTTACCGGGCGGCGGCACTCGGACGGGGGCAGGCCCCCCCGCCGGGAGACGCGTCCCCTCGCGTCAAGCTGTCTGACGCGCCCTCGCGGTTGCGTCAGGCCGCCACGGAGGCGGCAGCGGCGTGGGCCGGCGAGCTCGCTCTGAGCGCGCGACTCACGATGCCGTGGGG